>Ga0068872_10003568_pt1 | contig 11855 bp, 7 predicted proteins | sample NOAtaG_7_FD_66441 | JGI IMG/M metagenome (GOLD analysis project Ga0068872, IMG submission 66441) | Freshwater lake microbial communities from Lake Erie, under a cyanobacterial bloom - NOAA_Erie_Diel1S_2200h metaG | ecosystem: Environmental > Aquatic > Freshwater > Lake | place: USA: Ohio, Lake...
CCCCGTCGCGGGTCTCCACCGCCACCGTGCCGTAGCCCGGGGCGATCGTCGCCGACGGCTCCAGCACCGCCTGGATCAGGTCCCGGCGCCCGAAGGCGTCCCCGGCGGCGCGGAGGTCCGGGCCCGCCTTGCCGGCCGAGCCGTCCACCGAGTGGCAATTGGCACAGGCGGCCCGCGTCGGGTCCGCGAACAGCGCCGCGCCCCGGGCCGGATCCCCGCGATGGGTCAGCGCGTGCCGTCGATGGTCCTCCACCTTGGGTTTGGCGGCATCCTGGCCCACGGCCGAAACGGTCAGGGCGGTGGCCAGCGCGCCGGAGAGGGCGGCTTGAAGGGGCCGCAGGATCCGGTTCCGGAGCGGGCGGTGGTTCGGGCGACCGTGGGCACGCATGCGTGCCGGGAGGATGGCCCGCTGCCGGGCGCGTTGGACAGTCCGATCCGTCGGGCCTGCCGTCCCCCAAGGCTGGGTGTGCGGGAGGGCAGGGCGGGGGACTGCCGATTTCGGCGTTGAGCACCGCCGGAGCGTTCCCAGAGTCTGGGCCGGTGACCACGACCCATGTCCTCAACACCCCGGTCCGATCCGAATTCACGTTGCCGCCTGGCGAGCCCCCGTCATCGGCACGGGTGGTCATTGTCGGGGGCGGCATCGTGGGGTGCTCGATGGCCTACCACCTGGCCAAGGCCGGCTGGAAGGACGTGGTCCTGCTGGAGCAGGGGGGCTTGAGCGGCGGCACCACCTGGCATGCCGCCGGCATGGTCGGTCAGCTGCGGGCCAGCAACAGCATGACCCAGATCAACAAGTACTCGGCGCAGCTGTACCCGACCCTCGCGGCCGAGACGGGCCACGACGTCGGGTGGGTCCGGACCACGGGCCTGACCCTGGGCACGACCCCGGAGCGCATGACGCAACTGCGACGCACCGCGGCCATGGCCGAGGTCTTTGGCGTCGAGGCCCACCTGGTGGGACCGAAGGAGGCCCAGGACCTCTGGCCGCTCATCCAGGTCGACGATGTGCTGGGCGCGGTGTACCTGCCGGGCGACGGCCGGGTGATCCCCGGCGAGTGCACCGTGGCCCTGGCCAAGGGGGCGCTTGCCGGAGGGGTGAGGATGTTCGACCGCACCCGCGTCGCCTCGCTCACGCACAGCCCCGGGCCGCACGGCCGCCGGCGGATCACCGGGGTCCGCCTGGACGGGGGGCACGAGATCCGGGCCGACTGGGTGGTGCTGGCCTGCGGCATGTGGGCCCGGCAGCTTGGCCTGGCCGTCGGGGTGGACCTGCCCCTGTACCCGGTGGAACACCACTACGTCCTCAGCGAACCCCTCGAGGGCGCGCTGCCCACGCTTCCCTGCGCCCGCGACCCCGACGCGGCGATCTATTTCCGCACGCTTGACGACGGATCGATCAAGCTCGGCGCCTTCCAGTGGCGCTCCAAGCCCTGGCAGATCGGCGACACCGTGCCCGGTGATTTCGCCTTCGGCCTGCTGCCCGACGACTGGGAGAAATTCGCCGAGCCCTGGGCCGCCGGGAAGCACCGCATCCCGGCCCTGCGGTCCGCGCGGTTCCCGAAGTTCGTCAACGGCCCGGAGAGCTTCACCCCGGACAACAACTTCCTCATGGGCACCCCGGCCGGCACCGACGGGCTGTTCGTGCTGGCCGGCTTCAACTCGGTGGGCATCGCCAGCGCCGGGGGCGTCGGCCGCTTCGCGGTGCCGTGGCTTGAGACGGGCGAGATGCCCATGGACCTGTGGAGCGTCGATGTCCGGCGCTTCGTGCCCGCCCAGAACGGACGGGACTTCCTGCAGGCCCGCGCCAGCGAGGTGCTCGGGCTTCACTACCAGATGGCCTGGCCCAACCGCGAGATGGAGACCTCGCGCGGCCTGCGCAGCACGCCCCTGCACGAGGTGACCCGCGAGGCCGGGGCCTGCTTCGGCCAGACGGCCGGCTGGGAACGCCCGCTGTGGTACGCCCCCGCCGGCGTCGAGCCCGTCCTCGGCTACTCCTTCGCCAAGCAGAACTGGGCGCCGCACGTGGCGGCCGAGGTCCGGCGCTGCCGCGAGCGGGTGGCGCTCTTCGATCAATCGACCTTCGCCAAGTACGAGATCTCGGGCCGTGATGCCCTTTGCGCACTGGGACGCCTCTGCGGAAACCGCATCGACGTGCCCGTCGGCCGCATCGTGTACACGGGCCTGCTCAATGCCCGGGGAACCTACGAGAGCGACGTCACGGTGGTGCGCCTTGGTGACGAGCGCTTCCTGGTCATCGCCCCGACCCAGCAGGTGCGCCATGACGCCGACTGGATCCTTCGCAATGTGCCTGAATCGGCCGATTTCCGCCTTTCGGATGTCACCGAGGCGATGGGCGTGGTCTCGATCATGGGGCCGCAGGCCCGGGACGTCCTGCAGCGCGTCACCGACACCGACCTGTCGGCCGCGGCGTTCCCCTTCGGCCAGAGCGCGGAGATCCGCATCGCCGGGGTGCCTGGCACGGTCCGGGCGCTCCGGGTCACCTACGTCGGCGAACTGGGGTGGGAATTGCATGGGCCCGCCGCCTCGATGGCCGCCGTCTGGGCCGCCTTGGACCAGGCCGGCCGGCCGGAAGGCATCGGCCCCGCCGGCACCTACGCCATCAACGCCATGCGCGTCGAGAAGGCCTACCGGGCTTGGGGGCACGAACTCTCCGTCGATGAGAATCCCTTCGAGGCCGGCTTGTCCTTCGCCATCGACTGGGATCGCGACTTCCTCGCCCGACCGGCCCTGCAGGCCCTCCGGGGGCGGCCCTTGCGCAAACGCCTGGTCTCGCTGGTGATGGCTTGCGACGACCCGACCGTGACCCTCTGGGGCAACGAGCCCGTCTTTCGCGATGGACGCCTGGCCGGGTACACCTCCAGCGCCGCGTTCTCGCCCACGCTGTCCGCCCCGGTGGCCATGGCCTACCTCAAGCGGCCGCCGCACGAGGCCGACCTCGGCGTCGACACGGCATGGCTCGATTCCGGTCACTACGAGATCCTGCAGGACGGCGTGCGCCGCCCGGCCCGCCTCACCTTGCGGGCTCCGGTCGACCCGGAGCGGGCCCGCATCCTGCGCTGAGGTCGGCGTGCGACCGCGGGCCCCGGGCGGTGGCCCGCCATCGGCCTGTCCGAGGAGCATGGGCCGTGGGGCCTTGGGGCCGAGATGTTGAAGCCGCCGCACCGGGATCCGGGGTGCCTGATCTCTGGTGGGCCTCGCCATCGGGCGACCGCTCCACGGTTGCCCTTTCGATTGACCTCACGGTCCTCGCTCGCATCCTCCGGAGCATGTTCCCGAGCCTGCGTCCCTCGTGCTCCTGCGGTGTCTCCGCATCCCGACCGGAACCGAGGGCAACGGCTGGAACCGTCGGCCAGGGGCGTCTCCGGGCCTTCACGCTCATCGAGCTGCTGGTGGTCATCGCCATCATCGCCATCCTGGCCGGCATGCTGTTGCCGTCGCTGGGCAAGGCCAAGGTGCGCGCCCAGAACCTGCAGTGCATGAACAACCTCCGGCAGGTCATGCTGGCTTGGCAGCTGTATGCGGAGGACAACCGGGGCACCTTGCCGTTCAACACGGTCTTCGAGACGGACCTCACGCGGAGCTGGTGCACCGGGTTCCTGTCCTACAACCAACCCAACCCCGACAACACCAACACCCTGCTGTTCACCAAGGCCCTGCTCGGCCCCTACGTCGGTGGATCGGCGGGCCTCTTCAAATGTCCCGGGGACCGCACGGTCAATCCGCCGCGCCGTATGCCCAGGGTCCGCAGCATCGCCATGAATGCCTTCTTCGGCGGGTTCTGGGATGGCACCTCGTGGTCCCAGATCGAGGAGCGGAAACGGGTTTGGCGCGAATACCGCAACCTCCATCAGGTCGACGATCCCGCCAACCGGTGGGTGCTGACCGACGAATGCCCCACCTTGAACGATGGATTCCTCGTCCACCTCATGCCGGTGAGCACCACCGAATTGCCCCGCAACGAGTCGATGAACGACTGTCCGGCCAGCTACCACGCGGGTTCCGGCGCCCTGTCCTTCGCCGATGGTCATTCCGAGATCCACAAATGGCGGGACGAGGCCACCCTCCGCCGGACCTCGCACCCCACGGCCCCCGCCGGTCGATCCCCTGCCGACTACCTGTGGTTGGCCGAGCGGACCACCGGGGCCCGTTGACCATCGGCCCCGCCCAACGGTGCCGCCCACCTTCGGTCAACGGGCCCGTTGCGACCCGGACCCGTCCTCCTGTAGCCTTGGCACCGATATCGATGGGGGAGTCCTTGGTCGGTCCGATGTCGGGTCCAGGACGCGGAGTTCCCGGCCAGCGACCCGGTTGCGGTCCAGAAGCTCCCGAGACGGTCCGGTCGCCGCGGTGGTGAAATGGCAGACACAGGGGACTTAAAATCCCCAGACCCACAAAGGTCGTGCGGGTTCGAGTCCCGCCCGCGGCACCAGCGTTTCGAGGGGGCGATCGGCCCTGGATCCGTACCCCTCGCCCCGGCTGGAAGATTGGACGCCCCGTGATCCCTTCGCTTGGAGCCGTCGTCCGGTCCAAGGGAGATCATCCCTCGAGAATTCGACCAACCCGGCAGGTGATCGGCGGCGATGGGCATGAAAAACAAATAAAAGAAAAACATCTTCAATGGATTCGCCACATTTCTGTTGCCGAAGCATCCCCGGCGTGGCCCCCTTCCGAGGCTCTCTAAGAATGAAAACCAACATCCACAAATCCTTGTTGGGTCTGGCGGCCGGTTGCCTCGCGTTCAGCGCGTCGGCACAGACCCCGACCAACGACATCGAACCGGGTAAGGATACCTACTCGGTCGTGTTCGCCCCGAAACCCATCGTGCTGGACGGCAGCCTCAATGAATGGTCGGGCGTGCCCGTTCTGGCCGACCCGAAGTTCGCGGTGCCCAAAGGTTCCGGCCCCAAGGGCACGGGCAAGTATGTGCTCTTCGAGGAGTACGGTGGCGGCACCTGGTCCGGCCCGAACGACCAGACCTCGGCCGTGCAGGTCGTCTATGATGCCGAGAACGTGTACTTCGGCTTCGTGGTGACCGACGACTACCACGAGAACGCCGCCAAGAGCGCGTGGAACGGCGACTCGATCCAGCTGATGATCGCCAGCGCCGACCGCACCAAGCAGGTGGCCCTCTACAACTACGCGCTGGGCGGCGTCGAGGGCGACCTCGGCGAGACCATTGTCATGCACGAGGCCGGCCCCGGCGGCACCGAGGCCATCGTCACGCGCAACGGGACCAGCAAGCGCACCGTGTACGAGATCAAGCTTCCGAAGGCCTCGCTGGCCATCGACAAGCTCGAGGGCGGCGTGAAGTTCGGCTTGGGCATGGCCATCAACGACGGCGACAACGGCGCCGGCCAGAACGGCCAGAAGGGCTGGGGCGGCCTGGGCGCCCACGCCATCGTGTTCGGCAAGACCCCGGGTGAGACCGCCGAGATCACCCTGATGAAGAAGAACGACATCGAGCCGGGCAAGGAGTTCTACACGGTCAACCGCGCCCAGGGCGCCATCACCATCGATGGCAAGCTCGACGAGTGGAAGGGCGTGCCGGTCCTGGCCGACCCGAAGTTCTCGATCCCCAAGGGTTCCGGCCCGAACGGCAAGTACGTGCTGTTCGAGGAGTACGGCGGCGGCACCTGGTCCGGCCCGGATGACCAGACCTCCGCGGTGCAGGTCATCTTCGACTCCGAGAACGTCTACTTCGGCTTCGTCGTGACCGACGACTACCACGAGAACGCCGCCAAGAGCGCGTGGAACGGCGACTCGATCCAGCTGATGATCGCCAGCGCCGACCGCACCAAGCAGGTCGCCCTCTACAACTACGCGTTGGGCGGTGTCGAGGCCGACCTCGGTGAGACCATCGTCATGCACGAGGCCGGTCCCGGCGGCACGGAGGCGGTCGTGACGCGCAACGGTGCCACCAAGCGCACCACCTACGAGATCAAGCTCCCGAAGGCCTCTCTGGCCATCGAGACCCTGCAGGGCGGCGTCCAGTTCGGCCTGGGCATGGCCATCAACGACGGTGACGCCGGTGCCGGTCAGAACGGCCAGAAGGGCTGGGGCGGCCTGGGTGCCCACTCCATCGTCTTCGGCAAGACTCCCGCCGAGACCGCGCTGTTCACCCTGAGCTCGGTCGTCCCGAACGACATCGAGCCGGGCAAGGAATTCTACACCGCCACCGCGGTGACCACGCCGATCGTCCTCGACGGCAAGCTCAACGAGTGGGGCGGGGTGCCTGTCCTCTCGGACCCGAAGTTCTCGGTGCCCAAGGGTTCCGGCGCTGCCGGCACCGGCAAGTACGTGCTGTTCGAAGAGTACGGCGGCGGCACCTGGTCCGGCCCGGATGACCAGACCTCGGCTGTCCAGGTCGTCTATGACGCCGACAACGTCTACTTCGGCTTCGTCGTCACCGACGATTACCATGAGAACGCCGCCAAGAGCGCCTGGAACGGCGACTCCGTGCAGTTGATGATCGCCAGCGCCGACCGTCAGACCCAGGTGGCCCTCTACAACTACGCCCTCGGCGGCGTGGACGGCGACCTCGGCGACGTGATCGTGATGCACGAGGCCGGCCCCGGTGGCACCGAGGCGGTCGTGACCCGCGACACCGCGGCCAAGAAGACCTACTACGAGATCAAGCTCCCGGCCTCGGCGGTTGGCAAGACCCCGCCGCTGACCCTCGGAGCCCAGTTCGGTCTCGGCATGGCCATCAACGACGGTGACAACGGCCCCGGCCAGAACGGCCAGAAGGGCTGGGGCGGTCTGGGTGCCCACGCCATCGTGTTCGGCAAGTCGCCCAAGGAGACCGCCCTGGTTTCGCTCGGCACGGCTTCCAGCGGTTCCGACAGCCTGTTCCTGTCGGCCGTGAACCCCGGCGTCATCACCTTCTCGTTCCGCATCAACGACAAGGGCGGCGCGGTCGCCGATCCGAAGGGCATCAAGCTCTCGATCGACGGCAAGGACGTGACGGTGGTCGTGGCCCCGAAGAGCGGTGACGCCACCGACGTGACCTACACCGCCGCGGCGCCGTTTGCCGAGGGCAACCACGCCTACACCATCACGGTGAAGGACACCACGGGCAAGGTCGTGACCGATTCCGGCACCTTCATCTCGCCCAAGACCGCCGTGCTGACCGCGGCCCATCAGGCCGTGTCGGTCGACAAGTCCAAGCCCGGCTTCCTCTGGCGTGTGGTCCAGAACGAGCTGATGACCTCCAAGGCCTTGGATGACGTCGAGCTGGCCCTGCTGGGCACGCTGAAGGACGAGTCCGGCGCCGTCATCGAGAACGCCGCCAACGAGAACGAGCCGGGCAACGCCCTCGCGGCGGGCGTCCGGGACGGCAAGACCGTCAAGTTCGAGATCGGCACCACGGTGAACCTGAACTCCGTGGCCGGCAACAACGGCGGCACCTTCGTTCCTGACGAGGGCATGCCGGGTGTCCCGGGTGTCACCGGCACCGACTACGGCATCGCTGCTGAAATCACCACGTTCGTCGAGCTTCCGGCCGGCGTGGTGACCTTGGCGATCGCCTGTGACGACCGCTTCCGCGCCCAGGCTGGCCCGATCGGCAAGCCGACCGATGGCATCCTCCTCGCGGAGGGTGGCCTCGAGCTCAACGGCGCGACCGCGACCGGCCTGACCCGGTTCTTCGTGCAGGACGCGGGCATCTACCCGATCCGCGTGCTGTTCCAGGACAACGGTGGTGCGGCCCACATCGAGATCGCCAGCGTCAAGGCCAACGGCGACAAGGTGCTGGTCAACGACCTCGAGAACGGCGGCTTCAAGGCCTACCGCGCGGGTGTCGCTCCGGCCAAGTCCACCCGCGTCGCGGTGGGCAAGGTCCCGACCGGCCTGACCGGCACGCCGCTCACCGGCGTGACCCTGTCCGAGTCGACCAAGACCGTCACGGCCGACATCCCGACCACCGGGACCTCCGGTTACCTGAGCATCAGCCCCTCGGTCACGATCATCTCGATCAAGAACGAGAACGGCAAGCTGGTCATCCAGTACCAGTGATCCGGTCCACCGGGCATCCGGTGACATGAATCCCAGAGGGGCTGGTCTTCGGACCAGCCCCTCTCTTTTTTGCCCGGCTCATTTCCGGGCGTTTTCCCTGAGCCGATGCCCCGCGTGCGCTCTTGGAATCCGGGTTCGGCCCCGCTAACCTTCTGGTCTATGTCCGAAATGCAGGAGGACTCGCCACTGGACCGGCTCTGGAAGGAGTACGCCCGGACCTTCCGGCATTTCGACGACCTGACCCTCGCCCGATGGTGCTCCCAGACGCTGGGTCAGTTGCATGGGCACGTCTGGCGCCTGTCGCATCCCCTGGTGGGAGCCTATCGCCTCGGATCTCAACTCGCCCACGATCGCCAGGTCTGGTTGAAGCGCCTGGTGAGCATTCCGGCAGGCTATGTCGAGGCCCCGTGCTGCCGCGCGCCGTTGTTGCCATTGTTCACCCGCGATGTGGTGTCCAATGGGCTCCGGTGCCATCACTGCGGCGAGACCTGCGTCCCGTTCGACGAGATCCCCGAAAGCTTCCGCGCGCGGTTCGAACGATGGGCCGACCAGTACGACGAAGCCCATGAGGTGGCTCACTGGGACGACCAGCAGCGCCGCAAGTCCAAGGATTACGATGCCGCCTTCGAGGACGCCGCCCAGGATGCGGAGAAGTTGCTGGTGGAGGCCGCCACCGAGCTGATGCCTCCGCTGCTCGAGGTGTATCCCGCCGTGATCTGGGAAGACCAGGACGAATGCCTGGAGGTCCGCCCCGAGGACGTGGTCCTGTGAACGCCGTCCCCGAGCCGGTCCCCGTCTCCGCACCGGTCTCCCGGCTTCCCCGGGGGCTGCGGATCGCCATCAAGCTGCTGGTCGGTGCCCTGGTCTTCCTGACGATCCTGCTGCTGCTCGGCCTGCTATCCTTCGATTGGATCGTCAAACGGGCCATCCAATCCCGGGTGAATTCCAGCGGCATGGCCGAGGTCGAGATCGGCAGCCTCGACATCGGGCTCTTCCGTCCGCATCTCCAGGTGCGGGACCTCAAGGTCTTCGGACAGTCCCAGTTTGGCGGCGTGCAGATCCTCGACCTGCCGGAACTGCGGGTCGAGTACGACCGTGAGGCCCTGAAGCGCCAGGAACTGCAGGTGCGGCTGCTGCGCATCCGCCTCAACGAACTCACCTTGGTCGATGGCTTCGCCGGTTCCCAGACCAACATGTTCCAACGCCTGCAGGGATACTCCGAGCTGGTCAACGCCTACACCAACCGGCTGGGCGAACTCACCAACCGGGCCGAGCTGGCCCGGGGCCAGCGCGTGGGCAACCTGACCTTTGCGGGCATCGACCGCCTCGAACTCACCCTGGGCAAGGTCCGCTTCGTGGACCTCAAGGACCCGATGTCCGAGAAGGTGGCCGCCCTCAACATCAACCGACGGGTCCTCACCAACCTGGTGGGACTGCAGGGGGTCGCCCCGCTGGCCACCGAACTGCTGGTGCGCACGACCCTCGGGGCGAAGTCTCCGTCGCGCTGAATGGCACCGAGCGGCGCCGTGCGCCGCCGTGTCACCACATCAGGACCGTCAGCTTCTTGGGGCCGTGGGCGCCCAGCACGAGGATGCGCTCGATGTCGCCGGTTCGGCTCGGGCCGGTCACGAGCGAGATCATGGACGGCCACTGTTGGCCATGCAGGGCCTCGACCCGTTGAAAGGCATCGGTGAGGTCCGAGACCAGCTGATCGCGCCGGGCCAGCACCACATGGTGCGGCGGCAGCACGCTCAGGGCGCGTCCGCCGGAGCTTCGGCTGTTGACCACCAGCGATCCGGTCTGGGCGACCAGCACGTCGCAGGTGGTGATGCCCGCCTCGCAGGCTTCGAGGTCGTCGGGCGGGTAGCCGCCATCGGTGAAGAGGGCCGGGCGCCCGAGGGCGGCGACGGCCGCGTCGGTCATCGCATGATGGTGCGAGGCCACCCGGCGCCAGCCTTCGTCATCGGCGATCCGCCGCAAGGCGGCATGGGCCTCGGCCTCGGAGTCCACGCAGCGGAAGTCGGTCTTCAGTTCGGCGGACGCCGCCGCGAAGCGGGCGAGGTGCTCGGCCGGGGTGGAGCCACCCTGCGGCAGCCACGCGCGGGCCACATGGACGGGGCGGTTGCGGAAGCCGATCGGCCGGGTGCCCGCGGAGGAGTCCCCGTGGCCGTGGCCGCCGTCGTGCTCCTGGGCATGTCCGTGGGATCCCGGTTTCGGGGCCGGCACGGTCAGGGCCTCGCGGATGCGGGCGAGGATGCGGTCTCGGGCGTTCATCGGCGATTCCTCCACCATTCCTTGAAACTCTCGCCGGCGACCGGTGGCAGGTCGCGCGTCCGGGTCCATGATTGCACGGGGTCCAGCGGGGTGCCCTGCAGGCGCTTCCGGAGCGGTTCCACGATGCGGCCCACCTCCTGGGCGAACTGGTAGAGCGCCGGCGTGTTGACCACGAAGGCATGGGCCCGCCAGGCCAGGCGCTCGATCCACGACGGTGCATCGCCGACGGCATTGCGCCGGTTCTGGAGCAGGTGGTGGTGCAGGTCGATCTTCACCGGGCAGGCCTCGGTGCAGGCCCCGCACAGCGACGAGGCGTTGCTCAGGTGCTTCCAGTCCTGCAGGCCGCGCAGGTGTGGCGTGATGACGCTGCCCACCGGGCCGCTGTAGGTGGTGCCGTAGGTGTGCCCGCCCACGTTGCGGAAGATCGGGCAGACGTTCAGACAGGCCCCGCAGCGGATGCAGTGCAGGGCGTCGCGCTGCTCGGGGTCGGCCAGGAGCTCGGTGCGCCGGTTGTCGAGCAGCACCACGTGCCACTCGGTCGGGCCGTCGGACTCGCCCGGTTGCCTGGGGCCGCCGTAGAGGGTGTTGTAGCCGGTGACGGTCTGACCGGCCCCGGCCGTGGCCAGCAGCGGCAGGAACAGCGCCAGGTCCTCGAGCTTCGGCAGCACCTTCTCGATGCCCAGCAGGGTGACCATCACGCGGGGCAGGGCGGAGGTGAGGCGGGCGTTCCCCTCGTTCTCGGTGATCGACACCATGCCCGTCTCGGCGATGGCGAAGTTGGCCCCGGTGATTCCGACATCGGCCTGAAGGTACTTCCGCCGCAGGGCCCGGCGGGCGATCATCGTCAGCTCCTCGGGCTCCCGGGTGGGGGCGCTGCCGAGCTCGCGCTCGAAGAGGTCGCTGATCTCGTCCCGGGTGAGGTGCATGGCCGGAAAGACGATGTGGTAGGGCGGCTCCTGCCGGAGCTGCACGATGAACTCGCCCAGGTCGGACTCGACCACCTCGAAGCCGTCCTTCTCGAGGGCCTCGTTGAGGTGGATCTCCTCGGCCGTCATGGCCTTGGACTTCACGATGCACTTGGCCTGCGCGTCGCGGATGATGCCGCGGATCGTGTCGCGGGCCTCGGGCCCCGTCGGGCACCAGTGGACCTTCGTGCCCCGGGCCTCGAGCTTCGAGGCGAACTCGACCAGGTAGGTGTCGAGGTGGTTGATCGCGTCCCACTTCGTCTCGGCGGCCGACTGCCGTGCGGCCGACCAGTCGTTGAAGGCCGACTTCTTGCGGTCACGGGCGGCCTCGTATTTGCGCAGGGCCGTCTGGATCAGGCCCCGGTGCCGGAGGTTCCGGGTGATGGACCCGGCCGCCTCGAGGAATTGTTGTGCGGCGATGCTCATTGCGGGTCGAGGATCTGGGCCAGGTGGATCGTCTTGAGGGGCTTGCCCTGCCGGCTCAGGAGGCCCTGCAGGTGCATCAGGCAGCTCGAGTCGTTGGAGACCATGTACTCGGCCCCGGTGTCGGCCGCGCTGGCGCACTTCACCTCGCCCATC
>Ga0068872_10003569_pt1 | contig 11853 bp, 10 predicted proteins | sample NOAtaG_7_FD_66441 | JGI IMG/M metagenome (GOLD analysis project Ga0068872, IMG submission 66441) | Freshwater lake microbial communities from Lake Erie, under a cyanobacterial bloom - NOAA_Erie_Diel1S_2200h metaG | ecosystem: Environmental > Aquatic > Freshwater > Lake | place: USA: Ohio, Lake...
GGCGAGCAGGAGCGCGCGATCTTCGACGTGCTGCTCGAGCGCGAGCGCCTGGGCACGACGGGCGTTGGCGACGGCGTCGCCATCCCGCACGGCAAGCTGCCCAACCTCAGGAAGCTCGTCGGCATCTTCGCGCGGCTCGAGCGGCCGATCGACTTCGAGGCGATCGACGAGCAGCCGGTCGACCTGATCTTCCTGCTGCTGGCGCCGGGCACGGCGGGGGCGGACCACCTCAAGGCGCTGGCGCGCGTCTCGCGCCTGCTGCGCGACCGCCAGATGCGCGAGAAGCTGCGCGGGTCGGAGACGCGCGAGGCGCTCTACGCGCTCCTCGTCGAGCAGCAGGCCTCCGCCGCCTGACGGCGGCGCGGCCGGTCAGTGGACGCTGACCGGCACCATGCCGTTCTGCAGCACCGCCGCGTAGGCGAGGTCGCGCGTCTCGGCCTCGGCCACGGTGCCGCCATCGGCGGCGTGGATCTCGAAGCGCAGGCTCCCGCCCTCCGGCCGCTCCCGGACATAGGCGACCTGGTCGATGCCCAGCGCCGCGAAGTCCTCGGGCGAGAGGCGGATGAAATCGCGCCCCGTATCGTCGTCCATGCGCATCCGTCGCTCCCTCAGTTCCCGCCGGGCTTGCGCGCCGGGGCTTCCATGTCGCGGATCTCGATCCGGCGCACGCGCGTCGCGGCGGGCGGGCGCTCGAGATCGATGTTGAGCAGGCCGTTGTCGAGCGTGGCGCCGGTCACCTCCAGCCCGTCCGCGAGCACGAAGCTGCGCTGGAACTGGCGCGCGGCGATCCCGCGATGGAGATAGACCCGGTCCTCCGGCTCCTCCTGCCTGCCGCGGACCACGAGCTGGTTGTCCTCGACATGGACGCTGAGGTCGGCCGCGGAGAAGCCGGCCAGCGCGAGCGTGATGCGGATGCCGTTCTCGCCGCGCTGCTCGATGTTGTAGCGGGGATAGCCGTCGCCGGACTTCGCGATCCGGTCGAGGGTGCGCTCGAACTCCTCGAAGCCGAGGAGGAGCGGATGGTTGAAGACCTGGAGGCGGGGCATGCGGGCTCCCTCTGCGAGGCAAGCGGTTGGCCGGGGCCCGCGAGGGCGCCCCGGATGCGAGGCGATATGGGAGCCTGCCCGAGGCACATCAACCCGCGCGCGCGAACCTTCCGCGCGGCGCGAAGGGCGGTCTAGGATGCCGGGGAATTGCCAGCGAGCCCCCGGGGGGAGCCCTTGAGCGATCCATGCGAGATGACGGCGGAGGCGCTCGGCACGGCCTTCGCGGCGCGGCGGCTTTCGCCGGTCGAGGCGGCGCGCGCGGCGATCGCCCGGATCCGACGCCACGACGCGCGCTTCAACGCCTTCACCCTGGTCGACGAGGAGGGCGCGCTCGCCATGGCGCGCGGCTCCGAGCGCCGCCACGCCGAAGGCAGGCCGCTCTCGCCGATCGACGGCGTGCCGACGACGATCAAGGGCCTGTCGCCGGTGCGCGGCTGGGCGAACCAGCGCGGCTCGCGCGCCATCGTCCCCGTGCCCTCGACCGAGGAGAGCTCGCCCGTCGTCGCGCTGCGCGAGGCGGGCGCGGTCTTCATCGGCCTCACCACCACGCCCGAGTTCGGCTGGAAGGGCCTCACCGATTCGCCGCTCACCGGCATCACGCGCAACCCCTGGAACACGGACCGGACGCCAGGCGGCAGCTCTGGCGGCGCGGCCGTCGCCGCGGCCTGCGGCTTCGGGACCCTGCACCAGGGCTCCGACGGCGCCGGCTCGGTGCGGATCCCCGCGGCCTTCACCGGCGTGTTCGGCATCAAGGCGACCTTCGGGCGCGTGCCGGCCTATCCCGCGAGCCCGTTCCGCGCGGTCTCGCATATCGGGCCGCTGACGCGCTGCGTGCGCGACTCCGCGCTGATGCTCAACGCGCTCCAGCGCCCGGACCCGCGGGACCCCACGGGCCTGCCCTTCGACGGGCGCGACTGGCTCGACGGCATCGAGGGCGGCGTGCGCGGGCTGCGCATCGGCTACAGCCGCACGCTGGGCGGCCGCGCGCGCGTGCATCCCGACGTCGCCGCGCGCGTCGAGGCCGCGGTGCGCACGCTCGCCGCGATCGGCGCCGAGGTCGAGGAGGTCGATCCCGACCTTCCCGACCACGCGGAGGCGATGCTCGCGATGTGGTCGAGCGCCGCGGCGCGGCTGCGCCGGCTGCTGCCGCGCGAGCGCCTCGGGCTGCTCGATCCCGGCCTCGTCGCGATGATGGACATCGGCGAGGGCGTGTCGATCGACGACTGGTACGCGGCCGACGCGACGCGCATGGCGATGGGCCGCGCGATGGGCGCGTTCCACGAGCGCTTCGACGTCCTCGTGACGCCGATGATGCCGATCCCGGCCTTTGCCGCGGGCCAGGACCTCAGCGAGCCGGGCCAGCGGACCTGGATGGACTGGAGCCCCTTCACCTACCCCTTCAACATGACGCGCCAGCCGGCCGCGTCCGTGCCCTGCGGCTTCGCGTCCGATGGCCTGCCGGTCGGCCTGCACGTCGTCGGGCCGATGCATGGCGAGGCCGTGGTGCTGCGCGTCGCGCGCGCCTACGAGCGCGCCGCGCCGCCCGTCTTCCCGCGGATGGACTGATCCCATGCGCGTCGTCGTCGTCGGCGCCGGGCTCTCCGGCGTCTCCTCGGCCTGGTACCTGCGCGAGGCCGGCCACGACGTGACCGTCGTCGAGCGGCGCGAGGGCCCGGGCCTCGAGACGAGCTTCGCCAATGGCGGCCTCGTCGTGCCGAGCCAGCCCGACCCGTGGAACGCGCCGGGCATCGTGGCGAAGCTCCTCCACTACCTCGGCAAGGAGGACTCGCCCTTCCTGCTGCGTCCCTCCGCGGTCCCGGGGATGGTCGGCTGGGGGCTGCGCTTCCTCGCCAATTCGCGCCACGAGGCCTGGAAGCGCAACACGCTCGCCTGCGCCGCGCTCGCGCAGTACAGCCTCGCGCGGCTGCGCGCGCTGCGCGCGGCCACCGGCATCGACTACCCGTTCGGCTCCAGCGGCACGATGAAGATCTTCCGCGACCAGGCGCAGGTCGACGCGCAGGCGGGGTTCGCGCGCATGATCGCGCAATTCGGCGTGCCGCACGCCGTGCTCGACCGCGCCGCGACGCTGGAGCGCGAGCCCGCGCTCGCGCAGGTCGGCGACCAGCTCGCCGGCAGCGTGCTCTATCCCGACGACGAGTACGGAGACGCGCATGCCTTCACGCGCGCGCTCGCCGCGCTGGGCGCCGCGCGTGGCATCGCCTGGCGCTACGGCGAATCCGTCGAGGGCATCGAGATCGAGGGCGGGCGCTTCGCGGCGCTGCGCACCGATCGCGGCCGCGTCGAGGCCGACGCGCTGCTGCTCGCCGCCGCGGCCTGGACGCCGGCGCTCGCGCGGCCGCTCGGCCTGAAGGTCTGGATCAACCCGGTGAAGGGCTACTCGGCCAGCGTCCCGCTCGACGGATGGAACGGCGCGCCGCGCATGGGGATCATGGACGACGGGCTCAAGATCGCGATCGCGCCCTTCGCGGGCGTGCTTCGCCTCGCCGGCACGGCCGAGTTCGCGGGCTGGAGCCCGGAGATGAACGAGCGGCGCGCGCGCAACGTGCTGCGCACCGCGACGGCGGTGCTGCCCGACCTCGCCGGCCAGGCGGAGCGCAAGGGCGCGACGTTCTGGACGGGACTGCGCCCCGTGTCGCCGGACGGCTCGCCCTTCGTCGGCGCGACGCGCGTGCCGGGCGTCTTCGTCAACGCGGGCCATGGCCCGCTCGGCTGGACCTTCGCCTGCGGCAGCGGGAAGCTCGCCGCCGACCTCGTCGGCGGGGCCGCGCCCGACATCGATCCGGCACCCTACTCGCCAGCGCGTTTCAACTGAGGTGGTCGCATGAGCAATCCGAAGGTCCAGAACTGGGTCGTCCGCAAGCCCGTCGCGCGCGGGCGCGGCGGCGTCGTCGCCAGCCAGAACATGCATGCCGCGCGCGCGGGCGCCGAGGTGCTCAAGCGCGGCGGCTCCGCGATCGACGCCGCGATCGCGACCGCGGCCTGCCTCGCCGCGCTCGAGCCCTGGAACTCCGGCCTCGGCGGCATCGGCTTCATGATGGTGCATGACGCGAAGAGCGGCCGCACGCAGGTGATCGACTGCGGGCCCGTCGCCTCGCGCAACCTCGACCCGTCGCGCTATCCGCTGACCGGCGCGCAGGCCGCCGACCTCTTCGGCTGGCCGGGCGTGGTCGAGGACCGCAACGTCCACGGGCCGCTCTCGATGGTCGTGCCCTCGATCGTCGAGGGCTGGCGCCTCGCCCATTCCACCTGGGGCACGCGCCCCTGGGCCGAGCTGTTCGAGGCCGCGATCGGCCACGCCAGGGCGGGGCTGCCCGCGGACTGGTGGACGACGCTCAAGATCGCGGGCGAGGCCTCGGTGCTGCGCCGCTACCCGAGCTCCGCCGCGATCTACCTGCCCGACGGGCTGCCCGCGGTCACCAGCATCGCCGGCCCCGTGAAGCGCCAGGTGATCACCGGCCTCGCCGGCACGCTCGAGCGCCTCGCCGCCGCGGGCCCGCGCGACTTCTACGAGGGCGAGCTCGCGCGCCGGCTGCTCGAGGACTTCCGCGCCGTCGGCGCGCCGATCGACGCCGAGGACCTGAAGGCCTGCAAGGCGGTGTTCCGCGACCCGATCGACGTGTCGTGGAACGGGGCGCAGGTCGCGCTCGCGAGCGGCCTGACCGCGGGCCCGACCTTCAAGCGCGTGCTCGAGAACCTGCCCGCGGGCGGCGTCGCGAAGGGCCCGGGCGCGGCCGCGTTCCTCGCCTATGCCGACGCGCTGCGCCGCGCCTATGCCGAGCGCCTCGAGAAGATGGGCGACGAGAGCAAGGGCGCGACGCACACCACGCATCTCTGCGCGGTCGACCGCCACGGCAACATGATCGCGATCACGCAGACGCTGCTGTCGCTCTTCGGCAGCCGCCTCGTCCTGCCGGAGACGGGCGTGCTCATGAACAATGGCGTGATGTGGTTCGACCCGCGCCCCGGGCGGCCGAACTCCATGGCGCCGGGCAAGCGCCCGCTCACGAACATGTGCCCGGTGATCGCGAAGCGCGACGGCAAGGCCTGGTTCGCGACCGGCGCCTCGGGCGGACGCAAGATCCTGCCGGCCGTGTTCCAGATGTGCTCCTTCCTGGTCGACCATGGCCTCGACCTCGAGGCGGCGGCGCACCATCCGCGCATCGACGTCTCCGATCCCGACATGGTGACGATGGACCCGCGCCTCGCGCCGGAGGTCCAGGCCGCGCTGTCCGCGAAGTTCCCGACGCGCGCCATCGAGTACACGGCCTATCCGGGCGGCTATGCCTGCCCCCAGGTCGTGCTGCAGGACGGCGACATGCGCATGGGCGTGGGCGACGTGATGAGCCCGTGGTCCGCGGGCGTCAGCGAGGACGAGGTCTGACGCGCGCGGAGCCCGCGCCGGCCGCTCAGCGCGGCGGCGCGGGCTCCGGCGTCTCTCGCCCGCACAGGCGATCCGCCTCGCGCGTGACCTCGGTCAGCGCGGCCTCGACCTCGAGGCGCAATGCCTCGACCATCGCCTCGTCGGCCTCGCGCGGCATGGCGATGGGCTTGCCGACGACATAGACGCCGCGGCCGAAGGGCAGCGGCAGCAGCAGCCTGTCCCAGCTGCCGAGGATCCTGCCGCGGGTCGTCGAGAAGGCGACGGGCACGACCGGCGCGCCGGCCATGCGCGCCATCATCAGCACGCCAGGCTGCGCGCGCATGCGCGGCCCGCGCGGTCCGTCCGGCGTGATGGCCGCCCAGCGGCCGCCGCGTATCCACGAGATCATGCGGCGCAGGCCCTCGGAGCCCCCGCGGCGCGACGAGCCGTCGATCACCTCCAGCCCCAGCCGGCGCATCGTCGCCTTGCTGATGCGGCCATCGCGATGGGTCGAGCTGAGAACGGCCATCGGCCGGCCACGGCCGAGGCCGCGCCACAGGCCGACCATCGCGCCGAGGCGCCCGTGCCAGAACGCCACGACCAGGGTCGACGAGGGATCCGCCAGCTGTGCCTCGATATGCCCCGCGCCGGAGACGGTCCATCGCGTCGTCGCGAGGACGAGGCGCACATAGGCCGCGACGAGCGCCGAGACGAGCGCGGTGCCGGCGGCCGAGGCAAGGAAGCGCTTGAGCAAGACGAGGTCCCCGCGCGCGATGCGTCAGCGTGCCGGGTCGATCGGCCCGAGGCGGCCGCAGCGCGCCTCGAGCACCTCGGCCGCGTCGAGCAGGAGGTCCTCGCGGAACCTCCCGGCGACGAGCTGCACGCCCGCGGGCACGCCCGCCTCCACGCCGGTCGGGCAGGCGATGCCCGGAAGGCCGAGGAGGTTGAACGCGTACTGCCAGCGCTGGACATGCATGATGCCCTCCATCGCCGGCACGCCGCCCTGGTCGGAGCCCGGCGGCATCGGCGGCACGTCCGAGACGGGGCAGAGCACGAGCGGCCAGCGCGCGAGGAAGGTCGTCCATTCGCGCAGCAGCCAGGTGCGGCGCGCGAGCGCCTTCAGGTAGCTCGCGTAGTCGAGCTCGGGCACGAGGCCCGTCGTCGCGCGCACGACGTTGCGCACGCCCGCGTCGCCATGCCTCTCGATGTCGCCCTGCGCGAGCAGGCGCCATTCGTTGCCGACGAGCGCGCGCCAGTTCTCCGCCGCCGCGTCGACGGACGGCGCGCCGGGCGCCGCGTCGACGACATGGCCGGCATCCTCGAGCCAGGACTGGGCGCGATCGAGCGCGGCGACCACCTGCGGCGCGGCGCCGGGCGCCTGCAGCCGCGCGACGCGGATCGGCCGCGCGGGCGACGGCCCGCATTGCGGTGCCGGCACCCACCACGGGTCGCGCGCGTCGCCCGCGGCCATCGCCCACAATCCCGCGCGCAGGTCGGCGACGCCGCGCGCGAGCGGGCCCTGCACCGACATCAGCTGTCCGGTCAGCGGCCGCTCCTCGGCGAGCGCCGGGCGGAAGGCCGGCACGCGGCCGAAGCTGGGCTTGATGCCGAACACGCCGGTGCAATAGGCCGGGTAGCGGATCGAGCCGCCATAGTCGTTGCCGTGGCTCAGCGCGGAGATTCCCGCCGCCACCGCCGCGGAGGCGCCGCCCGACGAGCCTCCCGGCGTGACGTGGCGGCCCCAGGGGCTGAAGGTCTCGCCGTGGAGCTCGTTCTCCGTGAACCAGCGATAGGAGAAGGCCGGCGTGTTCGTGCGGCCCGCCACGATCGCGCCCGCGGCGCGCCAGTTCGCGACGACCGGAGAGTCGCCGGGCGCGATCGCGTCGCGGAACGCGACGACGCCGTTGGTCGTCGGCCGCCCGGCCATGTCGACGTTGATCTTCACCGTCACCGGCACGCCGTGCAGCGGGCCGGTCGCCTCGCCGCGGCGCACCGCTTCGTCCGCCGCGTCGGCGGCGCGCAGCGCCTCCTCGTCCATGCGGTCGACAACGGCATTGATCGCCGGGTTCGCGGCGTCGACGCGCGCGAGATGGGCCTCGACGACCTCGCGGCTCGAGACGCGCCGCGTGCGGATCGCGGCCGCGAGATCGGTGGCGTCCCAGCGCCAGAGCTCGTTCGGTTGCATGCCTCGCTCCCCGGATCCCTGCCCCGCCGTCACGCCGCCGGGCGCCAGTCGCGCATCGGCGCGTCGAGCTGGCCGCGGCGCAGCGCCCGGCCGGGCCGCGCGCCCGATGGCGCGCCGTCGCGCCAGACCACGCGGCCGTTGACGACCACCGTCTCGACGCCGGCGGCAGGCTTCTTCGGCGCCTCGAAGCTCGCGCGATCGACGATCGAGGCGGGATCGATGACGACGAGGTCGGCGAAGGCGCCGGGCCTGACCTCGCCGCGGTCGCGCAGGCCGAAGCGCGCGGCCGTCAGCCCGGTCATGCGGCGCACCGCCTCCTCGAGCGGGAAGAGCGCGAGCTCGCGGCTGTAGTGGCCGAGCACGCGCGGGAAGCTGCCCCAGAGCCGTGGGTGCGGATGCGCGTCGTGCGGCAGGCCATCGGAGCCGATCATCGCCTCGGGATGGCGCAGGATGCGCTGCACGTCCGCCTCGTCCATCAGGAAGTAGACGGCGCCCGCTGGCAGCAGGCGGCCGACCGCCTCCTCCGGCGAGACGCCCCATTCGCGGGCGATCTCGGCGAGGTCGCGGCCCGAGACGCCCTCGACGCTGCGCGACCAGGTGACGAGGGTCTTCGAGGCGACGCGCACGCGCTCGACGCTCAGAACCGTCGAGGCCGCGACATAGGGATAGACGTCGAAGCCGAGCGGCTGGCTGCGCCGCGCCTCGTCGATCAGCGCCAGCGTCTCCACCGTGCGCCCATGGTTGGCGATGCCCGCGACCTTGTGGTGCGACAGGATCACGGGGAGCCCGGCCTCGCGGCCGATGCGCATCGACTCGCGGATCGCCTCGATGACGTGCTCGCCCTCGTCGCGCATGTGGGTGGCGTAGAGCGTGCCGTGGCGCGCGGCGACGCGGGCGAGCGCGATCACCTCCTCGGTCGGCGCGTGGCGCGCCGGCGGGTAGAAGAGGCCCGTGGACAGGCCGATCGCGCCCGCGGCGAGGCCCTCGTCGAGGCGGCGCTTCATGCCCTCGATCTCGGCCGGCGTCGCGGCGCGGTCGAAGCGGTCCATCTCGCCCGCGCGCAGCGTCGAGTGCCCGACCATCGCGACGACGTTGGTCGCGGGCGGCGCGGCGTCGAGCGCGGCCATGTAGTCGGCGAAGCGCGCGAAGCGGTAGTCGGCGCGCTCGCCGATCAGGTCGAGCGGCGGGGGCGGCGGGCCGTCGAGGCGCAGCGGCGCGAGGCTGACGCCGCAATTCCCGGCCACGACCGTGGTCACGCCCTGGCTGACCTTCATGGCCATGTCGGGCGTCGCGAAGACGATGTTGTCGTCATGGGTATGGGCGTCGATGAAGCCGGGCGCGACGCAGCGCCCGGTGGCGTCGATCCGCGCCCCGGCGCGCGACGCCGAGAGGTCGCCGACCGCGGCGATGCGGTCGTCGCGGATCCCGACATCGGCGCGGCGGCGCGGCGCGCCGGTCCCGTCGACGACGTCGCCCCCCGAGATCACGGTATCGAAGCCATCCATCGTCGCCCGCTCCAGTTCCATGCCGCCAGGCCCGGCCCTGGAGGCCGGGAGTCACGCTAACTTCGCATCACCGGGCCGATGTTTCGACTATAGATCGGTCCCCGGGAAACGGCCGCGGCGCGCCGTCCCGCCAGCACCTGCGCCGCGCGGGAGGCCATGCGATGAAGGTCGGCATCAACGGCATGGGACGGATCGGGCGCCTCGCGCTGCGCGCGGCGATGGGGGGCGTGGCGCGGCCCGCCGGCGACCCTCGGCGCGGCAACCGGCTCGAGATCGTGCATGTCAACGAGACGAAGGGCGGCAGCGAGGCCTGCGCGCATCTCCTCGCCTTCGACAGCACGCAGGGCCCCTGGCGCGAATCGGGCGCCACGGCCGATGGAGAGGACGCGATCGTCGTCGGAGGCCGCAGGATCGGCTTCTCCGCCCATGCCCGGCCCGAGGACATCCCCTGGGGCGAACTCGGCGTCGACCTCGTGCTCGAGTGCACGGGGCGCTTCCTGTCGCCGGAGACGCTGCGGGGCCATCTCGCGCGCGGCGCGCGGCGCGTGGTGGTCTCGGCGCCGGTGCGCCATGCCGCCGCGCTCAACGTGGTGATCGGCGTCAACGACCACCTCCTCGACCCGGCGCGCCACGGGATCGTCACCGCGGCCTCGTGCACGACGAACTGCCTCGCGCCGGTGGTGAAGGTGGTCCACGAGGCGCTGGGCATCCGCCACGGGCAGGTCACGACCATCCACGCGCCGACCAACACGAACGTGGTCGTCGACGCGCCGCACCGCGACCTGCGGCGCGCGCGCAGCGCGCTGCTGTCGCTGCAGCCCACGACGACCGGAAGCGCCACGGCGATCGGGCTCATCTATCCCGAGCTGAAGGGCAGGCTCGACGGCCACGCGGTGCGCGCGCCGATCCTCAACGCCAGCCTCACGGACTGCGTGTTCGAGCTCGAGCGCGCGACGACCGCCGCGGAGGCCAACGCGCTCTTCGCCGCCGCCGCCGCCGGTCCGCTCGCCGGGATCGTCGGCCTCGAGGCGCGGCCGCTCGTCTCGGCCGACTTCGCGGGCGACACGCGCAGCGCGATCGTCGACGCGGCCTCGACGCTCGTGACCGACGGCACCCTCCTCAAGGTCTATGCCTGGTACGACAACGAGATGGGCTATGCCTGCCGCATGGTCGACCTCGCCTGCCTTGCCGGGCGGGACGCGGCATGAGCCACGCGGCGGGCACGCGCGAGTACCTCGTCGTCTCGGGGGCCTATCTCGGCTTCACGCTGGGAGACGGCGCGCTGCGCATGCTCGTGCTGCTGCACTTCGCGAAGGCGGGCATGTCGCCCGTCGCCATCGCGCTGCTGTTCCTGCTCTACGAGGCCGCGGGGATCGCGGCGAACCTCGCCGGAGGCTGGCTCGCGACGCGCTTCGGCACGTCGCGGATGCTGGTGGCGGGGCTCCTGCTGCAGGTCGCCGGGCTCCTCGTCCTGTCCGCGCTTCCCGCCGGCCTCGGCTTGGGTGCCTCGGTCGCATGGGTCGCCGCGGCGCAGGGCATGTGCGGCGTCGCCAAGGACCTCGCGAAGACCGCGGGCAAGTCGGCCGTGCGCCTTTCCGCCGGCGCGACGCCGGGGCGGCTGATGCACCTCGTCGCCTGGTTCACCGGCAGCAAGAACGCGGCGAAGGGCGCGGGCTTCTTCCTCGGCGCGGCGCTGCTCGAGGCGGCGGGATTCCGCGGCGCGCTATGGATCCTCGCCGCGGCGATGGCGCTGCCCCTCGCCCTCGCCGCCGCGGGCCTCCCGCCGCTCCTCGGCAAGGCGCGTGCCTCTGGCTCCATGCGCGCGCTGCTGTCGCGCGACCCGGCGATCAACCGGCTCTCGCTCGCGCGCCTGTTCCTGTTCGGCGCGCGCGACGCCTGGTTCGCGCTCGGCCTGCCGCTCCACCTCCAGGCCACGGGCTGGAGCATGGCCGCCATCGGCGCATGGCTCGCGGCATGGACGATCGGCTACGGCCTCGCGCAGGCGGCTGCTCCCGCGGCGATCCCGCGCAGCGCCGATGGCCTGTCGCGCGAGGTGCCCGCGGCGCGGCTGCTGGCGGCGCTGCTCGCGATCGTGCCGGCCGCGATCGCCGCGACGCTCGCCGCGGGCGCGGCGCATCCCGACATCGTGCTCGCGGCGGGACTGGTCGTCTTCGGCCTCGTCTTCGCCGCCAACTCCGCCCTGCATTCCTACCTCGTGCTCGCCTATGCCGGGCGCGACGCGGCGGCGGAGGATGTCGGCTTCTACTACGCGGCCAACGCCGCGGGCCGGCTGGCGGGCATGGTGCTCTCCGGCGTGCTCGCGGCCGCGGGCGGGCTCGTCGCCTGCCTCTGGGGCTCGGCCGCGATGCTCGCCGCCTGCGCGCTCGCCTCGATCGCGCTGCCCGCGTCGCGCGGGCCGCGCAGCCCCGCATAGCGAGGGGCTTGCCGGGCGCGGGGCCGCGCAGGAGGATGCGCGCCATGAAGCTCTCCGTCCTCGACCAGTCGCCCATCCGCGCCGGCGGCACGCCCGCCGAGGCCATCCGCGAGACGATCGATCTGGCGCGCCATTGCGACGCGCTGGGCTACCACCGCTACTGGGTGGCGGAGCACCACGCCTCCGACGGGCTCGCCGGCACCGCGCCCGAGATCCTCATCACGCGCATCGCGGCGGAGACGAGGAACCTGCGCGTCGGCTCGGGCGGCGTCATGCTCTCGCACTACTCGGCGCTCAAGGTG
>Ga0068872_10003571_pt1 | contig 11852 bp, 10 predicted proteins | sample NOAtaG_7_FD_66441 | JGI IMG/M metagenome (GOLD analysis project Ga0068872, IMG submission 66441) | Freshwater lake microbial communities from Lake Erie, under a cyanobacterial bloom - NOAA_Erie_Diel1S_2200h metaG | ecosystem: Environmental > Aquatic > Freshwater > Lake | place: USA: Ohio, Lake...
TCCCATTTGATGTCCGAAGGATTGACTTCAATTTGGATGGTATCATCTACTTGCGGGTATACGAACACCGAAACGAAGGAGGTATGCCTTCTGGCATTGCTGTCAAAAGGGGAGATACGCACCAAGCGATGGACCCCGCTTTCTCCTTTCAGGTGTCCATAGGCGAATGGGCCGTTGATTTCCAAGGTCGCACTGCTGATTCCAGCCACCTCTCCGTCCTTTTGGTCGACCACCGTCACTTTGTAGCCCATCCGGTCGCAATAACGCAAGTACATCCTCAGCAACATACTTGCCCAATCGTCGCTTTCAGTGCCACCTGCACCTGAATTGATTTCCAAGACGCAGTCCATGTTGTCCTGTTCACCTGACAGCATGTTTTTGAATTCCAATTCATCGACTGCCTTCATGGCAAAGCCATAAGCGTCTTCCACATCGATTTCAGATGCTTCACCTTCTTTGTAGAAGTCAAACAACACTTCCAAGTCACTGATTTTGGCATCAGCGTCCTTGTAGGCGTCGGTCCATACTTTCAAGGTTTTGATTTCCTTCAGGATTCGCTCAGCGTCAGCAGGCTTGTCCCAAAATCCTGGGGATACGGAAAGGCTTTCCTTGTCTTCGATTTCAATCAGCTTCTGATCGATGTCAAAGGTACCTCCTCAGCGCATTTCTCCGCGCTGTCAAATCTTTCAATTGTTCTGCAGTCATCTTGATTTGAAAATTGAGAAGCAAATATAGCCATTATCGGGATTCACTGATTCAATCCGGACAGGATTCTTACCTGACCCAATCAAGTCTCCAATTCAATATTGGCTCATTTCATGCCTAAATCCTTGTCAATAAGGACTCTCAGGTCTGAATACGTCTTCGAAAAAGTCCACCAAAGGGTTTTCAAAATCGTCCAAGCTGACCGCAATCACGCTGAAAACGGTCGGAACCGTCACCAATTGCCTTTCAAACAGGTAAAAGGAAGCGACCTTGACCATGTTTCGCATTTTGGCAGCATCCACAGCTTCTTCCGGCTTGCGGTACCGAGTATCAGTGGCAGTTTTCACTTCAATGAAATGCAATTGTGCGGTGGCACCTGGATTCTCAGGGTTTTCCCAATAGGCTACAATGTCTACCTCTGCCTTTTCAAAGTTATAGTTTCGGTCAAATATCCTAAATCCTTCATTTTCAAGATATTTAACAGCGATATCTTCGCCTAATTTGCCAATCTCGTTGTGTCTAGCCATGTTGGAATGATAGCCTTTTTGATAGGGTCTTGTTAAAGACGGGGGTCGCGCTTTTTCACCACAAATCCTTCGGGAATTTGAAAGTTGGAGGCATCCAATGCTTTGGGCTTGATGGACATCAGGCTGATTTCGGTCGTAACATTGGGAGTTTGAATCACCTTTTTCAATGGTATGCGTCCCTCCAAACCCGGAGTAAGAAAGTCGGCTTTGGCGTCCTTTTTACCCTCATACAATTTGGAGTCCACACGGTATTTGTCCACGACGTAATAATAGATGGTCTCCTGCGCGGAAGGGCGCTCCAAAACATATTCCTGGCAAGTGTCGCCCTTCACCACGACGGATTTCCCTGTGGGTTTCGCAACAGGCACCACCGTCACCGTGTCGCGGTAATAGGTGTTTTTGTACGCCTTTTGATTGTTCATGTCGATGCTGTAAGTCTCGCTGCTGTCACCGATGAACAGGAATGTGCGGGGGATTCGGCCTCCTGAAAGGGAAAGGATGAAATTATCGTCCTTGATGTGGAGGTCCATTTTTTTCGGCGGTTCGTTCAACATCATGTCCGATGCTGCCTTTCCGGTCAAAGAGATGGAATAGGAGATTGAGCCCTCAAATGATTTTTGGCCCATCATGTCGGTAAATCCCAGCATGAAAAGGCCTGCGATCAATAATTTATCAAAAGGGAAATGGCTTCTTTTCATAGTGTTCCAAAACAAGTTTATAGGTTTCACAATGCGCGCTAACTAAAAGATTCATCCTTTCCGAGTACCCTCCGCCCATTACCAAAACCAATGGAATTTTCCTAGCGGCAGCCTCCTGAATGACCCATTTGTCACGCAACCTGCACCCTTCACGGGACAAAGATAGCCTTCCTAACGCATCGCTGCCTAAAACATCTACCCCGCCCACAAAAAAAACCAAATCAGGTTTCAATTCCTCGTAAAGCCGTGGGATATGCTTGGCCAATTCAAACAGGTAAACATCATCTCCCGTACCAGCTGGCAGTTCAATGTCCAAATCTGATTTTTCCTTCTTGAAAGGATAATTTTCCCGGCAATGCATCGAAAAGGTGAATACGTTGGGAACGTCCAGAAAAATACGGGCGGTACCATTACCTTGGTGCACGTCGAGGTCCACAATCAGGATTTGCCGGACCAAACCTTGGTTTAAAAGGTAATTGGAGGCAATGGCCACGTCGTTGATAAGGCAAAACCCCTCACCACGGTCAAAGAACGCATGATGTGTACCACCGGCAAGATTCATGCCAGCGCCGTCTTCCAGTGCAAACAAAGCAGATTGTAGGGTGCCGCTTGCGGACGAGATGGACCTGTTGACCAATTCGGGGCAGTTTGGAAACCCAATGTCGCGGTATTCCGAAGTGCTCAATTGCATGTTTTTGGCCTTCGACCACCAATTCGGGTCATGTGTGAGGATGATGATAGAATCGTCCATCATCGAAGGGGAATACAAATGGGATGGTTTGATGGCCCCCTCGTACTCCAATTGCATCCTAACAAGCTCGTATTTTTGAAAAGGAAAGCGGTGTTGCGGAGGCAAGGGAATCCTGTGTTCTTCCGAATGCGAAATGCGGATCATTTGCGGTTCCCCTCGGAAGTTCTTACCACTCGATGGGTCGTTTTTCCAAGAAAGCCGCGATGCCCCGTTTGCAATCGTCGCTTCCTCTTGCCCTCGCGTTCATCCGGGCCGCAAAATTGAGTGCCTCGGCAATGGGGAAGTGCCACAGGTCCCCAATCATCCTTTTGGTAATGGCCATGGACTGGGCTGAATTTTGACTGCATAGGCGAAGAGCAAACGCACCCACATGCTCCTCGATTTGTTCGGCAGGCACGACCTTGGTAACCATGCCGTACCTCACCGCAGTTTCAGCATCGATGAGGTCTCCTGAGAGCAACAATTCTTTCGCCTTTGTCTCGCCACACTTCCGGATCAAAAATGTCATGACAATGGCGGGTATGAATCCAATCCTCACTTCTGTGTACCCAAATTGTGCCTCTGGAACACTGAAACTGAAGTCACATACCGTGGCCAACCCTGCTCCGCCTGCCAAAGCGTGTCCTTGGATCATGGAGATGACCGGCTTGGGGGTCTTGTAAATCAGTTCAAACAGATTTCGCAGGTGGGTGCTATCCTGAAGATTTTGGTCGAAGTCGTAGGATTGAAGGATCTGCAGGTATTCAAGGTCCGCACCTGCACAGAATGCTTTTCCATTTGCCTTCAAAATCACCACCTTGACATCTTCTCTTTCTTCTGCCTCCTTGAATCTGGCAATCAATTCCCCGACCATGTGATGGTTCAACGCATTGCGCTTGTCGGGGCGATTGAGGGTGATGGTTCCGATTCGGTCACTGACCTCGAAAAGGGTATGTTCGAAGGATTGCATGGTGCAAGTTTTTGGCTAATGTAAGGAATGAGCGTCGAAAATGGTTGGGATTTCAGGCATTCCAAATCATGATGACTTGGTTTGACGGCATTTCATTGGGGCGCTCCACAAATCCCTGTTTGGAGAAAAAAGGAACGGCAACAGGAGGAGATTCCAAAACGACCTCTCGTCCCTCGGGCACATGGTTCAAAATAAGCTCCATAAGTTTGCTCCCGACCCCCAACCGACGAAATTCAGGCAAGACCGCAACCCGTTCGATTTTGGCTTTCCCGGCCATGGTCAAACGCCATCTTCCGGCGCCCACTGGGATCCCGTCGTACCATGCCAGGTAATGGTGGGAAATATGTTCGTGACCATCCATGTCCGAATCTTCGCTCATCCCCAATTCCCGTTGGAAAACAGCACAACGGATGTTGTAAACGTGCTCAAACTCGGAATCCTCGTCTACATAACCTGCCTTGATGTCTGCAACGGAATTCATGTTGTGAAAAAAAACAACTTATCTGAGAATGGAAAGACCCGGAAGGCTTGGAACTTTTTTTTCTCGACCATAATATAAATATTATGAGGAGGAAAGGGAGCAGGTTTGAAGGTGCCGTTGGGAACCATCGACTTATCTTTTTGTTATACTTGCACCGATTCGGATCCCAAACCCAAACAATTATCGCATGGGAAAAAAGAACCTGATGATCGTTGAGTCGCCAGCTAAGGCCAAAACGATCGAAAAATATTTAGGGCCTGATTTTGTGGTGAAAGCCAGCATGGGTCACGTCTGCGACCTTCCCAAGGCGGATGACGCCATTGACGTCAACAAGGGATTTGAGCCCAAGTATGAGGTTTTGCCAGACAAAAAAGAAGTGATCAAGGAGCTGAAAAAGTTAGCTCAGGAGGCCGAATCGGTATGGCTCGCGACCGACGAAGACCGCGAAGGGGAGGCCATTTCTTGGCACTTGGCAAAGGTTCTTGACTTGGATTTGAGCGAAACAAACCGTGTAGTTTTCAACGAAATCACGAAGAAAGCCGTCACGGAAGCAGTTGGCTCACCGAGGCAAATCAACATTGATTTGGTGAATGCTCAGCAGGCGAGGAGGGTACTTGACCGTCTGGTGGGGTTCCATTTGTCTCCTGTCCTTTGGAGCAAAGTGCGCACAGGTCTCAGTGCAGGCCGTGTACAGAGCGTAGCGGTCAGGTTGATCGTCCAGCGTGAGCGGGAAATCATGTCCTTCAAGGAGTCCAGCAATTTCAGGGTATTGGCAGAATTCAATTTGGACGGTCAAGTGCTTTTGGTTGCCGAACTGCGTGACAAAGTACCCGATGCGGCTACAGCTCAGGCTTTTCTGGAATCCTGTGTGGGTGCGGTGTTTGAAATCAAGTCGATGGAGACCAAGCCAGGAAAAAGAAGTCCTGCGGCACCATTCACAACTTCGACTCTGCAACAGGAGGCCAGCCGAAAGCTCGGTTTTTCGGTTGCACAAACCATGCGCGTGGCCCAAGGTCTTTACGAAAGCGGACACATCACCTACATGAGGACAGACTCAGTCAGTTTGTCGGATTTTGCAATCGCCCAAGCCAAGGAAGTGGTGACCCGCAATTATGGGGCTAATTACTCCAAAACGAGGAAATACCAGAACAAAGTAGCCAATGCACAGGAGGCCCACGAGGCCATTCGCCCCACCGACATGGGAAGCCAAACGGTCCCAGGAGAAAATCAAGCCCAAAGATTGTACGACCTGATTTGGAAAAGGACGGTTGCCAGTCAAATGGAAGATGCTGCCCTTGAAAAAACGGTTGCCGTCATCAGCGTTTCAACCAACAACCAAGAGTTCGTTGCATCGGGTGAAGTCATCAAATTCGATGGTTTTTTGAAGGTTTACATGGAGGGACGCGACGAAGAACAGGACGATGAAGAAGGAAAAAATGGCATGCTTCCACCCCTGAAAGTAGGTCAAAAACTATCCTTGAACCGCATCACGGCCAAGCAGAGATATGCCAAACATCCACCCCGTTACACTGAGGCCACCTTGGTTAAAAAACTGGAAGAATTGGGCATCGGAAGGCCGTCTACTTTTGCCACTACCATCAGTACCGTCCAAAAACGTGATTATGTGGTCAGGGAGAGCCGAGAAGGTGAAGAAAAGCCTGTCAAACTGTTCGAACTGAAAGACAACAGGGTGGTGGGCAAAGACACCAAAGAGGTTTTGGGCGCGGAAAAAAACAAGATGTTCCCCACCGACCTCGGCATGCTTGTTACGGACTTCCTGATTGATTACTTCCCCACTGTGCTAGATTTTGAGTTCACGGCCAAGGTCGAGGAGGAGTTCGATGAAATCGCCAACGGGAAAATGGCTTGGAACGAAATGATTGGCGAGTTTTACACTTTGTTTTCCGCAACGGTCCAACAAACAAAGGATGAGGCCAAACGGGTTTCCAAAGAGCGGAATTTAGGTGTCGATCCGGTCTCTGGTGAGGAGGTTTGGGCTAAATTCGGCAAATACGGGCCTTTCATTCAGCTGGGTTCATCGGAGGGCGAAGTCAAGCCAAGGTATGCCAAACTGAGGGCTGACCAAAGATTGGACAGCATTTCACTTCAAGACGCATTGGAGCTGTTCAAGCTTCCGCGTACCCTAGGGGAATTGGAAGGATTGGAAATCAGGGTAAATGTGGGTCGTTTCGGTCCCTATGTTCAACTCGGAAAGGAGTTTTTCTCGATTCCGAAAGGGGAGGATGCCTACACGGTGAGCCTGGAGCGTGCCATCGAGATCATTGACGAAAAAAGGAATGCCGAAAAAAACAAAGTCATCAAGGAGCTTGCCCCTGACGTGCAGGTATTGAATGGCAGATTTGGCCCTTACGTGAAGATGCAAGGAGAAAATCTTAAAATTCCCAAAGGAAAAACTCCGGAAGAGCTAACTTTGGAGGATTGTAAGGCCATGCTTGAGGAGCAAAAGGACAAGCCCAAAAAGCGACCTTTCAAACGTAAATAATGGTTGGATGGTTTGGCCGTCCTGATTAATTTTCGACACAACCCACAGAATCCCATGAGTTGGTTCAAGCGTCAAAAAGAAGGAATCCTGACTTCGACGGAGGAAAAGCACGAGGCTCCCGATGGACTTTGGCACAAATGCCCAGAATGTAAAAAGCCATCCCATCACCGTGCATTGGAGGAACATTTCTACACCTGTCCGGAGTGTAGCCACCATTTTCGAATCGGCAGCGAGGAATATTTCCATGTCTTGTTCCGAAACGATCCCTACAAAGAGCTTTTTCCAGACCTTGTAGCAGGTGACCCTTTGGAGTTTGTCGACACCAAGGCTTACCCGGACCGCCTCAAAGCCACCATTTCCAAAACTGGTTTGAACGATGCCATGAAAGTGGCTGAAGGTAAAATCGAAAAGGAAGGATTGGTGGTGTGCTGCATGGATTTCGATTTCATCGGGGGCAGCATGGGCTCTGTGATGGGAGAAAAAATCGCTTTGGCGATCGACCATTGCATCGCAACCAAGCAACCACTCATGGTGATTTCCAAAAGTGGTGGGGCCCGGATGATGGAAGGAGCCCTTTCCTTGATGCAAATGGCAAAGGTGAGTGCGAAACTCAATCAGTTGGGCCAAGCAAAGTTGCCTTATTTTTCTGTTCTAACCGATCCTACCACCGGTGGCGTCACGGCGAGTTTTGCAATGTTGGGTGACTTCAACATCGGAGAACCCAAGGCTTTGATCGGGTTTGCCGGTCCAAGGGTCATCAAAGAAACCATCGGCCGTGATTTGCCAGAGGGCTTCCAACGTTCTGAATTTTTGTTGGAGCACGGATTCCTGGATTTCATTTGCGATCGCAAAGACCTTAGAGATAAGGTGCACAGCCTCATCATAATGTTGAAATGACGGGAGGGGAATAGAAGGCATGCGCCTGATCAATCGGCCTGTCCTGTGCAATTATTACGTCACATATCGCTGCAATGCTTCCTGCAGTTTTTGTGATATTTGGGAAAAGCCATCGCCCTATATTCAGCTGGAAGATGTGGTGAAAAACCTAAAATCTTTGCGCAAAATGGGCGTAAGGGTGGTTGATTTCACCGGTGGTGAGCCTTTACTTCATCCTGAATTACATCTTTTTTTGGCTGAAGCAAAGTCTTTGGGATTCATCACAACGGTGACCACGAATTGTCTGCTCTACCCAAAACGTGCGCACCAATTGGCTGGATTGGTGGACATGCTTCATTTCTCATTGGACAGTGTGGATGAATCCCTGCACAATCAGTCTAGAAAAGTCGAGTGTTTTTCCTTTGTGCAGAGAAGCATTGATTTGGCCCGGTCCCTGGGAGAGAAACCCGATATCTTGTTTACTGTTACGGATGCCAACATTTGGGAAATCCAAGAAGCTTACGAACGTTTCCATTGCCAAAAAGGCCTCATCCTGATCCTGAATCCGATTTTTGCCTATCAGTCTGTCGGGAATGATTTGGGAAAGAATAATTTGCAGGAGCTTCGAAAATGGACGAAAAAGCCCGGCGTTTACCTGAATTCTGCCTTTTTGGATTTGCGGTTGGCGGGAGGTAATCATGTTTCCAATCCTGTTTGCCGCGCAGGTAGCAGTACCATTGTGATCAGTCCGGATAACAAATTGGTCCTTCCCTGTTACCATTTGGGCCTTGATTCGTTTCCAATCCAAGGCGAATTGGAGTCATTGTGGAAGTCGGAAAAGGTGCAGGAGTTGGTTGCATTGGAGGGCCGTCATCCCGGTTGTGAAGGGTGCACCATCAACTGCTACATGGAACCCAGCATGGCGGTTGAATTGAACAAAAACTGGTGGATGAGCCTTGGAAGCACAGTCCGTTATAGCTTGGAAAAATGGGTGTACTCCTGAATGTCCGGTCCCTCAGGATGGCATTTCATGCGGATTTTGATGGAAAATTATTTGGTGTTTGTGAAACGAGGGGCTATATTTGCCGACTGAATAAGAGTATAAGAAGTAAGTAATCGAATTAGACGTTCAACGTATGTACCTGAACAACGAGATTAAAAAGGAGATTTTTGAGAAGTACGGCCATCAGAAGCGTGCCGAGGATACCGGATCTCCAGAGGCGCAAGTCGCCCTTTACACCTACCGAATCAACCATTTGACGGCTCACCTGCAAGAGAACAAAAACGATGTCTCTTCGCGCACCGGCCTCCTCAGGCTTGTAGGTAAGAGAAAGAAGCTGCTCAACTACCTGATGAAAACAGAAATCGAGCGCTATCGGGCAGTCATCAAAGAATTGGGAATTAGGAAGTAATTCCCAATTCCTTTTTTGAACCTACACATCCAACGGTATTTTCACCATGAATCCAATTTATAAATCGGTCACCTTGCCGAACGGTAAGACTTTGACCATAGAGACAGGTCGTCTTGCCAAACAAGCAGACGGCTCTTGCGTCGTTCGCTGCGGAGACACCATGCTTTTGGCCACAGTTGTGGCTAACAGAGACGCAAAAGATGTTGACTTCCTTCCACTTTCCGTCGATTACATCGAGAAATTTGCAGCTGCTGGAAAAGTTCCCGGCGGATTTTTCAAGCGTGAAGGCAAGCTGAGTGAGAACGAAATCCTCATCTCGCGTTTGATTGACCGTGCATTACGTCCGCTTTTCCCGGATGATTTCCATGCCGAAGTCCACGTAGTCGTTCAGTTGATTTCGGCCGACAAGGTCGAGCAGCCCGATGCATTGGCTTGTTTCGCAGCATCAACGGCCCTGTTCTGCTCTGATATTCCATTCGCAGACGCAGTTTCCGAGGTTCGTGTGGGTTTGACAGCCGAAGGCAAATACGTCATCAACCCTACCCTGCAAGAGATGGAAGGGCTTAAAATGGAAATCATGGTCGCTTGTACCAACGATTCCATCGTGATGGTGGAAGGGGAGATGAGCGAAATTTCTGAAACCGAATTTTTGGATGGCATGATTGCAGGACATGAATCCTGCCGTTTGCTCAACAAAGTTCAAGAGGAGTTCAGGGCGGAATTGGGTAAAACCATCCGCACCTACGAAACCTTCGAACCTTCCGAAGAATTGGTGCAAAAGGCTACTCAAATGATGGCTGGTCGCATCAAAGAGGTGGTTGACAGCCAAAGCAGCAAACAGGAACGCAGTGAAAAGTTTTCTGCGATTTCATCCGAGACCCTCGCGGCTATGAAAGCTGGTGTGGAAGATGAAAGCAAATTGAAGGAAATCGAAAAATATGTTCCGCAAGTTTTCAAGGCGGTTCATAAAGACGTAGTTCGCCGCAAGGTGCTTGACGAAGGAGTTCGTTTGGATGGTCGTACCGGCAAGGACATTCGTCCGATTTGGAGCGAAGTTTCATTCCTTCCCAGGGCCCATGGTTCCGCAGTATTTACACGTGGTGAGACTCAAAGCCTTTGCACCACCACCTTGGGCACCAAACTGGATGAGCTGACACTGGATTTGGCTACCTTCAACGGCAAAAAGCGTTTCTTCCTCCATTACAATTTCCCACCGTTCTCAACCGGGGAGGCTCGCGCCATGCGTGGTCCTGGCCGTCGTGAAACGGGACACGGAAACCTTGCTGAGCGTTCCTTGAAGATGGTTCTTCCCTCAGACTACGAATACACGGTGCGGGTTGTCTCCGATATTTTGGAGTCCAACGGTTCTAGCTCCATGGCCTCCGTTTGCGGTGGTTGTTTGTCCATGATGGATGCAGGTGTGCCAATTCGTCGTCCAGTCTCCGGCATTGCGATGGGTCTTATTACCGATAAGAAATCAGACAAGTATGCCATTTTGAGCGACATCTTGGGTGATGAGGATTTCATCGGTGACATGGACTTCAAGGTTGCCGGTACAGTGCAAGGCCTTACCGCTTGCCAAATGGACATGAAGGTTCGCGGACTTTCCTACGAGGTTTTGAAAAATGCCTTGGAACAGTCCAAAGCAGGTCGCCTTCATATTTTGAACTGCATGTTGGAAACCTTGGCAGAGCCGAGGAAGGAATTGTCTCCTTATGCTCCTCGCATCGAGGTAATCGAGATTCCGACCGACATGATCGGAGCGGTGATCGGTCCCGGAGGCAAAATCATCCAAGAAATGCAGCGTTCCACCAACACCACGATCAACATCGAGGAAGTGGACAAGAAAGGCATCGTCACCATCTATTCTGCAGACTTGGCCAATTTGGAGGCTGCTCGGAAAATGATCAAAAACATCGTTTCCGAGCCCGAAATGGATGTGGTTTACAAAGCCAAGGTGAAATCAATCAAAGATTTCGGGGCGTTTGTTGAATTCATGCCTGGCCGTGAAGGTCTGCTTCATATCTCTGAAATCAGCTACGATCGCCTACCCTCCATGGAAGGTGTCCTCAATGTTGGCGATGAAATCGACATCAAAATTGTTGGTGTGGATGAGAAGACCGGAAAATTCAGGTTGAGCCACAAGGTACTCCTTCCTGTTCCGGAAGGCTATCAAGAGCGTCCTCCACGTGGTGATCGTCCTGAAAGGCAAGACCGTGGTGACCGTGGTCATCGCGATCGTCGTGACGACCGCAGGGGACCTCGCAGGTAACAAGCTGAATCAAAACCGCATGCGTGTATTCATTACAGGTGGTGCCGGCTTCATTGGATCGCAGCTCGTAAAAGCCCTATTGGAAGATGGGCACCGGGTAAAGGTCTTGGATAACCTCTGCACGGGTCGAATCGAAAACATTGAGGCCTTCCTCGGGAACAAGAATTTCGAGTTCATAGAGGAAACTGTCACGAACCGTGATGCCGTAAGGCCTTTGGTGGATTGGTCTGACCATGTCTATCATCTCGCTGCGCCCGTTGGTGTCAAATACATCATGGACAACCCTGTATTGACAATTCTCGACAATGTCAGAGGTATTGATGTGGTTTTGGAAGCCTGCCATCAATACGGGAAAAGGGTGTTGGTAGCATCAACCTCAGAGGTTTATGGCAGAAGCCTTGACTTTTTGGATGAATCAGGAGTAGGTAAACTTTCCGAGGACGATTATCGAATTGAAGGTTCAACCAACAACCACCGTTGGGCATATGCGAATACGAAAGCCCTGGATGAATTTTTGGCTTTGGCCTACCACAAACAACATGGTCTCGAAGCGGTCGTGGTAAGGTTTTTCAATACGGTGGGTCCAGACCAACTTTCCAATTACGGGATGGTAATTCCGAACTTTGTGGAGAAAGCCTTGACCGGAGATGATGTGGTGGTTTTTGGATCTGGCGAACA
>Ga0068872_10003573_pt1 | contig 11850 bp, 11 predicted proteins | sample NOAtaG_7_FD_66441 | JGI IMG/M metagenome (GOLD analysis project Ga0068872, IMG submission 66441) | Freshwater lake microbial communities from Lake Erie, under a cyanobacterial bloom - NOAA_Erie_Diel1S_2200h metaG | ecosystem: Environmental > Aquatic > Freshwater > Lake | place: USA: Ohio, Lake...
CGGGCGTCGTGGCGAAGGCGGCCTTGTCGCTCGTGCCGCGCACGAAGATCGGGGTGTGTGCCGTGATCTCGTAGTCGATCGCGGCAGTGATGCCGTCGGCGAACGGGTGGTCCTGTGACACCGATTCGGCCCATCGCGGGAAATAGGGATCGCGCGCGGCAGGGACGAAGTTGTAGGGGGCGACGACGTCGACCATCACGCGATCTCCTTGGTGTCTTCCGACCAACCGGCGAAGCGAGCGATCCAGGGCTGGAGCACGTCGAGCGAGGCGTCCTCGGGACCGCGCGATGCCAGGCGCCAGAATCGGCGATAGACGAGGCGCGGACGATCGAGCCCGCGCGGGCGGTGTCCATCCTCGAGCGTGCTCCGCAGGGAGAGCTCGTCCCCGAGGCAGCGGGTGCCTTCGCTCGCGTCGTGAGGATGCTCGGCGATGGTGGTCACGAGCCACGCGCTCCCGGTGTGGCGAACGTGGACGCTGCGGTGTGCGTCGAGCGCGAGCTCGGCTGCGAGGATGGGCTCGGCGGGCGGCTCACCGCGCCACCGCGTCGGGGTGGAGGAAGGCGTGCAGATCCACCCGTCGGCGTCGGGCGTCGGGCCGGGCAGGGCGCGCTTCACCGCGTCGAACGTCTCGCACCGCTCGGTGTGGACGGCGATCCGCTGATCGAGGTGCGCGCCGGCGTTCCGCAGCAGGTCGATCACGCGTGCGTCGAGGTCGGTCATGCCATCCTCCCCTGGAGCCACTCGCCGACGCTGCCCTCGACCCGCCCCCCGCGGAAGTAGCCATGACCGCGGTTGCTCGCCGCGCCGATCGGCAGGCGCTCGTGACAGAGGTCGTCCACGGCCGCTGCGAACGCGCGACGCACGTCGTCCGGGATGGGACAGCCCACGTCCACGGCGAGCGCGAGGGTGATCGTGCCCTGGAAGAGGGGCTTTTCAGAGAACAGCATTCCGTCCATCGGGCCCCCTGTGAAGCGGTCGATGCTCACGTGGTCGAGCTCACCCTCTCGTTGCGAGGGTGCCGCGTAATGGTCGGTCAGGTAGACGCGGCCGGGCTTGCCGGCGCCGTCGCCGGTCCCGGCACGCTGCTTCACGTCGCCGAAGAGCGTCTGCATCGCTTCCGTGACGACGTCGGCGTCCGGAGGGGTGCTGCCATCGGTGCTCGCCCAGACGCCGCGGAGTCGGCGCAGGTGGAATTCCGTGCGGTGCCGCAGCGCTCCCTTCACGCTGCTTGCGGGGACGAGGTAGCGGGCCTCCTTCGACTCGAGCACGCGTCCGCGCGCACCGTCCCAGGTGATGACCGGTTCGGTCTTGGCCACCTGATCGATGGCCTTGTCGTTCCGGTAGTGCGACTCCCGCGCCGGCTCGCCGGCGAAGAGCCAGTAGTCGACGGCCTCCAGCACGAGGCGACCGGTCTTGAAGCCCGGCGCCTCGTCGGCCGCGCGAACGCGGAAGGTCGGCAGGAGCGACGCCGGGACCGGAGCGGCGAGATCGCGCGGCACGCTCGCCCACGCGGCGTGCTCGGTCCGCAGGTCGAAGGTGCGGGCGAGGACGCGTACGACCTTCACGGTGCCGAACCCGCGTCGCGTGCGCCCGCCCAGGCGGAACGCTGGCGAGGCGATCTGACCGAGGAGTTGGTCGAGCGTGGCCGCCGGATCGGTGATGCGGCGTGACTCCGGGCCGCCCTGCACGCGGAGCTCGAACGTGAAGCGCGCCCCGGTGGGAACGAGCTGCGTGTCGAACTTGCCACGATCGTCGACGACCCCGTGGCGGGAGATCTTGACGTGGTCGCGGCGAACCCCTGCTGCGAGGAGGCCGAGCACCTCGTCGGCTGCATGGGCGCTTCCCGGTCGCGCCGAGACCGGGCGATCGGAGGCATCGTGCGCGTGGGCCCATGAGACGAACACGTGCGATGCCTCGCCGGTGTCCTGCTGCTGGTAGCCGAAGAGGCGGTGCGCCCCGGGGCCCTCCGGACCGTCGGGAAGGCCGTGCCGGAGCACGCCCGCGATGGACGAGCCAGGGACGGTTGGCAGCCCGTTCGCGTCGGTGACGCAGATGGCATCGACGAGGTCGTTGCCCGCGCCGGTGCCGATGGTGAGTGGCGTCGTCGTCTCCAGCGTGACGCGCGCGATGGCGACGTGCGTGATCATGCGTCCCTCTCGGCGTTGCGCCGGCCTGCACGCACGGCGTGGGCGGCGAGGATTTCGAGCACGCGGGCGGGCCCGGGTGCGGCCAGCTGCACCTTCGAGAGCTCGGCCTGGAGCCACGCGAGCGGCGGGCCTTTCCAGCGTGCCGCACGGGTGCCCTGATCCCCGATGCGCCTCGCGACGGCCTGGGCGAGCGCAGCCGCCGAAGCGCCCTGGTGCGCGCGTGCGAAGCGCCGCAACTCGCCCCACTGGGACGCCGGGAGCTTCCAGGCGCGACGGCCCACGTCGTCGGCGAGGGCCACCGCGAGCTCCCACGCCGCGTCGTCGAGCTTGCGCCGGTCCGCCGCGGCACTCGCCCAGCGCGCGAGGGGGTCGTCCGGCTGCGGCGCGTGGGTCGCGTCGTTCGGGGGCGACTGCTCGCGCAGGGACACGTGGTCGACCGCGAGGAGCGTGGGCTCGAACACCACGCGTCCGAGGCCCTCCGACACGTGCTCGCCCACGACGCGCATGGCACCCGCGGCCGACCATTCGAGCTCGGTGAGCGGCGTCGCACGCTCGAAGGCGAGGACGCTGCCGCCCGAGAGCACCTGACGCTCGAGGTCCGGCCTGCGGCGTGTGCCGTTGAAGGGCGAATACCGACGCACTCGCACGAAGGAGTGGGTGGCGTCGTACGTCCAGTCGGACGGAAGGCCCATGTCGCGGGCCGTGGGCACGAGCGTGGGTTGCCCCGTCGTGGCGTCGCGGAGACAGACGTCCGAAAGGCACCAGTACAGAACGCGTGTGACGCCCGGCGCGAACGCACGCGTGGGGGGCGCACCGGTGGCCGAGGCGCTCGGGGCCGTGATGCGTGCGCTCCCGAACTCCGCGCTCCGCGAACGCCCCACTGCGATGGTCGAGCCCGCCGCGAGATGCGCGGTCACGGCGGCGAGGAGCGATGGCGAGTCGGCCTCGAGCTCGGCGCGGAAGCGCTGCCCTCGCTCGAGGGCCTCGATCGTGAAGAGGAACCCGTCGCGCGCGCGCCCCTGCGCGCCGATCGCAGTCCGCATGCTGTGCGCGGTGCGCGGAGACACGAGGACGCCCTCTGCCGTCACGAAGCCTCGCGAGACCGCCTGCCACTGCGTGGGTCCGGGTGGGCGCGCGCGGGCGAGGTTGGCGAGCGGGGCGTCGCGCTGGTCCTTCGCACGATGGAGCGCCAGCGGAACCGGCCAGCTGGACGCACCGTCCGCGGCGACGGGATACGCGCAGCCGAAGCGCACCCGGCCGCCATGGAACACCCCGAAGGCGTCCGTGCCGAGCGCGCCGTAGGCCTGCTTCGCGACTGCGCCGAGCAGGCACTGACCCGGCAGGAAGGTCAGCGTCTCGTGCGTGGTGGCCGTCGCCGACGAGGCCGTGACGGCGACATCGCTGATCAGTTCGAGGTCGATGAGCATCAGGGCGCCTCCAGCGTGACAGTGACTCGCCCGAGCCCGCGGCTGCGATGGCCGCCCACCCCCTCGACGAAGGGAAGACACGTGGAGAGTGCCCGGGGCCAGTCGTCGTCCGGGCCGGTGACGGTGGCGTGAAGGGTCATGGGAACCACGATCTCGATCGAGCGGAGCGTCGCATCGGCAGTGACTCCGTCGGCGCCGATCTTCGTGCTCGCGAACGTTCGATAGAGCTCGCGAACAGCCGCTGCGCCTGCCGGCCCGCGGGCCCACGACGCCCAGGCCGCCTTCTTCTCGGGCGTCGCGCCGAGGGTTGCGGACTCGATGCGGAGCGCCCCCTCGCGGGTCGCGAAGCGAGCCTCCTCGACCTCGAGGGACTCGACCCCTTCGCTGTCGGGCAGCGGAGTGCCGAAAAGACGAGTCTCGATCTCGTTGTGGCAGAGCCCGAGCTCCCAAGCCCGTCGCGCCGCGGCGCGAAGCAGGCCCTTGAGCTGGCGACCCGGAACCACGGGCAGGCCGTTCGAATCCCGGAGCACGACGGAGTCCGCCCCCGCCCCTTCCCCGCGACCGGTCCCGACATGCCAGAACGAGTGCACCTCGAGCACGAGCGTCCGAGAGATCATGCCTGCACCTCCAGCCTCGGCCCGCGGGCCAAAGGAGCGCCCGGGGGAATGATGGCGGCCCATGCGAGGGCGTCGGCGATGGCGGCACTCCAGGCATCGCCCCGAGCTTTCTCGTGCCCGTCGAGCTCCTTCGCGAGCTCGGCGCCGTCTTCTCGGTCCTGTCGGATGACGTCGATGAAGCGGCGGTAGATCGCGCCGGCGCGGGCCGGATCCCCTTGCTTCACGCGGAGCCACTCTCGCAGCGTGCCGCGAGGCACCGAGCGATGCGCGACGAGGTAAGCGAGTCGCTCGAGGCTCCCGAGCTCTTCGAGCGTCCACACATGCCCACCGAGCGTCCCCTGCCGGAGCTCGTGGGCGAGGATGTCGTCCCAGTCGCGGACGGAGGCCGTGGTGACGCGGTGGAATGCCAGGGTCGCAACGCCTCCCTCGGCCTTGGAGCGGCGCTTGGCATGCTGACAGAGCTGCTCGGCGAGGTCGTAGGCCGCGTTGTAGGGAAAGGAGCCCTTGACCATCGCGATTCCCGCCGAGGCCGTGGCCTCGCACGGAATTCGACCCGCTCCGTGCGCCTCGCGAAGGTGCCTGGCGAACGAGGTCAGGAAGCGAACGGTGAACGGGAGCGCGTCCTCGGCCGGCAGGAGGAGGGTGAGGTCGTCGCCGCCGAGGACGACGGGCCGGCACGGGAGGGGGTCCCTCGGCCAGGCACGCGCGACGAATTCGAGCGCCTCGTGGGTCGCTGCCGCCGTTGCGGTGCGGAGAGCTTCCGATGCGAGCTTCTTCGAGTGTCTTCCGTCGAGGCTCGTCTGCCGGAACAGCGCGCCGATGCCGTTGCCGTCCGCGTGGACGACGGCGACGTAGCGCTCGGAGAGTCGGTCGTTGCTGCGCTCGAAGCGAGCGCCCGCGAGGCTGCCATGGAGCAGTCGATGTTCGAGGGAGTGCCGACTCTCGGCCTCGACCTTTGCGCGCGTCGGCTCGTCGAGCAGTCCGAGGTCTTTGCGGCGGGCGACCGCGGCCTGTCCGGTTCGCGCCGCGCGTTCGACGAGCGGCCCCACCTCGGGCAGGGTCGCGGTGGGGGCCATGCGGTCCGCGCCGAGTCGCGCGTAGAGCACCTCGAGCGCCTCGGGGCGGTCGTGCTCGACCCAGGCCTGGATGATCTGGAGACCCGGCCGGGTGAGGGCACAGAAATAGGGCCAGCCACTTGCGAACGCCCGGAGCCCGGCGTCGTCGAACTCGAGGGTCGCGCCGCCCGCAGCGTTGACGTGCACTTTGCCGCCGAAACACCGGCGCCATTTGTCGACGTCGCCGGCGAGGGCCTCGACGAGGTCGCTCGCGCCCGCGATCTCGCGAAGACGTGAAGTGCCAAGGACGTAGCCCTGGATGCCCTTGGCTTCGAATCGATAGAGCCATCTGGTCATGGGTGCTCCGATGAGACGGGGCGTGCTCCTCAGACTGACGTACGCCACCCTGGATCGCGCATGCTACGCGGGACGACGCGATGGGATCAATGGCCTCGCGTAGGAGGCTGCAGGCTCACGGAGCGGGCAGCGCGTCCACGACGGCGCGCAGCCGCTGGCAGAGCACACGAGCGCGGTCGGCGACATCGGCCCGAGGGCCTTCCCTCGACGTCCAGGCGTGGTCGAACCCGTTTCGCAGTTCGGTGAGCTCCTGCATGTCCTCGCGCAGCGACGGGGCGGTCGCGACCACGCGCTCGTACCAGGGCAGGAGCGCGTTCACGACCTCGGCTCGGTCCCCGTCGAACTTCCACTCGAGCGGCGGGCGCGGGAGCATCTGGAGGAATGCCTCGGCATAGCGAATCCGGAGCGAGCGACCCTTCGCATTGGCCATGGGCCGCGCGCGGTGCCTGTCGGGCACGCCGAGCATGCCGATCGAGCCGACCATCTCCCGCAGCACGGTGAAGGACTGCATCAGGAGTCCGTGTTCCACCAGCAACTCGGCGACGCGCAACTGGAGCGCGAGGTACCCGAGGGTGTAGCGGCCTTCGGTGGGCTCGGCGACGGTCAGCGTGGTCACCTTGTCGATCACGAGCTGCACCAGCTGGCGCTCCGCCCCGGTTCGTGCGGCGAACTGCTGCGCACGAAGCCGGGCCAGGGCATCGCCGGCGGCCTCCTCGACCGCGTGGACCTCGACGTTCTTGAGCACGCTCGTGAAGCGCTCGAGCGCGCGCACCAGGTCGGGGTCCCGAAGGCCGGAAAAAGAACCTGTCGTGGTGTCTGCGGCGAGCGCCGCGAGCTTGCTCGCGTCAGCGGACTCGACGAGGCGAGATACCCCATCGGCCCAGTCGTGGATGACGAAGAAACGCGACATGTCGACGAGCTGGCCAGGTGTCCCCTCTGCCGCATCTCGCGGTGGCTCGACGCCGTAGAAGATTCCCTCGACGACCGCACGCTTCGCGCGGCGCAGGTAGCCTACGGCCGCGCACATCACGATCGGGACGGCGCGAAATCCATGCGTCGTGTCGAACACGAGCGTGTCGAAGGGTGCCACGACGTCCAGCAGTTGTTCGAACCAGACCCACTGGGTCGCTTCGTCGAATGCCTCCGGGATCCGGTGGACGTGAACGCTGTGTTCGAGGCCGAGGGCGCGGAACTCGGCCTCGAGCCCGCCTTTGTTCTTCGCGAGGGAGGTGTCGGTTCCGAAGACCTCGATGCGGTCGAAGGATGCAGGCCCGAGCGCCTCCAGGATGGCGCGCTGCACGAAGCGAGTCGGCGCAGAGCGCCCACCGTCGACCCCGGAGTAGACGACCGGCTTGTACTCGCCGGTACCGACGAAGGTGATGAAGATGCGCGCCATGGACCTCGTTCTGGCGAGAGACGATACACGAGACGGCCGCGCTCGTCCGTGTCTTGAATCGCTCGTGGCGAGTCCGTCACCAGTCCGCGGTGCGGTGCTCGCGTTCCTGGCCGCGCGGTTCTCGTCGAACGCCTCGTCTGCGCCGTGCTCGGGGCGCAGCTGCATCGGACTCAGGGGAGCACGACGATCGAACGGCCTCCCGCCCAGTGGCGCGCGAACCAGATGCGGAAGGTCTCGACGCCGGCCGTGTCCGCCGCGCGGAGCCGGGTCCCGTCGACCTGTCGACCGAGACGGGGCCGACGATGACCCTGACCTCGTGAAACGCGCAGAGCGACCAGACGAACACTCCATACGTGCCGACGAGGTCGAGCCGGAGGGCGCCCGCCTTGCGCAAGGCTTCCCTGCGCGCTCGGAGCTCTCACGACTACCCCAGCACGGACCGGCCCACAATCTCGGCGACTTCCTCGGGGGCGAGCCGCGAGCCGTAGTTCCACGGTGAACCGAAGACGGTCGCGCGGCCGCCCCAGTTCTCGCTGCCTGGAACGGGCGTCGGCGCGACGGCCGGCGGACCGTGGGCGTGCTCCCGAGCGGCGAGCGCCACGAGCGCAGCGCGGAGGTCCTCGGGATGGGGAACCAAGGGGTTCACGCCCACGGTGTACCGGACGCCGCCATCCTCATGGGCCGAGACCGTGACCGCAACCGGGGCGGGGTGGAGTGCGTAGGTGAGCTCCGGTGGAACCGGCCGTGCCCCGCGGAGATCCACGATCGCCACGCCGCCTTGCAGGCGGATTCGGCCCGCGTCGAGCAGTGCGCGCGCGACCGACGGATCCCCGTCGTCCCGCGAGGGACTCGGCAGGCCTTCGCCGCGCGCGAGCGTCCCGAGGAGGATGTCGACGAGGTCGCCGAAGGCGCGTGACTCCTCGGCCGCCGTGCCCTCTGGGCATCGCCGCGCGAGCTCGGCGCGAACCCAGCGATCGAACCCCCGTGCCGCAATGCTCGTGGGCTCATCGATGCCTTCGAGGGGGACGAGGTGATCGCAAAGGTGCGAGGCGGCTCGGAACACTTCGAGAACGCCAGGAGGGAGCGCAGCCTTGCCACCCCGGGCTGCCGCGACCGCGCTCACGATGGAATCGGTGTCTGCGGCCGTGGTTCCGACGGCCTCGATCCCATGCAGCGGATCGAAGTCGGGCATGGCGTCGAGGTTCACGCGCTCGCCGGTGATGTGGTGGTCCCAGGTACGAACCGCGCCGGGCACGCTCCCGTCGACGCTGACGAAGCGGCGTAGGCCGGACGGGACGGCGGCAGCATGGGTCGCGACGAAGAAGAGCATCGAGGATGCCTCGGGTCGAGGTGAGGGGAGAAACCATGGGCCGGGGCCCCGCTCAGTGCGAGGACGACCACGGGACAGTGCGGCAGCTCTGCGCTCCAACGAGGACGTCGGCCTGGACTCCTGGCTGACAGCGCGGGCCGCGAGCGGGCGAATCCCTCCGTGAGCTCAGTCCCCTGCCGTTGCAAGCGCGAGGGACTTCGGCAGACCCGTGCCGTCGAGTGTCAGCTCGCCGAGGTCATTCCACGGCGCCGCGCCCGTACCCGGCCCGCAACGGTGCAACACGCGCCAGTGGGGCCACTCCATGCCGTGCTCCCCCTCCCGGCAGCGAAGCAAGACGAGGTCTTCGGCGTCCTGCGGGTAGCGCCAGTCGCAGACCTTGGCCTCTGCCAAGATGGCACGTACGCGTTCATCGACGGCTTCGGCATTCGCGGCATAGCCGATCATCACCCGCAAAGGTGCCCAGCCCACGAGAACCTTCCAGAAGTCTTGCAGGAGTGCTGTCTCAGACCACTGATTCTCGTGCTCGATGATGACCGAGGGCAGAGACGAGCGCTGCCAGTCATGCCGATTGTACACGGTCACGTCGAAGAGGTACTCCTTCGAGATGTGTTGCGCTGCGTTCGCCGCCGGAGGTAGTTCGCGCAGTCCCTCGGCGCACAGGTGCGCGTTCGTCGACGCCGCTACCTCCAGAAAGCGAGCATGCATGTAACGCGTCCACGCTGGCGCCCCGTCTGCCTTCATCGCTTCTTCCGTGTGCTGCGAAAATGCCTTTCCCAAGGCCAGCAAGAACTGTTCTGCGTTCATGAGATCCTCCTTCAGGAAAACGGGTGGGAACAACCGTCCATGCCCCGACGCCTCGTGGCGACGCGATGACCATCGGGCCTCGAGACGGGGCTGCGGACAGTGAGCGCGCCGGCAGAGAGTGCCACGAGGACGGCGGCCCAGGCTCCTCGCTGACAGCACAGCCCTCGAAAAGAGAAGGGCGGCGGCCAAGCGCGGCGCTCGAAGCGCTGCGCGCTGCGAGCGCCTGGTCGTTTCTGATAGGCTCGCTTGGTGGTCGAACCCACCGATCTCTTTTGCCTCGTGGGCATGACGCCGCAGGTGGTCAGCGAAGCGCTCGCAGCGCTGGCCCATCGGGGCGTGCGGGTGCGGCATCTGACCCTCTATACGACTCAGGGCGTGGGGAATCTCGGCGAGTTGGTGGTCATGCCCCGCCGGGGCGAGACCGTGACCGCGGGCCCTCGGCTCGAAGAGCTCTTCGGCCGCATGCCGGCGGCACGTCCGGCGGGGCGCATGCGATGCATCACGTTTCCGGGCGCAGATCCCAGGGACGATGAAGGGCTGCGAGCGCTGGGCCAGCACCTCGACCAGTCGGTGAGGAACGCCGTGAGGGAGGCTGGCAACGCAGCGCGCTTCGTCGCCTGCCTGTCGGGCGGACGAAAGACGATGAGCGCGTGGCTCACGATCTCGCTGGCGCTGCACGCACGAGCCGGCGATCAACTGGTGCACGTGCTCGTCCCCAAGGAGCTCGAGCGCGCCGACCTCTGGCCGCCCCGCGCAGGGCATCCGGAGGATCTCGAGGTGCTCGAACTGGGGCAGGTCCCCTTCCCTCGGCTCGCGCCCCTGGTTCCGCGACGAGGACGGCGCTCCCTCGAGAGTGTGATCGCCGAGGCCACCTTGCGGGCGGGTGAGGCGAGCGCGCTCACGGTCGTCGAGTCCGACGAGGTGCTGCGCGTGCACCGCGGCGACGGTGTGGTCCCACTGCCGCGTCAGTCCGTGGTGATGCTCGCGCTCTACGCCGAGTGCGACGGTGAGGTCGCTTGGCTGGACCTGTCCCCCGAGTACCGCACACGCCTCGAACGACTCTACGAGAAGGCAAGGTCTCGCGGCGCTCGCGGGGAAGGCTTGTTGCGGGACGGTGTCGATGCGAGGGACGTAGCGAATGCGCACGCGAAGCTGCGCTCGAGTCTCGACGCACATGCCCCAGGAGTGGACTTGAATTTCGCACCACAAGGTCCATCCCACGCCGAAGACCGCGGGGTGTACAGGGTGATCGGGCAGGGGCTCAACCGTCGATCTCGCTCTGGCTGAACTCGCAGTACTGCCAGTTCGAGCGGACGACGCTGCATAGGCTACCCCTCGTCTGCCGCGGCTCCTTCCGGCTGCGGCGCGGGCAAGACGATCGACGCTCGTCAGGCCCGCTCCATCCGTGCGTCTCCGTGTTCGAGGTCCATCATGTCTCCTACGTTGAAGGTGTTTGCAGCAGCCGTGAAGGCGGCGATCGAGGTGTTCGCGCAAGGCCCCGTGACGCCCGCCGCGGTCGCCCGGGCTGCTCGTCAGGTCCAGAAGGCCGGCGAGCATGCTCTTCGTCATGCCCACAAGGTCCGGCGCTGAGCGCGCCGGGGAAGGGAAAGACACCATGCCCAAGTCTCAAAAGAAGACGGTCGCGATCACGAAGCGTCGCCGCGGCGATCTGGCTGCGTTCGCGACGCATTGCAGCGTCGGCGCGCTCAGCGCGATGGCAGGAAGCGTCGGCGCCGCCGGGTCCGGCGCCGCGCTCGGGATGGCCGTGCTCGGGCCGCCGGGTGCGGCCGCTGGCTTTCTCGTCGGTTTCGCTGGCGGGATGGTCGCCGGAGGTGCTGCGGGGAACTACGCCGCCTCGCGCCTGCTGGGCGCGGATGAGGAGGAGGGGAACGACTCATGAACGGCCCACGAAGCTCCCGCGGGAAACTGCGACGGCCAGGCCGGCGAGCGCGGGAAGCACGCCGACCGCGATGGCAGTTGACGGGTGCCTCTCATCGCCTCGACCGGGCCGGGCGGAGCGGAGTCCTGAGCGCCGCACGCTGGCGGAGTGCGCGGACCGGAGCAGGCGACATGCATCGTCAGACGCCGCCACACTGGCCCAGGGTGCAAGCGCACCGGAAGCCGACCTGAAGGTAGCGGTGCGAGGCGGGGGTCGGCACGGAGGCGTCAGCGCGCACCCATGCCCTGCCCTCGAGGGTCTTGAAGCGCAGGAAGCCTCCGCCGCGGACGCGGGGTCCCTCCGGTCCGTCGACCCATTCGGCCACATTGCCCGCGAGCTGCACAGCTCCGGCAGCGGACGCACCATCGCGAAACGCGAACACGGGAGCGGTCAGCAGGTAGCCGTCGTCCTCGTGCCCGGGAGCTGCGACCCAGGTGGAACCTCGGAGCCCTCGCAAACGGGCAAACGCGACGCAGTCTTCGCCGCACAGGTTCACGACAGCTGCGGTCGGCGTCCCGCTGCCCCACGGGAAGGTGCGGCGGTCGGGGCCCCGCGCGCTCCGTTCCCATTCTGCGTCCGTCGGAAGGCGCCGACCGAGGTGGGCACAGTAGGCTGCTGCGCTGGTATGACTTACACAGTTGATCGGATGCGCCGTGCAGTCGCCTTCGCAGGGCGCACAGGACCGGCCATGGCAGTCGACGCGAGCAACGGTGCAGAACGGCCCCTGCCTGGTCAGTTCCGCGAGATCCGCCGCCTGCCAGAAGGGAGTACGCTCCGA
>Ga0068872_10003574_pt1 | contig 11847 bp, 12 predicted proteins | sample NOAtaG_7_FD_66441 | JGI IMG/M metagenome (GOLD analysis project Ga0068872, IMG submission 66441) | Freshwater lake microbial communities from Lake Erie, under a cyanobacterial bloom - NOAA_Erie_Diel1S_2200h metaG | ecosystem: Environmental > Aquatic > Freshwater > Lake | place: USA: Ohio, Lake...
CTAAAAGCCGAAGGGGGCTGGTCACTTGAGATGATAGATCCAACTTGGCCCTGTGCGGGTAGGTTCAATTGGAAAAACAGTGCGCACCCAAAAGGAGGAACCCCCGGTTGGGTCAATTCTACACAAGATCTGCAAACAGAATTACGGTTGCCAAATGCCATTCATGCATACGCACCTACACCAGATAGTCTACGGATTCAATTTTCAGCGCCGATAGACAGCAGTTGGTCGATTCGCCCGTCTTTGTACCGGCTTGGAGATGGTATTGAGGTGATCGCTGCACGAACGGTCGATCTATTGCACACTACCGTCGCCTGCAAATTAAACAGACCCCTACAGGCAGATACTGTTTATACACTTTCTATTGCGGGTATCAAGAGCTGCCATGCAGACGACGTTGGCAGAGCCAAAACGATGCCAACTGGTCTGGCCTCTGTTTGCAAGGCCCAAGATGTAGTCATCAACGAGATTCTATTTAATCCACGCATCGGAGGCAGTGATTTCGTAGAGCTCTTTAATCCGAGTAAAAAGATCATTGACTTATCCTCTTTGTTCATAACCAATAGACTGACCAACGGCAATCTAGGAAGCTTTACCCGGCTGAGCGCAACTCCTCGTTTACTTTTTCCCAATGAATATGTCGCCTTTAGCAGCGAACCTTCGCTAGTGATGCAGCAATACCTGGTCAACTCGCCCTTGCACTTTTTTCAAACCAACGGCTTCCCATCGTTACCCGATGAGGAAGGTCGATTGGTACTGCTCCATCAACAAGGCGATGTAATAGATGAGCTGGCTTATGAAGAAGACTGGCATTTTCCGTTATTGCAAGATCGAGAGGGTGTTTCACTCGAACGAATAGATCCAAAAGTAAGAACACAGTGGGCCACTAACTGGCATAGTGCCGCCCGCACCGAAGGGTTTGGTACACCAGCCAGAAAAAATTCGCAGCAGATAACCAATAGCCAATCGGAAAATGATTTTTCGGTACACCCGCGTTTGTTTTCGCCGAATCTCGATGGCCACGATGACATTTGCATCATTAGTTATAAAACAGAACAGCCTGGCACGTTGGTATCGATCCAAATTTTAGATGCGGCCGGTCGCTTGGTTAGGGTATTGGCTACCAGAACCTTGCTTGGAAGAAGCGGACAATGGCACTGGGACGGAAGAGATCAGCAAGGTCAACTACTCGCGGCAGCGAACTATCTGATTGTGATCACACAGTATTCACTACAGGGAAATAGGATGATGCATAGGTTCGGAGTTTCGCTGTGGCGCTAGTTTTTCAAAAGTTTTAACAACTAGGCCCATAAAATAATGCATCAAGGTTTATCTTGCACTTGTCTTATTGTGTAATCGAATTACCAAACTGCAATCCCAAACTACATGAAATTCATACGCGTAATCTCGCTGGCGCTCTTTCTACAATCGCTATTTATTATCTCGATTAACGCACAGGAGCCAGAAAGCAAGTTTACAGAACGAGCTCCTCGCCAAAACATCTATGTGGAACTGGGAGGTAACGGCGTTGCCTTCAACGTGATGTATGAAACGCGTCTTAATAAGCGATCGGATGGCATTGGCCTAAAGGCAGGCTTGGGAGGATTTAGTGGAAGTTACGAGAAGGTGTTTACCCTCCCCGTTGGTGTTAACTGGTTACTCACCAAAGACAATAAACACTTTTTTGAAGCCGGCGCCGGGTTGACCTTTTTACACTATAACGACACCTACAAATACGATCCTGGGTGGCCTACTATTGACCCCTATCCGGTATACTTGGCCGGACTTAGGATCGATAAAAAGAACTCTGTATATGGTCACATGACCCTAGGCTACAGAAGACAACCCAAGAACGGAGGTATTACCTGGGGGGTAGCCCTTACCCCTCACTTTAATCAAAATGGATTTTGGCCCGTGTGGTTCGGCTTTAAATTCGGGTATTCGTTTGCTAGAAAATAAACGACCTACGATAGCTCAATATCAAAACTCACCAAGTCCTTGAACTGACGGATGCGGTCGTGAATTTCTTTTTTACCAACCTCTTTTAGACGGGTAGGACCGAACTTCTCTACGCAGAAACTGGCCATGGCAGAACCCACGATGATCCCTCTTTTCATGTTCTCGAAAGAGATATCGCCGGTCTTGGCAATATGCCCGATAAAACCTCCGGCAAACGTATCGCCGGCGCCGGTAGGATCAAATACATCCTCTAATGGAAGGGCGGGCGCATAGAAAACTTCATCTTGCTGAAAGAGCAAGGCCCCGTGTTCCCCTTTTTTAATGATCAGGTAGCGGGGGCCCATGGCCAGTATAGCGCGGGCGGCTTTGACCAGTGAATATTCGCCGGATAACTGACGCGCCTCTGCATCGTTGACCATCAGCATGTCTACATAACGTAGCACGATCTTGAGTTCATTCATGGCCGTCTCCATCCAAAAGTTCATGGTATCCATAACGATCAGACGGGGGCGTTGTGTCAGCTCCTGGATAACATTGAGCTGCATGCGGGGTTGCAAGTTTCCCAGCATCAAAAACTCGGCACCTTGATAACCGGCTGGCACCTTGGGATCGAAATCGGCCAGCACATTCAGGTCTGTGACCAACGTATCGCGGCTATTCATATCGGCATGATAGCGACCGCTCCAAAAAAAGGATTTTTTGTCTGCGACAATCTCTACCCCATCGGTTTGCACACCCCGGCGACGAAGCTCTTCCATCTCCTCTTGCGGAAAATCGTATCCGACGATCGAGATCTGCTGAACGGGGGTTACAAAATTGCTGGCGGCATAGGCCACATAGGTAGCGGAGCCTCCCACAATGCGGTCAGTTTTTCCAAACGGGGTCTCTATGGCATCAAAGGCCATGGTTCCAACGGTAATGAGTGACATAGGGTGCAAACCTATACTAATTCTCCAATCTAAAAAAGGCATTATTTATGTACCTTTCCAACCCTATTGAATGCGTATGGCAAAGGCAATTCGAAAAAAGGCTTCAAAAAAAGGACTGATCTTACAAAAGGCGGCAGCCATGTTCCGCCAACGGGGATTTGCCGCAACCTCCATGCGCGATCTGGCCGAGGTCGTAGGGATAGAAGCGGCCAGCCTCTACAACCACATCAGCTCTAAGAACGAGATACTCGAAGCCATTTGTTTTGAGATGGCCAACCACTTCAATACCCACATGGACCAAATCGAGGCCACCCGGCAATCGGCCTTGTCGGCCCTTGAAGCCGTGCTGCGGTTCCATATCAAGCAGATGGTCGACAATTACGAACAGGTTTATGTTAGCGACCGAGAGTGGAAACATTTACAAGAGCCATATCTATCTAATTTTCAGACACAGCGACGCACCTATCGCAAGCGGATCGCCCACCTGATCGATACGGGCATACAGAAAAAAGAGATCCTCCCTATCGACAGTGCCACGGCCGTCCTTATAATGTTACATGCTATCAGTGGCATCGAGAGCTGGCATCGCAGTAAAAAGAGGATCAGTGCCCGCGAACTCGAGGATAATATGCTGACCATCCTGGTGGGTGGTCTTCGAAAAAATCACTAGAAAATGTCGCTTCATTTTCATCCCCTTATCATTAAAGAGGTTCGGCAAGAAACGGCTGACTCTGTTTCTTTACTATTTGACGTGCCCGAGAAACTGCAAACGACCTACCAATTTTTACCCGGACAAAATTTGACCTTAAAGACCACCCTGAACGGGGCCGAGGTACGACGCAGCTATTCGATCTGCAGCGCGCCGCAAGACAACGAGCTTCGCGTAGCGATAAAAAAAGTAGAAGGGGGCGTTTTCTCGAACTATGCCAACGAACAACTCAAGGCCGGCGATACACTCGAGGTGATGCCTCCTACGGGTAAGTTCAATACCCCGCTGAGTGCTTCACAAACCAAGCGATACCTGATGATCGCTGCCGGCAGCGGCATCACTCCCATTCTTTCATTGATCAAATCGATCTTGTATACCGAGCCTTCCAGCACGATCACCTTGGTGTATGGCAATCGCAGCCGTTCGAGCATTATTTTTTTTGAGGAACTCGAACAGCTCAAGAATAAGTACATGCAACGCCTCAATATCCTGCATATCCTGAGCCGCGAAAAAACGGATAGCCCCCTGCAACTAGGCCGCATTGATGCAGAAAAACTGAACCTTCTCGATCGATTGATCGGATGTAAGAACATGGATGAATGTTTCATCTGCGGACCCGAAGAAATGACCTTGAACAGCAAGGCCTTTTTGGAAAACACCGGACTATCTGCTAAAAAGATCCATCTCGAACTCTTTACCAGCTCAAAAATAGCAGCCCGATCAAAAAAGAGTCAGCCTGATGGCACACAAAAAAAGAGAAGCAGCCAGGTTACGATCAAACTAGATGGCAGAGAGGTAACTATCGATATCCCCCTGCAAGAAGAAGTGACGATCTTGGATGCGGCCCTTGCCCAAGGGGCCGATCTTCCTTTTGCCTGCAAGGGCGGCATGTGCTGCACCTGCAAGGCCAAACTGGTAAGTGGCGAAGTGATGATGGACGTGCACTGGGGGCTTGAAGAAGAGGAGGTTGAGCAAGGGTACATCCTTACTTGCCAGAGCTATCCCAAGACCGAGAAATTGGTCGTGGACTTCGACCATAAATAAGCGGTCGTTTTAGCAGGTCAACCTTTATGCCTAACAGTTGTTAGTTTTTAATAAATTTGCACTTTATCGTACTACCATGGAACACCACAACCTCGAGCAGATTTTTCAGGATAAGATCGACCAGGAGATCAAGATCGAACCTCGTGACTGGATGCCTGACGCCTACCGCAAAACAAATTTGCGGCAAATTAGCCAGCACGCCCACAGCGAGATCGTAGGCATGCTCCCCGAGGGCAACTGGATATCTAGAGCCCCTTCGCTCAAACGCAAAGCCATTTTACTGGCCAAGGTACAAGATGAGGCCGGACACGGACTTTATCTCTATGCCGCGGCAGAGACGCTTGGCCAATCACGCGAACAAATGATCGAGGACCTGCACAGTGGTCGGGCCAAATACTCCTCGATCTTTAATTATCCTACCCTCACCTGGGCCGATATGGGTGCCATCGGTTGGCTGGTAGACGGAGCCGCCATCATGAACCAAGTGATGCTGACCCGTACTTCGTATGGGCCTTATGCAAGAGCCATGGTGCGAATCTGCAAAGAAGAGAGCTTTCATCAGCGACAAGGCTTTGAGGTGTTGCTCGTTCTCTCCAAAGGAAGCGACGCACAAAAAGCCATGTGCCAAGATGCCATCAATCGTTGGTGGTGGCCGGCACTTATGATGTTCGGGCCCCGTGACGGAGAGAGCACCAACAGCGACATGAGTATGAAATGGAAGATCAAGCGCAAGAGCAACGATGAACTTCGCCAGCAATTCGTAGATATGATCGCCGAGCAGGTCAAGCTACTCAATATGACATTGCCAGATGAAAAGCTCCGTTGGAATGATAGCAAAAAGCACTACGACTTCGGCGATATCAACTGGGACGAGTTTTGGCAAGTGGTCAAAGGGAACGGACCCTGCAACAAAGAAAGATTGGCGGCCAGAAAAAAAGCATGGGAAGAGGGACGCTGGGTGAGAGAAGCCGCCTCTGCCTACGCTGCCAAACAAAAACAAAAACAACAAGCAGCCTGATAATTATTCATCATGCAACTGATCAGAAAATTCTACTACGGCGATATTCCCGATGATGCCAGCGGCGCAGCCAAAGCAGGTCCTGCAAAACCGGCCTCTGACTGGCCCCTATGGGAGGTGTTTATCAGAAGCAAGCAAGGACTGGAGCATAAACATGTTGGCAGTTTGCATGCGGCCGATGCCACCATGGCCATCGAAAATGCAAGAGACGTGTATACCCGCCGCAGCGAAGGCATCAGTATTTGGGTCGTCGAAAGTCATCACATCAAAACATCAGCTCCCGAAGCAGCTGCCGAACTCTACGAACCCGCCCAAGACAAGATCTATCGTCATCCCACCTTTTATGATCTGCCCGACGAGATCAAACACATGTAACCGATATGACGAACGCTTCGCTTATTGATTTTACCCTATATCTGGCAGATAGTACCCTTATCTTAGGACAACGAAACGGAGACTGGTGCGGTCACGGGCCTGTTTTGGAACAAGACATTGCGATCACTAACGTTACACTAGACCTGATCGGACAGTCCCGCAGTTTTTATCAATATGCGGCGCAATTGATCGGTAATGGCTGCACCGAAGATCAACTGGCCTACTGGAGAAACGAAAGGGAATTCAAGAATGCATTGCTGTGCGAAAGGCCGAATGGCGATTGGGCACAGACCATCTTGCGTCAAACTTTCTTTAGTTTTTACCAACGCGAACTCTTTACGCAGTTACTACACGGAGCGGATACTACACTCTCGGCCATTGCTGAAAAATCACTCAAAGAGGTTCGCTATCATTGCCGCTGGAGCAGCGAATGGGTCTGCCGACTGGGAGACGGTACCCAAGAAAGTCATGAAAGGATGTTGGCGGCTGTCGAGAACCTTTGGCCCTATGTAGGAGAGCTTTTTGTGGCAGCCCCTTACGAAACGGCCCTTCAAATCGACACGGCCACCCTCAAATCAAATTGGATGGATGCCATCACTGCCGTTTTTACAGAGGCCACCCTGCCACCTCCCTCGCTGACCAGTACGTTCATGCACACCGGAGGTAAGAACGGACAGCACACGGAGGCACTTGGCTATCTGCTGGCCGAACTGCAATACGTACAACGATCTTATCCGGGATGTGAGTGGTAACCGTAGTGGCAACGAACAGTATTGAATAAGAAAAATATTTCATGAGAGCAATAGCAATAGACGATAACGAATTACAGGATTGCTATGCTTTGTTGGGCACGATCCATGACCCCGAGATACCAGTACTCTCCATCTTGGATCTCGGCATCGTACGAAACATTGAACTACTGCATTCCTTACAGGACACAGGCCATATACGCGTAACCATCACCGCCACGTACACCGGGTGCCCGGCCATGGATACCATCGCCACACTCATTAGAATGGAATTATTGAAGAAGGGATACAAAACGATAGAGATTATTACGGCCATTGCACCGGCCTGGACCACCGACTGGATGAGTGAAGATGGAAAAGAAAAATTAAAGAGATACGGAATTGCCCCGCCCGATAAGCGATTTGAGATACCCACCGACGGGATCGCTTGCCCGCAATGTGGCAGCAGCAATACTCGTTTACTCAGCGAGTTTGGTAGCACCGCCTGTAAGTCGCTATTACAATGCAATGACTGCGCCGAGCCCTTCGATTATTTTAAATGTCATTAGCCAACAGCAATAACTAACTTTATCGTAAATAGAAACGCATGTCCTCAATCGTCGTTGATATCAAAGATCAGGTGGCCTTACTGACACTTCATCGCCCTGATAAATTCAATGCATTTAACCGAGAGATGGCGCTTCGCCTACAACAGGAATTGGATGCTTGCCAGACCAGTTCTATACGTGCAGTGATCATTACGGGCAGTGGAAAAGCCTTTTGTGCAGGTCAAGACCTGGGCGAAGTGGTAGATCCCGAGGGACCGGGCATGGCGCGTATACTAAAGGAACATTACAACCCGATCGTTACGCGTATTCGCCAGCTGAATAAGCCGGTGATCGCCGCGGTCAATGGAGTAGCTGCAGGGGCGGGAGCCAATCTGGCCCTTTGTGCCGACATTACCATCGCAGGACAATCAGCCAGTTTTATACAAGCCTTTTCTAAGATCGGATTGGTACCCGATACGGGAGGCTCTTATTTTCTGCCGCGCCTGATCGGCTGGCAACGGGCCACCGCGCTGATGATGACCGGAGAAAAAATTACGGCAACAGAAGCTGCCGCTATGGGAATGATATGGAAGGTCGTTCCTGACACCGAATTACTACAACAAGCTACCACCTTGGGTCAACAATTGGCCACGATGCCTACCACCGCACTAGGGCTCATCAAGCAACAACTAAAGGGCAGTTTTGAAAACACGCTTGACGAGCAATTACAACTCGAAGATAAACTACAACAAAAAGCAGCAGGCACGGCCGACTTCAAAGAGGGGGTACAGGCTTTTCTGGAAAAAAGAACGCCTCGCTTTACGGGAGAGTAACTACTTAAATTTTTTCTATGTCATCCACTACCGATCAATTAGCCAATAAGGTGGTTAACCACATGATGCAAGAAGACCGCTTTTCGCAATGGCTGGGCATAACCGTGCTGGAAGTACGGGAAGGATACAGTCGCCTGCAAATGACGATTCGCCCAGAGATGGTCAATGGCTTTGGGATCGTGCACGGCGGGGTCAGCTTTTCGCTTGCCGATAGTGCCTTTGCCTTTGCCTGTAATAACAGAAATCAATTGTCAATGGCACTCGACACGTCGATCAATTTTACACATCCGGTTCGTGTCGGCGACCAGCTAATGGCTGAAGCCCGAGAGTTGCATAACGGAAGAAGCACCGGCCTGTATCAGGTGAGCCTACATAATCAAGACCAAAAATTAGTAGCTCAATTCAAAGGGCTTTGCTACCGTACCGACAAACAATTGATCAGCGAATAATCACCTTATGTACTATCAGGCCAATGGAATTAGACCCGTGGTAGACGCCAGCAGTTATGTGCACCCCCAAGCTGTCGTGATCGGTCAGGTGACGATCGGCAAGAACTGCTATATCGGTCCGGGCGCCGTCCTTCGCGGCGATTGGGGGGCCATTGAGATCGAAGATGGCTGTAACGTACAAGAGAATTGTGTGATCCATATGTTCCCGGGACTCACGGTAAAACTGCTAGCCGGGGCGCACATTGGTCATGGAGCGGTGATCCATGGGGCCATTATTGGGCGCAACTGTCTGGTGGGCGTCAATAGTGTGATCATGGACCATGTAGTGTTGGGCGATGAATCGATCGTGGGAGGGCTCACTTTCATTAAAGAGGGAGAGCAGATCGCGCCGCGCAGCGTAGTGGTAGGTAATCCGGGTAAAGTGATCAAGTCGGTTACAGAAGAGATGCTACGTTGGAAGACCGAAGGCACCAGCCTTTACCAGGAGTTGCCTCGCCACTGTTTTGATGAATTAAAAAAATGCACTCCACTTCGCCGACCACGCCGGCAGACACCGCTCAGAGAACCCGAGTACCAGAGCTGGAAAAAAAAGCAAAATAAATAGTACCCTCCAAAGGATCAGCAACGGATAAGTTGGTACGGTAAGAGTTGACTTACCGAGGCAGCACTTTATCTAATGTTGCTGCCAGGTCATCGCCCCGTAGTGATTCAGCAACGATCTTTCCTTGCGGATCGATGAGTACGTTGTAAGGGATGCCGGTGATCTTATAAAGTGAGACGACCGGACTATCCCAGAATTTAAGATCACTAACCTGTGTCCAGGTCAGACCGTCTTTCATCACGGCCGTCATCCAGTCGTCTTTGGCGCCCGGTTGATCGAGCGAGACGCCCAGCACGGTAAAATTTCTGTTTTTGAACTGCTGATGGGCCGCGACTACCACCGGATTTTCCATTCGACAAGGCTTACACCAGCTGGCCCAGAAATCGACCAGTACATATTTACCGCGAAACGAACGTAAACTAACGGGCTTGCCGTTAGGATCGGGAAGACTAAATTCGGGAGCGGTCTGACCTGTCAACCCCTTAGAGGTTTGCTGTTGCTGTTTTATCATTGCATCGACAGCCGTCACACCCTGGTGAGCAGGAAACCGTTTGGCCAGTGATGTTACCATCTCGGCCACTTCGGTGTTATCAAAGCCACGAAGACCAAAAGCGGGATTACCGGCCATGTTCTGATAGTATCCCAAGACCATCATGGTGAGTGCAGGACTCTTGCTGCCGGTCAACGTAGATCGAGTGTACGCATAAAGAGAATCAACTTTTTGACCCAACTGTGCAGTTTGTGCCTGAAGCAAACTGTCTTGTGTAGCAGTGCGAACACCCGTAAGGGTCGCGATGCTATCGGCTACCCTTCGTAACTCAAAGGCTTGCTGCAATTGTGTATTGAAGCGAAGCATATATTGCTGTAAATTCTTGCTAGCCTCGGAGCCGATGACATCATATCGATCCGGAAACTCGGTGTTGGCAGGACCAAAGAAAATATTCAACTCGATACTCGATGCATCATTGATAATTGAGGCGGCCGGGTACGACTGTTTACCGATCCTTATATTAAATATCTTCTCTTCGGAAGCAGCGGCTTGCAAAGTATAAGCACCCTCTTTGTCAAGCACAGCCGAATCTACCACCAGTCGTTGCATGGTAGCCATGGGAACCTCTTCGAGATAAACGGTTTGGTTGCCGATACCCTTGACTTTTCCTGATACGGAGAAGGAGTTGCCCTGGTTGCTTTGTCCGCAAGAGAATAAAACGATAAGGGCCAGCAAGCCAACATAAGATCTTTTCATGTGCTATAGTTTAAAGAAGGGCCTGAACAGAAGCTATTACTTCGGTAAGCTTAGATGCCTCTTGACCGCCAGCGGTGGCCAAGGTTTTTTGTCCACCACCGCCTCCTTTGATAAGAGGAGCCACAATATTCTTTATAATTGAATTCGCATCGAGTGATGACGACTTTGTGAGCTCTTCTGCAACACCTACTGCAACAAAAGGCTTTCCATCGATAAGAGCGGTCAGTACAGTCACTTGGTTAGTAGCTTTTGCTCGCAACTCCAAACAGCATTTCTTTAGGGCATCGGGTGTTGCGACCTCTACCTGCTCACCGATGAAATGTACAGATCCTATTTTTTTTACCTGGCCCAACAGCCGATCGCGAAGGGCTACTATTTCTTTTTGCTCGAATTGCTCGAGTCGTTGACGAAGGGCCGTCTGCTCTTGCTGCAATTGCTCAACAGCCTTCGTAATATCTTTTGGATTTTTTAGTAGCTCCCGCAGTGATTGTAGTGTATGAGCCGTATCACGAATGTGATCGATGGCGGATTGCCCACATACAGCCTCTACACGACGTACCCCGGCAGCGACCGCCGATTCGGACAATAAAGAGAAAAGACCCAATTGACCGGTAGCCCCCACGTGAGTACCCCCGCACAATTCTACCGAGTAGGAAGGATCGGTAATCACAACCCTGACCTTATCTCCGTATTTTTCTCCAAATAGAGCCATGGCACCCAACTGCAGTGCTTCGTCTTTGGCCATGTTCTTGATGACCACGGGAATATTCTCTCTGATCTTATTATTGACGATCGTTTCTATCTGTAAGAGTTCGTCAGCAGTAACCTTTGCAAAATGCGAAAAGTCGAACCGCAGGTGCGCAGATTCTACTAACGAGCCTTTTTGTACGACATGCGTACCCAGCACCTGTCGAAGGGCGGCATGCAACAGGTGAGTCGCTGTATGGTGTGCCGCTGTTTGGTTACGTAACACCCCGTTTACCGAAGCCGTGACTGTTTCGGTAACTACCGCGGGCATCTCGGCCGTATGATGAATAATAAGGTCATTATCCTTTTTTGTATCAGTTACGGCAACGGCCTGCTCGCCGAAATGTAACCACCCAGTATCTCCTACCTGTCCTCCACTTTCAGCGTAGAACGGAGTTGCACTTAATACCCATTGGTAGCCCTCTTTGCCCTTGGCAGTAACTTTTCTGTACTTGAGTAGTTGTGCCTTGGTCTCGAGTTGCTCGTACCCAACGAACTGATTGGATCCTTCTTGTAGTACTTTCCAATCTCCGGCATCCACGGCCGTAGCCGCACGACTTCGGTCTTTTTGTTGTTTCATCTCTAGTTCAAAGCCGGCCTCGTCTACACGCAATCCATGTTCGGATGCGATCAGTCGGGTCAGATCGATCGGAAATCCATA
>Ga0068872_10003575_pt1 | contig 11845 bp, 11 predicted proteins | sample NOAtaG_7_FD_66441 | JGI IMG/M metagenome (GOLD analysis project Ga0068872, IMG submission 66441) | Freshwater lake microbial communities from Lake Erie, under a cyanobacterial bloom - NOAA_Erie_Diel1S_2200h metaG | ecosystem: Environmental > Aquatic > Freshwater > Lake | place: USA: Ohio, Lake...
GCTCATGATTGCAGTTGTAACAGTTGGCATTATAGGTGCTCAAAATGATGATAAGGCAATGACTCCACAATCTGAGCCTTCAAGTCAACGTGTTGAATATCAAGTGACGGGTACAAGTAAATTAGTCCGTATACAGTACTTGAACGATATGGCCTTCGACGCGACGCGCGAGGGCGAACCGCCATGGCGCTTTGGGTTTCGTGCCCGCCAAGGCCGACAACTCGAAGTTCAGGTCGAAAATCTTGGTGATGGCACGATAGGGTGTGGAATCACAGCGAGTGGCAAGGATCTCAGTCGTGAGTCAGAGCAGAATGTGCAGATAGTGCGCTGTCAGGCCGTTGTTCCATAACTCCCTATTGAAAGGATGATTGTGCGCTATCCAACGTTTGGCTGGGTGTTTCTGGCGTTTGTGTGTGGTTACATTACGTCTAATTTTTTACGTTCGGCAAATGCAGTGATTTCGCCGAATTTGATGAACGATATTGGCCTCACGGCCGATCAACTGGGTTTGATGACAAGCCTGTACTACATCACGTTTGCGGCAATCCAGCTTCCCATGGGTGCCGCCCTTGATCGTTATGGCTCGCGGATTGTCATTCCAATTTTACTAATACCAACAATTCTTGGCACTTTGATCTATGCCAATGCCGAGGTGTTCTGGCATGTTGCACTTGGTCGATTGTTCATCGGTGTCGGTACCGCAGGCGGCCTGATGGGAGCAGTCAAAACGTTCGGCAATTGGGTACCAAGCAATCGCCTCGCGACAACCACTACATCGCTGGTTGCAATTGGCTCGGTTGGTGGACTACTGTCAACAACACCCATGGCGTTGATCAATGAAGCTTATGGTTGGCGTATCATCTTTGTAGGGAGTAGCATTTTTGTCGCGGTAACTGCCATGCTCATTTGGACAATCACCCGCGACACGCCTGAAGGAGTAACGCCCACACGCACGACCGGTAATCCGTTCGCTGGTTACGGCGAAATTTACCGGACCGGTGAGTTTTTACGCCTGACACCCATCTACTTCTCTCAACTAGGGACACTGCTTGCGGTTCAAACGTTGTGGGCTGGCCCGTTCGCCTATGATGTCGCGCAGTATACGCCAACTCAAACTGGTTTCGCCTTGCTCATCATGGGACTTGGCACAGTAGTTGGATATGCAGTCAGTGGCCCCCTTGCTGATAAATGGGGAACAACACACGTTATTACTTTTGCACAAATTGTTATGTTAAGTATGTTGTTGTACTTCGTCTTTTTACCAATTTCCCCATCACCGGTGGTGTTAGGATTTGTCTATGCACTGTTTGGGTTTGGCGCGTCAGCAAACGTTGTGATGTTGCCACAGGCACGGCGCATGTTTGCACCACAGATGAGTGGCCGTGCAGCGGTAGCGCTGAACATTTTCGGTTTCATGGGAGGCTTTGTGGTACAGTGGTTAATGGGGCTAGTCATTCATGCATTTGGACGCGATGACCAAGGACATTATCTCTCAGCTGGGTATCAAGCAGCATTCGTGATCCCACTAGTTATTGGTTTTGTTGCACTTGTCATCTATTTGCCCCTTCATTTACGCCAACTACGAAAGGACAAGTAATGCCAAAAGTGACCATCGGCGATCAAACCATCGACGTAGCACATGGAGCACGTCTCGTTAATGTTATTGAAGATGCTGCCGTGCACATTGGCCACCGGTGTGGCGGCAAATCACGTTGTACAACCTGCCGAGTGACATTTAGCGCCGGAGAGCCGGACACCATGACCACAGCCGAACACGCCAAACTAAAAGAACGCGAGATGCTTGGTCAATATCGTTTGGCATGCCAAATTCAAGTAACGCATGACATGAGTGTCACTGCTCATGTCACGCTTGAGAGCATGCCCGATTGGACGGACACTGGGCCTCGCTGTGCTGATGAGGTAGAGCCCGACGCAGTATTTGTCGCCAAAAGTTCTCTCTAATATTGCAAGCACTCAAAACCCCGTCACTTTCAAAGTGACGGGGTTTTATGCCCCAAACAGCGTCCAACCAATATAAATAAACGAGAGCGCACTCACCATCACGACAATGACCCAGGCAACGGCTCGTTGTACTGGCGAACTCACATAGTCGCCCATCAACTCACGGTTCGTGATAAGCGACATGATTGCAATCAGTGCAATCGGCAAGAGTAAACCGTTCAGGACATATACGCCAACCAAGACATCAATGAGAGGCAAACCCGGAATCAAAGATACAACAGCTCCAAGCACAATAAGTACTGTAAAAATCCCCATGAATACTGGTGCTTCTTGCCAACTGCGCGATACACCACGCTCAAATCCAAGTGATTCGCTGAGCATATATGTGGTTGCCAGAGGGAGCACCCCGGCAGCAAGTAACGATGCACCAAGTAATCCAATTGCAAAGAGGTATTTTGCATAATCGCCTGCAATGGGTGCGAGTGCAAGTGCGGCATCTTCGGCAGAATCGACGGCTATCCCTGCTGGGAATAACGTCGCTGCCGTCGCGATTAAAATACACGCAGCCACAATCCCTGACAAAATTGTGCCAGCATAGACATCAACACGCGTGTATCGCAGTTCTTGCGGTGTTGTACCTTTCTCCACTACCGATGATTGCACATACAATTGCATGTACGGCGAAATTGTCGTACCCACGAGCGCAACAATAAGCATAATTTCCTCACCGTTTTGAGGAGTACGAGGTATCAACCCGGTAATAATACTGTCTGTTGATGGTTCAACAAGGATTGCGGAGGCAATATACGCCAAAAACACGGTGCTTAATGCAATCAAAATTTTCTCGACACGACTGTACGACCCCGCGGTAATCATAAACCACACTAAAAATGCCGCAACGGGTACAGCGATGTAACGACTCACTCCGAATAGTTCGGCGGCCGCCGCAATACCGACAAACTCAGAGATGATAATCCCAGTGTTCGCTACTAGCAACGTAAACATGATGAGCGCTGTAACGCGTATTGGAAAATTCTCGCGCACGAGATCGGCAAAGCCTTTACCGGTTACTGCACCTAATCGAGCCGACATCTCCTGGACTACGGCAACACCGATGAAAACGAGTACCAGTACCCACAAGAGCTCATAGCCGTAGTGCGCCCCAGCAGATGCATACGTGGCAATACCACCTGCATCATTGCCAGCGTTTGCGGCCAACAATCCTGGGCCAACAGCGGCAAGGTACGGCCACCACCGGCGCTTCAACGCGCGCATGAATGTCCATAATATCGACTGCGAATCACGCGGATTTGTCATGTAGATATCCGTTTCTAACCAAAATTGCGCGTGCCGCGACGAGTCCAAATCTCGGGCAAAATTACTGCTAATGCATCATCGACACTTACGGCCCCGAGGAGAACTTGATGTTCATCAACTACAGGTACTGCTGTTAAATTGTATTCACCAAGAATTTTGGCTGCCTCATCTGCAGGATCATCAGCTGCAACGACCGGTATCTCGTCAATGAGATCGTTGATACTCACCTCGCCATCACTTAATAAAAGCCTAGGCAAGCGCACAACACCAATAAACGGCAAACCAATTTCAGCTGGGATATCGGTATCAGGTGGCGACACCACATATATCTCGGTAAATGGATCTGGTAGTTCATCACGGAGCTTCAGTTGTGCTATCACTGAGGCAACCTGATCATGGGGATAGCACACCACGATATTTGTGGTCATATTACGGCCAACTGTATCGCCATCGTACGCAAGTAGCTCTTTGACGTCCTCGGCCTCTGCGGGCTCCATGCGGTCAAGCAACTGTGCGGCAATTTCGTCACCAAGATCTTCGAGTAAGTCTGCAGCCGCACTAGGAGTCATTTCCTCAAGAATATCGGCAGCACGTTCTTGATCCATACCCTCAAGGAGGTCAATCACTCGTTCGTCGGAGACCTCTTCGAGCGTTTCAGCGGCGGTTTCGTCGTCAAGAGCCGCCACAATTTCCGCACTTTCTTTATATGAGAGCGCATCGACAATACGCGCCAAGTCTACGGCATTAATCTCGCTCAAGCGGTTGTACGATACCTTAAGTTGAACCGGTGCTGCACTCGCCAAATACTGCGCGTCAGCCCAGCTGATAATTTGTCGGCCAACGACATGCGGTGCAAGCACCCTCGGCGCAATACGTCGCACCAGCGCTTGTGGGCTGATATCGACGCCAATAACGCAGTATTCGTTGTCGATACGTGCGATTTGCACGTCGTTGACACGTACCACACGTCGACCGTTAATGTCGATGATTTGGTGGTCGATTACGTCTTTGCTGAGCATGACCTCACCATCACGCCGTCGGAACTGCTGTAAGTTGATTTTCGTCGTACTTATTTCTATTCGTGCGTAGGTGATTTCACTGATGACATGGGCAGGTATAAAGAACAAACGACCACGATCTTGCAGAATGAGCCCGTTGATGGCCGGGTATTCGCGGTCTTCGATGCGGACCATGATGTCGCGTAATTTGCCAATGACTGCCCCATCGTGAGCTGTCACAGTGACACCGAATAATTGCGCCACGAACAACATGCCGCCCTCCTCGTAGACACCCTACCGCACTCCTGCGGATCAGTGGTCGATCTGCAGGCAGGCTATGGACATATCATGTTTGGTAAATGATAACTATCATTCATATGGGCAGTATACCGACAGGCACCAAAGTATGTCAAAATAAATCGATGTTAAATTGAGGAGATTGATATGCACCACCATTTTGTCCCGACACAGTACTATCGCACCATTGGCACACACCCGGCGGCACTCGTGATAAGTGTGGACGATACCGTAACCGTTGAATGCGTTGATGCCCATGGAATTGATCGCAATAATGCCCAAATCACCCCATCTGGCAATCCTATGAGTGGCCCTATTCATGTGCGTGGACTTACCCCAGATGATGTAATTGCAATTACTTTTATGTCAATTGAACCTATTCGCAATCATGGCTGGAGCTATCCGACACTGGCAGGGAATGTAGTAGATCCCGAATACATCACAGCTGTTCCATATGCACCAGGTTCAGCTCTGCCCAAAGAGTACTGGGATTACGATCGTGCCAACAACACCGTCATCAGTCGTGGTACGCATGGGCGTTCGCTAACGCTCCCGTATGCACCGATGGTGGGATGCTTTGGCGTTGCGCCTGCCCGCGGTGAGGCCATATCCACTGCAACTTCGGGTCGCTATGGGGGCAACATGGACTACAAGCACTTCACCACTGGATGCACGATATATTTGCCTGTAGCCGTTGATGGAGCGCTCTTTCATATTGGCGATGGCCACCTTGTTCAGGGTTGTGGCGAAATTGGCGGTACCGGAGTAGAATCTGCAATTGCGGTCACGTGTGCATTCGCCAAAGCCCCGATGCAACGCATCACATGGCCACGTGCCGAAGACGATACCTATTTGTACACGGTTGGCAACGCCAGACCGCTCGATCAAGCGCTCCAACATGCCACCAGCGAGATGCACCGTTGGTTAGTTGAGTGTGGTGCCGATGCGATTACCGCAGCGGTGTTGATGAGCCAAGCAATCGAGTATGATATCGGTAATGTATTTGATCCGGCATACACCGTTGCGTGTAAAATCAAGAAATCGTTGCTTGATGCGCACCAGCTTCGTAGCACGTTTCGGGCATAGCAAAGAGTAGTTGCGTTAGCGCGACTGCGCCCGTTTTTTGCGAGTATACCACCAATACGAATATAGGCTGGGGAGTAGCGTGCCAAGCAGTATCGCGCCAATCCCCAGCCCAAACACGTATTCAATACTTATCGGCAATAACGAAATCGCAAAACACACTACACCACCTGCCAGCATGCCCCAAAAGCCTACTTTGTGCGTCTGATTCCATGTGTCAGTGTCGTTCATCGTCCATGGCAAACGGAAACCAACGACATGGTTTTGGGGTACGTCTTTGATAATATACGCCAAGCCGACAAACAATCCTGCGATAAGCCGCATGAACTCAGCCAGCGCCATTATTTGGCCAGCATATGCGCGCATACCAATCAATAGATGTAGCCCTAGCATATATACGGTCAAAAGTGCCGCGCTCATGGCAATACGAGGACGAACGCGCATATCAGGCATACGGAGTGTTAGCCCGCCCATTACGACCAATAGCACGAGCGCCAACGTAGGTAACAACCACACATATGTGCGCGATGATTGCCAACCATCAACCGTACCGGCACTATTCCAGTGACTCGGCAACTTAGCAGGTAACAAGGGCTGTATAATAAAGCCGATAATAATCGCTGATACAATGCAGAGTACAGACACCATCCACAATATTCGATTCATAATCTACCTCAAGGTACTACTATGATTGACGTTATTATCTGTGCTCCACTATACGCCAAATCAACAGGGTTTATTACGCATGGGGCCATCGCACTCTCACGTGATCGTATTGTTGCCGTTGGTCATCAAGGCCAAATTGAATCACTCGCAACAACAACTACAACCGTCAAGCGCTATCCTGACGATGCGCTACTACTCCCAGCGTTTTGTGATAGCCACCAACACTTTTTGAGTTATATACGCGGCCGAGTTGAACGATTATCGCTCTGGGATGCCCACTCACTCAGCGAGGTTTTTGCGCGTATTTCAGCCAAAGTCGCCACATTACCAGCGGGTACCTGGATAATTGCAGACGGCCATGACCAAGGCCGGTATGCAGAACGACGCCATCCCACATTGTCTGAACTCGATGCAATCGCGCCGTACCATCCACTCCTCATCCACCGAGCCTGTCATCACATTGCGATTGCCAATAGCGCTGGACTCTCAATTGCCGGCATTACCGCTGATACACCGCATCCCGAGGGTGGACGAATCGCGCATGACGCACACGGTCAACTGAATGGTATTTTAGAGGAATCCGCTCGCACTTTAGTCACCAAACATATCACCTTGCCGCCAATAGACTGGCAAGCACACATACCATCAGCTGCGCATGAGTACCACAAACGAGGAATTACATCAATCGGCGAGGCGGCTATCGGACACATCAACGGCCTCGCTGATTTGCATGTCATGCAAGATGCACATCTCAACAATCGACTTCCACTGCGTGTTAGTTACATGGGGTTTGGCGCAGTGGCAGATGCATGGATGAACAGACACGAGCGAATTGCAGAGAATGATTGGCAGAACGCCCCAATCATCAAATTCTTCGTCGATGGCACACTAGGTGGCGAAACAGCCTGGTTATCTCAACCGTACCGGCACAACCCTTCAACATGCGGGTATTCTTTATATTCACAAAAAATGTTATGTCACGTTGTCACACACGCACACCAGTCTAACTTTCAAGTTGCCATCCACGCGATAGGTGACGCAGCCGTTGCACAGGTACTAGATGCTTATCAGCATGCTTTAAACACAACACCACGCACTGATCATCGCCATCGTATCGAGCACGTTGAGGTACTCAACAAAGGGTTGGCACAACGCTTTGCCCAACTCGGCGTCATTGCAGCCGTCCAACCTATGTTCACTTGGTTCGAGGAGAGTGATGTGGCGCAGGTCCCCGAGGAACTTTTGCCATATACCCACGCATGGAAAGAATTAGAGACGCACCAGGTGCCTCTCGCATTTGGCAGTGACAACCCCGTAGTTCCCGACTTTACGCCTGTCAAAGGGATTGCCGCTGCAGTTACCCGCCGAAATTATCGCGGACTCACAATAAATCCCTCGCAAGCGATTAGTTGGCGGAGTGCAGTGGACGCATACACATCTACTGCAGCATGGTCACTACGACGTGAACACATCTACGGCGACTTGCGTGCTGGATTGAAAGCTGATTTTGTGATTTTGGATAAACAATTTGAAACAGGTGACATGGATCGCATCTTAGTCCAGGAAACATGGCTTGACGGCGTCTGTGTCTACCAACGCTGACTACGGTTGTACCATAAAAAATGGAATATCCGCATCTGCTCGAGCAATTGTCGCGAGTTCGGTGCGGTACACCGACTGAAGAATATCTTGCGTAAGCACGGTACTCGGTGCCCCACTTTGTAATACATTCCCATGTTGGAGCAACACGACATGATTCGCTATACTTGCTGCTAAGTTTATGTCGTGCATCGCGGCAATAACGAGGACACCACAGTGTGTCAGTTCGCGCGCACAGCGCAAAATTGCCTGCTGATGATGTAAATCAAGATGCGCCGTCGTTTCGTCAAGTAACAAGACGTGCGGTTGCTGTGCCAATGCCCTTGCAAATGCAACACGTTGTTGTTCGCCTCCCGACAGTTGATCGGCTGGGATATTGGCATACTCGCGCATGCCACTCTGCATCAAGGCGTAGTCTACAATCTCATTATCTTTGTGCGTAAGCGATCGATACCAAGGATGGAAGGCATAACGCGCCATTCCAACAACCTCGCGCACGCGAAAGCCTGCAGGCATGACGACTGTTTGGGGCACGACTGCTATATGTTGAGCACGCTGTTGTGCGGAAAATGCACTGATTGAACGCCCGCACCACGTAATACCTCCTTGCACAATTGGCACAATTCCCGCAATCGCACGTAGTAATGAGCTTTTACCAGCACCATTTGGACCAATAATTACAACGAATTCACCGGGATTAAAATTCAAAGTTATGTCATTTAAGACGCGTTTTTGTTGATATTGTACACATACCTGTTGAATCGAAAGCATCATATACCTCACAACGAACGTTTGCTTGTCAGCAACTGCCACAAAAAGAAGGGCGCGCCACAGCACGCAGTGACTATCCCCAACGGCAATTCCTGTGGTGCGGTAACCGTACGTGCAATCATATCGGCTAACACCAAAAATACCGCACCGTACAATGCAGACAACGGAATTAGTTTGCGATGATCGCCACCAAAAATGAGTCGGATCGAGTGTGGCACGATAATTCCCACAAAACCAATCAAACCGTGGAACGCAACGGCTGTGGCGGTCATCAACGTTGCACCCACAATGATACACCAGCGAATCATCGGTACATTAATGCCGAGAAACCGCGCCTGTTCCTCGGTAAACAACAACACGTTTAGATCGCGTGAGACAACCATCAGTAGTGAAAGTCCGATAAGGACGGCCGTTGCCACGATCCAGACTGCACTCCACCCTACTGACGAGAAACTACCCAACAAAAAAGCCAGCAGTTGACTTGATTGCCGACCGGCTCGAATCATTAAATATGTTGTAAGTGCGCTTGTGAGCGTACCAATCGCAATCCCAGCCAGAATAAGATCATTATTACTATATTGACTACGTTGTGCAGCGATCCCATATACTAGCACAACCACACCAAATGCCCCAATAAATGCACCAAGCGGCATCGCAATTGCACCAAATAACGCCATCCCGCCAAGGACGACCATGGCGATTGCGCCAAGGCCAGCACCAGACGCTACACCCACAATGTACGGGTCGGCCAGTGGATTTCGAAACAAGCCTTGATATGCAGCACCGCTAGCGCTCAATGCAGCACCAGTCAATGCCACCAATAGTACACGCGGGAGGCGGATAGTCATGATGATGCTACGAGTGCTCTCTGCCACATCGCCATCTCCGATGCCTAGTTGCGCAAGCACAATACGCAATACGGTGGCAGCGGGTATAGCCACATTACCCACTGCCACACAAATAACAATCACAATACCCAAGACAACCACTGCCCCCCAAATCGGGAGCCCAAAACTGTGCCGCATGTTTTTGGTATGCTGGGGAATGTGTTGCATAATTTCTCGTTATGGCAAGTTAGGATGAAGGACGCGCACCACCTCAGCCAACCCCTCAACAATCCGCGGACCAGGGCGACTGACCAAATTGTCGTTAATAGGGTAAACGGCTTGGTTCTTCACCGCAGGAATCTCCTCCCAACCTGCACGCGCGTACACCATATCTGGTGTCACACCCCAGATGGAGTTGGCAAGCAAGATGACTTCCGGCGCTTCAACGACGATTTGCTCGAGACTGACCTGTGGATATGGGTTTTCAGACTGGCCAAACACATTAACGCCACCTGCAGCAATCAAAAGCTCATTGACAAATGTGCCAGCACCAATTGTATATGGCTTGGCTGGATCAGTGGCGTCCAACTCCCAGAACACACGAGGGCGTTCCTCGAGATCGGCAACTTTATTAACCAGAGTATCCCAGTCAACTTGCATCGAACTCGTCAGTTCATTTGCTTGGTCATCGAGTCCAAGAACTTTACCAACAAGTTTGATGTCATCGAGTACACCAACAAACGTGCTGTTAAATGAGCCAACGACTACCACTGGAATACCGAGCGTTTCGAGTTGCGTAATGACATCCGGCGCAGTAATTGCAGCCGCCAAGACGACATCAGGCTCCAGTGCACTAATCTGCTCGTAATTCACGCTCATGTCAGGATTCGTGATTTTGGTAAGATCGGCGACCTCAGGAGGATGGTCGCTATACATGTCAACAGCGACCATCCGGTCACCAGCACCTAGTGCATAGACAATCTCGGTGGTACTTGGGGCCAGCGATATAACTCGATTCACTTGCGTCGGAATCTCAATAGATCGACCAGCACCATCGGTTACAATCACTTGAGTACCAGGGGCGACTGTAGGCGCACTTTTAGGTTCAGGTGTCGGTTCAACTACAGGAGCTAGTGTCGCCATCTGCCCTGGCGTCTCAGCTGGTTGTACCGCTGTGGATGACCCACATGCAGCCATAATTAATGCAATACCACTTAATAGTAGGGCAATATACTTTTTCACAACAACCTCCAGATCATCACAAGTAACAAAAATCCCTCGCAATTTGCGAGGGCGCAGGGACAGACGAATATTCAGTGACGTCGTGTCGCCATGGCACCTCCTTGGCTCGAAGAGGTCGAATCCACATATTCGGTAAGGCAGGATTCCTGGCTTACGTCTTACGACGTTTACAGTTGCGGCACAGCGACGGACTTTCACCGTCTTCCACCTTTATGCTCTAGCATCCGGGCTAGCGAGTCACCTTACCATATGTACTTGTCACAGCCGTAGCTGCAAGGCTGAGTATAGATGATATGATACGAGCTGTCAATCGGTAACGAGGGTTTTTATGTTTCCGTCATTCGTGCACAGTGTATTTAGTAATCCGACAGATACGTGGCCAATTTGCGGGCAAGGATTCAACGAGTGCAACTTTTTTGCGCTAAGTAATGCACTTAACACACTCCATAATCAGACACGGTACGACCCGACACAACTCAAGCGTGCAGTAGGGCCACTCTTTCAAGCAAAACTTGGCGGTGCCCCACCATTCCTCAAATCGTGGTTACTCCAACAACATGGCTACGGGAGTCATTATGGGAATCTCCGATTTACTGATGCAGAATTAGTTCTACGTCAACTTATTGATATACAAATACCTGTTTTGATCGACATTTATACGGCTGTCCAATTTGGCTTTACCCGAATCTACGGACAGCACTCTGTTGTTTTGGTCGGATATAGCGATCGCTATATCGATGCCTCAGGCGCAACTCGCGAGGAGTACTACATCATCGACAGCGAATGGCCGCGTCTTGGCGAATTTATGGTGGATTACAACAACGTGGACCGTGATGGCGATGGTATTGTTGAAGATTATCCTGGAAATCGCACGATCAGTCGCACCCAATTTTTGCGCATCTTTACCACGCGCTGTTACACGCCGATATTTACCTGCCAAAGTAAACATGACCAATGGTATACCAATTCATTTCTGCCTCATTCACCGACAATCTGGGAAAACATGATTTCCGGCTCAAATGACCGCCTCAAAATTCATACAAAATACTGATACTTATTTGTCAGTAATTGATGCATAATACT
>Ga0068872_10003576_pt1 | contig 11841 bp, 9 predicted proteins | sample NOAtaG_7_FD_66441 | JGI IMG/M metagenome (GOLD analysis project Ga0068872, IMG submission 66441) | Freshwater lake microbial communities from Lake Erie, under a cyanobacterial bloom - NOAA_Erie_Diel1S_2200h metaG | ecosystem: Environmental > Aquatic > Freshwater > Lake | place: USA: Ohio, Lake...
GCCTCCAGAAGGGTGACAACGCGGGCGCGGGGACCGACGCGGCCGCCGTGCCGGCCGGCTTCGTGTACAACCTCCGCTATACGGACGACCTGGCCAACCGCAGCCGGCTCTCCAACCGGCAGTGGCAGTTCAGCTTCGACCGCGGCTCCATCAGCGTCGCGCGCTGGTACCACAGCCAGAACGACCCGCGTGTGACCTTCAATCCGCCCGGGCGGACCACGGCCAACCCGCAGGACCAGGTGCCGGAAGGGTTCTACCAGCAGACCAAGTTCCCCGGTTACGGCTCCCCGATGCGCCTCGCCTCGAAGCTCGAGGCGGAGTACATCGCGGCCGAGGTGGGGTCCACGGATGCCCAGCTGGCGTTCATCAACGCGCAGCGGGCGGCGAACCGTCTCCCGGCCTACAGCGGCCCGACCACGGCCGCCGCGGTCAAGACGGAGCTCTACAACCAGCGGGCGATGGAGTTCTTCCTCGAGGGCAAGCGCCTGGCGGACTTCCGCCGGTCGCCGGCCAATGTGGCGAGCATCACGCCGTCGGGGCAGCCGTACTTCAAGCCCGGCTACGGGAACGTGGGGACGCAGACCTGCTACCCGATTCCGCGGTCGGAGCGGGACAACAACCCCAACATGAAGACGAACTGATTCGGCAATACTGAATCCCCGTCAACGTGACAGCAGGGCGTCGAGACTCCGGTCTCGGCGCCCTGCTGTCATTTCGTCTACCGCGTGGAGGCCACACGACGGTGGCGTGGCGCACCCTCAACATAGAGCCAAACTGACATCTCGTGGTGTGATGCCTGAATGGTGAAGTCGTTATGCAGAAATGGTTTGAGAAAGAGCCATCTGCCCGCTGGGTGACCCGTCGCTGGTCCCGGCATTGCGTCACGGGGGGCTGTTTCGGTCTGCTGTTGTCCTGTCCTCCCTTCACCATCCGGCTCATGGCCACATCGTCCCGACTCTGCGGCACCGCGGTTGCGGCCCTCTCTCTCCTGCTGGCCGCCTGCACGGATGCCACCACCATGATGGCGCCCCCGGAGGCGCGCCAAGCCGTTGGAGGAACGAATGCTCCGACCCCCTCCACCAAGGAGCTGGCGATCCTGGCAGGGGAGTTCGTGTACAACGATCCGATGCTCTCCCGCGGGGGGAATCAATCCTGCGCGAGCTGCCACACCGGGACCTGGGGGTTCACGGCCCCGGATGACGGGTCGATCGTCAGCCGCGCCGACGCCTTCTTCGAAGGCTCGCTCTCCACGCGCTTCGGTGACCGAAAGCCCCCGTCGGCCGCCTATGCCTCCCTCGCCCCCAACCTCTTCTACGACGCGGTGGAGGCCACCTGGCGCGGAGGCAACTTCTGGGACGGGCGCGCCACGGGCGGCAAGGGCCTCACGGCCATCGCGCAGCAGGGCTTGGGCCCCTTCCGCTCCGATCTCGAGCATGCCTACGGTCCCGTGTGTGTGCTCTACGAGATTTCGGCGTCCAAGTACGCCCGCGATTTCGAGGCGGCCACCACCGTCCGCTTCGCCAATCTGAACTTCGACGGCGCGTGGGCTGCCTACGGCTGGTCGGGTCCGGAGCGGTGCCACGACACCACGGACCTGTCGGAGGCCTTCGATCAGGTGATCGCCAGCTTCCCGAAGCCGATCGACAAGGTGATCAGCCCCACCGAGGTGGCAGAGCTCGAAAAGGCCTACACCGAGGTCGGGCAGGTGCTGGCGGCGTTCGAGCACTCGCCGAAGGTCAACCGGTTCTCGTCGAAGTTCGACCGGATCGCGCGGACGCAGTGGACGGCGGACGAGCGCGCGGGGGAAGCACTCTTCTTCGGGGCGTCGGGGTGTGCCAACTGTCATGCATCCGACGTGGGCCCCGAGCTGTTCACCGACTTCTCCTACTACAACATCGGCGTCCCCCGGAACCCGGCGAACCCGCGGGGAGCGGACTGGAAGGACCCGGGCATCGGGGCCATTGCGGTGGTCAACGACCCGAAGTTCCTCGGGCACTTCAAGTCGCCGACGCTCCGCAACGTGGCCAAGAAGGTCGGCACCGGCGGCAAGACGTACATGCATAACGGCGTGCTCACGTCACTCGAGCAGGTGGTGCACTTCTACAACACCCGAGACACCAAGAAATGCCCGGCCGGCATCGACTACGGGAAGGGGTGGAAGCGGTTCCCCACGGTGAAGGACCCCGTGTCGACGGCCAAGAGCGGGATCTGCTGGCCGGCCCCCGACTTCCCGGCCACGATGACGCGGGAGCTGATCGAGGGCACCCCACGCGGCCCCCTTGGTGACCTTCGCCTGACGGCCACCGAGGAGCGGCAGCTGGTGGCCTACATGCGCACACTCTCCGACGCGAACTGACGGGCAAGACGGTCCACCAGGTGGGACCGGGACGGGCGGGAGCTGCCGGATGGGCCCCGCCCGTCTGATTTTCCACTGATGTCAGTATTTATTGACATAAATGGTTGTCGCTTTTTATTGACACTTTACCTGCAGCCCCGCACTTTATTCATTGTCCTCGTACCAAACGGTCCTATTCCCGGTGGACGGCTCCTGTCGCGGCCGCCGGGAACCGGGGTCCCATCGTTGCGTTGACATCGGGTACCGTGGCTGCTCGCACGGATCACCCCGCGTGCCTCACCTGACCACACGTTCCGCCCGGTCCGTCGTGCGTTCCCCGCTTCCCCTCCTCCCGGCTGCATGATCGCTCCCGCACGGGCTTCGGGCCCCCTCGGCCAGCCGTCGACGCCGGATTCGGATGCCGAGCAGTGCGCGCGTATCACCTTCGCGCACGCCCGGACGTTCTCCCTCGCCTCGCGTCTGCTCCCGGGGGAGAAGCGGCGGGCCGCCTATGCCCTCTACGCGTTCTGCCGCGTGGCCGACGACCTCGTCGATCAGGCGGATCACGGCCATATCCCGGCGCTTCGCGCCCAGCTCGACGCCTACCGGACGCAGCTGCAGGATGCGCTGGACGGCCGCCCCAGCGGGGCGATCTTCCGCGAGGTGGCCTGGGTGTCCCACGCGTATCAGGTCTCGGCCGCCCCGCTCTTCGAGCTCCTCGACGGCGTCGGGCGTGACCTCGAGGCGCACCGCTACGACACGTGGCCCGACCTCGAGGCCTACTGCGAGGGGGTGGCCAGCTCGGTGGGCGAGATGTGCACCTACGTCTTCGGCGTGCCGGCCGGGCCCGCCATGCGCACGCAGGCCATTCGGTATGCGCGCACCCTGGGGACGGCCATGCAGCTCACCAACATCCTCCGCGATGTGGGGGAGGACGCCCACCGGGGCCGCTGCTACCTCCCCGCCGAGGATCTCGCCCTGTTCGGGCTCACCACCGAGGACGTGCTCATGCGAGGGCCGGCCATCGTGGGCACGGGTGGGTGGAAGCGCCTCATGGCCTTCGAGGTGAGCCGGGCGCGCGCCCTCTACGCCGCGGCCATGCCGGGGATTGCCCTGCTCGCCCCGGACGCTCAGCGGTGCGCCGCCGCCTGCGCCACCGGCTATGCCGGCATCCTGACCGCCATCGAAGCACAGGGGTACGACACCATCTCCACCCGGGCGCGCCTCGGGCGCCTGGCCCGCGTGGGGATCCTCTGGAACGCCTGGCGCTACCGCGCGCCGACGCCCGACCTGTCCGCGCTGGGTCACGGCCCCCGCGTCGTCTGGGAACCCCACACGGCCTCATCCAACGCCGATGCTCTCGTCCGTCTTGCCTGAGGTGCAGTCCGCATGACCCCGTACACGGACCTCCAGGACACCACGCAGTCGAAGCTGTTCCGCATCGCGGGGCTCACGCTGCTGGGTCATCTGTTCTGCAGTGCCTTCTCCGCCTTTGCGTTTGCCACGTTCCTGCTCCCGCCCTATCCGGAATGGCTGCAGACCCCCCAGAACCAGAAGGTCATGGTGCTGGGCTACACGTATGGTGGCGCCACGACCGTGACGCTGGGCGCCATCAGCGGCCTGGCCTTTCTCGCGTGGGCGGTCGGCACCCGCAAGGCGCTGATCACCTTTGCGGTGTCGTTCTGCCTGGCGCTCACCTCCGAGTATGTGGGGACCCGCTGGGATTATCCCTTCGGCGCGTACGAGTACACGAGCCAGCTGGGGTACAAGATCGGCGGCAAGGTCCCGTTCAACATCCCCACCTCGTGGTTCTACATGCTCGTGGGATCGCTCGCGATCTGCGCCCGCATCCTCGAGGGGAAGGACGACAACAAGTCCAAGTGGTGGTGGGCGCTCGTCGGGGGCGTCGTCCTGACGCTGTGGGACGTGTCGATGGATCCGGCGATGGTGAAGACCACGCACTGGATCTGGGAGATCGGTGATCTTTCCGACCGGAGCGCCTTCGAGCAGCTCATCGGCAAGCCGATCTTCTACGGCATGCCGATCACCAACTGGCTGGGGTGGCTGCTCACGGGGATTCTGGTCGCGCGCGTCATGCTGGCCTTCGTCCCCCCCAGCGAGTGGGTGGCCAAGATCGCGCCGCATCGCCTGCCGATCGCCCTCTATGCCATCAACGGCATGCTCCCGATCGCCATCTGCCTCCGCTGGGACATGGTGCCAGCGGGGATTTTGGGAACGATCGCCATGGCGCTCCCCCTGTGGGCGGCGCTGCGCCCGGTAGCGGGGATCGGGGTTTCCCGGGCACCGCAGAGCGTACCGGTCCGTTAATCTCGCAGCGCCGAATCCGTGGACCAGCTCGACACGATCTTCAACTCGGATGCCCTCCCCATCGGCATCCTCGTCCTGATCGCCATCGAGGCGGCCGTGCTCGTGATCTGGCAGCGACGTCAACCGGAGTCGCCGCTCGGTCCCCCCAACACGGCCCGTATCCTGTCGTTCCTCGGGGCCGGCGGCTCGCTCGTCGTGGCCATGATCTTCCACCGGCGCCCCGATCCGTCTCCGCTCGGATTCGCGGCCGCCATGCTGTCGTCGCTCGTCCTGCATCTCTGGCACATCGTGGTGCTGCTGCGTCGCTGAGCAGCGACCCGCGGCCCCTTCAGCTCCTTCGTCATGCGCATTGTCGTTATCGGTAGCGGATTCGGCGGTCTCGCCTCCGCCATCCGCCTGCAGGCCCAGGGCCACGATGTCACCATCGTCGAGAAGCTCGACAAGCCCGGTGGCCGGGCCTATGTGTTCGAACAGGACGGCTACACCTTCGACGCCGGCCCGACGATCATCACGGCGCCGTGGGTCATCGATGAGCTGTTTGCGCTCACTGGGCGGCGCACCGAGGACTACGTCCAGCTCGTCCTGCTGAATCCGTTCTACAACATCCGCTTCGAGGACGGGTCGGTCTTCCACTACAACGGGGACCGCGACGACCTCCTGCGACAGGTGGAAGCCTTCTCGCCCGGGGATGTCCCCGGGTACAAAGCGTATCGCGAGAAGTCGTGGGAGATCTTCAACGTCGGGATGCCGCTGATCGACAAGCCCTTCCTGACCGTGGGCTCCATGATCCGGGCGCTCCCGGATCTGATCCGCACGCGGTCCGACATGTCGGTCGCCGGGCTGGCGGGGAAGTACCTCAAGGACGAGCGGCTGCTGCAGGTCTTCTCCTTCCATCCGCTGCTGGTGGGGGGGAACCCGTACCGCGCGTCGTCCATGTACGCGCTCATCCACAAGCTCGAGCAGCAGTGGGGGGTGCTCTTCTGCATGGGGGGCACCGGCGCGCTGGTCCGCGGCCTGCTGCGGGCCTTCGAGGATCTGGGCGGGACCATCCGGCTGTCGAGCGAGGTGGCCGAGATCGAGGTCAATGAGCGGCAGCGCGCCACCGGGGTGCGCCTCGCCTCCGGCGAACGCGTGACCGCAGACGCCGTGGTCTGCAATGGGGACCTCGTGCAGGCCTATCGGACGCTCCTGCGCCCGGAGGTCCGCCCCCGGGTGCCCAACCGCAAGGTGGAGCGGATGCGGCATTCGATGTCGCTCTTTGTGATCTACTTCGGGACCGACCGTCAGTACCCCGACATCGCGCACCATGAGATCCTCATGGGCCCCCGCTATCGGGCGCTCCTCGAGGACATCTTCGAACGGAAGATCCTCGCCGACGACTTCTCGCTCTACCTGCACCGCCCCACCGCCACCGATGCCTCGCTCGCCCCGCCAGGACACGATTGCTGGTACGTGCTCTCGCCCGTGCCGCATCTGGGGAGCGACATCGACTGGGAGACCGTAGGCCAGCGCTACCGGGACCGCATCATGGGGTACCTCGAGGAGCGCTACCTCCCGGGGCTGTCGCAGCACCTCACAACGGAGCGGCGCGTCGACCCGCGCTACTTCCAGGGGACACTCAACAGCTACCTCGGCAGCGCCTTCGGGCCGGAGCCGGTGCTGACCCAGTCGGCCTACCTGCGCCCCCACAATCGCAGCCCCGACATCCCGAATCTCTACTTCGCGGGGGCGGGGACCCATCCGGGCGCCGGTCTCCCGGGGGTCATCGCCAGCGGCAAGATCGTCGCCGATCTGATTGGCGGCGCGCCGGCCCGCCGGGCCGCCCCGACACCGGAGCCAGTGCTGGCAGGCTAGCGCTGACGTCTGACCTCAGAGGTCAGACGTCTGACGTCTGAGGTCAGCGGATCAGAGGACAGACGGGCTGAGAGGTCAGCAGGGGCAGCACCACAGAGGTCAGGGACAGGGGGCGCTCGACGGGCGTGATCGCCCCGCCCGCGTGTGCTCTTTGCCACGGCGATACGGTCCGCGCATGTCCGATGGCTCGGTGGCGCGGCGCACGAGATCGCGAGGGGAGGGCGACCCTGTCAGTGGACCGATCACTGACCCTGAACTCTTTTTTGCTGCCCCAGCTGACCTCTCAGCCCGTCTGTCCTCTGATCCGCTGACCTCAGACCTCTGCCCCTCAGATCCCCTCCCGAGCAGTCCCCGTGCCCCCCGGACGCTGCTAGATTCCGGGGATGAACATCACGATCACTCCGACCGAGTCGACCGGCGTCTCCCGGCGCCTGCAGATCACGGTTCCCGCCGACACGGTGACCTCCTATGAGGACCGCGCGGCGCAGAAATATGCGACCCAGGTGCGCATCCCCGGATTCCGCCCTGGCAAGGCCCCGCCGTCCATGGTGCGCAAGCGCTTCCCCGAGGCCGTCCGCCAGGAAGCCATCGAACTCGTCATCAACGACGCCTTCCGGCAGGCCATCGAGGAGCAGGGGCTCACCCTGGCCGCACAGCCGCACGTGCACGACCTCAAGGCCAACCCCGGTGAACCGCTGGCGTTCGAACTGCACTGCGAAGTGCGCCCGGAGCTGAACCTGGCCACGGTGACCGGCTTCACGCTCACGCGCCGCGAAACGCCGGTGACCGACGAGACGGTAACCGAACAGATCGATCGGATCCGCGATCAGCGCGCCGAGTGGTCGCCGGCCGAGGGGAAGGCCGCGCCCGGCGACATGGTCACGGTCACGCTCGCCACAGCGGAAGCCGATGGGACGCTCCCCGAGGGGAAGGAGTACCGCATCGTGCTCGGCGGCGGTCAGGCGATCCCCGGCATCGAGGAGGTCATCATGCAGACCGCCCCGGGCGAGTCCACCGAACAGCCCGTGCGCTGGCCGGACGACTTCCCCGATGAGTCCCAGCGCGGGACCACCAAGCGGGTGCGCGTGCAGGTGAAGGAGGTCAAGCGGAAGGCGCTGCCGCCGCTCGATGATTCGCTCGCGCGCGAGGTGGGCGATTTCGACACCCTCGAGGCGCTGCGGGAGGCGGTCCGCAAGGATCTGGGCGAGCACGCGAAGCGTGAGGCCGACGCCGATGTCCGCGGCCAGCTCCTCGAGCAGCTGATTGCCGCCAACCCGTTCGACGTGCCGACCACGTGGGTGCGCCAGACGGTCGAGGGCTATCTCAAGATGTACGGGGTCCCCGAAGGGCAGCAGGGGCGTTTTGCCGAGGAGTTCTATCCGATGGCGGAGCGACAGGTGCGCCGCGATCTCGTGATCGATGCCCTCTCGGAGCGCGAATCGCTCACCGCGAGCGCCGCCGATGTGGATGCGCGCGTGGAAGAGCTCGCCACCGCGCGGAACGCCGACCCGGGGCAGGTGTACGCCCAGCTGCAGAAGTCCGGTCGCCTCGCCGAGATCGAGCGCGAGCTGACCGAGGAGCGCGTCTTCGCGTGGCTCTTCGAGCGGAATCCCGTCACGGTCGCCTGATCGCCCCCCCACCCCAGCGGAGCAGACGCACATGGCATCGATCTACATGCCGTACATCATCGAGCGGTCCAGCCGCGGTGAGCGTACGTACGACATCTTCTCGCGGTTGCTGATGGACCGCATCGTGTTCCTCGGGTCGCCGATCAACGACGACGTGGCGAACATCATCATCGCGCAGATGCTCTTCCTCGAGGCGGACAACCCCGAGAAGCCCATCCACCTCTACATCAACTCGCCGGGCGGGTCCGTGTCGGCCGGGTTGGCCATGTACGACACGATGCAGTTCATCAAGGCGCCGGTGCACACCACCTGCATGGGCATGGCGGCCTCCATGGGGGCGTTCCTGCTCTGTTCCGGGGCGGCCGGTCACCGCAGCGCCCTGCCGCATTCGCGCATCATGATCCATCAGCCCTCGCAGAATGGCGGCGGCGGGTCGGCCTCCGACATCGAGATCCAGGCGAAGGAGATCCTCTATCTGCGCTCGAAGATGAACGAGCTGATGGCGAAGCACACGGGACGCCCCGTCGAGCAGATCGAGCGGGACACGGACCGTGACCGCTTCATGAGCGCCGAAGACGCCAAGGTGTACGGGCTCGTTGACAACGTGATCCAGCATCAGGCGGAGCTGGTCGGCGCGCGCTGACGCCGGCCGGCATGTGGTGGGCGAAGGGGCCCGCGCTCAGGCGCGGGCCCCTTCGCGTTGGCGGACCCGCATGCGGATCTCCGTGGCCGGGCGCGTGGTGAGGCGCGCATAGGGGCGCACGCCGGCCGGTTCGAGCGCCTCGAAGTCGAAACGCCGCGCCAATCGCGCGAGGATGAGGGCCGTCTCGATGGTAGCGAAGGCCGCCCCCACACAGATCCGGGGCCCGGCGCCGAAGGGGAGATAGGCGCCGGGGACGTGCCGCGCCTCACGCTCCGGGGTGAACCGGTCGGGATCGAAGCGGTCGGGCGCCTCCCAGAGCTGGACGTGCCGATGCATGCTCCAAGGGGCAATCATGAGCATGGTGCCACGACGCACGGTCCGACCGGCGATCCCGGTGTCCTGCCCGGCCACGCGCGGCAGGAAGGTGATGGGGGGATAGAGCCGCAGGACTTCCCGGAAGAAGTTCCGCACGAAGGGGAGCCGCTTCGTGTGCTCCAGTCGCACCGGGTCGTCCCCGACCACACGGGCGACCTCGTCGCGGATCCGCTCCACGAGCTCCGGGCGCTGGGAGAGAATGAAGAAGGCCCAGGTGAGCGAGCTGGCCGTGGTCTCATGCCCCGCCAGAAAGAAGACCCCGAGCTGATCGATGAGCCCCTCGCGGGAAAACGGCTCGCCCGTCTCGGCGTCCCGTGCCTCCAGAATGGCGCCGGCGATGTCGTCGTACTCCGGATGCGCGAGACGCGTATCGAGCATGGCACCGAGGTGCTGTCGGATGCGGGCACACGCCTCGCGGACCGGCGCCGGCTGGTGGTGGGGTGACCAGGGGCGGTCCCAGAGGAGCCGCTTGATGTCGATGCTCCCCACCTGCCGCTCGAAGCGCATGAAGTCGTCGAAGACCTCCTGCGACGCCGAACCCTCGAGCGGGACGGAGAAGATCGTGCGGGTGATCACATCGGCCGTGAGGTGGCTCATGGCCGCATCGAGAGAAAAGACGGTCCCGTCCGCCGCCTGCTGCTCGAGCCGGGCCTCGAAGCTGTCGACCGCCGCCGCCATGAACTCGAAGGCCCGGTTGATCCGCATGTGCGAGAAGGCCGGGTCCACCATGCGCCGCTGCCGCCGCCACGTGTCGCCGCTGGTGACGAACATCGAGTTCCCCACCAGATCCTCGAGGGCCTCCACGAAGAGGTCGTTCTTGGGAAACGTGTCGTGGTCGGCGAGGATGCGCCCCACCCACTCGGGATCGTTCACGAGGAGGATCCCGCGGCGCGTGTAGCCGAGCGGGGTGACCATTTCGCGATAGGCGAGATCCGGGAGCAGACTCAGCAGGTCCTTCTCGCGCCGCCAGAGCAGGCGCAGCAGCGAGGGGACCGGGGGGCGGGGCCGCGGCGCCGGCGGGCGCCACCTGCCATCGACCGGCGAGGCGGCACCGGGCGTCACCGGGCCCGTCGACCCCGATGCATCAACCACGCACGGTGGCCGCGATGGTGGGTCGCCGGACCGTCAGCCGGAGCCGCGTCTGGTGGTAGATGATCAGGGCGAGGCCGACCACCAGCGGAATGGCCCACATGCGCGGGTCCAGCGCCCCCTCGGGGTTCAGCCGCACGAACCCGAAGGCCATGAAGGCCGTGTACACCGAAATCCCGGAGCCGACGATCGCCTTGATGTGCTCGAGCTGATAGGCAATGCGCGACGGATGCGGGGAATAGATGAACCAGAGGTTCGTGAGGCCGGAGGCCACCCCGACCACGGCGATCCCCATCATGAGGGTTTCCCGGATCAGCCACCCGCGCCACGCACAGACCAGCGCCGCCACGATGACGAGGCCGTTGAGCGCCACGTTCGGCCACCGGCGATTCGCGGCGTGATCCTTCTTGTGCCGGATGGTGACCACGCCGTGCCAGACGAGGTGCACCGTAAGGATGGCGAGGTAGCACATCATCCAGCCGAAGATTCCCTCGATCCGCCAATCGGGCCATCCGAGCGCCACCTGCTTGGGGTGCGTGGGCAGCGGAGCCAGCAGGGTGTTGAGGCCCATGCAGAAGGCCATGCTCGCCGTGACGAGCATGAGGCGGGCATACCAGTGTCCGACGGTGCGGTGGGTCGCGCTCCCCTTCCGCCCGATGACCGGGATCCAGAAGAGGAGCAGGCCGATGGCCCCGGTCGTGACGTGCACCATGAGGAAGGCTTCGAATGGCCACATGCCAATAGCCTACGCCGCATCGGCCGGGGCCGCCATCCGGGACGTTCCCGGCGGTCTCGGCCGGACCCGTCATTTCGCTTGACCCTGCCCGCTCGGCGCGGTTAACTCTAGTGATGGCGCGGTCCCGCTTCCGGGACCCGCCGCCCGCGCCGGCCGCTCCCCTGCCGGGAGAGCTTCCGCCGGGTGTCCCGTACCGGAACGCCATGTCGCACGACAAGCACCTGCGCTGCTCCTTCTGCGGAAAGTCCAAGGACGCCGTCCGGAAGTTCATTTCGGGGCCCTCGGTCTACATCTGCAACGAGTGCATCGCCCTCTGCAACGAGATCCTGGCGGAGGACGAGGAGCGCGAGGTCACCGAGGCGATCACGCAGGTCCCGTCGCCCCGCGAGATCAAGGCGATCCTGGACCAGTACGTGATCGGGCAGGATCAGGCGAAGAAGGCGCTCTCGGTCGCGGTGTACAACCACTACAAGCGCATCAACGCGGCCGGCAACGCCCGCGAGGATGACGTCGAGCTCGACAAGTCGAACATTCTGCTCATCGGCCCCACGGGCGTGGGGAAGACGCTGCTGGCCCAGACGCTGGCGCGCATCCTCGACGTGCCGTTCACCATTGCCGACGCCACCACGCTCACCGAGGCGGGGTACGTGGGCGAGGACGTGGAGAACATCCTGGTCCGCCTCCTCCAGGCCGGCGACTTCAACGTGGCCGAGTGCGAACGGGGCATCGTCTACCTCGACGAGATCGACAAGATCGCGCGCAAGTCGGAGAATCCGAGCATCACGCGCGATGTCTCCGGCGAGGGGGTGCAGCAGGCGCTCCTCAAGATCCTCGAGGGCACCGTCGCCAGCGT
>Ga0068872_10003578_pt1 | contig 11839 bp, 12 predicted proteins | sample NOAtaG_7_FD_66441 | JGI IMG/M metagenome (GOLD analysis project Ga0068872, IMG submission 66441) | Freshwater lake microbial communities from Lake Erie, under a cyanobacterial bloom - NOAA_Erie_Diel1S_2200h metaG | ecosystem: Environmental > Aquatic > Freshwater > Lake | place: USA: Ohio, Lake...
GATGGTTATTACCTAAGCCGATCGTAGACATGATGTACCGAAAAAGATGCGATACATTCGTAAATCAAATGGTGGATGGATTGGGTTTGATGTCAAACGGTATGCGTTCCGGTTTGTCGGTGGTGCAAGCCATGGGTCTAGTGAGCCAGGAAATGCCAGATCCCATTCAAGCAGAATTCAATTTAATTTTAAGTCAGAACAAACTCGGTGTTTCTCTTGAAGAAGCATTCGTCAATTTATCTAAAAGAATTGTCACCGATGAAGTTGAAATGTTTGTGACCTCAGTGAATATCCTAAAAGAAACCGGCGGAAATCTAGCCGAAACATTTGACACGATTACTACTTTGATTCGGGAAAGAATCAAGGTTGAAGGTAAAATCAAAGCATTGACGGCTCAGGCTTTTTGGCAGGGAATTATCCTGATGTGTGTGCCGCCTTTCATGGGTGGAGTGTTGTCTCAAACCGATCCTGAAATGATGAAACCGATGTTTACCACGCCCATTGGTTGGGCAATTCTGACGGCTGTAGTGGTTTTGGAAGTGGTGGCTTATTTTGTCATTCAAAATGTCACCAAAATCGACGTATAATGAAGGTATCTATGAAAAAAATGAAACTGAAAAAAATCCCATCTTTGTTTTGTCTTTCGTTGGTTCTGTTTACCACTGTTTCAACGGCATATGCGAGAGCAGATGTGAGTCTGAGAAATGGAAATTTTTATGTTTCATTTAGAGATCTTTCTTATCCAGGTGGAATGGAACCAAAAATTGAGCGAGTTTATAATTCAAAATCCGATTACGGCAATCCGAACAATCAGGCCGAAAGTTCATTGTTCGGTTATAGCTGGGGAACCGAGTATGAAACCAAGTTGAAACAGGATCCAGATGGAAGTTTGATCGTCACTGAATTTGGTGGAGGCGCGGACAACCGTTTCATCTCTAAAAGTTTCAAAACACAAGATCTAGAAACTAGTGTGAACCAATTGGTGGATGCCGCAAAAAAATCTTCCATGCTGTCATCACAAAAACAAGTGGATGATTATAAATCCAGATTGAATGGGGATTTCGATTTCCGTGCAAAACAATATTCGATCTTTGTTGCCAAGGGATTGGTTCCAAAAATTGCGGTAACTGAAGGCGCTCAATTTACCTCTACTAAGTATGTTTACCAGTACATCACTAAAGTTAAAGGTGGATATGTGCGTGTGATGGAAGCAGGAAATATCCAGAAATTTAATGAAGCAGGTAAATTGGTTCAGATTATGGATCGGAACAAGAATTTCCTAAATTTTGGTTATGATAAGAACGGGCGTATGGTTCAAATCATTGATAATCAAAATCGTAAGATAGTTTTATCTTATAATCAGTTGAATCGAGTTGAAAAAATTGTAGGTGAGAGTGGAAAGTATTCTCTCTATAAATACAATAAAGATGGTTTTCTAGCTTATGCCCGTGATGATGGTGGAGTGGAAAACACTTACCAGTATACGGCGGATCAATTTAAGAATTTATCTGAAATTGGCTATCTCAAAGATAAAGATGCAAAAGGGCAGCCGAAGAAAATGCTCATCTCTTATTATGGTTTGGATAAAAACATCAGTGTGAAGTCGGTGACTAATCCTGATGGAACGACCAATGATTATGAATACTTCAAGGATCCAAAGCAGCCAGGTTATTATGGAGTACGCGTTCTGCTAAAAGAAGCAAATGGAACCAGAATTAGTGATGCAAAGTACGAATATTTTTCGAAGGTTCGTCTTGGAGGAGAAACGTATACTGCAAAAATGATTTCTACGGTAGATGGTGAGAAAACTGAAACTGAATATGATGATAAGCTCGGTTTTCCAATCAAGATCACGAATGGAAATCGCGTCACGACGATGGCTTATGACCCAAAAGGAAGAATGGTTAAAAAGGTCACTCCGATTGAAACCACTGAACTCACTTATGATCCAGCAGTAGGCAAAGTGAGCAAGGTAGTGAGAACGATGAGAAGTGGAACTAAGCTTATGAGTGAGTTCACTTATGATAAAACTTCTGGAAATCTTTTATTCGCTAAAAACAACGAGAATAAAACGGTGAAATTGGTTTATGATTCTCAAGGCCGAATTCGTGCATTACTTGATCAAACAGGCCGCCAACTGACTTTTAAATACAATGAACTTTCTAAACCGATTGAAATTGCGGATGCAAAGCTTGGAGTGGTGAAGTTCACTTATAAAAACTCAGGCGAAGTGGATAAGATTGAATCCAATGGCGGAGCTTCGGTTGCCATGGAAGTGATGCGTGCACTTCAGTCGCTGATTGACATCACCGCACCTGCCGGCGTGACGATGTCTATATAGCTTTTGCTTGGATGATCGGAATTTCAACGCAAAACCGAGTGTTTTTACAGTTTTCGTCGTAATAGAATTTGCCTTGGTGATCTTCCACGATTCCCTTGGAAATACTGAGTCCTAATCCGGTTCCTTTACCAATTTCCTTGGTAGTGAAAAAAGGTTGCATGATTTTTTCAGCCACTTCTTTTGGAATCCCATTGCCACTATCAGTGACGGAAAAAATGATCATTTCATTTTGAAGGGTAATTTTTAGTTCGACCCATTTCTCAGGTTGGTGCATGATCGCGTCGACTGCATTGCTGATGAGGTTCAAAATAACTTGTGATAATTGAGCTGGGCGGCCTTCAATTTTCAAGCCTTCAATGTCTTTTAAGTCTAACTTCAATTCTACTGAATTTTTTTCAGTTTATCTTGCCTCAATTCAAGGGTGTCTTCAATGAGTTGAGAGATCGGAAAGTTTGTTTTTTCGTCGTTTTCAGATTTACGAGAAAAGCTTTTCAAGCCCTTGATGATTTTTCCAATTCGTTCAGATGTTTTTTCGATTTTGGTGATGTCTTCAAAGATTTTTTCTTTTGAGTCTTCTGGGGTGATCATGCAACCCTTGAGTCGTGTTCTGAGAATGCTAGATTTGCCCAAGATGATGGTGAGAGGATTATTGATTTCATGGGCAATCCCTCCAGCCATTTCTCCAAGGAGTGCCATTTTAGAGGATTCAATATTGATTTTTTCCAAGGTTTCTTGAATTTGTCTAACTCGATCATTCTCTTTTCCGCCCAGGAACGCGAATAGCCCTAAAAAAACAGGAGCAGTCATGATGATCCACAATACTGGATCGTGTTGAAGCATAATTCTGCTTTCTTGAATTCCAAACTGGTATAATCGGATGGAATAGGCGATGAGTGGAAATGCAAAACCAAACAATATCCCTAGGACTGTCCAACTAATTTTGGAAGGGAGTTTCTTGTTTAGGTTTAGTACCGGTTTTTCCATATGAATTCCTATCGGAAATCTTTTTATTTTATTCAATAATTAATGTTTAATGGTCAAAAAACTGCCGTTTGCCATCATTTTAAAATCCCAGTACAATGAAAGAATGATCGGACGTATTCTTACTATTTCGGCATTGTTATTCGGTTTCACGGGAATTTTGAATTCGGCACAAGCCGAGCAAAACACCCTTCCTTTAGATTGCCAGTATAGCTGTGGCTGCCAGGAGTGTTGCGCAAAAAAGGGCATCAACTGTGAACCTTTAGCGGGGAAATCCTCTTCTTCTGACTCCAGTGGCAACCCTGCGCCTGCGGCCAACACCAACTTTGGTGGCGATGCGCGTTAATTCCTGATAAATCCTATTTTTGAGAAGAGTTTCATTGAAGGATGCGGCGCATTTCCAGTACTGTGGAATGCACCATGGCTATCTTTAAAGAGCTCACTGTTCTCGAGTCTTCGAGTGTAAATTCTCGTGCTGATCAAGCGCGTCCGTTGGCTCCTTCTGAAGCTCGAAAAATCAATCCTCTTAAAAAACCGGAGTGGTTGAAGATTCGCCCGCCTGCTGGTGAAAATTATACTCAAATCAAATCTTTATTACGTGAACGTGGTCTTCATACTGTTTGCGAAGAGGCTCGTTGCCCAAATGTTGCTGAATGTTGGTCCACGGGTACAGCCACGTTCATGCTCGGCACTGAAGTGTGCACGAGAGCTTGTCGTTTTTGTGCGATTCAAACTTCTCGTCGTCCGCCACCTTTGGATCCGGAAGAACCCTACAAAATTGCGGAAGCGGTATCGCATTTAAAATTAAAATACATCGTACTCACTTCTGTGGATCGTGATGATTTACCGGATGGCGGAGCAGAGCATTTTGCAAAAACGATTCGTGAATTAAAACGCCTCGATCCTAAATTAGTGGTGGAAGCGTTGGTTCCTGATTTTCGTGGTGACATGAAAGCGGTGGAAACGATTGTGGATAGTGGCCTGGATGTTTATGCTCACAACATTGAAACCGTATATCGTTTGCAATACCGTGTGCGTGACCCTCGTGCTGGATATCATCAAAGTTTAAGTACTCTTTTGTACGCGAAAAATTACGCGGATTCAAAAGCAGGACGCACCAAACTTTATACCAAGAGTGCAGTGATGTTGGGTTTGGGTGAAGAGGGCGAAGAGTTGCAACAGGCATTTCAGGATCTTCGGAAACATGATGTGGACGTACTCACGATCGGACAATACTTGCGTCCGTCTCTATCTCATCTTCCAGTTGAAAAATATTACACTCCTGAAGAGTTTCAGTTTTTAGGGGATGAAGCAAAGGCTGCGGGATTTTTGTATGTGGCTTCCGGGCCGATGGTTCGCTCGAGTTATAAAGCGGCAGAATTTTTTATTGAAGGTTTAATTCATCATAGTCAATCGTGAAAGGAAATGATCATGGAATTTCGATTACCAGAATTAGGTGAAGGTGTAACTGAAGGCGAACTCGTAAAATGGCGAGTTAAAGTGGGCGATATCGTGAAAGACGATCAGCCACTATGTGAAGTCATGACCGATAAGGCAACGATTGAAATTCCTTCTGCATTTTCTGGAAAAGTAACAGAGTTGACCGCAAAAGAAGGTGAGATCGTAAAAGTTCATCAATTGATGTTGAAAGCAGAAGCGAGTGGATCAGCTGCAAAAGCAGCTCCAGCTCCGGTAGCAGCACATGCGGCACCTGCAGTTTCAGCACCGGTAGCAGCTCCAGTAGCTAAAGCTGCTGCTCAGGCTCCAGTCGCAACTGAAAACTCTGCACATGTTTTGGCGTCTCCTTCCACTCGCAAATTGGCGAGCGAAAAAGGAATTGATCTAGGTTCTGTTGAAGGTACTGGACCAAAAGGTCGCGTACTCCGTGATGATGTGGAAAACTTCAGAGTGGGTGGCGTGAGAGTGGCTCGTTCCAAAGTGGGCGGACCAGTGGCTGCAGATTTACGCACTCCGATTCGTGGAATGCGTAAGAAGATTTCTGAAAAAATGCGCATGTCTAAAGATAAGGCTGCTCATTTCACTTATGTGGAAGAAGCCGATGCTACGGATCTAGTGAAACTTCGCAATCGCGCGAAAATCACCGGTGAAAAAAGAGGCATCAAAGTTTCTTATTTGCCATTCGTGATGAAGGCAATGGTTGCAGCTCTCAAGAAACATCCCAAAATCAACTCTATCGTGGATGAAGCTACCAATGAATTGGTGACGAAGCATTACTACAATATTTCTCTATCCGTTCAAACTGAAGATGGCTTGACCGTTCCAGTGATCAAAAATGTTCAAGACAAAGGCATCTTTGAATTGGCAAAAGAAATTGCGGATGTAGTGGACCGCGCTCGTAAGAAAAAACTCACGATGGAAGATTTCCAGGACAGCACGATCACTCTCACGAATGCGGGATCAATCGGTGGTTTGTTTGCCACTCCGATCATCAACTACCCTGAAGTGGCTATTTTAGGTTTTAATAAAATTGCGCGTAAGCCAGTGGTTCAAGTGATCAATGGTGTGGAAAAAATCGTGATCCGTGATTGGACTTATTTCTCCATCAGTATGGATCATCGAATGATCGATGGCGCGGATGCAGCTGAGTTCATGAAAACGTTTATCGATTATATCGAAAACCCAGCAATGATGTTCATCGAAGAATAAGGATATAAAAATGTCGACAACTCAAACTGATGTAGTGGTGATTGGTTCTGGTCCTGCGGGTTATGTGTGTGCAATTCGTTTGGCACAACTCGGGAAAAAAGTAACCGTAGTGGAAAAATCCGATGTGGGTGGAGTTTGTTTGAATCGTGGATGTATCCCATCCAAGGCCTTGATTCATGCAGGAACCATGTTCGATAAGATGTCTCACGTGGATGAGATCGGAATTTCTGTTTCAGGTGCGAAGCTTGATTTCAAGAAGATGATGAATTGGAAAGGTGAAGTCGTAAAAAAACTCACCACTGGTGTTGCTGGTTTATTGAAAGCCAATGGTTGCACTACGATCCAAGGGGAAGCGATGTTTGTTTCTCCAAACACGATTGAAATCAAAAACGCTTCCGGAACTCAAACCGTTCAATTCAAAAACGCGGTGATCGCGACTGGATCCCGCCCTGCTCAAATCCCAGGATTTGATGTAGATCAGGAATTGGTATTGGATTCCACTGGCGGACTTTCTCAAAATGAAGCACCTAAAACCATGTTGTGTGTGGGTGGTGGTTACATCGGGATGGAGCTTGGAACTTTTTACGCTAAAATCGGAACCAAGGTGACGATCGTGGAAGCGGGCCCACAGATTTTGGGAATCGTGGATGCGGATCTCGTTCGCGTAGTAGAAAAGAATTTGAAAAAACGCGGAGTAGAAATTCTCACCAACACTAGTGTTGCTTCTGTGAAGAAGAATGCAAAGAATGTGGAAGTGACATTCAAGGCTGCTGACGGCGAGAAGAAACAAACTTTTGATAAAGTGCTCGTGACGATCGGTCGCACACCGAATTCTGAGAATCTTGGTTTAGATAAAGCGGGTGTGAAGTTGGATTCTAAAGGATTCATTCCAACCAATAATAAACGTCAGTCCACCGCTCCTCATATATATGCGATCGGTGATATCGCTGGCCAACCACTTCTTGCGCACAAAGGTTCCAAAGAAGGAATGATTGCGGCTGAAGTGATTGCGGGCTTGAATGTGGTTTATGATGTGAAGGCGATGCCTGCAGTGATCTTTACGGATCCTGAAATCAGTTCAGTGGGAATCACTGAAAATGAAGCGAAAGCAAAGGGCCTCGATGTAACGGTGGGAATGTTTCCATTTGCAGCCAACGGACGCGCGCTTTCGGTTCAGGAACCAGATGGCCATGTGAAGTTGATTAGTGACAAGAAAACGGGAACTCTTTTGGGTTGCCACATTGTTGGGGTAGAGGCTTCGAATCTGATTTCTGAAGCGGCACTCGCGATTGAGATGGGTTCAAACGTGGAAGACTTAGCTCTCACCGTTCATCCACATCCAACTCTATCTGAAACATTGATGGAAGCCGCGGATGCAGCCCTTGGGCATGCGATCCACATCTTCAAACCGAAGCGCTAATTCCGCAACGAACTTCGTTGATTTTAAATCTCTTTGCAGGGGGAATTGTCTAGTTTGTGTACACGTGTGTATCGAATGATGACATCCCCCTGTTTTTTATTAAACACCCTGTATTTAATAATTTAATCATTTCAAGTGCTTAAGACTCTTTTGGCTGTTGGCCGTCTTTGGCACATGCCGTGCATTATAGTAGGTAAGCAGCACGTTAGTTAAACAACTAATAAGAGAGAGAAATTTATGATTAAGTTATTCGCAATTTTGACAGTTTTGGCCGCTTTACCAGTATCTGCTTTGGCAGAACAAGTTCAGATCTCTAAGAGTGCAGGAATTCACTGCACTAAAGATGCTGCTGACGTTCCATTCGTAAGATCAGCTGCGGATGCTCAGGTAGTGAAATCTGGTGATGCAGCGGTTGCTCAGTAATCGTTAATCACAATAAAATTTTAAAGAACGAAGTCGGTGAAAACTGGCTTCGTTTTTTTTATTGCCCGTATAGAACCGATTCTTATCGATGACTAGATCTTTTGATCACAGAATCGAGTTCTTTTTTATCTTCGCGAGAAATTCCATCCGCATCTTCTTTCGCATCATGATGAACGGCGCTGGAGAATTGTTGAGTCACGCGAGTGGTGAAGTTCGAGTGGGAACGACCACCGGATACCCAGCTCATACCATTCTCAACGTGTTGAGAAACGGTCGTGCCCTTGATTTGAATCACATGTGACAAAACCAAGATCGTGAGTACCAGAAAAGAGTATTTAAAAACTGCAGCAATCGTATTCATCATGATTAAGCGGCTCCTCCAGCAGTGCGAACGGGTTGATTGAATTCGTTATTGTTTTGAAGTGTATTTTTCAAGATGCGAGCCACTTCATCAGTTTGAAATGGTTTCATGATGTAGTCTTTTGCACCGGCAAGAATGGCTTCAGTGACGAGATTCTCTTGCATCATCGCCGACAAGATCACAATCTTTGCAGATGAATCAATTTGAAGAATTTTTTTGGTTGCTTCCACACCATTCATGATCGGCATCACGAGATCCATGGTGACAATATCAGGTTTAGTTTCACGAAATTGTTGAACGGCTTCTTCACCAGTTTCCGCTTCGCCCACAACACGATAGCCCTGGTTGATGAGAATTTGTTTCAACGTTTTGCGAACGAATGGAATATCATCGACGATCAGAACTGTTTTTTGATTGTTTTGCATGAAAACACCGCCTGAATCTATTTTACGATTCTATCGCGATTCTTTCAATACTTACGCTCTCAATTCTTCGGCTCGTTGCTTCTTTGACGATGAAGTGAATTTGTCCGGCAGGAGTATCAAAAAATATTTCATCTCCGCTTTCAGGAATGCGCGAAAATTGACGGAGTAAAAATCCCCCCAAGGTATCGTAATCACCTTCAGGCAATTGAATCAGTAACTCTTCGTTGATCTGCGCAATTGTGGTTTTAGCCTTAACGATCCACTTGTTAGCTTGAACACTACGAATCTGTTTTGTCTCAGGATCATCTTCATCTTGAATATCCCCGACGATCTGCTCAAAAATATCTTCACGAGTCAGGATTCCTACCGCTCCGCCGTACTCATCCACCACGACAGCAATTTGACGGTCATCCCCAATCATCTCATTCAAAATGACTTCGAGTTTTTGCGTCTCAGCAACGTACTGCACTGGTTTAATGAATTTTTCGATGTCCTGCTTCAAATCAGGCCCATTGATCACACTCATTAATTCCAAAACACCGATGATGTTATCAATGCGCTCATCGTAAACGGGAAGGCGAGAGTGCTTCTTCTCATCATACAGTTCAAATGCTTCCTGCAGTTTAGAGTTTTTTTCAATCGCATCCACTTGTACGAGAGGGACTAATCCATCCTTCGCGATTTTATCGCGGAATTTCAGGATCTTTTTAATCATTTTTCGTTCAGTGGTTTTGATCTGGCTATCGGCTGCATTCCCGGTGAGAAGAACTTGAAGATCGTCTTTACCCGTTTGTTTTTTCCCCATCCAAAGTTGCTCGATGGGTTTCATCACTTTACCAATTTGAGACGTGTAAAATCCAGTCATGTAGATGAAAGGGGTGAGAACTTTCTGAGTGTAGAAAATCGGAATCGCCACTTTCGGTGCGAGCGCGGAGGAGAATTTGCGATAGAAAAATTTCGGAATCAATTCTCCAAAAATAATCACGAGACTTGAACCGAGTAACACGGCTTGCAATTCTCCATGCTCACCATGAATTCTTCTGAACTCGAGGGTGAGGATAACCGAAATCGCCATCACGCAAGTGCTCGTCATGAGAAGAGTGGTGGAAAGAATCTGCTCCGGATTTTTCAACATTTTCAAAGCGAGTTGTGCACCAAGATCATTGGTCTTACTTTTCTTTTTCAGCTGCAAGCGGTCTGCGGATAGAAGCGCGAGCTCTGAACCGGAAAAAAATCCTTCTATCAACAAGATGAGGGCAATCACGAGATAAATCATTCTTCGAACGCCTCCTCAATGACGACATCCAGGATATCTTGCAAAGTGATCATTCCAGTGATTTTTCCTGCTGGATTTTTAGTGAAGGCCACTTGAACTTTTTTAGACTTCATTTTTTTGAAGAGTGCTTCCAAAGTGATGGAACCAGATATGATCAATGGCTCTTTCGCGATGGACATCACAGAATCATTTCTCATTTCCGGATTCAATTTAATACTCACCAAATCCTTGCAATTCAATACGCCTACGATGTCTTCCTTGGAAGTTCCGGAAATAGGTACGCGGGAGTAAATCTTATCTTTCAAAGCAATTTTTGCGGCCTGTTCCAGAGTGTAGTTCGAGGGAAGGGTGAGAATCTTTTTGATGGGAGTACAGAGTTGTTCAACGCGAGTATCATCCATCTCAAAAATATTCTTGATCAATTCAAGTTCAGTTTCGTGAAGATGACCGGTTTCAGTGTGCTCTTCTGCCATGATGATGAAATCTTCTTCATGTAAATTATGCAGATCTTTGATCTGTTGTTTTGGAAAAAATAACTTCACCACGGAGACCAGTGGTTTCATAATCACGTAGCATGCATAAAGTATCGGTAAAAAGAGTGAGATGATGAGTTGATTGGCCCGAGTGGCAACTACCTTCGGAGTGAGTTCACAAAACACGAGAATGATCGGTGTAGTTACCAAGATACCAATCACAGTTTGTAATTGCCAAGGAAGTGCTAGAGGCTCGATGTAGTTGGAAGTGATGAGGGATGCTAGTGAGATATTGACGATCTCATTGAAAAACAAAACCGTGATCAAAAGTCCGAAAGAATCGTGAATGAGTGTTTTCAGTCTTTGAAAGAGGGGCTCAGATTGATCTTTGATTTTTTTTAATTGTAAGCGAGAGAGTGAAAAGATGGCAATTTCACTGGAAGCAAATACGAATGAAAAACAAATGAGTAAAAGACAAATACTGATTACATTCATATTTAGGTTACTAACTGATCATAACACAAAACCCGCACTAGTATCCTAGCGCGGGTTTCATTCGTTTGAATTATTTTTTAAGCGGCTCTTCTGGAAGACTTAGCTGATTTTGCTACTGCAGGTTCTGCAGCTGCAATCGGCTTTTGCTTCTTAGTTTTATTAGAGCGAGACTCTTGAAGTTCGCCACCTTGAGCAGTGCGGGTAGAGTCGATCGTGATGATTTTGTCGCAAAGTGCTACTTCGAGAACTTCATCAATCGATTTTACCGGAACGAAGGTCAAATGCTTGCGGTATTCTTCAGGGATGTCTTCAAGGTCTTTTTTGTTCTTGTCAGGAATGATTACGGTTTTGATGCCGTGTCTCATTGCAGCAAGTGCTTTTTCCTTGAGTCCACCGATTGGAAGTACGCGTCCAGTAAGAGTGATCTCACCAGTCATTGCCACGTCTTTACGGATTGGATTTCCAGTCAGACGAGAAATGATTGCAGTTGCCATCGTGATCCCAGCAGAAGGACCGTCTTTTGGAATTCCGCCTTGAGGGAAGTGAACATGAATGTCCGTTTCGCTCAATGTATCAGGATTGATTCCAAAGTCAGCCGCTCTCCAACGGATCAAGCCAAGTGCTGCTTGCGCAGATTCTTTCATCACGTCGCCCAATTGACCGGTCAAAGTGATGTGGCCTTTTCCACGAGTAGCAGTGGTTTCTACGTAGAGGATTTCTCCACCTACTGCTGTCCAAGCAAGGCCTGTACAGATACCCACTTCATCCTTTTCTTGTTCCTCTTCACGAGAGTAAACTGCTGGCCCAAGAAATTTTGCTACTTGTGCAGCATCGATCTTAGTCACTTCAGTTCTACCTTCAGCTACAGTGCGTGCTGTTTTACGGCATACTGTTCCGATGAGGCGTTCAAGATTACGAAGACCAGCTTCGCGAGTGTAGTTTTCTACAATGGATTGAATTCCTGAGTCAGTGAAATC
>Ga0068872_10003579_pt1 | contig 11838 bp, 12 predicted proteins | sample NOAtaG_7_FD_66441 | JGI IMG/M metagenome (GOLD analysis project Ga0068872, IMG submission 66441) | Freshwater lake microbial communities from Lake Erie, under a cyanobacterial bloom - NOAA_Erie_Diel1S_2200h metaG | ecosystem: Environmental > Aquatic > Freshwater > Lake | place: USA: Ohio, Lake...
AAGGTCCAGATCGCGCCATAAGCGAAGTCTCCGGCACCATTGCCCATCACTTCTTCATTTCCGTCAGCCTTTTTCGGACACGTCCGGCACCCGGACGCCGATCCTGGCAAGACTCCGGACACGCCTGCAAGAAGGGGGGAAGACCTGGCTTTGACCGGGATGCGCCAAAATGCCGGTGCGCCAGGTCAAGCTCTGACCACCGCTGTCGGCTCCGTCCTTGGCCGCCACATGTGCATGGCGGACGACCCCATTCGTGAAGGTCCCCGGCCGAACGATGCCGTTCGTCGCGCCCGTTGCGTTCAATCAGCCCGGCCCACCGCGCGTTCAGCGTTTCGTCGATACGGCAATGTGGCAGACAACCGGAGGGAAGCCTGGCAGTTCAGCACCATGTCGGAACCGAGATGGGTTTGCGACACAATGGGGCCGGTCATGGCTTGCCCGCCAAGGTGCAGGCCCTTTTTGCGGGGGCGACGTACTTGGCGGCGCAGGTGCCCTGTTCGCCGGGGCCGGATGTCTTGCAACCACCGGCAGGTATGTGAAAACCGACCCCGGCGGTGGGCAGGTTGACCATGGCGATGCCTGCCCCGGCGGCCTGCCTGACATGGGTGGCGCGGGCAGGGTTGCGGGTCATGATGCGGGCGCAAAGGCCGGATTCGGTGCCGTTTGCAACGGTCCGGGCCCCGTCGCAATCCTGCATGCGAGCCGCGCAGGCGACTGGACCGAAGGCCTTTTGCGTTGCGCTGCGCATGTCCCCGGGCGCGCCGACCAACAACGCCGGGTGCAGCAAGTCACCCTTGGTGTTGCGGTTCGCCCGATTGTCCCCTGTGACGCGTTCTGCACCTTCGTCGCGGACAAGGGTGACAGGGTGCAGGTCCTGTTCCGGTTGGCCTTCATCAGCGGCCGGATCGATCTTGGTGGCCGGGTCCGGCACATGGCCGACCTCGAGGGTGGCCACCCGCTCGGCGGGCGCGGACAGGAAGGCATCGTGACTTCTCTCGGTCATCATCAGCCGGGAGAAGGCCGCACATCCTTGGCAGGTCGGGAAACCGGTACCCCGGACAGCGCAGTTGTCGGCCAGGGCAAGACCGGCACCGTCGGGCACGATGGCGCAATCCTGCCGCCCATGTCCGGCCTGTCCCTAAGGCGCAGCCGGGCCGAAGCCGCCCGCACAGCGGTGGCGGTCAAGTCGGCGATGCTCACGGCATCGATGCCGGGTGCATCCGGCAGGGTCTGGTCGGCCACAGCGCCCCGACCCATGACGGGGGCAGAATGGCGGGGGGGGCAGGCCGACACGCTGCAGAATGTGGGTCGGCGCCGGGGCGCAACCAGAGACAAGGTGCGCAGGCTGCATCACCAGGGTGATGCCATGGGCCTGCCTGGCGACCGGTCCCCGCCCCCCCGGGCGCAGCACCGCAACTGCGCGGACATCAAGGATCGGGGTGCATCAGGTGGCTTCGCCGAAGCCTTTGGCGGGTGGCTTGCGTTCCCCGGATGACAGGAGCCTGCCCAACGCCTTGTGCCGCGCGGGGGTTTCGCCGACGGCACGGCGCAGGATCGCGTTGTGTGCCAGTGGCGGCATCGCGGCCCGGCCCGGCATGTCAGCAGCGCGGTCTGCGGCGATGGTGGCCGCGGTATCCCCGGCGGTGGCCCTTGCGCAAATCGCCTCGGGCGGGGACGGATCCGGCGGCTTCCGGTTTCCGGCGGAAGGGCTGCCGCGCCATTTGCCGTAGATCAGGCCGGGATGCCGCCTCACGGGGCAGGTCCCGGTCCGGGCATGGCGACAAGCGCGCGCTGGTCATCGCGGCCCATCGCGATCAGGACAGGCTCGCGGTCCTGCAGCAACCGGAAGTCCTGCCTGGAGCCCAGGCCCCGCCAGCGGGCACAGATCAGCGACTGGGCGACAGCGCCGCCAAGCGTGGTGCCGGGACCGGTGACTATGAAAAGATCGGGCGCGAATTCGCGGGCGGCAGTGCGGATGGCGGCAGTGAAGTCGAAGGGTTCGACCACCTGAATGCCAAGCGTGTAGGCGCGCAGGTCCGCCGGGCTGTCGGCACCGGGCCACCAGATTTGCCCGCGCCCGTCGATCAGGGGCAGGCGGGGCGGGCCGAACAGGCTGACGGGCAGGGCGGCGCGGCCCTGGGCAGCGACCGGGGCCTGCAGGGCCGTATGGAAGGCCGCGTGGTTGGCCAGCCGCATCGGGTAGCGGTCCTGCACGGGCGGCACGGCGGCCTCGAACGCGGCAAGGCCCGCCGCATCGCCGGCCAGCACCAGCAGCCCGCCGAGATCGATGGAAAGCGACAGCGCAAGGCCAGGCCGCGCGGCGATGTCCCCGACCAGTGTCAGCAGGGCCGTTTTGCGGGCAGGGTCGGGGTTCCAGTCCCCGTCCATCCAGGGATAGACCAGCTGGCCGCCGATCAGCGCCGCCTGCATCAGCCGACCCATGGTATTGGCAATGGCAAAGCCTGCTTCGGGCGAAACGGCCCCGCCGCAGGCCAGGGCGGAATACCAGCCCATCGAATTGCCGGTGACTGCGACCACGCGGACCCTCTCGCCATTGATCGAAAGGGCATCGCCAATCGTCGCGGCATAGATCAGGGCGCTGGCATTGTCGCCGCGGGCATGGCGCGACAGGGCAAAGCGGTCGGCACCGTCAAGCGCGGTCAGGGTTTCCTGCCCCGCGGCCGCGCGCAGGGTGTCGAAGCGGGCCATCAGGGCCGCATCGGGGAAGTGCCGCGCCAGCGTGCCGAGTTCAGGGGCATTGTAGGTGCCCCTGCCGGGGCAGATCAGCACGGCGGTCTTCATGCGCAGAGCCTTTGCGCGGCGGCGATGATGGCATCGCGCGAGGGCAGGGTGGCGGCATAGGCGGGGCCGGTGGCGATGAAGCTGTCCTCGGCGGTCAGCCGGGCCAGCGCAAGGCCCGGCGCGGCTTCGGCGACATGGGCCATCAGCGCCTCGGCCACGCCGCCGGAATGGCGGGTCTCGTCCACGATCAGGATATGTGCGCAGCCCGCCAGCGCAGCCGTCAGCGCAGCTTTGGGCAGGGGCGAAAGCCAGCGCAGGTCGATGATGCGGGTGGAAATTCCTGCAGCCTCGATCATCGGCCGGGCCTGATGCGACAGATAGCAGCCGTTGGCGAAGGTGACGATCGCCAGATCGGTGCCGGTGCCGTCCACGCCGATCTCGCCCAGGGCTATGCGGCGCGACGGATCGGGATAAGGCCGCATCCAGCCGCCGTCCCCGTGCGCGTGAAGGTCGCGCATCGGGTAAAGGGCAATGGGTTCGAGGAACACCACCACCCTTTGCTCCTCGCGCGCAAGGCGGACGCATTCGCGCAGCATCATCGCGGCATCGGCACCGTTCGAGGGCACGGCAAGGATGACACCGGGTATGTCGCGCAGGACGGCGACCGAATTGTCATTGTGAAAATGCCCGCCGAAGCCCTTCTGATAGCCAAGCCCGGCGATGCGCAGCACCATGGGGTTGGTGAACTGGCCGTTCGAGAAGAAGGGCAGCGTCGCGGCCTCGCCCCGGATCTGGTCCTCGGCATTGTGAAGATAGGCAAGGAACTGGATTTCGGGCATGGGCAGAAAGCCGTTGTGCGCCATGCCGATGGCAAGGCCCAGGATCGACTGTTCGTCAAGAAGCGTGTCGATCATCCGGTCGGCACCAAACCGATGAATCAGCTTCTGCGTGACGCCGTAGACACCGCCTTTGCGACCCACATCCTCGCCCATCAGGACGATTTCGGGATGGGTCAGCATCAGGTCTGTCAGCGCCCAGTTGATGAGGCGCGACATGATCTGCGGTTCGTCCATCGCCCGGAAGTCGGCACCGAAGGCTGCGGCACGGGCATCGGGCGCAGGGCCGTTGGTGGGGCGGCACGGGCGCGGCGGGGGAATGAGGCTGGCCATCACATCCGCCGCCTGCCTCAGGCGGGGCCGGGTAACGGCCTCGGCCGCGATGCGCGCGGTGCGCCCGACCGTGTCGCGATAGATGTCCAGCGCCACGTCCGCAGACATGACGCCGGCCTGCGACAACAGCCGGACGGAATGCAGCAGGGGGTCCTGCGCCTCTTCAGCCTCGACCTCCTCGCGCGACAGGTAGGTGGTTGGCACATCCGCCCCGGCATGGCCGTAAAGCCGGATGGTGCGCAGGTGCAGGAAGGCGGGCTTGCGGCGGTGGCGGACGAAACCGGCCGCCTCTTGGGCCACGCGGAACGTGTCGTAAAGATCAAGACCGTCGGCCCTGAAATAGGCCAGTCCCGGACGGCCGGAGAAGCTTGCCTCGATCCAGCCTTTCGGGGTCTTGGTCGAAATGCCGATGCCGTTGTCCTCGCAGACGAAGAGAAGCGGCAGCGGGATGGACTGGAACGCAGTCCACTGGGCGGCGTTGAAGGCGCCCTGGGCAGTGGAATGGTTGGCCGAGGCGTCGCCGAAGGCGCAGATCACCAGCCCGTCGTCGCGCAGGATCGCGTGTTCGGGGCGGTGTCGGCGGGCGGCGCCGATGGCATAGGCGGCACCGACCGCCTTGGGCAGGTGGCTGGCGATGGTCGAGGTCTGCGGCGGGATCATCAGCGCGCGCGACCCCAGCACCTTGTGGCGGCCGCCCGAGATCGGGTCTTCGGACGAAGAGGCGAAGGATAGAAGCATGTCCCAGGCCGGGGTCTGGCCGGGGACCTGGCCTGCACGGGCGATCTGGAAGGCGGCATCGCGGTAGTGCAGGAAGGCCATGTCATCCGGGCGCAGGGCAAGCGCAACGGCCGCCATGCCTTCGTGACCCGAAGAGCCGATGGTGTAAAATCCCTGCCCGGCCCGCTGCATCACCCGGCTTTGCCGGTCAAGCGCCCGCGCCAGGCAGCCAGCGCGGAAAGCCGCCACGGCCAGTTCCGGGGGCATCGGCCCAGCAGGCGCGCGGCCCGCAGGCAGGTTGCCCGCCGATACGCGCGACAGGAAGTTCTCGTGAACGATCTCGCAGCGGTCCATCAATGCGCCATCCCGCGTCAGGCATCCGTCCGGTCGGCATACGGGGCGACCGGACCTTCGGGCAGGGTGGCGGTGACCGCTTCGGTCGCCTGGTTCCCGACTTCGGCCCATGCCTTGCTCTGGCCAGCGGTGAAGGCAGCATCGGTCAACATCCGGAAATGCGGCACGGCCATGGCATGTTCTCTCCTTTGGTTCAGTTGACCCTTTCAGAGGCCGTTCCGGTTGTCAGGATCTGGATTGCCTGTTCCACCGCACCGCGCTGGAGCGCCTCGACCGTCGCTTCAGAGTACCAGGCGGCGTGGTCGGAAACGACCACGTTCGGCGCGGCAAGAAGCGGCGAATTCCACGGGGGTTCCGTTTCGAACACATCGATCCCGGCACCAAGGATCCGGCCGCTGGCCAGGGCCTCGGCCAGGGCCTGTTCATCGACAAGCGGGCCACGGCCGGTGTTGACAAGGATTGCGCCCGGTCTGGCCCGCGACAGGAAGGCGGCGTCAATGACATGCCGGTTCCGGGGTGTGGCCGGTGCGTGCAGGGTGATCAGGTCACTGCCCGCGGCAAGTGTCGGCAGATCGACCGCAACGGAATCGGCCGGAAGCCTGTCGGGCGGAACAAAGGGGTCATGCACAAGAAAGCGGCTGATGCCAAAGGCGCGAAGGCGGTGCACGACGGCCTGTCCGATCCGGCCGAAACCGACAAGGCCCGCTGTCGACCCGGCAATGCGGGCAATCGGTTCGGCCTGGCCGACCTGCCAGGCCCCGGCGCGCACGGACCGGTCGCGGCTGACGATCCGGCGACGCACGGCCAGAAACAGCGCCAGCGTGTGATCGGCCACCTCGATTTCGGCACCGTAGCCGGGAACGCGGGTCACGATGATGCCGCGCTCGCGCGCTGTCTTGAGGTCGATGGTGTCTACCCCCACGCCGTATCGCACGATGCCGCGGGCCCGGGTCATGGCGGCGATCACCGGGGCGTCAAGAGGTGTGTCGCGGACGAAGATGATCTCGGCCTGTGACAGTCCGGCGGCCAGGCGGCTGCGGTCATCCTGCCAGTCAAGCAGCTCGACCGACAGCCCATAGGGCGCCAGGGCCGCCGCCTCAAGGCCGTGATCGGCATAGCCGGGCAGCACCACAACCGACTTGCGGTCCGACATGTCAGGCCCCGATGCGGACGACAGCCTTGCCGTCGAAGGCGCGGTTGCGCAGGCGGGCCAGCCAGCCGGGAACCTGATCAAGCGTGATGAGCGCCTCGATCATCGGGTCCAGCGTGCCATCGGCGACCATGCTGACAAGCGCCGCGCCCATCACCGCGAAATCGCGCTGCGTGCGCAGGTCGCCTGCACCATAGGCCCCGCCAAGCGCCACCTCGTGGATCGAGGCTGCATAGGTATAGGCCGGAGTCCGGCTAAGGTCGGGCAGCGGGTCGATGCAGGCGAGGTGGCCGTTGTATTCCAGAAGCGACAGCGACTTGCGGGCATCGCCGGGGTTCGCCACCTCCAACATCGCATCGGCACCGAGACCGCCGTTCGCGGCCCGGACCAGGGCAGCAAGGTCGGGTGCCCGGTAGTCAAGCACGACGTCCGCGCCAAGGGCACGCGCGCGGTCGGCCTTTTCGGGCCGGGCCAGGGCAATCACTCTTGCGCCGATCCGGTGCGCGATCTGGACTGCAAAGCCGCCGACGCCGCCGGTCGCGCCCTGGATTACGATGGTCTGGCCGGCTTGCAGGCGGATCTTGCGGACCAGGGCCTGATAGGCCGTAAGCCCGGCGCAGGGCAGGGCTGCGGCGGCTTCCCAACTGACGGTTTCAGGCAATGGGATCAGAACATGCGCAACGGTCGTGGCATAGTCGGCAAAGACACCCTGTCGGCGCAGGTTGCCGTGCCAGACCACGCGGTCGCCGACCTTCCAGCCTGTCACCCCGTCACCCAACTTGTCGATCACGCCGGACGCGTCCAGCCCGACGACATGCGGTTCGCGCCACCACGGCGCAAGGCCGCTGCACAGTTTCCAGTCCACAGGATTGAGGCTGGCGGCCATGACCCTGACGCGGACCTCGCCGGGGCCGGGTTCGGGAACGGGAACATCGGCCAGACCAGTGGTCGACAGGTCGTCTTTTGGCTCGGTACACAGGATCGCGCGCATGGGTGCTTCTTTTCTTCAGGTCAGCAGATCGAATAGCCGCCGTCGATGATCAGGGTGGTGCCGGTCACATAGGCGGCGGCGGGCGAGGCGAGAAACAGCGCACCATTCGCGATATCCCCGGGCTTGCCCCAGGTCTTGGTGGCGGTGCGGGACGCTATGGCGGGGCCGATGGTCGGGCTTTGCCACAGCTCTTCGGTCAGAGGAGTCTCGATCCATCCGGGCGCGATGGCGTTCACCCGGATGCCGTCGGGGGCATAGGCGATCGCAAGCGATTTGGTCAGCTGGCTGACGCCGCCCTTCGCGGCCGCATAGGCGGGCACCCGGCGATCACCGAAATACGACAGCATGGAGGCGATGGTGACGATGCTGCCGCGACTGGCCGCCAGAAGATCGTGCGCGCCCATGGCGTAGCGCGCCGTGCCGACGAGGTTGACGTCCAGCACGTCGCGGAAAACGTCAAGCCGGTGTTCATCGTCACGTCGGACAATTCCCGCCGCAGTTACCAGCACGTCCAGCCGGTCGATTGCGGCCAGAAGCGCGGTGCAATCCGCATCGGAACGCACATCGACGGCATGGCCCTCGATGCCTTCGGCAGGGCACCAGTCCAGCTTGGCGGCAGTGCTGCCGGTTGCAATCACACGCGCACCGTGGGCACGGAACGCCCTGGCAATACCCGCGCCGATGCCGGTGGAGCCGCCAGTGACCAGCACCGTCCTGCCGGCGAAGAGGTTTTCGCGGAACGTACCCTGCATGGCCGCCCTCCCTACTTTGCCGCTTCAAGCCAGTCGGGCTGAACCAGTTCGATCAGGTATCCGTCCGGGTCCTTGAGAAAGGCGATGTGGGTCTTGCCGTGCTTCATCGGCCCGGGCTCGCGCGTGATCACCGCGCCGCCCGCCCGCAGCTTTTCGGCCGCCGCATAGATATCGTCGGTTTCCAGCGCGATGTGGCCGTAGCCGCTGCCCAGGTCATAGGGGCCGTGGTCGTAATTGTAAGTCAGCTCGATGACGGTGTTCGTCTCTTCCGGCCCGTAGCCGACGAAGGCAAGGGTGAACTTGCCATCGGGAAAATCCAGTTTCTTGATCAGCTGCATACCAAGAAGCTTGGTGTAGAACCGGATCGATGCATCCAGGTCCTTCACGCGCAGCATCGTGTGCATCATACGGAGCTTTGTCATTCTTCTCTCCCTTGTGTCCGGCGATGTCGGAAGGCGGCTAAACTGTTGAAAGGGGCCCAGACCCCGGGGCCCGGGACGGTCAGATGGCCATGGTACTGTAGTAACGTTCGGTATGGGCGATGTGGGCCCGCAGCAGGGCGATGGCGCCGTCCCGGTCGCGCGCCATGATCGCCCGCCGCAGCGCCTCGTGTTCCGAGATCGAATTGGCGTTGTGCGCCTTGTCAAGCGAGAAGCGGAAGCGCAGGGCGGCGAAGCGGCTGTTGACCTGGCTGAGGTAGGTCTGCTCCAGAAGCGCAGACTTGGCCCGGCCGATGATGGACAGGTGGAATTCGGTGTCGAGCCCCTGGTAGACCTCGCGCGCGCGGACCTTCAGCGCCTCGTGCATCGCGACCAGAATCCGCTGTATGTCGGCCGCCAGCCCCTCGGGGTCCCGCTCCAGCGCCAGGGCCATCGCCTCGACCTCAAGCGCGGTGCGCAGTTCGCACAGCGCGCGCAGCTCGTCCGCTGTCGGCCGGAAGACAAAGGTGCCGTTCTGGGGACGGATCTCGATCAGGCCCTCGCCCTCTAGCCGGATATAGGCCGAACGGATCGGGGCCTTCGTCACGCCGTAAAGTTCGGACAACTGGGTTTCCGAGATTTTCTCGCCCAGGGCGAACCGGTTCTCGATGATGTCCAGCCGCAAACGTTCCAGCACCAGTTCGGATACCGGCCGCGGTCGTTCGATCTTGGAGATGGCCCTGTTCATGTCGATCCTCTTCAGCGCCCCAGCATGAAGGATACTGCTCTGTCCGCGATGACAAGGGTCGTCGAGTTGGTGTTGCCGCTGATGATGGTCGGCATGACGGAAGCGTCGGCGATGCGCAGGGACTGAACGCCCCTGACCTTCAGGTCCGGGGTCACGACAGCGCGCGGATCGCCGTCCCGCCCCATGCGCGCGGTACCCACGGGGTGGTAGACGGTTTTGACAAAGCGCCTGGCATGATCGGCCAGCACCTCGTCGCTGTCGCTGTCAGGTCCGGGGAAGATCTCGCGCAGGATCATGTCGCGGATCGGCTTCTGTGCAAGGATGCGGCGCGCCTGCCGCAGCCCGCCGATGGACAGACGCAGGTCTTCGGGGTCTTCGAAGTAGTTGGGATCGACCAGCGGCTGGTCCTTTGGATTGCCCGAAGCAAGCCGCACCGACCCGCGCGAGCCGGGGCGCAGCACGCAGGAATTGAGCGTGACGCCCCAGGTCGGCTTCAGGTCGCCTGCGATGTCCTTGTCCAGATAGACCGAGGGCACGCAGAACTGCTGGATCTTTGCCTCGGCCGACAGATCATCCGGATCGAAGAAGGAACAGGCCTCGACCCCGTTCGACGCCACCGGACCGGACTTGAAAAAGGTGTATTGCAGCCCGTTGCGGATCTGGTTCCAGCCCCGGTCCTGCCCGAAGTACCCATAGGGCCCGTTGCAGAAGGCCAGCACCGGCACCTCGGTATGGTCCTGCAGGTTCTGGCCGACCCCGTCCAGATCGACCAGCGTCGGGATGCCCTTTTCCTTCAGGTGGAAATGCGGGCCGATGCCCGAAAGCATCAGAACCTTCGGGGTGGCGATGGCACCGGCGCACATCACCACCTCCCTGTCGGCAAATGCGCTGGCCGACTGGCCGTCCCGGGAATACGCGACGCCGGTCGCCCGCCCGCCCTCGATGATCACCTTGTGGACAAGGCAGCCTGTCAGCACCTCCAGCCGACCGGTTTTCCCGGCGGGATGAAGAAAGGCATCGGCGGCAGACAGGCGCCGCCCGTTGCGGGTGGTCAGCTGGAAGTAGCCCGTGCCGGTCTGGCGCGGGCCGTTGAAATCGGGGGTGAAGGGGATGCCAGCCGCCTGTGCCGCCATCACATAGGCGCGGCTGAGCTCGCAGATGTGAAGCGGGTCTGACACCGTCAGCGGGCCTTCGGTACCGTGCAGGTCGTTGTTGAAGCGGTTGTTGCCCTCCATGGCCTTGAACCGCTTCAGCAATTCCGGCCAGCCCCAGCCGGGGTCGTCCGTCGCCTCGACCCAGGGCGCATAATCCCCGGCCTGGCCGCGAATGTAGACCATGGCGTTGACAGAGGAACCGCCGCCGATGACCCGGCCCGTCGGCACCACGGGCTGACGCCCCTTCAGGCGCTGCTGCACGGAGGACTGGTAGAACCACATGTATTTCTCGACGCCCAGCAGCTTGACGAAACCGGCAGGCATCTGGATCAGCGGGTTGCGGTCGGACCCGCCGGCTTCCAGCACAAGCACCCTGGCCCCCGCCTCGGCCAGCTTCCCCGCAACCAGCGATCCCGAGGACCCCCCGCCAACGACGACGTAATCATAGCTCATCGGCATGCTCCTTCACCTTCACATCGGCCGGAAACAGCAGCAGGTGTTCAGGATCGACAGAGATCGTGACAGCCTCGCCCCGCGCCACCCGCAGGCCCGGCGGCGTCACGATCGCCACCCGCACGCTGCCGACATCGACGAAGATCTCGTTGTGGTCCTGCAGTTCCTCGGTAATGAACCCGCGCCCCTGCAACCGGACGGGGGACTCCGCGCCCAGACGCAGGAAATGCGGCCGGATCGCCGCCAGTCCGCGCGGGCCGATCAACCGGACCCGGGCCTTCAGCGGTTCGGTCAGCGCGACACGGTTGCCTTCGATGGTCAGCCCGCTGTCGTCGGCATCGGCATAGTCGAGGAAGTTGATCGGCGGCTCGCCCACGAAGCCCGCGACAAAGGCGTTGGAGGGGCGGGAATAGACCTCCTGCGGTGTCGCCATCTGCTGGATCATGCCGTCCGACATCACCATCACGCGGTCCGCAAGGGCCAGCGCCTCTTCCTGGTCGTGGGTGACGTAGATCATGGTATGGCCGAATTCCTGGTGGATCGACTTGATGAACCGGCGCATGCGATAGCGCTGGCGGGTGTCAAGGTGGCTGATCGGCTCATCCATAAGGAAGACCGCAGGTTTGCGCACCAGCGCCCGCGCCAGCCCGACACGCTGGGCCTGACCGGACGACAGCGCGCCGGGCTTCAGTCCAAGAAGCGCGGTCAGTTCCATCTTTTCGGCCACGGAACGCACGGCCCGGTCGATCGAGGCCGCGTCCTTGCCGGCAGAGCGCAGCGGGAACGCTATGTTCTCGTAGACGGTGATCGGGGCATAAAGCGCATAGTTCTCGAACGACATCGCCACGTTGCGGTCTCGTGCCCGGACAGCGTTGACGGGGATGCCGTCGAACAGGATCTGGCCGTCGCTGATGCTTTCCAGCCCCGCGATCATGCGCATGGTAGAGGATTTGCCGCAGCCCGATGGTCCGAGGATGGCAACGAATTCGCCGTCGGCAACGTCGAAGTCGATGCCGTGAACGGCCTGGAAGGCACCGTATCGCTTGATCAGGCGTCTTGCGGTGATCCGGGCCATTTCAGGCGGCGTCCGTTGCCAGGGCGGTCTCGTCGGCAAAGATGTGCAGCCGGGTCGGATCAACACGAAGTCCAACCCTTTCGCCGGGCCGCAGCCGGGCGTCGGCGGGCAGCA
>Ga0068872_10003583_pt1 | contig 11830 bp, 16 predicted proteins | sample NOAtaG_7_FD_66441 | JGI IMG/M metagenome (GOLD analysis project Ga0068872, IMG submission 66441) | Freshwater lake microbial communities from Lake Erie, under a cyanobacterial bloom - NOAA_Erie_Diel1S_2200h metaG | ecosystem: Environmental > Aquatic > Freshwater > Lake | place: USA: Ohio, Lake...
AGACTGAACGGAAAAAGAAAATATGCACGAGGTCTTAGAGCGGCTAGGTATCAGTCAACGAGACATCATGCTCTTAAATCCAGCAGAGCAAGAAGACCTACTGCGCCTTGTTGACGAATATGACAACAGACTAGAGATCGAAAAGTGTCGGACATCTTTTAGCGCGTTCGCAAAACGTATGTGGCACATCGTCGATGGCAGTCCTTTCGTTCAAGGTAAGCACCACAAACGATTAGCCGAAGTGCTTGACCAAGTTGCGGAAGGAAAGCTCAAGCGTGTAGCAATCTCCCTGCCCCCACGCCACACAAAGTCGATGTATGTGTCGAAGCTCTTTCCTGCCTACTTTATCGGCAGGAATGCTAGTCGCAAGATTATTCAAGCCTGTAACATTAAAGGACTTGCTGATCAGTTTGGTGCGGCAGTGCGTTCACTTCTCATGTCGCCCGAGTATCAAGAGATATTCCCCGAGACAAAACTAGATGCGTCTTCGACCGCTAAAGGTGACTGGGCTACTACGAAATCAGGCAAGTATTATGCGGTCGGTGTCGGCGGTACTATGACTGGTCAGGGCGCAGACCTAGCCTGCGTCGATGATCCTCACGACGAACGCGAAGCCGTTATCGGCCTTGTGCGTCCAGAGATTTATGACATCACCTATGAGTGGTATAAGTCTGGTCCGCGGCAACGTCTGCAACCAAGTGGCGCGATCGTAGTGGTTGCGACACGTTGGTCAAAGCGCGATCTAATCGGGCGTATCTTGGCTGACGACAAAGACGGCGAGTGGACTGTCGTTGAGATGCCCGCTATTCTGCCGAGCGGTAATCCATTATGGCCTGAGTATTGGTCTCTCGAAGAACTCAACAAAGTTAAAGATAACATCGGCATGATGCGCTGGAATGCGCAATACATGCAGCAGCCAACTTCAGTCGAACAAGCTATGGTCAAGCCTAGCGACTGGATACCGTGGACAGAACCAGGTGAAACCAAACCACCACCGCGCTGTAGCTTTGTCGTTCAGTCATGGGACACGGCACACTCTGCAAAGAAACACGCTAACCCTTCAGCCTGTACGACATGGGGTGTAACGGAAGTCGAGAACCGCCCTGCGCTTGTTCTGCTCCACGCTTGGCAAGATCGTGTCGAGTTTCCAGAGCTTAAGCTACGCGCGAAAGAACTCTATAAAGAATGGAAACCAGATTATGTGATTATTGAATCCCAAGCATCTGGTCGCCCACTGATGGCAGAGATGCGCGTTGCCGGTGTTCCAGTTGTTGAGTTTAAAGCACAGAGTGGTGTCGATAAGATCACGCGCGTAAACGCTGTTACTGATTTGTTCAAGGCAGGGTTTATTCGCTATGTGCCGGCACCAGATACGAACCTCGTCATAGAACAATTCTCAGAATTTCCAGCAGGTAGTGCAGATGACTTAGTTGATAGCTCTACTGCGGCACTTGATTTGCTTAAGCGCCAGATAAACGAATTTCGCCATCGCGAGGCGACCGAAGACGACGATGAAGATGAGCCCTTGGTCCGTTCTAGATTGCGTCGTAAGTTTTACTAGCATAACATTTTTCGTGTTATGCCATGGGGGTTGACGGTAAATGTCACACTGTGGCATAGATACCTCACATCGTAAGGAACTTCTGCTTTGGTCGAATCTATACGCTCGCTTATGCAAGACCTGCCTGTCGAAGATTCGGCTGTTGAAGACTTGTCAATTGAGGTTGGTGAAGACGAAGAACAGCCTGCGCTGACCTTCATCATGGACACTGAAGGCAATGTCGTTGCTGCTGAAGTCGAGATCGACGACAATCTTATTCCGTTTGACCAGCTTCCGCACACTTACAACTTCGCGCATCGCCTGAAGAAAGACACCGCAGACAAGCTCGGTCAAGAACTGATCGAACTGGTAGAAGCTGACGACCAAGCGCGCGACGACTGGACCAAGCTGCTTGAAGAAGGGATGAAACTCCTTAACCTCAAGCTCGAAGAAAAGAACGAACCTTGGCCAGGTGCGTCTGCTGTCAAGCATCCGTTGATCCTAGACGCCGCAGTTCGCTATCAATCTGATACGATCCGCGAGATCATGCCACCTTCAGGTCCGGCAGAAGTCAAGGTCTTTGGTAAGCAGAGCGCAGAACGCCTCGCTCACGCCACCCGTATCAAGAACGAACTGAATTACCAGACCTGTTACGTCATGAAGTCCTATAAAACAGGGCTCGAACAGACACTTTTAGCCACTGCCTTTGGCGGCGCGGCCTATCGGAAGATCAGGCGCAATCCTGCACGCGGCGAAAACGAGGCAAAATTCGTACCGGCAACCGATATTATCCGGCAATATGGCGCAGCAACCCTCTATGAGTGCGACAGATACGCCCACCGGCAGACCTTAACTGAGACCCAGTGGAATTTTATCTCACATGCAGAGGATTGGATTAGCGATCCAGACCCACAAGGCTACCCGACTTCCAATTCGACCGACGATACGAACGAAGAAGCGCTTGGTTTAACCAAAAATTACCTGGATAAAGACATCACAGTCTACGAAATCTACACATATCTGGATAGCGAAGACCTGTTTGGTGGCGAAGAACCAGAAGTTCCGGCCCCTTTCATCGTTGTTGTCGATAAAGAGACTCAAACGATCCGCTCGATCAAGCGAAACTGGCGTGAAGACGACGAGTTCAAGAAACCGCTAGAGCATTTCAGCGAATATAGCTACATCCCCTCACCGTGGGGTATGCCGCTCGGGCTCATTCACATTATCGGCGGGTTGACTGAAGCCGGAACTGCGCTTCTCCAGCAAATGATCGACGCAGGTACGCTCAATAACGTACCTTCTGGCTTCAAATCCCGCGGGTTGAAGATTTCACGCAACGATGACCCCATCCAACCGGGCGAGTTCCGTGATATTGAGACGATCGACGGGTCTAAAATTGGCGATCATATCCAGTTTATGCCGTCAAAACCTGTCGATTCCACGTCTTTGCAATTGCTGCAAGGCTTGACAGAGATGGGGCAGAAACTCGCCTCTGCCGCCGACATTAAAGCCTCCGACGCTACAGGTTCCGCAACTGGCGCTATGATGGCAGTGCTTGAACGTGCGCTGTCTGTAATGAGCGCCGTGCAAGCTCGTGCTGCCGACGCCGTTGCTACCGAACTCAACATCGTGGCACGCCTGATTGGCGAGCACGAGAGCGGTCCTTACGCTTACGAGACTGAAGGTGGACAGTTTGACAAGGGTGAAGACTTCCGCATCCCTGTCGGCATCGTCTGCGTCGCTGATCCGTCTGCCTCGACCCAAGCTATGCGTATCTTGCGCGACCAAGCTATCACAGCACAAGCCGCACAGAAGCCTGATCTCTATGATCAAGCAGAACTTCACCGCCGCGTCATGCGTAACCTTGGCGTTGAAGACGTAGACACGCTTATCCCGCGTGCCGGCGATACGCCAAAGCGTGATCCGATCAGCGAGAACCAAGCCCTGCTTATGGGACAATCTGTTCAGGCTTACATGGATCAAGACCATGCTGCCCACATTGCTGTCCACATGATGGCAATGGAGAACCCCGGTATCCAAGCGTTTGTTGGCCAATCACAGAACGGCCCTGCAATCATTGCCGCAGCGCAAGCTCACTTGGCTGAACACATCTCGTTCCAATACCGTCAGATGATGGCAGAGCAAATGGGTATGCAGCTTCCACCACCAGGCGAGCCGTTACCCGCTGACATCGAAAACCAACTGGCACAAATGGCTGCTCAAGTCAAACTGCCTCCACTTGGTCAAGCCGCGCAGCAGCAAGAGCCACAGCCTGACCCGATCGTCGAGCTACAGAAACAAGAGTTGGCGCTCAAGGAAGCTGATCTCCAGCTTAAGGCGGAAAAGCTCAAGCAGCAAAACCAAGCTGATCAGCTTCGTGCAGAGATTGCACTGCGTCAAGACGAGACCCGCGGAGAAGCTGCACAGCTTTCTGCGCAAGTCGAGATGATGCGCATTCAATCGGAGAACGCAAATGCTGCCGCAGACAGACAGGTTCAGCTTGGAATTGAGGCTGAGAAAATTCTCCAGACCGACCGCGTTGAGGGAACAAAAGCGGGTATTCAAGCTGCAAAAGTTCAGCAGGCCGCTGAACAGCTTAAAGAACGCACTGCTTCGGTCAAAGACATTAAAGGAGATTCTGAATGAGCGTAGCCACTGACAAGTTGCGTAAACATATCGAAGAACGCAAAGCCAGCATGGAACAAGTTATCTTGGCGGGTATCACAGACCTGAACAAGTATCACTACATGTGCGGCCAATACAAAGAACTTCTCTCGCTTGAACGAGAGTTGCACGAGATCATCTCCGATCTCCAATTAGCAGAAGAAACAGAGGACGAATAAACATGCTGACCTCCGCAGCTAATACGCGGGACGTGCCAGACCTATTGTCAGTCACGCAAGACCCGCGCATTCCTAAACCTGTCGGCCATAAACTTCTTGTGATGGTTCCGACCGCAGAAGAAAAAACAAATGGCGGCATCTACCTCCCTGACAAAGAACGTGACCTAAGCCAGAGCGCTTCACCTGTGGTCTATGTTGTCGCTATGGGTCCAGCCGCTTATCAAGATCATCGCCGGTTCCCTAATGGCCCTTCTTGCGAACCCGGCCAGTGGGTACTCGTGCAGTCTTTCTCAGGAAGCCGCATGAAGATCAAAGGCGATGACGGGAAAATTTACGAGTTCCGCCTTATCAATGATGACGCGGTGCAGGCAACGGTCGAAGACCCCTCCGAAATCAGAAAGGCGTAAGTGCTCACATGGATGACATCGACGATTTTGAAAACGACACCCAAGAAGCGGACTTCGAACTAGACGATATTCAGGTCGAAGTCGGCGAAACCCCTTTTAGTCAAGGCGAAGCTGACGAAGGTAAACCGGTCGCAGAACCGGACTCGACAGACGAAGACCCAACCGAAGATGAACTAGCAAAGTATGACATGAGCGTTCAAAAGCGCATCAAGTCTGCTCACGCTAAAGCCAATGCCGAACGGCGCGCCAAAGAACTGGCACAGCAAGAAGCTAAAGCGGCAATTGAATACGCGCGTATGATGAAAGATCGTGCCGCACAAGAACGAGATCAACGTTTGCAATATACGCGGGCGGCGGTGTCTTCTGGCCGAGCAAGCCTTGAGAATGAAACCCAGATTCTCACGCAGCAAATCCGCGAAGCCAACGAGAGTGGCGATCTCGACAAGCAAATTTTGTTACAAACAAAATTAAATACTGTAGTGCAACAGCTTAATGGCCTGCCCGGACAAGAAGCTCTTGACCGCGATATTGAGACTGCACGCAAGCAGCCTTTGCCCGAGCTACAGACCGCGCAGAATGTAGACCCTGATGCTGATGCCCACACGCAAAAGTGGATTGCAGCTAACAAATGGTTTAACGAAGACACTCAACTCCGCGACACCGCGATCCAAGCCGAAGAACTTCTCGTCACTCAATACGGCATGGCACGCGGTGGAAAAGATACCCTTGATCGTATCTCGGCCATGATGCGAGCTACATTCCCTGATCGCGTAGGAGCCGCGCCTATGACTGCTAGTCCTCCCCCTGCCGCACCTCCGCCACCAAAGGCACCTTCGAAGTCGGCTTCGACCATGCCTGTCATGCGGACTGCGCCAAACGGTAAGAAAGTTATTCGTTTGACGCCGGCACAAATCAACTTGGCGCATGAGCTAGGCATTACGCCTGAAGCCTATGCAGCCGAATACGCAAAATCTCTTTAATAAGGAAAGTCCACATGACCCGCAAAAAGAGCCTAGCTGAACTTTTGGCAGAAGAAAATGAAACATTGGCACTTGACAATGTTGGCGAAGTAGAAGATGACGACGATAGTTATCTTCTATCCCGCGATGCCACTACCCGCGATGCCGAAGAAGAATACGTTTACACCCCTCAGGCGCATCTCCCTGAGATCAGAGTTGAGGACGGTTACGTCGCTCGCTGGGTAAGAGCCTCCATCTTTGGCGCTCAAGATGCTGCTAACGTATCATCTCAAATGCGTGAAGGTTGGGAACCGCTCGACGCTTCCGACAGTCAGTATCGTGATCTAGCCCGCCAATGTGGGCTGCATGGACGAAACGACAGCACTTCGAACCTCATTGAGTTAGGCGGTCTTATCGCCTGCAAGATGCCGAAGGCTAAAGCTGAAGCCCGAGCCCGCTATTACGATCAGCAAGCACGCAACAAGATTCGCGCCGAAGACGCACGTATGCGGGGTGAAAGCAACTCGAAGATGCCATTGGCAGTCGAGGAGCGCAAGTTTCGAACTTCAACTTCTATGGATGGGTGATAGGCACCCATCTTTTGATGGAGCACTATCATGGCTTTGACCGCCGCACCATACGGGCTCATCCCCGTCAAACAGGCCAACGATGCCTCAAGCGCTGGCGTACAGCGTGAGTTCCCAATTGCATCCGGCGCTGCCGGTATGTTCAAGGGTACTCCCGTTCGCGTCAACGCTGGCAACTTGGTTCCAGTATCTAGCGCCACTTTCGGTTCTTCGAAAGCAGACTTGTATGTCGGCGTGTTCCAAGGTTGTTCCTACGTGGACGCCTCGGGCAACCGTCAATATGCAGACTCTTGGCCAAACGGCTTGGCAGTAACCGGCGCAGTTGGCTATGTCTCGCACGATCCAGAAGTTCTGTATCGCGTTCAGGCTTCGACCGCTAACTTCAACGCGGTTGCCGCTGTCGGCACCAGCTACGGCTTGCTGAACTTCGGTTCAGGTAACACCGCCACTGGTCGTTCAACCGCTGCTCTCGACATTGCGTCGGGCGCTGCGACGACCAATCCTCTCAAGGTCATCGACATCGCTACCTTGCCTGACAACACCAATGGCTCCGGTTTTGTGGACGTTCTTGTCCGCATCAACCAAGGTTGCCACATCTTTGAACGCGCATAGGGAGTATTGATCAATGGCTTTTTCACGCGCCGACCAACAAAAACAACTTGTACCCGGCCTGAACGTACTGTTCGGTGCTGACTACAAGACCTATGCTCCAGAGCACACTCATTTCTATGAGACCTCGACTTCGAAGAAAGCTTTCGAAGAAGACACCAAGCTGGTGCTCTTGGGTAACGCAGAACTGAAGCAAGAAGGCGCTGCCGTCAGCTATGACGATGGTGCAGGTGAAGCGTTCACCGCTCGCTACGATCACGTCACGATCGCCATGGGCTTCCGCATCACGGAAGAAGCTCTCGAAGACAACTTGTATGTCTCGATGGCCCAACGCATGACGAAAGCTATGGCGCGTTCGATGGCGAACACCAAGCAAATTCGCGCTATGGACCCAATCAACCGGGGCTTCACCAGCTTCAACGGCGGCGACGGTGTGACTTTGTTCGCAACCAACCACCCAACGGCTTCTGGTGCAACCAACTCGAACCGTCCAACCACTCCTGTAGACTTGAACGAAACGGCTCTCGAAGCTGCTGCCATTCAAATTGCGGGCTGGGTTGACGAACGTGGTTTGCTTATCCAAGCCGTCGGCAAGCAACTGATTGTGCCAACCGCACTTCAGTTCACCGCCAAGCGCGTCCTTGGTTCTGATCTCCGCGTCAGCACTGCTGACAACGACATCAACGCCATCAAGGCGATGGGTACTTACGGGCAAGACTTCCGTATCAACCACTTCCTGACCGACCCGAATGCTTGGTTCGTAAAGACCGACATTCCAAACTCCATGCGTCACTTTGTACGCGTCGGCATCAAGACCTCTAACGAGGGCGACTTCGATACCGGCAACTTCAAGTACAAAGCAAGAGAAAGATATTCATTTGGAGTCTCCGATCCGTTAGGTGTCTGGGGCTCGCCAGGTTCTACCTAATCCGAATAGGGCCGGAGCCTAAAAAACTCCGGCCTTTTCCTCACTACTTAGGAGCCTTCCATGGCCGCAACTAACTTCTCCGGTCCTATCATCGACCACGACGGCGACACTGCACTGCCAGGTAACTTGGTTGCTGTTCAGAAAACTGTTCCTGTTACCATTGTTGACGGTGCTGCTGCCGGCACCTTCCGCCTCCCTCTCGGCACTTTCGTCCAGCATATCTGGCTTGAAACGCCTGTCACAATCCCCGGCACCCCGACCAACACCAACTTGCGTCTCGGCTCTGCTGCTAACGGTCAGCAGTACGTTGCCGACGTAGACGTCAAAACTGCGGGCCTCATCCCTGCAACGATTGTGCTCGCCGGTCGTCGCGCTTCCGGTGTTGTCCACTTCACCGTAGCGTCTTCGGGTGGTACGGCTGTGTCGCAAGACGGGACTGTGAACATTATTGTCGCCTACGCATACACTGCGTAAGTTGACTAGCCCGCAGTAAATCGAAGCAGGCCGTAGATCAACAGGGTCTGCGGCCTTTCTTTTAGGAGCCACCCATGGCTGATGCCAGAATTACACGCGACGAACGGTCTTTAGTCGAAACTCTCGGTGTGCCGGGCTTAGCTCGCCAACTCGCTGCGGGGGCTGTCAGCGCAAATACCCCGTTGACGGTCGGTTGTAACCGGGTTTCGCTTTTAGCGGTAGGCGCAGACATTCGGTATGCGGTAGGCTCCACTGCCCAAACCGCGAGCGCTGCGTCGCATTTGCTTCTAGCAAACACCCGCCTTGATATTGCGCTACCGCAGACCGCGAACATAGCAGTACAGCGCGCTGGTGGAACAGACGGCACCTTGCACGTAACTGAATGGCTACAGGCACAGTAATGACCGCGCGGCGCATTACGCTTTCTGAAGCAGAACTCGAAGCCATGATGGAGCGCGCGGCTAAGTCGGGCGCACATGAAGCCCTGTCAGAACTTGGACTGTTCGATATTGACGATCGACCAGCCGCAGCACGTGACATAAAAGATTTACGTGATATACTTAAGGTGTTCAAAGACATTCAGACAAATGCCGTAAAAGGTTTGTTTGCTTGGATAGGTAGAGGGATTATCGCGGTGATGATTTTTGGCGCAGTTGTCTGGATGGCCCGCGGCGGTATCGTGATCGAGGCCCCTAAATGAAGTGGCCCGGTTGGCAATGGGTTGCGGATGGGGTTCGTATAGGCGCACCTATTCCGCTTACACTTACGTCTGCTGGTCTAGTGTTCATTCTCTGGAAGGGCGGCTGGCCATTAGAGACGGCTGAGGCCCGTGTTCAATGGCTTGGCATCGCACTACTGTTTAACCTGACTTTGCTCGGCCTAGCGCTGTTCTTAAGCCGCGCAGGCATATCGTCCTTCTCGGTCAAAGGCCCTGGCGGTATGGAAGTCGAGATCAACGGACAAGGAAAAGCGGATGACTGACATCAAACAAATCGGCAAGGCGGGACTTGACCTTATCAAAGAGTTTGAAGGTTTGAAGCTGCGTGCGTACCTTTGCCCCGCTAAAGTGTGGACGATTGGCTACGGCTCGACAGGACCGCACGTCACTGCCGGCAAAGTTATCACGGCGGCTGAGGCAGAAGAATTACTCAAGGACGATCTTGATCGTTTTGAAAAGGCGGTGACACGCTTGGTAACAGTCGGCCTTACCCAGAACCAGTATGATGCGCTTGTGTCGTTTGCTTTCAACGTTGGTAACTCTGCGCTTGAACGGTCTACACTTCTTAAGCGCGTGAACGCCAAAAGGTTTGACGATGTACCGGCAGAATTTGCAAAATGGAACCGCGCTGCGGGCCGTCCGCTTGCAGGTTTGACACGCCGTCGTTCGGCTGAAGCAGCTTTGTTTAGATCATGAACAAGTATCTGATCGGCGCGATCGCGCTACTCACAGGCATGACCTCCGCCCTTGGCTGGTTCTTGTATAATCAAATCCAAGACAACGGTATGTTGAGTAAAGAGATTCAGTCTATGGCGGCTGACCTTGAAGCAGAGCGCTTGGCGGCAAACCTTGACCGCCAAGAAGCCCGAGATAATTATGAAGCGTCAAGCCGTTCTTGTCAAAATGCCATTCGGTCTGCGGTTGAAGCCGTGCGCCTTAAACCAATCGAGGTCCCCCGCTATGATGAAACTGGCAACCCTAATCCCGCTTGTCCTGCTATCAGCTTGCGGGACGCCCAGAACGCTGGAACTGGACCGTTCGTGCCCACCAGTCCTGACAGCAAAGATTGATCCCGAGCCGGTCGCACCCCCAGACGCGCTGATGAATGAGGCGGCTACGGTATTTATAGCCTCCGAGCTATTACCGCACATGCGTAAAAATACAGAACGCCTTGATCAAGGTCGTGCGTGGTGTCTTAAAAAATGATCCATTCTGCTGATCCGGTCGAAGACGCCAAAGACGATTTTGAGGCCCTACTCCCGTTTGCGACCGAGATCGAACGCAAGCACATGGAAGCTATCTTGCTGCATGGAAGCGCAAAGGCGGCGGCTAATGCGCTTGGTATGGCAGACACCACAATCAGCCGCGCGGTCAAACGGGTTCGCATCAGGGCCGCCATGCAAGGCCACTCACCCAAGCATGACATGGTTCACAAGGTCCCCAATCCATTTATCGTTAAAGGCGTATCGACATATTACAACCGAGACGGCGTTGCAGCGGGGCAGTGGGTAAAGAGCGCCGTCGATCAAGAAGCCTACCAAGCCGCGCTACAAGCAATGGCAGACGGTATCACACAAGGCATTACACCGAGAGCTACAATCCCGAAACCCGCAAACGTTGATAGTGATTTGCTTACCGTGTACCCGCTCGGCGACCCCCACTCAGGGCTTTACGCGTGGATCAAAGAAACAGGTCAAGCGTTCGATCTTGCGGAGTTTGAGCGGATTAACGTCCTCGCCATTGACGCGATCATGGCGGGCTCTCCTAAAAGCGAGACCGCGCTATACATTGATCTTGGCGATCTCACGCACGCATCCGATGACAAGAAACGGACGCCGGGTTCAGGACATTATCTCGACGTTTCTGGCCGCATCTGTGAAGCAATCGAAAGCGCTTTTAAGATAAAAGCCTACCACATCGACCGCCTTTTAGAACACCACAACAATGTTATATTTAGATTAAACCGCGGCAATCACGACCCTGTCACTGCCGTCGCAATCTCTGGCATGGTGCGCGAGCGGTATCGCTTAAACCCCCGTGTTACGGTCGTTGAGCCATATAACCCCTACTGGTACTATGAGTTTGGCAAGGTCATGATTGCCACAGCTCATGGCGACGGCGCAAAGGCTCCACAGATGGGGCCGATTATGGCGACAGATCAGGCTGAGATGTGGGGCCGAACAAGACACCGCCACGCGTTCTTAGGCCACGTTCATCATTACAAAGGTGAGGACTTCCCCGGCGTCACAGTCCAGTATTTCGGTACGCTAGCCGCGCCAGATTGGTATAGCCATCACGGGGGATACAGGTCTCCACGCAAAATCAAGTCTATAACTTTTCACAAAGAGCACGGTGAGTGGGGCGGAGCGACGCGGAACGTATCTGCATTTGCCTAAACCCGACTATGGCTTTATTCGCGCGGCTAGTGTAGTAGGGACTTGACAAACCAGATAGGGAGATTCCCATGCCTATGAACCGCGCTTCCATGAACAAGCAAATGACCAAAACCCCTATGCCTGCTAAAGGCAAAAAGGGTAAAGCAGCTATGCCTGCTCCTATGAAAATGAAAAAGGGCGGCAAGGTCTGCTAGGCATGGATAAGTATCGTCGGTATAAGCGCGCAGAAATGCTGATACCCGGTCTTGCCATCAAGCACGAGCTCGCACGACAAGACAAGGATATGCTTGAGCAGTGTACCGGCGAAGTGTCCGACCCTTATCTTAGACGGAAGCAGATGTTAGAGTCTGCTTACCAAGAGATTGCAGG
>Ga0068872_10003585_pt1 | contig 11824 bp, 7 predicted proteins | sample NOAtaG_7_FD_66441 | JGI IMG/M metagenome (GOLD analysis project Ga0068872, IMG submission 66441) | Freshwater lake microbial communities from Lake Erie, under a cyanobacterial bloom - NOAA_Erie_Diel1S_2200h metaG | ecosystem: Environmental > Aquatic > Freshwater > Lake | place: USA: Ohio, Lake...
TTGTTCATACTCTCTTCCCCTGATAGAAATATTGTGAAGCAAGCGCGGAGTTTCCACATAGAGAAAGACGAGCTTGCCCGGCAACTCTACCCCTGATGAGGCCATGTAAAAAAACTCCCTGTACAGCCTGAACTCGTCTTCGGGTAAATTGGCCCTGGCAAATATCAAACACTTTTGTATAAAGTAATCTGCTATCAGGTATTCTCCAAAAAGCGAACTACGGGAAGGAATGCCTTTGAGCTGTTGATATCGTTCGGCCAAAAAAGACAACTCAAGCGGAAAGGAATATCTTTCCGGGTCTACATAAAACTTGGGCAGAAAAGAATTTTCTTCAAACTGTTCGAGCATAAGCCTACAACTCAACTCAGTTGAAAGCATTTTTGCCAAAGAGGTTTTCCCGGCACCAATGTTACCTTCAATGGCAATAAACTCTCCGCTCATCAGGAAGCATTCCGATTTTTTCGCTCTATACCAAAGCGAAGAATATGGTCTATGAAATCTAGCGGAGTCATTCCTTCGAGCGCAGTTTGATGAAAAATACAGGTAGCCGGTGTCATTCCGGGAAGGGAATTCACTTCAATAAAGATGACTTCGGTACGATAATCATCAAAGATGCGTACAAAGGCATCGATTCTGGCATAACCTTGCAGATTGAGAAGTTTAGCCGCTTTTAGAATTTCTGCTTTCACGGCCTCAGAAATGCTTGTTCTGGTTGCTACCTCGGATGCATAACGCGCCGGAGTGATATTTTGCCCTTCCCCGGCTAAAAACTTTTCTTCGAGACTCAATACTTCTCCTCCTGCTAAAGCTTCGGAAGCCTCAAAAATTTTATAAACAAGTTTACCATTTTCATCATAAGAGGTCATGAGACCAATGGTGATTTCTAAAAAATGAGCTGCATTTTCCGCAGAGATCAGAGATTCAATTAGCATTTCTTTTTTGCGGGGAAACTCTTCACTGCTTTTAATATGCAGAATTTCGGAAGCATGAGTATCCGGCTCTTCCTCTTGGCGGAACATAAGTGTGGCAAAGGCTTTGAGCTCTTCTCTGTTTCTTATTTTTTTTACTGCACTGCTACATCCGTCGTCAACAGGCTTGGCGATAAACGGGTAAGTAAAATCCGACTCTATACGCTGCATGCAGGCTTCTTTACCACCCATGTATTCATCGGAAGAAACCATTTGGTGCTGGGCACACAAAAACCCGTTTTGCATGAGCAGTTCGTTCGTTTTGTATTTGTTGATTGTGATGGCAGATGATTCAGAGGGAGAACCGTTGTAAGGAACCTGCAATTTTTCCATTACCGCTTGGAGTGTTCCATCTTCTCCAGGTCTTCCATGTAAAGCAATGAACACGGCATCAAAATCGTCGCGGAATGTCGTAAATGAAATCTCAAGGGGTTTTGGCAATGCCTGTGCTCCTGTATATGTTTGAGTGATGGCAGCCAGTTCCCGTCCAATTTCTTCAAGGTAAGGATGCCTTTTGTAGTTGAGCACCTTGTCGCGGATATCATCTGCATTGTCTTTGAGCAGGAGATTAACGGGGAGGATAAAAAACCTGTTTTTGTGTGAACTGCCGGTTAAGAAAACCGGAGTAGGGGAGTATGCTTCAGAGGAAAAAAGTTTCTCATAAATGTTTCTTCCGCTCTCTACAGAAATATGTCGTTCAGAAGAATAACCACCCAAGATAACCGCCACTTTCTTTTTTTGTGCACGCTCCCGGTTGCCTTGTTCCAAGGCTTTGTCAATCTGATGAATCAGGGAAGCACAGAAAAAGGGCTGCTGGCTTTTGATTTGTCTTTTCTCCAGAGAAACGCGAATGATGAAACTCAAAAACTGAGAAGGATTCAATCCAATCTCGGCTGCCTGGTGGAAGAAAAAAGAGGAAGGCATCATCCCGCTGGTGGTGTTGGGATCGTTGAGATACACTTTTCCGTCATCTCCGTAAAAACCATCAATGCGGGCATAGGCATCAAATCCAAAAAGATGGTAAAGCCTACAACACTCTTCCCTGATGCTTTGAATGGCTTCTGCCGGCAAATCAATGGGCGTGATTTTGCGTGAGAGACCGGGCAGGTATTTAGATCGGTAGTCAAAGAGTTTTTGACCCTTGATGATTTCAGTAGGAGGGAGGGCTACCGGATTTAATCCATCTAGGTAGTTCTCAATCACGATGCACGAAAATTCTTTTCCCCTGATAAATGATTCAATAAGCAAGCCATGATCTGCATCCAGCGATTCAAAGAACAAAAGATCCTTTCTACCTACCTGCTCTTCCACATAGTTGTAAACAGCATCGGGGTGGTGCAGCAGTGTTTCCCCTTCCATCACGGGCAAGCCAATGCCTTCACGAATATCAAACAGGCGTCTAACAAGACGCTCTTTTTCAGCCGTGTCTTTCTGTTTCCATACGGCTGCTTTTATTTCGGCACAGAACAAACTCTTTAAAATCGATTCCCTAAAAAGTTCAGGGTCATGATCCTGCAGAATACTTACTCCGATAGATGAACCCTGTGAGGCAGGTTTGATTACCATGGGAAATCCGATGGTATTGACAGCTTTTTGAAAGAGTAGTGCATCATGCAAGCCTTCATTTCGGCTAATTGCCATGCGAGCCGGGCAATTGAATTCAGCCTGTTGCATAAACTTATGCTGAAGGGTTTTGTCGATGCCAAAACAGGAGGGAAGTATGCCGCTACCGGTGTAGGGTATTTCGTAATATTCCAGAAGGCCCTGCAGTCTTCCGTCTTCACCATATGGCCCATGCAGACATAAAAAGGCAAGGTCAAACAAGGATTTAAAAGCGGATGGCTCCAAGGGAGTGCCAATGTCGGACAATAATTTTTTCTGCGTTTCCGGATCCGCATTCAGGCTCTCAGCGTATACCTGAAATCCGTGCTCGGAGGAAGGCATTGCGTACTCAGGAGGAAAAAAGTCGCGGATACTTCCTTTGTATATCAAATCCCAGGATAGCAGGACGAAGTTGCCATATCCGTCCACAAAAACAGGAACAGGAACAAACAATGATTTATCCAGATTATCGAAAACAGTTCTGCCGCCGGCAAAGGAAACTTCTCTTTCTTTCGAACGGCCTCCAAAAAATATTCCTACTCTTATTTTTTTCATCTTAAAAAGATTTTTGTACACCAATCATCCAGTTCCATTGGAGATTATCACGACTCGCATAAGGTTGGTGACTAAGGTAAAACGGAAAATCGGCACGCAGGGTAAAAGGGGATATTTTTTCAAAATTCCACCATTTTTTCCAGGTCAGGGTGAAGCCCAGACCAGCATTGGCCCTGGCGTATGTGTTTTGATTGGGAATGATATCAGCCTCACTTTTTGCATGAAAGGTGCCTGCGTTGAATACGGCACCATCAAAAAAGGCATAAGGCTCAAAGGCGTAAAAACTATTTTTCACCCAAGGCTTTGGTAAAAGTGCAGAGAGCGTGAGTTCGGTATTAAGCGATACACCCCGGTCGGATGTGAGCTGGTATATCTGCCCGTTCTGGTTGAAGTTGGCTGTGGGAATCAGATAAGCTGCGTAGCCCCGCAGGTTGTATCCGCCAGAGGCCTGCACATGACCGGGCAAGGCACCAGGTACCAACCAGGAAGAGGGAAACCATCCTGCAGCGCGCATCAAGGGGTCTTCCATCTGTGTTTCCGGATTTGCCCCTGCAAGCCAAGCGGAAGATTCTACAGGGATATTACGGCTTCCGAATCTAGCAAAGGAACGCGCCCTCAATTCAGTACGCCCAAACCAAACGGCCCCTTTAGTCTCTTGTTCCACATAGGCATACAGCTGCTCCACACCGGAGCGCATGAGCAGGTTCACCGAGAGGTATCCCCTTGAGGAACTCATGGTTCTTCGTAAGGAAAGATTGACCGAACTGTTGTTTTTGTTTGACCACCAGGCAGAGGCATCATATAAGTAACTATCATCGAATCGGCGCATCCATTTTCCCATGATACTATAGGTCCACCGGGTCTGTAAAAATTTCCCTTCAATGCCTGCGAGATGGAGGAATAAACCATCCAACCTGCGCGATTCTGCAAATAGCTCCTGCGTTCTGGATAAAGAAATTGGTGTTTGGTATTTTACTGCATATGAAATCCATTCTCGTGAAGTATAGGCGGCCTCAGGAAGCAAGCCTGAATTGAGCCAAACCGTTGCAGAAAAACGATGCAACAAACCTGCATAATCACCTCGTGCATGCAAGCCTGCTTTGATACCGTCAACACGATTGAAAAATAGTTGTGGACGCAGATGAATGCGGTAGCAAGAATAATCTATCGGCTGGTTAAGCATATAATCCGCACCTGCACGGATGGGTCGAGGCCATGCATTGTCGAGCTTCATGCAATCGGCGAACCTTGCACTGGTATCCATACTTACCTTCGTGATTTTTTCCGGCACAACGATTTTTGCTTGATAAACAGGTTGCAGGCGATCCCACCCTATCCATCTGGGCAACACTTTCCCCCCAGAAAAATTTTTTTCAAACCAGCCATTCGGAACCAGGTAGGGATAGCTTCTGCCTGATGAACTGGTGCAAGTAAACTCAATTGGCATCTGCATGTCTGCTTTTCTGCGAATGGAGATGGTGTATACAAATCCTGAATCGTTTTTTGCCAGCAGCTTGGGTTTGGAGATGGAATAATCAAGGGTTTTATAGGTTTCAATCCATTGGTCGAAAAACCAGTTGAGGTCTACATGTGTAAAGCGAATAATGCTGTTGCGAAAATCTTCCACATAGGGATGTGCAATGCAATAGGTATTAAAATAATGCTTCATGGCAGCCAAAAAGAGAGAATCTCCCAAGACATATTGCAGGTTCCAGAGCATGGTTGCAGTTTTATAATATACCTGCCTGTATCCACCTCCGTGTCCTGTGGCGCCATTAAAACCGTCGGAGTGTGTATTGATGCTAACAGATTCGTTTCTGATGGCTCCCTGCAAATAAGTGTTGTAGCAACGCAACTGTCTGATGCCGGCTTTTTCAGCATGCATTATCTTATATGAGTCTCCGGCAGCTCCGCTTAAGGGAACAGGGCCATCGATATTTTCTATTGCCCATGCTGTTAAGAATTGCGTAAAGCCCTCATCGAGCATGGCTCGGTAGGTTTCGTTGTTGCCCACCATGCCAAAAAACCAGTTGTGTCCAACTTCATGTGCCAGCAAGGATCGGTAGTCAGGGTCGCGTCCGCCGTCGAGGGTAAGCATGGGATATTCCATTCCGTCGCGCGCGTCTGCCACCACCATTTTGTTATACACATACTGTCCGAAGTCACGGGAGTAAACACGCAATATATCGGCTGTATATGTAGCGGCATTCTGCCAGCCGCTGCAATGCCCTTCCTGTGCAAGCGAAACCACCTGCACATCTCCGAACCAAGCTTCTCCGATGCGGTAAGCAGGATCGGAAGTAAAGGCCACATCATGCACATTCAAAGCTTTGTACTTCCAGGTTTTTCGTTTCCCTTTTTCGTAGGGAATGATTGTTTTTGGTGCGTTGCCCCAAGGCACACTTGCGAAATTTTTGATATCGAGTTTTGCCCTCAGTGTGTCAGGCAGCACTTCTTCGCGGTTCATCAACTTGCCGGTGGCTTCCACAACAGCATCATTGGAGGTGTTGAGGGAGAGTTCATAAATACCAAAATCCCCATAAAACTCTCGTCCCAGATGCTGGTCGGTGGTCCAGCCAAACTTGCGGTCGTACACCGAGAGGCGTGGATACCAATGCACCCCATCGTAATGTTTTTGCTTGTACTGACTAAATAATTTCATCCTGCGCCTTCCGGTTCCTTTGTCGTCGAACCAGGTTTTAAAGCGCACAAAAAAGGTGGTGGTGGCTCCGGGCAACAGGGGTTCATGGAGGAATACCTTGAGGATGGTATTGTCGAGTTCGATGCGGGCTTCTCTTCCATTGTGCTGCATACTCTGGATAGCTGTTCCCAGGCCTTGTTGTTCGTATTTTCCGTAATCTACTTTTTCACCATTTGCGCTGTACAGTTTGTCGAGGTATGAACCGGGTTGGAAAGCATTTTGGGTAAGCCTGAAGAACACAAACCCCAGCGTATCGGGAGAGTTGTTGGCATACTCAATGGTTTCCTCTCCGCTGATAATGTCTTCGGTTTCGTCCAGGGTCGCATCTATGCGATAGGCAACATCCTGTTGCCAATAACCATCGCGGGTAAGTGAAGCTTTGTTTTTCCAGTAATATGGATTTTGTGCACTTCGGTATTCTTCAAGTAGGGTACCTGCTGCGCCGAGCATGGGAAGCAGAAAAAACAGGAGAGAGAAGGATTTCATCAGTACGCAAAAATAGTTTTGAATTCTTTGCGAAACAGCTTGAGAACAGATAATCTCGGTTTATTTATCAAGGGTTTTTCACAGCCTGAGCCGTCCCATTAAAACCAAGTAAATCAATCCTGTTTACACGGACCTAAAAGGAATGCTTCCCGAAGAGAAAGATGCACCTTGACAAACAGAAACCAAAAATGATTATCGTTGAAAAAATTTTGCTAATCACAAATAGGATTTATATTTGTTATAAGGTTGGAGGCATGAACCTCTTCCCCAATTCCAATCGCTTATGGCATCATCCAAAAAACACCCGGAAGGCATCCAATCCATGGGATTCCGTATTTGGGAGCTCAGCAACAAGTGGCAGAGGGAGTTTAATACTGCATTGCAACCGGCCGGCATTACACATGCCCAGTTTTTAATTTTATCGGCGGCCTGTACACTTGCTCAATCAGAACCCGGAGGGGTAAGCCAGTCGGCATTATCCAAATGGTCGCATACCGACAAAATGATGACTTCAAAACTGGTGAGGACACTCACCCAAAAAAAGCACATCAAAAAATCCGGTAGCACCACCGATGCGCGGGCCAACAGGGTTTCTCCCACGGAAAAGGGACTCAAGGTATACCACAAGGCCAACCAGATTATGGAAGGTTTTGAAAAAAAGTTTTTCGCACCTTTTCGCAAAGAAAAAGGCATCGCCAAGCGTATTACCCAAGTGATTGAGGCGGGACGCTGATCTTGTATAATACCCCTGTTTGTTCGCAGGTAATTATTCTACTTTTGCAGCTGCCCTTATATGGGTTCGGATTCTATGCTTATGTCTATCTTCGACAATACAGAAATTGCCTTTAAGTCCAAATCCAATGCTGATCTTAGCCGCTCCTATTGGCTGTTTTCGTTGGTAAAGCGTCCTTCCTGGGTGCGCTTAGGAAAATTTGTAACCGAAGCCGCCTTTGCACTTCGTCTGCCCATTGAGGGACTGGTGAAACAAACCATTTTCCGTCAGTTTTGTGGCGGAACGGCAATTACCGATTGTGCCGCTGCGGTTAATGCCCTCGGACAGTTTGGGATTGGAGCCATCCTCGACTATTCGGTAGAAGGTAAAGAGTCGGAAGAAGAGTTTGAAAATACTTGCAACGAAACCCTGCAGACCATTGCTTTTGCCTCAGGAAATCCACACATCCCTTTTAGTGTATTTAAGGTAACAGGCGTATCTCGTTTTGCATTGCTCGAAAAAATTTCCGGCGGAGATGCTCCCAATACAGATGAAGCCGCGGAATGGAAGCGTGTAGAGCAGCGCGTGGAGCGTATTTGCTGCATGGCATATGAGAAAAAAGTACCGGTATTTATAGATGCCGAAGAAAGCTGGATTCAGCCTGCCATTGACATGTTGGCCGCCAACATGATGAAACAGTTTAACCGCGACAGGGCCTGGGTGTATAATACTTACCAGTTGTATAGGCACGATCGTTTGGCTTTTTTACAGCAGCAGCATCGTGAAGCAATCGAAGGAGGATTTCATTTGGGCGCCAAACTGGTGCGGGGAGCGTATATGGAAAAAGAGCGGCATCGCTCAGCACGCATGGGTTATGCATCACCGATTCAGAAAGACAAAGACAGCAGCGACAGAGATTATGATCTGGCGATGGAGTACTGTTTGCAGCACCTGCAAAACATTTGGTTTGTAGCGGGTACACATAACGAGCAGAGTTGTTTAAAACTGGTGGAAGCGATGAAAGCAAAAGGAATTGCTCCTCAGGACGAAAAAGTATTTTTCTCCCAACTGTATGGCATGAGTGACCATATCAGTTACAATCTCTCGGCCCTGGGCTACAGAGTTGCCAAGTACCTGCCATATGGTCCCGTAAAAGAGGTATTGCCATACCTCATCAGGCGCGCACAGGAAAACACCTCTGTAAAGGGACAAACCGGCAGAGAACTGGGACTGATTATCAGAGAAAAGAAGCGCCGAAGAATGGCTTAAGTTTTGCGTTTTTTCTTCTTTTATTAATCGTGATTTTTGTAATTGCACTTATGACCTGAACATGGCTTTGGGTTTTCATTTAAAACCCCTTAACTGCTTCACCTTTTATCTCAATATTTCTCTCCACAGATCGCCCTGTTTTAATGTCTTTTCGATACTCAAAAAAGCTTTTTGATTTTCCTTCAAAGAACAACTCAATTTCCTGGATAGAATTAAGTATGTCAAACAACCAAGCATTTATTTTGCTATCCATAAATGAAAATTAAAATCCTCAATACCTTGCAGCGGCGCTCAGGTGTGCTTGTTTGAGTTTACGCGCAAGAGAAACCGGTTTTATCACCTTCAAAGAATCGCCATGAGAAAGTAGTTCCATCATGAGGTCGTGTGTGATGCATAGATGCAACTCGAAATAGATTTCTTCATCATCCTCTTTCAGGATTTTTTGTGAGGGATGCAAGGGAAGTGTTTTGATATATTTTCCCGCAAAGGCATCTAAACTCAGCACAATTCTTTCGGGTTTGTTATCGGCAGGACTGATGATGCCGAAGCAATTCCGGAACTGCTCCTCTATGCTGTATGCACTTGGCCAAGAAAAAATACGGTCGCTGATACGCAAATGCGAGATGCGGTCCACACCGAAACTTTTTATTTGATTATCTTTTGTATCCTGCGCCATCAGGTACCAGCGGTTGCGAAACTCTTTTAGACCTAATGGATGCACGGTTCTGGAAGAAGGCGTTTCCTCATCAAACTTCTGATACAAAAATGCAATACTGAGTTTGTTTTTAATGGCATGCAAAAGACCATGAATATTTTCAGTGCCCGAGGGGCGCCTGGATTCCATGTGAACAAATGGGCTTAGTTCTCCTGAAATATTCAAGGAGTTGAACATGTCAAAGGCTTCCATCATTCGCTGAAAATTCATACTCTCAGATTCCTGGGTATAAATAAAATATCCCTTTCTTGTTTTATCATACTTAATATCAATCCCAAACACATTCCTGATTTCTCTGAGGTCACGCTGAAAGGTTCGCTTAGAGAAGCCGGTGTACAGGTCATCGTCCTGCATCAGCAAGTATGCAAACTGTCTTTCTATATAGGATTTTATCTCCTCGAAGGAAGCATAGGCATGGGTTCTGACCTTTTTCAGAATCAGCAGGTACCTGGAAATATAACCTCTTTTAGACATGGTACAGGAGGATGTTCTTATGCCTGATCAGGCGCTTTTTGTTACAGGTTCATCAAAACGGGTAATTCCGGTAACAAAACCTATGGCGCGTTTTCTTTTGGGCTGTTCAAAGTCCATGTCACCCCGGTTGTAAATGTCAGACAGCGTAATAGGTTTTTCTATCATGCCCGGATGACCAAGCTTCTGTGAGAGTTTACGGGCTTTTTCCACCTCTAGTTCACGAAACTCATAACGGGCAATCAGCCTGCCTTTTCGCATAAGGGCCGTGTCTATTTTGGAGAGGTCGGTATTAAAGGAACAAATGACTTGGATGTTCAGACAATCTGCAAGCAATCCATCAGAAATATTGAGCAAAGTAGATACCGGTGAATTTTCATTTTGTTCTCTGTCCATAATGATATTTTCTGCGTCTTCAATCACAAATATAGAATTGGGATTATCTATAAGGATTGAAATGAGTCCCGGATTGGTGATGGAACAAGCAAGGTATGGAGGGAGAAAAATCACATTCTTTTTCAGTCGGGTAATGAGATAGCGGATGTAGGAAGTTTTGCCGGTTCCGGGTTTTCCATGAAGCAAGACCAGTCCTTTGTTGTTTTTTTTGGAAAGTTTTTTGCTGATGGCCTGATGGATGGGCATAAAATCCTCATTGTAATTGTCTGCTATGCTCAGCTTGGGTTTTTTAATTTGCAGAACTTGGGTTTCGATACCTCCCAAGCCTTGATAGAGCAAAGAAATTTCGGGTTGAGACTTTTTTACACGCTTTTTAAAACATAGCACTCCGCGAATGATTTCCTCTAGTTTTTCGGCCGGGGTATTCTTGAAAAGAAATTTTACAGATTCGCTGCTGATGTCAAAGTACATCATTAAATCGGTACTGATAAAATAGTAGATGTCATCAAATTCTGATTTGTTACTCCATGCATTATGACATTTTTTAAAATGCTTGTCACGGATTTCGGATACATATTTTTCTTCAAACCATGCGGCGGCCTTTTTGCAATCGATGCCTATCTCTTCGATGGAGTTGGGGATGTAGTGAAAATATGCTGAAAAAAGGGTAAGCTCATTGAGGTAGCCTCCGGGTCTTTCACTGTAAACTTCAGAGATACTCATTTTGGCACTTTTTATTTGTAGGGAAGAGGGGTTGCCGGATGTGTAATTGCTATTTATATTGTTCATAAGGATATTTTTTTAAATCAATTGTGTCCACAAAGGTAGATGATAGGAGCGCCATAAGATGTCGCATTAAAAAATGTAAGCGTTTGCAGACTCTTTTAAATTGAGGTTCATAGGGAAACAAGTTTTGAACATCCGAAAAAGCAATTCGGCTTTTCGGATAACAAATAAGCAAAGATTATTGACTTAGCTGATGAAAGAAAATGCGGAGGAGGGTATAAACCAGAAAGCGTGTTTCATTAATAGAAAACTGTGTTTATGGAAAGAAGCGCTTAAAGATGTATACTTCCAAATATTATTTCCCTTTTCTCTCCGGCGCACAAATCATACAGGTGGTGCAAGGGTTAGCTTTGTCGGGCATGTATGCAACTACCATGGGTAAAAGTGTTGGATTACCTGATAATCACAAACATTTTCCGCGTGCTCCCATTTTGCAACATATAGTTGCCTTTTTTTAAACCTGCGATGGAAATCGTATTGAGGCCCGTATTGCATTTTCCATTAATCAATTTTCGCCCTTGCATATCGTAAACAAAATAGAAGCTGTTGTTCGCTTTGCATGTAAATGAGATATATTCATTACAAGGATTCGGGAAGAGGCTGATTACATCTTCGGATTTACTGTCAGTGATATGCAAAGCATTTTGTGTTGCGGTATACAGAGCCACAAATGTGGCGCCTGTTTCTATAAAGCGGAGTACGGGGATACCGCTTGATTTTTGAAACCAGATGAGTTCCCTGCTTGTTATAACATTGGAAAAACTTAAAAAAGAGTCAACCTGCACGGTATAAAAACGATACACGCTATCGAAGATACCATAGGGCATGATGATTTTTCCGAATCCATCATATTTCCATGTACGCCGGGTGTTACTCACAGGGGTTCCGGACATGAGATTGGTTATGTTGGCAACTCCCTGTTCTTGGTAATTCATGGGAAAAGACAGGTATGGCAAAGGTGGAGTAAGTACGCTTACATTGGTCCCGGGGCCGGCCGATTCTGCAAGTTTATAAAGGGTATCTCCATCAGCCGAATAAGAAAAAGCACGATGATTGGCAGATGCTGCGCTACCGGGATTCTCATAAACAGGAAAAGGATGAAACTGAATTTGTGATGCATTTGCTCCCGGTTCAAAAACATAAGCACTCACAGGAGATGTCCA
>Ga0068872_10003590_pt1 | contig 11805 bp, 14 predicted proteins | sample NOAtaG_7_FD_66441 | JGI IMG/M metagenome (GOLD analysis project Ga0068872, IMG submission 66441) | Freshwater lake microbial communities from Lake Erie, under a cyanobacterial bloom - NOAA_Erie_Diel1S_2200h metaG | ecosystem: Environmental > Aquatic > Freshwater > Lake | place: USA: Ohio, Lake...
TATATATTATAAAATTATGAAAAAAGAAGACACTAAAAAAGAAGAGAAATCTCGCGAATCTGATTCAGAATCCCAAACAGAAGATACAGAGGACAGCGAATATAAAGAAGAGACCGAAGAGACCAGCGAAGACACGGAAGAAATAGAGGATACCGAAGAGATAGAGGAGACCGAAGAATATATTATAAATAAGGACTGTGAAAAGGTATGTAATAGGGATTGTCAGAATGAAATTATAAATGATAATCCCGATAACCAGGATAATCAGGATAATCCCAATAACCCTGATAACTATTTTAATAAATATCAGGAAGAGAATAATAATCAAATGATATATCTTATTTTAAATACGAATGCTGGGAATGACAATAATACAAAAAGGAATAGGAATGTATTAAATCTGAGTAAGCATCCTATTAATAAAAAAACATATCGGTTTTATAATAAATATAGTAGTGTTGAGAAAAAATATTTTGATGTTCTGTCTGATGCCGATAAAACGAAGCTAATAGATAATGAAGATATTATTGAAAAAACCACGATTACTTATGATGTCCCTATGCGTTTTAAGATACTGACATCTGATATAAATATTAGAACAAAGAAGAGCATTTTATGGAAGATTGAAAGTTTAAATAAGATGAATAGCAATTCTTCCGAATATTATAAGCTGAGTTCGTGGATATCTTCTTTGAATAATATCCCTTTTAATAAGTTTTATGAAATCCCTATTAAAATTGCCGACGGTAATGAGAAAATCTGTAATTTTTTAAATAATATTAGAGCGCGTATGGACGAGACTATCTTCGGACACAAAGATGCCAAAGAACAGATTGTCAGGGTTTTAGCGCAATTAATATCATTTCCCAAAGCTAATGGATATATCATAGGTATTCAAGGTAGCGCCGGCGTGGGGAAAACGAAGCTAATTAAAGAAGGTATTTGCAATGCCCTGAATTATCCGAATGCCTTTATATCGCTGAGTGGCACAGACGATTCCTCGTTTCTCAAGGGACATTCATATACATACGAAGGTTCCACTTATGGAAAAATCTGTGAATCTCTTATGAAAACTGGAATAATGAATCCGCTTTTTTTATTTGACGAGTTGGACAAAGTATCTAATACATACAAGGGTCAAGAAATCATCAATACCCTGATACATATAACAGACCCTGTACAGAATGACAAATTCAACGACAGATATTTTGAAGAGATTGATTTTGATATATCGCGTTCTATGATTATCTTTACATACAATGATGATTCTTTGATAAATCCAATTTTGCGAGACAGGATGATTGTTATTAATGTCAGCGGATATGATAATGACGAGAAGATTGTATTAGCATCGGGCTATATAATTCCCGAAATATTGAAACAGTACAATTTTAACAAAGGCGATATTATATTTAGTAACGAGCTATTGAGACATATTATTAATAATATTGAAAAAGAAGATGGTGTCCGCAATTTAAAAAGGGCTATTAATAACATCGTATCGTGGATTAATATGATGATATATGTCCCTACAGATCTTATAAAAATAAGCATTCCTTACACAGTCTCACATACATTTTATGATACATATTGTAAAAAATATAGCAATAACACATCCATATCTGCAAAGCACAATTCAATTTATTTATAATGCCGTCTCTCAGTCCCCTATCCCTCTAGCATTTTATTTTTTAATACTCTTATTAAATAGTATCGGGTTAAAATAAGTTTTAGAATTATGAATAATTCATTCATATTTTTTGGTTGCTGGAATAATATAAACTGTGAGAAAGAGGCTATATATAGAGATGTCGTATTAAATTGTATCAAAGAGTTTGAACCTTCTACTAAAAAGATGTTTATAGCGGGAGATAACTGGTATAATACATTAATCAATTATGAAAAATCTAAAGACGCTACCGAGGCTACAGAATCTAATGATGAAAAAAAAAAAGGGATTCTTATAAATATTATTTAGTTGATACATTGGTATCAGGATATCACATACTATATACGATGAATAAGGATATTTATATTTGTGTAGGTAATCACGACGAAGTCAGTAGTAATCAAGAATATCCTTATTGTATGATTAAGACACAGAAATATTATATTAACAAGCTCAAAAAATATATAGATGTCAAAACAAAGAGTTTAGAAAAAGTTAGGAAGTCTTCCCAAGAAGTAGATGCTTCATTACAGGGAACTGAGGGTGATTATGCAAATACAATGATTAAAGGTTTATTAGAAAGTATTCCTTCTATTGAAGAGTTAGTAAAGGAGTTAGGAGAGGAGTTAGGAGAGGAGACTGATGACTCCAAAAATGGTATAAAGTTATATTCTGATAAAAATATTGGAGTATATGAAGATGCTTCTTCGTCGTATATAGTTATTATAATAAATACCAATATGTCTTCATACGATTATTTAAAAACTGTTGGAGAAAAAATAGCGGAAACAAAGATTAAAGACGGGAACCAAAATAAGCGTATATTTGTAATGGGACATATGCCATTATTTTTAGATAAACACAAAAAAGAGAAAGTACCTAAGGAACCTAAGGAACCCAAGGCGCCCATTGAACCCGAGGAATCCATTGAACTGGATATAGAAGAAGCCAGTGAGTCAATAAAGCCATCAAAAAAAGAGAAGGAGTCTAAGGGAAAGGGCGAGGATATAACTAAGCTTAAAAAGGGAACTTTAGGAGAAGACAAATCTCCCATATTAATAGATTCGCTATATGAGATATTGGCTGAACATAAGTGTATTTATTTATGCGCCGATTGTCATAATTTCAATATAATGAGTATTAAAAATGGAGATGATAAATGCGTAATCCAGATAACTTCAGGAACTGGTGGTGCTGACCCAGATATAATTAAGGATTTAAACGAAAAAAAAGTGGTTGACATATCTGGATATAACATAACCTATTATTCTATAAACTCATACGGATACTGTAAAATACTTGTTGAAAAGAGCGGCATTGTTGTATCTTATAACAAAATAATCGCAGCCGATTGTAATAATAAGTCAATTGACGAGCTCTATGTATATAGTGTAAAAAACAATGAGATAGAATATCGCAAAACTTATAAGGAAAAATTTAAGGATACTATTATATTAAATGCTTCAAAAAATAGAAATTATTATTGCGATAGAGTGGCTAAATATAACAATTCTAAAGATATTAATGTTAAGGAAAGTAATGTAATTAAATCGCAAGACCCGAATAAAGGAGTATGTTATAAAAAAAAAGGCAAATGATAAAATGTTAGCTTATAATAAATATGATATATTACTATATTTTATCATTATTGATTATAACCCTTGCAATACTAACAATATATTATATATACACTGTATATACTTCTGTTCCTTTTAAGAATGATAAGCATTTAAATTATATGAGCTATGAAGAAACCGTGCGATTTCTTGAAAGCGACGAAGATAGATATGTAGCCAATTTATCAGCTTTAGATTTATATGCTCGCAAAGTATCTTCTAAAGAAGAATATATTAATATTATTAAAGGCGAAGCGACGCATTTTAATAAAGGCGATAAATTAATACTTGATAAATGTACGAAAAAAGCCGATGAATTATTGAGAAATATTAATATAAATACTATTAGCTCTGAAAGCAATCTATATTATTCAAAATATCTTAATTACAAAGATATAGCCGATATTAAATGGGTATTAGCCATTACCAGAAATGATAATGGTAGAAAATATGAAGATGGCTTGCCACATACAAGAAAGCACATAATATTTCTATCTCAGGATTTTCTAAATTATTCAGAAGATGAAATAATAAAGCTACTCATACACGAAAAAATTCATATATATCAACGCTATAATGAAGCTTCGTTCAAAACTATAATATATAATATGGGATATGTTGAGATATCAGCGAGTCCTGCAAGTCCAGATATATCTCAAGATAAACTTAAATATGTTCGTTCAAATCCTGATGTCGATAATAAGATATATAAGAACATACATACTGGCGAATTAATGATATGTTTATATAGTAGCGATAAGCCTAAAAATATTAATGATATAATTATAGAAAATTATTCTATGGAACATCCATATGAAAAAATAGCTTATGAGATATCAGAGCATATATACAATATCTGCAAAATAGAAAAATATAAACAAATATAAAATGATAAAAGGATATAATATATATATATATATTATAATATGGATGAAGTATTTAAACAAGCACCTGATGGATTAACATATGAAGAGGTTGAAACAATATTTATTAGGAATGATAATAATGTATTAGATACTCTGATTGAATTGTGGAAAATACCTGAAAAAAATGTAAACAATATTAGCGAGGAAGAAAGTAAATGGGCTAATATTCGCGCTACCTGTGATGATTTTGATAACGAGATGAAAAAAGTATTAGATAGTGCTAAAAAACATTCTTGATAATTATAGCATTCGCCTTCATATAGCAATGCGTAGCTACGCATTGCCTTAGTCTAGTAAATTGCGAATATGGTTTATTTCCATTTTGTAATTATCCGTTGGTGTTTCTAAGATAATTGTTGGGATATGTGTTGCAGACAAAGAGGCTATAAAATCATTCATTTCTGTTACGGATATTTTGCCATCTAAGATGACAGAGTGTCTGTCCTTCATTTCTCCTTTTTTAACAAGGCTATTATTTAGATGAATTACTGTAATATCCTTACTATTTTTTTTAAATAAGATGTTATATGCCTCTGCTAAACTGTATCCGAGAGCCCAAGTGTGAGCGGTGTCAAAGCAGATTCCAAGGTGTTTCTTTTGTTCTTTTGAAAAACCGTTAAAGAATGCGACGAAGTCATTCAAATCTTTTAACAGTTCTGTACCTTGCCCTGCAGGCGTTTCAATTATTAATTTAGTATTCATTTTTTTATTTTCCATAATTTTCAATATATATTCTATTCCCATTTTCATATTATTCAATCCTTTTTCATAGGATAACGAGACGTGCTTTCCTACGTGTAATACGACACCTTCGGCGTTCATCATATCTGCGAGCGTAAGCTGATTAATGAGGAGTTTAATCCATATACATTCTTCCAAAGGCATTACTCGTTTTCCCTCCATAGAATCTTTTGCAATATTTATAGTATAAGGGGCGTGTATAACAAGTTTGAAATCATTTTCTGCGAGATATTTTCGTATATCTTGAGATTTTTTAACATAACTGTCTATATTTGTAATAGTGATGCTTCGCGGATTAGAAACAAATATTTGAAGAGCATTCCCGCAATTATTCTTTATATTATTCATAGTCTCTATTATCCCCCCGCTGTCATCGCGCTTAATATGAGCTCCAATATAATTCTTTGATATTGTCATATATATGATTATGATAAAATTATTCTATTTATATCAATTTTTACAAGATATCTGGATAATACAAAAATAAAAAAGGTAATTTATTTTGTTTTTCGTTGTTAGTGTGGCGCCTTGTCTCGCTTGTCCTAAAAGGTAAGTATTAGTAATCGTCAGAGTAATATTCGCTATCATCTTCGCTAATACATTCACAATAATAGTCGTCATAATCATCGCTATTACAGATGCTTGAATTGAGTTCATCGTCATTATAATAATCGTTATATTCATCATAATATTCGTCATTCTCAATTGCAGACTGCTTTTGCTTTTCTGAATTATTAAGCTCTCCGTAATATTCGTATTTCATATTAATCATCTTGTAATGCGTATTGATATCACAGCTTTCATATTCCATCTTTTCTTTAAGTTCATTCGCAATATCTTCTCTCCTCGCAATAGTTAGATAACATTTAGGCGGATTCAATTTCTTATCAAAACCGTCGGTGATACTATTTTTATATTGCGTAACCAAATTGCTCCTATCATAATTCTTATTACTTCCATAAAAATCCAGATAATAATCTACTACGGCTTCCATACGATATCGCCGGATATCCTCGCTCTTATATTTTCTAACCATAAGATGTTTGATATATCCGTCATACAATTCCTTAATATTATAGATTTTGCAAGTGTCTTCTGTAATAGTGTTATTACCAATCATAATATTAGCAAAATCTACAAACGAATAATCTGTTTTCACAATATCATTAGAAGAATTCATATTATATAGGAATACTCGCGCAATTTGTTATATATATATGTCATAATGCGTATATCAATTTTTGTTTTTCATGGTTGAGATAGCTGATATAATATTTTTCTAATTATCTTGTTAATCGTCTCATTTATCTTATCAATATCAACATTATTTGAATGTCTATATTCAATATAAAGCGTATTAATCTCTTCGCTACCGCTGTCCCCTCCGCTATCGCCGCGCAGAATTAAAGATATCCTATTTGATATCTTGTATTCCTTAATGATATATTCAGATATGCTGTCTATTTCATTAGTACAAGGGAAAGTATAATTAGGTTGTTTATTATTCTTGGAACAGATTACGAGTATATTATCTATAATATCCATATGTTTCTTAATTTTACTTGATACATATTGGTTGTCATTAGATAGCTCATATGTATATATTCTCTCTTTGTGTGTATATGATTTATACTTTTCAACTCTACTTTTCTTATAATAGTTATCTATAAATGTTTCCAAGCTATTTTTTACAGATACATCCATAATATTCTCCTGCAGTCCCCGAATATCACGATTAATGAAATAGATTTCAATTAAATTAATATCTTCTTGGCTACCGTCTCCTACAACACTAGGAAATCCTGTAATATATTTATTAATATCTAGTGTTCCAGATTTAGAAGAGACCGGTAGCGACATATTGTATGTGAAAGGTAATTGAATATAATATATATATCATTTTTTAGATTTATATATAAAAAATTGATTATTCTATATATCTATATATTAAAACATTTATTATGAATAATGATTTTAAAATCTATAAATTGAGCGACCAAATAGATAAATATAATGCTCCAAATAATATTCCAGAGGTTTCTAATAATCAGTATAATAAAAACAAGGTTCGCGATGATTTTCGTAATATGCTTATTAACAATCTGTATATTTCCTTGTTAGAAGCTACCGATTTAGAAATAGGCATCTTTAATTGCACGATTGATTATGCGAATACTAATAAAATACAATTGTCTTGGAAATGCTCCCTGTTCTTAGATACATATATTAATATCTCACGAAGCATCTATTCCAATCTTAAATCTAACAGTTATATCGGGAATAAAGATTTATACAAGAGAATGGTTGATAACAAAGAGTTTGTTCCGCATATGCTCCCATATATGCAATGTCATAATATATTTCCTGAAAGATGGAAAGATATTATTGATAAAAATAATTTGCGTCTTAAAGCAGCCTATGAGTTCAATATTGTTGCCATGTCTGATATGATAACTTGTATGAGATGTAAGAGTAAGAAGGTAAGCTATTATGAACTCCAGACGCGTTCGGGCGATGAAGCATCAACGCTATTTATGGAATGTCTTATTTGCGGAAAGAAATGGAAACAGTAATCGCCAGCCAAGAAGACCCGGGAGTAAGTTATAGTATAGGGCTTCTCTATTGTTCGGCATTTATTATTCTGTATTCAAAGCATTCTCTTAGGATATAAAAGGCAATACCAATATATATTTTTGACTCGTCGTTATCTACAATTTCCCTAATAACATTATAATATTTTTTATTTAATATATAATGCTGTATGGCATTCTGTATCCCATAGTGATATATAATCTCTTCAATATCTTTCTTTTCATAGAATGGTAATTGAATATGATTATAGATATATTTCTCAGTATTGAGAATGAGAACAAGTCTGTCGTGTGATGTAATATATTTAATCTTACTATATATATCAGATGCTATGACGTTGTCTGGCTTTGTTAAAATTATTTTATATTTATATGCCTTATCTGATGTCTCCGATGTCTCTGTCATTTAGTAATAATATATTTATATTTTTATATCATAATGGGGATGGGGGAGACCGCCCCCAACGCGGTTTTATATGATGGGGGATGGGGGAGACCGTCCTATGGGGGAGACCCGTCCCCAACGCGGGCTATTGATGGGCTATCGTAATTTATATTATATTGTCAACTGTAATAAGGAGTATTGATATACAGCCGAAAATGATACCTAATATACCCTGATAATTTATATTAAAGTATTTATTATAATACAGCGTAACAAGCAATAGCAGTATAATTTCATAAACAGCAAAAGTTCTATAATATGCAGGGTTGGGAGATATCTTGATAATATAGAAGCCTATTAGTGATACGACGAATAATATTATAGAATATATGTAATATTTTGGCTTAGTTATTATATTTGTGATATTTTTGTCATTACTATAAAAATATAGGAAATATATCAAACTTATAAAGCCTACTATTATATTTATCATAATTGGAAATATATACTTAGGGGAATCATCATACCTTATAAAAAGTATGAACCCGACAATTATTGTACTCCTCAAAATAGACAAATATACCCACTCCTCCATCTTCCCTCCTTTATTCTTATTCTTATACAAATACAAAAATTATTTCAGTATCCTATTAAAGCCCCTCCCCCCTCCGTCCCTCTCCCAATACTTATAAAAATATACCTAGATTAACAGAGCAGTTATTGAGACACAAGAATATTATTATTTTTTCATTTTAATTTTGAGTACATCTCTTGATTTATTTTGTAATTTCTAAAAAAACTTTTGAAATTTTTGAAAAAACAGAAAGATACGCTCCGCTACTCAAATTTTAATTTTCAATTTTTCAAAAAATCCAGTGTCTTTTAATACATCATAATGGTATTATATATAGCTCAATAGCCTCTTGATAAAACCGCGCTGGGGGCGGGTTCCCCCATTATAGCCCGCGCTGGGGGCGGGTTCCCCCACCCAAAAGATAAATATGTATCATTTTTGCAATATATTTATAAAAATTGATCGTGTATATTTTAAAGTATAAATTATACATTTAGAATGTCCAAGAACTCTTCTTCAGCTACTACCGACGCTACCGCTCCTATTGTCAGGGTTAGCGACTCTATCAATCTATCTTACAATGCCTATGATACTGATTATACAGCTGATAAGCTTAATGTCGGCTTCAAGGTTTTATTCGGTAAGGGAAATGATAGTGCGCTTTATAAAAACGAATCAGACCTCAAGAAATTTAATAAGAGTTACGAGATTGAAACTCTTGAGACCGGCGATGCTGAAAGCTATTATGTAATTGCCGAAGAAGGACCGTTTGTAATTAAAATTGAAAATCTAGACATTTATTCAAGAAATAATGATAATTATGATTATGCGCTCGGTTTCGCAGTTGATTTTGAAGAACCCGACTATCTTGTGCAAAGTCATATTACTCCATTCAATATTGATAGGGATGGTGTAATGTGGTCTATTCCTGTTGAAGAAAATTGGAACCCAAATAGCAGTGTATTTTATCAAAATGGAAAGGCGAAATATCAATGGACGACTTCAAGGAGTAAGGCGATGGACGAAGAGCTTGCCGAAGATGATAAAGAGCTCGGTATTGAAAAAACCTCGGAAAATACTGGCATGGTGTATCTTACATTTATGGTTCTCTGTAAAGAAAAAGAAATCGTACAAGAAAAAGAAATTATGCGCGGAGGTGCTACTCGTAGTGGAGGAGGTGCTACTCGTAGTGGAGGCGGAGTGTCGCGCGGTAGCACCGGCGTTACTCGTACTATTGGGGAGGGTAGCGTAGCTGGAAGAGTCGGATATGGCAATAGTGCTTCTACTTCATCTGTCGCGAGTACTTTTAAATATGCTAAAAATACGAAGAGGTATGTCATCCCTGTCCGCTTTAGGATTTCAAAGGATTCCTCTGTAAGTGATGTTAATTGTTCCAAAACTCTTACGGGAGCTGAAAATAATATGAAGAGGAAGACAGTCGCCGTAGCCCCCTTCCTACCTTAGAGATATGACAGACGACGGATAACCTTTCAGTAGATTAGGATATATATTATATATTTTTTATTTTTGCTCTTCTCTCAAATAACAGTAAATATATAGTTGCACTTTTTATCAATCCCTAAATATGGATATAAAAATAGAATATTGCAAAGTTCAATAAATATATAGATTCATATAGAAATATATTATCATCTATATTTATTATAAGTAATAGTAATAATAGCATTTGTATAAGTAATAGTATATGTAATACATAGCATTCTTGATAACATTCTCTATTACTATGTCTTATCATAAATAATAGTATTGATATGAAAGCTATTGAAGCAAAAATATAATGTAATATATGACCTTCAGGAAAATATAAGAGAATATATATAGAAACAAGCAATATACTTATTATTACAAGTGAATATACGACGTCTCTTTTGTATTCATAAAGTATTGTAGCAGTACCCATAAGAATCATAAGAACAATATAATATATTTAGAATTATCTTCGGAAATTATACTGGATATGCTTGAATTTTTATCATAATAAATATATACATAAGCTACAGGGATTATATAAAAAGAGACATCATAAACAACAGTAAATATCGGGATATATTTTCTGTGTTTGATGTCATTTATTATTTGACAATATTGTTATCAAGAGATATTAGGACGATACCTATGCATCCGAGCATAATTCCGAATATACTTTGATATGATATTTTCACATTTTTTTCATAATATAAGGCGAATAATAATATGAATATAATTTCAAGGGCAACAAAGGTTCTGAAATATGCCGGGTTTGGACAAGTTTTTATTATGTAATATCCCAATAGTATAACTATAAATAATATTAAAGAATATATATAGTATTTTGGTTTAATAATTTCTGTCTTTAAATAATAAAGTTTGTAAAAAGACAATATATATAACACGCTCAATATGCCTACAATGACATTTGCTATAATTGGAAAAATATTGCTCGGCGTCTCATCATATCTCAAAAATAATATTAGACCGGCTACAATAGCACTATGAATTACCGAAAGAATAATCCACTCCATCTTGATTATTTCTATTTAGATAAAAATATAAAAAATTGATTTAAGATTTATGAAAATTATTATATAAAGGGGAGTATGGCATCTTCTATTGCAAGAAAAATCAGTATCAAGGATAAGCTTGATATTACCTATAATATTCTAAATATTATTGTGAAAAATAATAAGAATCTTGTAGGAAATAAATATAATAATAAAAAAGGATTCGGTGAACAAGAAGCACCCAAAAATATTAGAATGCGAAGCCCGCAATTCTTCTGTACCAATTTCTGTGGCGGCAACATAAATGACTGTACTTGTCTTCATAGGTCATATTAAGAAGGCTCGCGGATACCTCGCGGATACCTCGCGGATACCTATCTATATATTTAGCTTTTTATGGACGGTTTCTATGGCGCCTTCAATCCACGCTTGGCGTTCGCTATATGTTTCGCCTAATATATAGATATCTTTTGGAATAAATATATCGTCCATTTTTTCCTGTATTTTTTTTGTATTTACTCCGACATTCCACATATGATCACCGGCTTTCCAGAAATGCATAGTAATCCATTCCGGCTCCTTGATATTTTTTTCAGGAAACATCTCATTCAATATTTTCGTCAAATATTTTTTGACATCTTTCTCATTTTTAAAGGCATTCCAAAAGTCTGCATTATATCTGTCGCTATAACTGATTTGTATTAAGCCACTATTATAATCTATAGGAATGATAAACTGCAATTTATTTTGCGTAAGTATCTTCGGCATATCTTTAAACCAGACATCTTTGTATTGAGCGAAT
>Ga0068872_10003591_pt1 | contig 11798 bp, 7 predicted proteins | sample NOAtaG_7_FD_66441 | JGI IMG/M metagenome (GOLD analysis project Ga0068872, IMG submission 66441) | Freshwater lake microbial communities from Lake Erie, under a cyanobacterial bloom - NOAA_Erie_Diel1S_2200h metaG | ecosystem: Environmental > Aquatic > Freshwater > Lake | place: USA: Ohio, Lake...
GCTGGCTACCGCCCGTGTTGCACTCGTTGCCAGCGGCACAGCGACGCTCGAAGCTGCGCTCTTTCATTGTCCGCAGGTGGTGTGTTATGCCACCAGTAAGCTCACCTATTACGCAGCGCGTGCCGTTTTGAAGATTCGTTTCATTAGCCTGGTGAACCTCATCATGGACCGTGCGGTGGTGCCGGAACAAATACAGGACAACATGCATCCCGACCGGCTGGAGCCCTTGCTGCGCGGGCTATGGGAAGGTGCGGAACGCGAGCGCATGCTGGCTGCTTACCGGGAACTCGATACACGCATGGGCGAGCCCGGTGCGGCAAAGCGTGCAGCTATCGAAATAATTCAGTACCTAAGGGCTTGACAAGAGCCATCCAGGGTCGTACATTTGCAGTCCTTTTAGGAAAAGCCCTCCGGGGAAAATCCGAAAAACGGGGGATTAGCTCAGCTGGCTAGAGCGCTTGCATGGCATGCAAGAGGTCATCGGTTCGACTCCGTTATCCTCCACCCTAGAAAACAAAGGGCCTCAGCGTAATCTGAGGCCTTTTTTGTTTTTAGTGGTTTACATTAGGTTTACACTTTGAACCAGGCCGTTCTTTGAACACAACCGCGCGGCCGGGCCTACATGTACGATAAGCGTTGTGATTTGCTTTCACTTTGAACCAGGCCGTTCTTTGAACACAACGCCAGGTGTTACGGCGCTACGTTGCAATGCGTTGTGATTTGCTTTCATATTGAATCAGGCCGTTCTTTGAACACAACTCGCGATGGGTGTGGACACGTTCATGCTGTGTTGTGATTTGCTTTCACTTTGAACCAGGCCGTTCTTTGAACACAACTCTTGTACGCTTCAGAAGTCGAATCATTATGTTGTGATTTGCTTTCACTTTGAACCAGGCCGTTCTTTGAACACAACAGAAAATGCGTAAGAATGCGTATTGAATGCGTTGTGATTTGCTTTCACTTTGAACCAGGCCGTTCTTTGAACACAACCTATTGCTTGCTGAATCATCGCAACCCATCGTTGTGATTTGCTTTCACTTTGAACCAGGCCGTTCTTTGAACACAACATTTGGGCGCGCCATCGTGTATGCGACTATGTTGTGATTTGCTTTCACTTTGAACCAGGCCGTTCTTTGAACACAACTCAGGTCATGTCTCATTGTCTGAAGGTCATGTTGTGATTTGCTTTCACTTTGAACCAGGCCGTTCTTTGAACACAACCGTGTACTTGCGCTGTAGCGTGGAGTTCACGTTGTGATTTGCTTTCACTTTGAACCAGGCCGTTCTTTGAACACAACTTACCTCGGTGAATTATGGTCGAGCCACATGTTGTGATTTGCTTTCACTTTGAACCAGGCCGTTCTTTGAACACAACTAGCGGAGGTGCAGCAATGATAAACCTGTTGTTGTGATTTGCTTTCACTTTGAACCAGGCCGTTCTTTGAACACAACTCAAAAGCAACGTCCAGCAGGGCCGCGATGTTGTGATTTGCTTTCACTTTGAACCAGGCCGTTCTTTGAACACAACGCAGCGTCTCTTGAATGTGTTGATTACTCTGTTGTGATTTGCTTTCACTTTGAACCAGGCCGTTCTTTGAACACAACTGTGCAATCACTACAACGCTATCGCCGCTCGTTGTGATTTGCTTTCACTTTGAACCAGGCCGTTCTTTGAACACAACATGCGGCCGGTTTTATTTAACCGCCTGAGTGTTGTGATTTGCTTTCACTTTGAACCAGGCCGTTCTTTGAACACAACGGCCATTGTGAAAGGTTGCCCGCCCTGCATGTTGTGATTTGCTTTCACTTTGAACCAGGCCGTTCTTTGAACACAACCAGCTGGTTGCCGGTTAGTGAGTAGTGTTTGTTGTGATTTGCTTTCACTTTGAACCAGGCCGTTCTTTGAACACAACAAAACACATATTCACAAAAACAGACCAGCAGTTGTGATTTGCTTTCACTTTGAACCAGGCCGTTCTTTGAACACAACTCGTTTGAGCAATCAACAACAAAGCCGCTAGTTGTGATTTGCTTTCACTTTGAACCAGGCCGTTCTTTGAACACAACGGGCTGATGCTTGCGCTGTTCAGATAGCCGGTTGTGATTTGCTTTCACTTTGAACCAGGCCGTTCTTTGAACACAACTCAGGCGTTTTGTTGCCGAAGTCGTCGCGGGTTGTGATTTGCTTTCACTTTGAACCAGGCCGTTCTTTGAACACAACATCCTAAGCGGAAACCCTTGTCAACATTGGGTTTCCGCAGGATGAGGTGTTTGAAAAAATGCTGATTTCCAGCCTTTCTTACACCTCAACCATTCATTTTTGTCATCCTGAGCCGTGAGGTTCAGAACATTTCCAATTGTACTGGCCCGGTTTCCGGCTCCTTGGGTTTCTTGCCAAAGAAGATTTCCATTGAACCGAATTGCTTGTCCGTCACCGTGAGTATGCCCACATGACCGCGCTCGGGCAGGCGGCTTTTCACGCGGCGCACATGCACCTGGGCGTTTTCGCTGCTGGCACAATGACGGAGGTAAATGCTGAACTGGAACATCTGGAATCCGTCTTTCAACATGTCTTTGCGAAAGGCAGCCGCCACCTTGCGTTCCTTCTTCGTTTCCGTCGGCAAATCGAACAATACCAATACCCACATAACGCGGTAGGCGTTGAGCCTTTCGTAGCTCATGGGGTGAACTGCGGATAGAGCAGGCGGCGCTGCTCTCCGGTATAACAGCGGGCCAGGGAGGCGGCTGTGCGCTGCACGGCGACCATGAGCGGACTCTTCTGCCCGTCCAGCCAGACATCGGCGCTGAGTACACTCAGCAAGAGGTTCTTGTGTTCGGTTTCCATGGGGTCGATATGGGAGGTTTTTTCGATGATACCGCGCACCGTATGGTCCACATAAGGGCGATAAGGTTCCATGATGTCATCGGCCAGGCAAAACGCATTGTAGCGGTTGCGGTGGAAGATGCCCAGCGTCGGCAGGAGTCCGCTGCCGCTCAGCGCCCTGGCAACCGTAGCCCGAATCACGGCATAGCCATAATTGAGCAAATTGTTCGGCGGAGGGCCTTCGCGCTTGCGGGAGAAAGCCCAGGCAGCCGGAAAGAGGCGCTGCCAGTAATGGAAACTGCAGACCGCCTCCTCATTGCCGGTATCGCCGCTCTTCACCTGCCGAACCCGCTCGCGCAGGAAAACCGGATCGATGCCCCAATGCTGCAGTACATCGGCCTGGTTGCGGATTTTCGCCTGGATCGTTTGCTGCCAGAGCTGTTTCTTCAGGGGCTCGCTGGCTTCGATCTGGGCGCGGTAGCGCTCGCTCTGCAGGCTGTGGCCTTCAAGGTTGAGCAACAATCCGGAAGGCATCATGCGCTGGTCGCAGGTAATCACCGCCACATTGTGCTGCATGAGGTGATCGAGCAGCGCATGGCTAATGTTGATTTGTCTATGTTCCAGCACCACACAACCCAGGTCTTCCACTGGCGCAGTTTTGTCCGGCAGGTCTTCCTGCCCTTTAAAACCCTTGTACTCGGCCACCAATTGCCCGTCGCGCAGGCGCAAGTGGCAAGGGCGGGCGATATAGAGGGTGCGGGTGATCATCCTGTATTTTCTTCATCATGAACTCGATAAACACCAATCCTATCAACATGTAATTTAATGCAGATCTGTTTTATTGAATTTCCTGCATCATCAAATTCAACCTTGTTTAACTCGCTGAACTCTTTCTTCTCTGCAATCATTTTGCTGATAGTATGAGGGATAAAATATGCTCTTTTCCCAGTTGAACTAACGAACTTCCATATTAGCCTTTCATTATTCTTTGAATCCTTACCGACTAGAACTAAATCTCCTGGCGTTAAAAGAAAATGTGAGTAACCTGTTTTCGGACTTACGAGTGGTTCATTGTTCAATCGTGATTCAATAACCTTACGCAGTGGAATTGTTTCAAACAGTCGGATATTCGGATCTTCCTTATTCACATAAATCGCAAAAAATAAATTCGTCCCTTTGTCGGCCTCGGTGAACTGGCCCGGTCGGATTTCGAATTTGGAGGATGATTCTTCGTAGGTTGTGACTTTAACGAGTGGCCGCTTGCGTTTGCGGTTCAGCATTTCAATGCCTTCGTTGCTGTATGGGTCTATCTGGCCGTCGGGCGGCAGATTGGCATTCAATTCAGCAATGTCTTCCAAATGCTGCTTGAGTTCCCTCTGTATACCATTATCGGGTATTTTCTTTATGCGATTGGCGTCAAAACCAGAACTGATTTCGACCCTGTTGCCGAAAACTTCCTTGTGGAAATACACTTCCAGCTTTTTGACTTCATTGCCTTGTGCATCGCGCATGGGTGAAGTCTTGAGGTGTTTCATCACAGCCTCCTTGTCGTATTGAAAGCGCTGCATGAGCCCGCGGAGGGAGCTGCGGTATTCCTTTTCAACAATACGGGAAACATCTTCCAGGGCATCTTTGATGCTTACTGTTTTGGTATCTTGAATGCGCAGTTTTCCGACAATGGTGGCTTTATGCAGCGACTTGCGTACATAAACGGATGGCTTCTCGCGGTTCACGACCATCTTCTTCACCCAATTGCCCTGAGCGTCCTGCACAAAACGCAGGTTGCGGTTGGCTTTGCGGCCCATGATGCGGTTGTTCTTTTTGAATGAAACCACGATAGCCTCCATGGCTTGCATGCTTTCGTTCACAAAACCTTGCCAGGGCTTCCTGAACTTGCGCGATTGCAGGTATTGGTCTTTGTTGGCTTCGAGAAGTTTGGGCAAGGCTATTTTCAGTTCATCGTCGGTCGGTTGTTTGCGGTATTGGGCGGCGTTCAGATCGTTCAGGTATTTGATATGGCTGCGCGTGGTGCATGCAATTACCAAGGCATCCAAGGCATGGTGGCGGTGGTCGATGCGCTTTTCGTAACCCTTCAGCCGGAGAATTTTGCGCCCGGTGGGTTCGCCATTGGCATCCTTTTCCGGATCGTACCACCACCAGGTTTCACCGGTTTTTTCCTGCAATCTCTCAAAACGCCATTTCAGAAGCTCTTTCATCTTCTCACCGAGCCCCCAGTTCGATTTTAGCTCACTCGTGATGCTGCCATTGGTGATGATCACAGCATCTTTCCTGTTTTCGCTGACAGGAGACAGCAATTCATGCAATTTCTTACCGATGTAACGGGTATCGGTCAGGTTTCGGTTGATGAAGCCTTCCGGAACATCCTCACTGAGCAGCAGTTTCTTCTTCTTACGCGTGTAATAGCGCGTAACCAGTTGTTCAAAGTCTGCAGGTTCAAGCAAGTAGTTGCCCTGCGCACTGCCGTCTTTGATGTATTCCATGGCCGTGCGGTTGCCTTTTTCCTTGTTCAGCCTGGATTCCACAACCACTTTGTTTTCGAATGAATCATCGAAATAGCGTGAGCGGGGAATGATATGATCTACTTCATATTCCTTGGCAAACAGCAGATTCAAGGGAATCGGATTCCCGCTGTAGGGCGATAGGAATTTCTGCTCAGCCCATAGTTTGTATTTCTGTATCTCATCACGTGTAGGTTCTGAAGGTCTTTTGAATTTCAGATTCCTGAAATCTTCCTGGGCTTTGGAGTCGCCTTGTTGTTCCCAGAGTTTCAGCCTTTCGATGTCGCTCATGGAGTTAGGATTACCGATACCCAACTCTCTCAGCAATGCGGCAATGCGTTCATTGGTTCTGCGGTTGTCTTCAATCCGTTTGCTTTGCTCTTCGCGCTCAGCCGCGTTCTTTTTCAGTTCCCTCGCCAGTTCGAGATGGATTTCAAATGGACGCCCATATTCCTTCCAGATATCTTTTACCACGCGAAGCGTTTCATTGACTACCTGTTCAACGATTGGATTGCGCAGGTTAAGGGGTTGGGCTGGAACAACATGTTCCGGTTTGTCATAGAATGCGAGATTCAATTCACGGCCCGGTCCGTACACCGCATATTCTGCCATTTTAACGCTGAATCCAGAGCAATCCTCTTCGCCATGGATCGAACGTTTCTGAAACAATTCGCGGGTATGGTCGCTGATACCAGCATCGTACTCGCCATCAAAAATTTTCTGCAGTCGGTTCTTTGTTTTCGCATCAATCGCTTCCCAAGACCAATAATCACCCTTCCTCATAAGCGGAAGGAGTCTTTTCAGACATTTGGTTGACATGGAAGTGTACGCAGACTTGAATGCAGGCATGGCGCCCATTATAGTTGCTTGCTCCTGAGTCATCCCGAACTGTCGCTTGAGTGCACTGATTACGTGGGCTTTATCGTCGAGGGAATAGAAAATATGCCAAAGTTTTTCGTACGCATCAGCATCCTGAAAAATGGATTCTCCCAAGGTTTCTAAGCCAGCTTTCTTAAAGTATCTCCGGAAAGCAGCTTTGGTTTCATTGCCCGGCAATTCCTTGTCTTCGGCAGAACGAAACAGATTGATGGCATGCGTATCTTCTGAAAGTTTGAAAAACTTCAGAATCTGTTTTTGAGAGAATTTATCCCGACCATCCAGCAACCGATAAATTTCCTGTGCGGTGTTTTCCGTGAAATAGGAATCGCTGACATCAACATCCGTCTGCAGTTTACCACCCTCGCGCTTTTCTCTTTGAGTGATGCGGATATTGTTCACTGTTTGCCACAATCGGAAGTCCTGAAAAATCGGTGAACTCACCGGTGCAGCTTTTAACGGCTGTTTGATTCGCGTTGTCGGGTCAACGTAGTTCTTGGTTTCAAAGCGACAATCGGCGATGCTGCTTTTCTTGCTCTTCAGCGGCCGCTGGTAATAAACGATATCTTGAATGAACAGATGTTGCAAACTGGCCTGGGCTATTTCCTTGCGCTTCGCATCGTTTTTGGGATACAATTTCTCCGCGATTCTATCCATCACTTCGGGAGCATATATGCCGGGATTGAGTTCCAGCTGCTTCTCAAGAATAGCTTTCAACTCATTAATATAAAAGGAGCGATCAATGGATACATCCTTGATGCGGTAATCCTTGTTCTTACGGAGTTCGTGGAAATAATAGGCACCCGGATAAAGGAGCCCCGATCGTTTGATATCCATTTCACGGGCAACTTTTTGTTTAGCCCACAAGTCTTTATCGGTATTGGTTAACTGCCTGAATTCAAGGCGTGTTTCGCCAGATTTATTGCGGATGGTGGTGATTTCCATTTCCATCTCTTTGCCCACCCAATCGGGAAGCACTTTGCGGTTAATGGTACCAATTCGACCGTCCTCCAGTTCCATTTCAAAAACAAGGAGTCCTTTGTTCTTCTCACCGGTGTCTTGAATCCGTTTAGGCTGTACAATTTCTACCAGCTTTTCACGCGAAGGTTTGCCGGCATCTTGATCCTCTTGCTCCAAACTTGGATCTTGCCCGGATTTGCGGTTACTCTTGAAGCCTCGGCGTTGATTCATATGGTAGAGCACCATCGCCAATTCCGCAGGGGTGATTTTATCCTTTAATGCCTTGGTCCGCAGGTAATAAACCACCCAGTCCGCAGAAATCTGATCACTGCCAAGGATACTTCGCATTTCATTCAAAGCGTCTTGCGAGACCGGTATTTCAGACTTTGCTGATTTTTGATTTTGTGTATCGATTTCAAAGTCAGCGGGCAACCACCCTAACTCCTTCATAGCGATTACCAGCCGTTGCCTTCTTAACTTATAGCGCTGTCTTAGCCTTCGGGCTCCTCTGGCCTGCCGTCGGTTGGTATTTTTCGAGGCAGGCTGCCCGGTCTCGTATTTGCTCATCAAATCCGGATCAGTCGGAATGATGCGCGAACCCATTTTGATGATGCGGCCGGTACCGGCTTCAAAATCCCTTTCAATAAGTGCCCAACCGATAGAGTTTGTTCCGATGTCCAATCCCAATATTTTTTTCATAAGGTATATAGTTAAGAAGATTGCAAATACGCTATATTTGCATCTGAAAGCAAATCACAATAAGGATTATTCCGTAGTGAAAACTTCTACAGGGGTCCCGCTGCAAGGCGGGATCGTTGTTTTTATAGGGGAGCTTATTTGGGAACGCCATTCAATGGAACTAGTTTGCTTATGCAGTTTTGTAGTAAGATGATCGTTAACAGTTATCTGTCATGCAAGCTTTCTAAGTAAATCATTTGAGAATGCAAAAAGTAACGGATTCAGCAATAGTTGTCGGCGCATCTGGCAAAAACCGCAACCGATTCGATCTCAGAGGTGCTTACCTTGTTGGGGTCAACTTATCTTGCGCTGAGCTCTCTGGAGCTGACCTAAGAGTCATTAACCTGTTGGGATCAAACCTTTACAGAGCGAATTTGGAGGGGGCCGATCTATCTGGAGCAGATCTTAGGGGAACTAATCTTCAGGCTGCGAACCTATTCAAAGCGACGCTCATAGGAGCCAATTTGTCAGGGGCCAATCTGTCGTTTGCAAATCTCTTCGGGGCCAATCTGGAAGGCGCAATCCTTGACGGGGCCAATCTGACCGGTGCGAATTTGTTGGAAGAGCATTGGATATAATACGGTAAGAGAGGAGCAGGCAATACATGCTGCCTGCTCCTTTCTGTAAAAAGTAGGGGATTAATGGAGCTGTTCAACTGGCGGTTCAAAAACCTGGCAGTGGCCTTGCATGGGGGTTAGTTCTAAGTAATCGGCCATTCTCGGATTGAGCATAGGCGTCAAGTGCCTTGCGGATGATATCCTGCATGCTGCAACCGTGAATCTGCGCCAATGTTTTGATCTGCGCTTTTTGGTAGTTATCTAAGCTGATTTTGAGTTGGTTGTTGTATTTCAGGGTCATTTGTAGGTTGTTTTTAGGCCTTCAGGATTAGCTCAATCTTCGGACGCGTTGTATTTCAGGGTCATTTGTAGGTTGTTTTTAGGGTATTTATGGGGTGTTTATGGTGCAATTGCGACGCGATTGCAAGTTGTACCGGTTAAGTGGGCGTTGGGCTACGGTGGGTTGATGGGCTAGAAATGGGAGGGGGGTGGGGGAGATAGGATTATCACTCTCTACAATCTCTTCCCCCCTTATCATCTTGTTTTTTGCCCCCCCCCTACACCTCTGATTGCTCATCTTTTTCCAAAAACACAATTCGATATCTTCTGCATCCCTGGCTTCTAGTGTAACGGAACCCCCTTCTTGTAAGGATCATGCCAATATCAACCAGCGTTTGATGGGTAACCTCAATTCTTTCATCCCTCTCTTTCAATTTTTGAGCAATTTCGCTAGCCGTGAGGCTTTGGTAATCCTCATTCTCTGCTGGTGGTTTACAGAATCTTCTTATAGCCTCTTCTTCCAAGCAAGGAGCTTGGAAAGCAAGGTTGTTATTGCTAAATAGTTCCTCTTCATCACGTGTGAAATACGCAGATTCAACCTCTTTCGCCAGTGCATAAGCCTGTGCAAAAACTTGGTCCATATCGATGTTATGAGCATAGTGAATCAGTCCTGGGATCTCAAGACATAGAAATCTGCGTGCGCCACTTTTGTCAAATAGAAATTGTGGATTGTTGAGTGAGGCACAAAATGAGGCTCGTCGCTTGCGATGTTCTTGAAGTTTCCCATACGGAGCTCTAATCTTGTATCCGGGGCTTGTAATCATTTCTTTCAACCTTGCAGCTTCTGCCTTGCTTAGCGCATCAAGTTCATCGACTATTATTAGGAGATTTTCCGCCAAGCTTATTTTTGTGTCCTTATCCTTCGGGTCTACTATCATTTGGGACTTGTACTCCGCTATTTTTACGGGTATAAGTCGTTGTAGCCATTGGGATTTTCCAATGCCTTGTGGCCCTATCAGCGTAAGGCAGTAAGGATTGGTGATTGCCGGATTCAACATGCTTTTGACCATTAGCATTAGCCATTTCTCAAGGCCAAATTGTAATTCAGGGCCAAGTCCCAAAGTAGCCCAAAGCTCTCCAATGTGATCATGACCGTCCCACGGCTCAAGCTCCAAAATGTAAAGTTCAAACGGGTCATAATCAGGGGACTGGGAACTGTATATTACTGAACGAATTTGTGTTTCTGTAGCTTTGGTTATCTGGTTTACAGCAATAAGTAGGTCATTGATCAATGTGTCGTTTAGCTCACGCCAATGGCCGTTTATCAAACAATCCACATTGTTTTTTACAACATTTCTCTTGAATTTGTATCCGAGTTTGGCGAGAGTTTCTGAAATCTTATCATAGGCTGAATGTGCTGCAGGTGTTTTATTGATACCGTATTCTCCCTTATAAGCGCTTGTTACGGTAGTTTGAATTTCGACTTCCGGAAAATCAGATTGCGCATATTTAGTTGATGTGAAATTTAATGTCAACTGCAAAGGAATCTGCTTTCTTTTACAGCGTATTGCCAGTTGGAAAAGGAACTTGTTTCGCTCTCCTTTCATAAAGCGTAATCCAGTTTCCTTCACAACTTCATCTTCCAAGGGGGCAAATACTGACTGGTCTGTATCTAATTTTACTGGTTCCGCATCTGGGTTGAAAAAAGCATCTGGATCATGCGAGAAGTAGCAAAGCCGAGGAAGGTCCTTGCAAGCGAAATCAGGGTCGAATCCATAGCGTTGCTTGAATATTGCCATGAGCTTAACCATGTTAGATTTATGTTGCAACTCAGAGCCATCTGACCGATAGAATATCTTGAGCCCCTTTCCCGATGGACTAAGAAAAAAGGCAAGGACATCGGGTGTTTGACGAAGCTCTTGTGCTAAGCTACTAAGTCTCTTGGGGTCAATTTTGTCAACATCAATATGCAGAATGCCCGAATATTCAGTTAAGTCAGATGCCGCATGGCCACCTTGAAAAGTGCCAGAAGGGGTAAAAGCGGGTAGTTTTCTCTTTAGGGAGCCGGCCTGTTCATTCTTTCCGTCTTCAATTGCTTCGCGAATAGCGAGTATCTGGCTTTCAAATTCCCTGCTGCGGATTCTAGAGATAATGTCCTCAAGCGATAGAGAATCAGTCGTTTTGCTTGTAACATTGGGGAAAACACTAATCAGCTTGTTATTGCTCATGGCTTTTGTGTCCTCTCCTTAAGGCTGTTAAGACCCTTTTCTCTAATTTCATCACTCGTGACTTTTTTGCCTGACAAAAGCCAGTCCTTCAGGTCCGACTCCCTGAAATAGAGCTTCTTTCCTTTCTTGAAAAAAGGAATGTTCCGTTTAGAGGTCAGTCCGTAAATCGTTTGCCTGGCTAATTTCAAGTAAGCTGCTGCTTCTTGCACGTCAAGAAATCGATTTGCACGCTCTTCATCGACATGTGCCGATGCGTTTCTTGTCACGAGATCCTCCATTATCTCTGAGAGGTCTTCTTTGCGGATTACTACGATTTGATTCATTTGCCTTGTTTTGTTTGGCAAGATTCGGGCGGTGAATTCAGCGGCTCATCCAAGTTGGATTCAAGTTGGATGAGTTTTTCCTGTCAAAGGAGTGAAATGGGCTTCCTTGAACTTTTTTGGGTTAATGTCAATTGCTAGCAATACATAAGCCCTGTAAGTCCTCATTTGCTAAGGTGTAGTAACTTAATTACAAGGCCGGTAACGAGAACTTGATACGGTTTAGAAGCCTAAGATCAAGCATACTAAAGCTTGTTATACTTACTTTAGTTGAAAAAGACTTTTCTCTTATATTTGGAGTGAAAGCGCTCATGAAAGACTGGTTACTGGCTTCTGTTTATCTATCACTACTGTTTTCCTTGGCTACCTGTAGCCGGACATTGAGCCGGGAAGACCTCTGCACCGAAAGAGATCTATTTCCCGCTCCAGGCTCAATTCTTCAGTGTCTGCGGGCGGCAGGTCCTTAACAGAGACGTAGCTCAAACCATACGGGAGCA
>Ga0068872_10003594_pt1 | contig 11792 bp, 11 predicted proteins | sample NOAtaG_7_FD_66441 | JGI IMG/M metagenome (GOLD analysis project Ga0068872, IMG submission 66441) | Freshwater lake microbial communities from Lake Erie, under a cyanobacterial bloom - NOAA_Erie_Diel1S_2200h metaG | ecosystem: Environmental > Aquatic > Freshwater > Lake | place: USA: Ohio, Lake...
TCCATGCGCACGCCCCGCATGGCGCCCGTCGCCAGCTGCCCGGCAAGCTGGCTCGCGCGCGACGTCATGCCGAGGTCGCGGGCGATGCGCGCGGCGAGGATGAGCCGCGGCGCCGTCGCGCGCGCGCGCAACGCCGCGTCGGAGGCGTTCAGGCAGGCGCGCAGGCATCCGGCGCGCTGGTCCGGCGACGCCCCTGGCCGGGTCGATTGCGCCAGGGCGGACAGGGCAAGAAGGTGGGGATCGTCGTCGGCAGCCTGCGCGAGGGCGCGCCGGAACACGGGCTTCGCCTCGGCCAGGGCCGCCGGGCGCGACACGAGGCGCAGGATCTCGTCGCGGCGGACCGGGCCGGGCGGCTCCGGCGCGCGGGAGAGCAGGCCCGCCTGCGCGAGCCGCGCGGCGCGGTCCGGCTTCGCCGCGAAGAGGTTGAGCCGGCCGGCATGGACGGTGCCGGAGAAGGGCAGGAGCAGGGGCGGGTGGTTCGCCAGCTCGTAGAGCCCGTAGCCCGCCTGCTCCAGCATGCGCGCGGCATCCAGCCGCGGCTGCGCGCCGTCGACCACCTCGAACATCACGAGGGGCGATTCGCGCGCGAGGAAGCCGCGGCCACCGGCGATGACGGCCGTCTCGGCGCCCTCGACGTCGATCTTGACGAAGTCGATCCCGCGAAGGTCCTCGCGCTCCGCCACCTCGTCGAGGGTGCGGATCGGGACACGCGCGCCCTCGCCATCGGCGACGATCCGGTTGAGCGCGCTGTCGGCGCCGCGGGACAGGACCAGGGTGCCCTCGCGATCGCCAAGCGCGAGCTCGTGCACGGCGATGCCGGCGAACCCGTTCTCCGCGACGCTCGCGCGCAGCAGCGCCGCGACTTCCGGCGTGGGCTCGAAGGCGGCGATGCGCGCGTCGCCGCCGCTCGCGGCGGCAGCTGCGAGCGAGTAGAAGCCCACGTTGGCGCCGATGTCGAGCATGCGGAACCCGGGCCGCGCGATGCGGCGCACCAGCTCCGCCTCGTCCTCGAACCAGTCCTCCTGCTCGAGGAAGGTGTAGGTCGAGATCGCGCCGATGTCCGGCGGCACGACGATCCGGAAGCCGCCCCTGAGGTTGAGGACCAGGCGTTCCCCGCCCGTGCCGGCGGCCGCCGCCGTCATGCCACCACGTTGACGATGCGGTTCGGCACGACGATGACCTTGCGCGGCGGCTTGCCGGCCATGGCGGCGGCGACGTTCGGCTGGGCAAGCGCCACCTCGCGCGCCTGTGCCTCGGGCGCGTCGCGCGGCAGGTCGATGGTCGCGCGCAGCTTGCCGTTGACCTGCACCGCAACCTTGACCGTGCCGTCGACCAGCAGCGCGGGATCGGCCTCGGGCCAGGCGCGCTCGCAGAGCAGGCCGGTCCCGCCCAGCGCGACCCACATCTCCTCGGCGAGGTGCGGGCACATCGGCGCGACGAGGTGGCAGAGCGCGCGCAGGCCCTCGCCGAGGACCCAGGCCTCGCCCTCGCCCTTGCCGTCGAGCGCCTCGAGCGCGTTGGAGAGCGTGCGCACCTGCGCGACGGCGACGTTGAAGCGCAGCGCCTCGATGGACTCCGTGACCGCGGCGATCGCCTTGTGCGTCACGCGGCGCGTGGCCTCGGCAGCCGGCGAGAGCGCGGCCGGGCGCGGCGCGCCGGGCGGCGGCAGCGCGACGGGCGGCTCGCTCGCCAGCCGGTAGAGGCGGTTGACGTAGCGCCACGCGCCCTCGACGCCGGATTCCGTCCATTCGAGGTCGCGCTCGGGCGGCGAGTCGGAGAGCATGAAGAGCCGCGCCGTGTCCGCGCCGTAGCTGGCGATGATGTCCGCCGGCGGCACGACGTTCTTCTTGGACTTCGACATGATCTCGCTGCGGCCGACCAGGACCTTCGCCCCGGTCGTCGCGTGCACCGCGGTGCCGTCGGGGTTCTTGCGGACCTCCTCGGGGTAGAGCCAGGACCCGTCCTCGGCCTTGTAGCTCTCGTGCAGGACCATGCCCTGGGTGAACAGCCCGGCGAAGGGCTCGTCCAGCTTCACGTGGCCCGAGGCGCGCATGGCGCGGGTGAAGAAGCGCGAATAGAGCAGGTGCAGGATCGCGTGCTCGACGCCGCCGATGTACTGGTCGACGGGCAGCCAGCGATCGACCGCCGCCTTGTCGACCGGCGCGCCGTCGCGCGGGCTGCAGAAGCGCGCGTAGTACCAGGACGAATCGACGAAGGTGTCGAAGGTGTCGGTCTCGCGCCGCGCGGGCTTGCCGCAGGACGGGCAGGCGACATGCTTCCAGGCCGGGTGGTGGTCGAGCGGGTTGCCCGGGCGATCGAAGCTGACGTCGTCCGGCAGCCTGACCGGGAGGTCGGCCTCGGGCACCGGCACGGTGCCGCAGCTGGCGCAGTGGATGACCGGGATCGGGCAGCCCCAGTAGCGCTGGCGGCTGACCAGCCAGTCGCGCAGGCGGTACTGCGTCGTGCCGCGCCCGGCACCGAGCTCCTCCAGCCGCGCGATCACGCGCGCCTTGGCGGACGGCACGTCGAGCCCGTCGAGGAACTGCGAGTTCATGAGCGTGCCGTCGCCGACATAGGCGGTGTCGCCGACCCTGAAGCCCGCGGCGTCCTGGTCGTGCGGCTTCACCACCTCGATCACCGGCAGTCCGTACTTGCGCACGAAGTCGAGGTCGCGCTGGTCATGCGCCGGGCAGCCGAAGATGGCGCCGGTGCCGTAGTCCATGAGGATGAAGTTGGCGATCCAGACCGGCACCGTGCGGCCGGGCTGCAGCGGGTGCTCGGCGACGAGGCCGGTGTCGTGGCCGATCTTCTCGGCCGCCTCGATCGCGGCCTCGGAGGTTCCGGCGCGGTCGCATGCGGCGACGAAGGCCGCGACCTTCGGGTCCTTCGCGGCAAGCTCGTCGACCAGCGGATGATGCGGCGACAGCGCGACGAAGGAGGCGCCGAACAGCGTGTCGGGGCGCGTGGTGAAGACCTCCAGCGGCTTGTCGCGGCCGGCGATCCTCCAGTCCACATAGGCGCCCTGCGACTTGCCGATCCAGTTCTCCTGCATCAGCCGGACCTTCTCCGGCCAGCGCGACAGGCCGTCGAGCGCCGCGCGCAGGTCGTCGGCCGCGGCGGTGATCCTGAGGAACCACTGCGCGAGCTTGCGCTTCTCCACGGGCGCGCCGGAGCGCCAGCCCTTGCCGTCGATCACCTGCTCGTTGGCGAGCACGGTCTGGTCGACGGGATCCCAGTTGACGAAGGCCTCCTTGCGATAGACGAGGCCGGCCTTCATGAAGTCCAGGAACAGCTTCTGCTGGTGCTGGTAGTAGCCGGGGTGGCAGGTCGCGATCTCGCGCTTCCAGTCGAGGCTGAGGCCCATGCTCTTCAGCTCGCGGCGCATCGTCGCGATGTTGTCGTAGGTCCATTTCGCGGGATGGATGCGGTTCTGGCGCGCGGCGTTCTCCGCCGGCAGGCCGAAGGCGTCCCAGCCCATCGGGTGCATGACCTCGAAGCCGCGCGCGCGCTTGTAGCGGGCGACCACGTCGCCCAGCGTGTAGTTGCGCACGTGGCCCATGTGGATGCGCCCCGACGGGTAGGGGAACATCTCGAGCACGTAGTACTTGGGCCTGGTGCCGCCGCTGTCGGCCGCGGCGAAGCAGTCCGCCGCCTCCCAGGCCGCCTGCCACCGCGCCTCGGATTCCTTCACGTTGTAGCGCGCCATCGTCGTTTCCGTGCTGTCTGGACCGGCGCAAGGTGTAGGCCAAAGCCCCGCCCTTGGCAAAGCGCCCGCGCGGGCGTCAGGCCGCCTCGCCGGTGAGGATCATGCGCGAGAGGTCGCGCGGGGAGAGCCCGGCGGACGGGCGCGCGGCGACCTGGCGGCCCTGCTTGAGGACGAGCACGTCGCTCGCGACCTCGAGCACGTGGTCCATGTTGTGGCAGACGAGCAGCACGCCGACGCCGGAGGCCGCGAGGTTGCGCACCAGCGCGAGCACGCGCGCGGTCTCGCGCACGCCCAGCGCCGCCGTCGGCTCGTCCATCACGACCACCCGCGCGCTCCAGCGCAGCGCGCGCGCGATCGCCACGGCCTGGCGCTGGCCGCCCGAGAGCTCCGCCACGCGCGCGTCCGGGCCGGGCATGTCGATGCCGAGCCGCGCGAGGTACTCCGCCGCGCGCGCGCGCATCGCCGCGCGGTCGAGCAGGCCGAGCGGCCCGCCGCGCACCAGCTCGGCGCCCATGAACACGTTCTCGGCGATGGTCAGGCGCGGCGCCAGCGCGAGGTCCTGGTAGATCGCGGCGATCCCGCGCGCGAGCGCGTCGCGCGGGCCGGCGAAGCGCGCCTCGACGCCGTCCACCAGCACCGCGCCGGAGGTCGGCGCCTGCGCGCCGGCGACCACCTTCATCAGCGACGACTTGCCCGCGCCGTTGTCGCCGCACACGCCCACCACCTGTCCCGGGCGCAGCGCCAGGGACACGCCGTCGATGGCGCGCAGCGCGCCATAGGCGACGACGACGTCGCGCAGCGCGAGGACGGGCGGGGGCGCGGAGGCGCCGCCCGCCGCCTCCGCGCTCACCAGGGCCACGCGCCCTCGGCGGGCACGTTGGTCTCGTCGACCAGCACGGTCGGCACGAGCATGCGCGCGCCGGCCACGAACTTCGCCTTGGGCTGCTTCTGCACGACGATGCGGTCCACGAGGTCGACCGCGCGCTGGCCCATCGTCTCGAAGGGGATGGCAACCGTCGCGGCGACCAGGCTCTTCGGGTCGCGGATGCGGCGGAACGTCTCCTGCCCGCCATCGACGCCGGTGACCAGCATCTCGCCCTTGCGCGCGCCGCGGCCCTGCAGGATGTCGTCGATGATGAAGGCCTGGCCGTCGAAGGCCGTCCAGACCGCGCGGAACTGGCCCTGGTGGCGCAGCGTCAGCGTCTCCATGCCCTGGCGCACGTCCTCCTGCCAGCCCTGCGGCCGCGCCATGACGTGCTGGCCGAGCAGCTTCACGCCGGTGTTCTCGGACAGCACGGCGTCGAAGACCTTGCCGCGCGCGCGCGTCGAGACGTTCTGCTCGTAGCGCTGCGCGAGGATGCCGCCCTCGTAGTTCATGCGCGCGAGCAGGTAGTTCGTGATCTGCGCGCCGGCGGCGAAGTCGTCGACCGAGATGTCGAGCAGCGTGTGGGGCGAGGTGTTCGCCATCACGGTGACGACGGGGATGCCCTTCGCCTTCGCGGCGGCGAGCTGGCTCTCCGCCTCGGCGACGCGGCCCATGCACATCACGATCGCGCCGACGCCGGCCTGCACGAGGTTGTCGACCTGCCCGACATGCTCGGCGGCGCTGCCGCGCGAGTTGAGCAGCGTCACCTGCCAGCCGCGCTTCCTCGCCTCCGCCTCCGCCGCGTTGGCGGCGCGGGCATGCGTCTCCGACGACATCTGGAAGGCGACGATGCCGAGCCTGAAGGACGACTGCGCCGAGGCGCCGCCCGCGGCGGCGATCGCGGTGGCGGCGGCGGCGCCGCGCAGCGTGGCCCTGCGGCCGAAGGCGATGGTCATGGTCCGTGTCTCCTCGTTCCCGTTCGTCGTTGTGGCGATGGTCCGGCGGCCTACTTGTGCAGGCCGAAGGCCGCCCGCCTCAGGCGCGAGGCGGAGAGCCCGACCGACGCGAGGATGATCGCGCCGAGCACGATGTCCTGCACGTAGTATTCGGCGCCGAGCAGCACGAGCCCGTTGGTCAGGCAGCCGATCATCATCACGCCGACCAGCGTGCCCGGCACGTTGGGCCGCCCCGGCTCGATCGTCGTCATGCCGATCAGCACCGCGGCGATGGCGCGCATCAGGAAGTCGTAGGCGATGGTCGGCGCGGCGGTGCCGAGCGCGCCCACCAGCACGACCGCGGTCAGGCCCGCGAGCGCGCCGGAGAGCAGCAGGCCGAGGCGCTTCATCGCCGCGACGTCGATGCCCGCGAGGCGCGCCGCGTCCTCGGCCTCGCCCGTCGCGACCATGTGCGCGCCGAGCCGCGTGCCGCGCACCACGAAATGCGCCAGCAGGACCACCGTCGCCATCCACAGCACCAGCACGGGCACGCCCGCGACCACGCCGCGGCCCAGCGCGAGGATCGCCTCGGGTGGCCGCTTCACGTAGGCGATCCCGCCGGTGATCAGGAAGGCCGCGCCATTCGCGATCGTGCCGGTGGCCAGCGTCGCGATGAGCGACGGGATGCGCAGGCGCGTCACCGCGAGCCCGTTGGCCGCGCCGATGGCCAGCCCGACGGCGAGCGGCGCGGCGACCGCGATCCATGGCGCCATGCCGCGGTCGAGCAGCGCGCCCATGCACACGGCGGCGAGGCTGCAGGCATTGGCGAAGGACAGGTCGAGCTCGGCCACCACGAGCGCGAGCGTGAACCCGGTCGCGAGGATCGCGAGGAAGCTCGCCTGGCGCAGGATGTTGAGCAGGTTGGCGGAGGCAAGGAAGTTCGGCGCGCTCGCGGCGAAGGCCACGAAGAGCACGACCAGCGCGATGCAGGTCCCGTAGGTGCCGATGAATCCGTCGCCCTGCCGCCGCGTCATGTTCCCCTCGCACGCGCGCGCATCTTGCCCTCGCTCCCGCCCGGGCCGCCAGAGGCTGGCGGCGGCGCTCAGCGCGCGCCCGCCCCGGGCAGCGCCGCGAGGAAGCGCGCATGGCGCGCGTCCATCGCCGCGCGCAGAGCGGGGCGCGGCAGGAAGAGGTCATCGCGGGGCGCGGGCGGCGCGCCACCCGCGAGCAGCAGCGCGCCGCGCAGGCCCGGCTCGGCGAGGGCGGGGCGTCGCAGCGCGATGCCCCAGGCATCGGCCTTGACCTGGCACCAGAGGTCGCTCGCGCCGCCGCCGGCCGCGACGACGCTGTCGGGGCGCGCGCCGCAGGCCGCGAAGCCGCGCTCCAGCACGACGCGGTCGTGGAAGGCGACGCCCTCCATCACGGCGCGCGCCATCGCCCCGCGCGTGGTGCCGCGCCCGAGGTCGAGGAAGCCGGCGCGCAGTGCGGGGTTCCAGAACGGCACGCGCTCGCCATCCGGATAGGGCAGGAAGACGGGGACGTCGCCCGCCGGGTCGCTGGTCGCGGCCTCGGCGGCGATCCCGGCCACGCTCGCGCCCGAGAGGCGGGCGAACCAGTCGAGGCAGGCCCCGCCGGCCTGGCTCGGGCCGCCGAGGTGGAAGAGCCCCTCGTCCCAGGCGACGCAGAGCAGGCCCGGCGCCTCGGCGGCGCGAGAGAGGATCAGCCCGTTCACCTCCGTCGTGCCGGAGAGGTTGTAGGCGGCGCCGGCATGGTGGACGCCCAGGCCCAGCGTGGCGGCCCAGGTGTCCATGGCGCCGACCGCCACGCGCGCCCCGGCCAGCGCGGCGAGCGCGCCCGGCAGGCCCGGCCGCACATGGCCGAGCATGTCGGAGGGCGCGCGCAGCGGCGCGAAGAGCCCGGGATCGATGCCGGCGGCGGCGAAGCGCGCGGCGAGGTAGCCGCGCGTCGCGCCGACCAGCGGGGCGTTGGAGGCGGGATCCGCCGCGGCGACCCCGGTCAGCCGGAAATTGAGGAAGTCCTTGGGCTGCAGCACCAGCGCCATGCGCGCGAACACCGCGGGCTCGTGGCGGCGGATCCAGTCCAGGCGGGCCAGCGGCGAGAAGGCCGTGACCTCGCCCTGCCCGCCGAGGCGCGCGTCGATGCGCGCCGCCTCCTCGACCGCGCGTGCGTCGCGGAAGGTCATCGCCGGGCGCAGCACCGCCCCGGACGCGTCGAGATGGACCTCGCTGCGGGTGAAGGCCGCGATGGCGACCGAGGCGACGCGCGGCCGGCCCGCGGCGGCCAGCGCCTCGCCCGCCAGCGCCTCGAGGCCCCCGAACCAGGCTTCCGCGTCCGCCTCGGTGCCGAGCTGCAGCGGGGCGGAGGCCACTGCGAGCGCCTCGCCGTCCCGCGCGAACACCGCCACGCGCATCGAGCTCGCGCCGAGATCGACGCATAGCGCGACCCCGTCCGGGGCCGATGCTGCGCCCTGCGCCATTGCCGCCGCCCCCTTGCTGCCCGCGCTGTCCCAGATGCCGGAGGATATCATGCCCGGATCCCCGATCTTTACCATTCGTCAGCAAGCTGCAGTCAGGATCGGGGGATGATCCGGACCAATCCCATCGCGCCGAAGGGCGCGCCCGAGATCCGCGACGCGATCCAGGTCGCCGCGCGACGCACGGGCGTCTCCTTCGAGTTCCTCGTCAAGCAGGCGGAGACCGAGAGCGGGCTCGACCCGAAGGCGAAGGCGACGACGTCCTCGGCCACGGGTCTCTACCAGTTCCTCGAGGGCACGTGGCTGTCCATGGTGCGCCAGCACGGCGCGCGCCATGGCATGGCGTCCGAGGCCGCGGCGATCGACGCCGGCCCCGGCGGCTCGCCACGCGTCGCCGATCCCGCGACGCGCGCGCGCATCCTCGAGCTGCGCAACGACCCGGGCTTCTCCGCGTCGATGGCGGCCGAGTACACGAAGGAGAGCCAGGGCCACCTGCGCGGCGCGCTGGGCCGCGAGCCCTCCGCGACCGACCTCTACTTCGCCCATTTCTTCGGGCCCGCCGGAGCGGCGAAGTTCCTGCGCGCGCGCGACGCCAACGGGTCCGCCGCGGGCGCCGACCTTCTTCCCGACGCCGCCGCCGCCAACCGCCCGGTCTTCTTCGCCGCCGACGGCCGCGCGCGCTCGATGGACGAGATCTACGACCGCTTCGCCAGGCGCTTCGGCGACATCGCGACGAAGGGTCCGGCCGCGCCGGAGATCGTCGAGGCGGTGGCGCGGACCGATCGCGGCGCGCCGCGCTCCCCGGCGCTGCTGGCCGCCGCGCAGACGCGCGTCTCGGTGCTGCAGGCGCTGTCGACCAAGGGCCTGTCGCCGATCACCATCGCCGCGCTCGCCGCGCTCGAGGACAGCGACGGGCGCACGGTCGCCGGACGGCTCGGGCGCCGCGGCGTGGTCTGAGGCCGCGCCGCGGGGCTTGCGGGGAGGTCCCGGCCTGCGGCAGGACTGGCCGCCATGATCCGGTCCCTCGCGCGCGCCGCGTCCCAGCTTCCCGATCCGCCGCTCCGGCGGCTCCTGCTCGCCTCGCTCGCGCTGGCGGCCGCCTGCTTCTGCGTCCTGCTCGCCGCGCTGTGGCTGGCCCTGCCCTGGGTCGGCGGGCTGCTCCCCGCGACCGCGCCGCAATGGCTGCGCACGACCATCGAGTTCGTCGCGGGCGCCGGCGCCGTGGTCCTGTCGATCGTCCTGTTCCCGGGCGTCGTGATGGCGATCCAGTCGGGCCTGATGACCGAGCGCATCTGCGCCGCCGTCGAGGCGCGCCACTATCCGGGCCTGCCCGCCGCGCGCAGCCAGCCCGTCGGCGAGGCGGTCGCCATGGCGCTGCGCTTCCTGGGCGCGACGATCGCGCTCAACCTTCTGGCCCTGCCCCTCTACTTCGTGCCGCTGGTCAACGTCGTCGCCTTCGCCGCGGTCAACGGCTACCTGGTCGCGCGGGAAAGCTTCGAGGCCGTGGCCCCGCGGCGGCTCGACGCCGCCGGGATGGACCGGCTCTGGCGTGCGCGGCGCGCGCGGTTCTGGGCAGCTGGCGCGGCGCTGGCGCTGGTCATGGCCGTGCCGGTCCTCAACCTCGCCGGGGCGCTGCTCGCGGCCGCCGCGATGACCCATCTCGTCGAGGAGGCGCGGCGCGCGGCGTAGCGCGGGATGCGGGGCGATTTCGCATTGCCCGCGCGCGGCCGCTTCGCCACATTGGCGCACCGCTTCCCCAGGAGAACCCGCATGTTCCGTCGCAAGAAGGACAACGAGGACGACGGCCGTTCGCCGGCCCCCGAGTCCGCGCAGCCGATCCTCGACCCGCAGCGCGTGCCCGGTCGCCCGATCGCCTCGTCCTCCGCCCAGCCGCCGGCCGCGCCCGCGGCCTCCGCCCCGGCCGCGCTCTCGCCGCGCGCGCCCATGCCGATCGCCGCCGCCCGCCCCGCCGCCTCGGCGCCGCTGGCGCCACGCCCCCCGGCCGCCTCGGAGAACGAGGGCAAGAAGCTGATCGTCGGCCGGGACATCATCCTGTCCGGCCGCATCACCTCCTGCGACAGGCTGGTGGTCGAGGGCCGCGTCGAGGCCGACCTGTCCGAGACCCGCGCCATCGAGATCTCCCCGGACGGCTTCTTCAAGGGGAACGCCGAGATCGACCAGGCGGAGATCGCCGGCCGCTTCGAGGGCACGATCACGGTGCGCCAGCGCCTGTTCATCCGCTCGACCGGCAAGGTCGTCGGCACGATCCGCTACGGCACGGTCGAGATCGAGGCCGGCGGCGAGATCGCCGGCGACGTGCAGGTCTCCGGCGGCTGACGACGCGGCGATGGCGCGCCCGGCCACGGTCCTCCGCGCCCTCGCGGGCGCGGCGACGGTGCTCGTGCTGGGCGCCTGCTCCCTCGACCTGGGCGGCCTTGCCTCCGGCGACGGGCTGCAGTCCACGCGCAACGCGATGGCGCCGGCAGCGGTCCCGCCGCCCGAGCGCGACGTCGAGCGCCTCGTCGGCGTCTCGCGCGAGCGCCTGCTCGCAGCGCTCGGCCCTTCCACGTTCACGCGCCGCGACGGGCCGGCGGAGATCTGGCGCTACGCCACCGACGACTGCTTCCTGACCTTCTTCCTGCATCGCGGCGACCAGCCGCGCGGCGCGGCGCTGACGGTCCACCATGTCGAGGCGAACGCGCGCACGCGTTCCGCCGCCGCCTGGGTCAACCCGCGCAGCTGCTACGGCCAGGTGCTGCAGCAGCGCGGCCTGCCGCAGGCGACGAGCTGAGGGCTTCCCTCAGGCCACGACGATCGGCGCACGCGCCTCCTGCGCGCGGCCGTCGCCATCGATCCACGAGAAGACGAAGTCGCCGCTCTCCATCGCCCGCGCGGGGAAGGAGAAGAACGGATTCGCCGCGATCGACGGGCTGAGCTCGACGCGGAAGACCTCCTCGCCGGCGTGGCGGCACGAGAACACCGTGATGATGTCGCGCGGCACGATCGCGCCAAGATGGTCGTGGCGGAACCCCGTCTCCATCGCGTGGCCGACCAGCGCGCGCACCTCGATCGCCTCGCCGCGCCGCGCGACCGGCGGCACGAAGACCCTGACGGTCCAGCGCGCGGGCTCAGCCATTGTCCATGCAGGCGGCGAAGCCGAGCGTCACGTCGGCCTGGCCCGCCCAGAGCCCGCCATCCGACATCTCGGCGACGGCGTAGATGGTCTGGGCCGCGGCGAGGCGGATGCGCGTCGAGACCTCGGCGCGCGGCATGCGCGGCCCGAACAGGAAGCGCGCGACATGCGGCTGCGGGTTGCGCTCGTTGAAGACATGCACGACGCGGCAGAAATCCGCCGGGGTCATCGGCGAGTCGACCAGGATCGTCATCGGCACCGCGTTGCCGCTCTCGGCGATCACGGGCAGGTCGATCGAGACACGCCCGTCGCGCACCGGGCGGCCGCCGAAGGCGACCGCCACCTCCGCGGCGATGCGCGGCGGCGGCGGCGCCGCGCGCGCGGGCCGCCGCACGAACACGGGCAGCGGCAGCGCGGCGGCGCCCGCGAGGAGCGCGCGCCGCCCCGTCACGTCGCCATCGCGTCGAGGATGGGCAGCTTGCGGATGCGCTTGCCCGTCAGGTGGAACAGGGCGTTGGCGACCGCCGCCGAGATCGGCGGCAGGCCAGGCTCGCCGATGCCGCCCATGGCCACGCCCGGGGTCTCGAGCAGCACCACCTCGACGCGCGGCGCCTCGTCGAAGCGCATCAGCGGGTAGCTGTCGAAGTTGGTCTCCACCG
>Ga0068872_10003595_pt1 | contig 11788 bp, 10 predicted proteins | sample NOAtaG_7_FD_66441 | JGI IMG/M metagenome (GOLD analysis project Ga0068872, IMG submission 66441) | Freshwater lake microbial communities from Lake Erie, under a cyanobacterial bloom - NOAA_Erie_Diel1S_2200h metaG | ecosystem: Environmental > Aquatic > Freshwater > Lake | place: USA: Ohio, Lake...
GCACGCAACGGCAAAAACGCATCGTTCACCAGCGTCAACGGAATATCCCCAAACAACGGTGCCAACAATGGACGCAGGCGCAGTTCATCACTCGGCCAATCAAGGCCCGCCAATCCCCACGCGCTTGCCCGAATCTGCTGATGCAATACACCAGCCTGGTGACACAGCTCGCGTACGATATCTGCATAGAGTACTGCTGCCGCCTCAAGCCCAATACTCTCCCAATTACCGGTACCAAATTGCGCACGCGCGCGTACATGACCATCAAGATCACACAACACCGAATATGTTTTGGTACCGCCTACATCAACACCTACTATCACGATTAATAGCCCTCATCAAAATCAACAATATTATGAAGCTTTTGACCATGCATATACCGTTCGAGATTTTGGATGAACATGTCCATCATGCGCCCACGCGTTTTGGGCGATGAATATGAGATGTGTGGCGTAATCCATACATTTGGTGCATCCCACAGCAGATGATCGACCGGCAGTGGCTCCTCCGGTGCCACATCAAGGCCAGCACCGGCAATCTGACCATTCTGCAACGCCGTAATTAAATCATCTGTATGAATGACTTGTCCGCGCGCCACATTAATCAGATATGCGCTCTTTTTCATCTTGGCGAACGCCTCAGCATTCACCATCTCACGCGTCAGCGGTGTTAGTGGCGTGGCAATGACCACCACATCTGCGTTGGGCAGGAGCGACATCCAATCAGCATCGGCAACTACTTCGTCCACATACTTAGTTGGTTGTGGGCGACGGCGACTACCCACAACCCGCATGCCAAATGACTTAGCGCGTTTGGCTGTCTCTTGGCCGATGCTCCCAAGGCCAATAATGGCCATCGTTTTGCCATCGAGTTCGTCAAGTTTTGTCTGTTCGGTCTCTTCCCACTTTGCGCGTTCGTAGCTCATCAATAAGCGGGATTTTTTGACGTGTGACAAAACAAACATCATCACGAATTCAGCGATTGGAATCGCATGAGCACCAGCCGCATTGGTCAAAATCACGCCTCGTTCACGCATCAAATCGGTGTCGAGGTGATCAATACCAGCACTCGGCGTATAGACCCACTTGACGTTCGGCGCTAACGCCATCGTATGCCGAAACCCCTCAATGCTCGTCCACCAACGCATAAAAATGGTTGCATCACTCGCATCACCTTGGGGCACGCCATCCTCGTCGGTTTGGACGATTTGCATATCGGGGTAGAGCGACAGAATGCGTTGCTCGATGAGCGGTGCAACGCGATAGGGAATCAAGATTTTCATCATCGTCCTCGTACTACGGTCTGACCAGGATGCGGCACCAAGACCTCGCATGTCACCCCGCGCGATGCAAGCTCATCAACGAGTTGTGCCGGCGTCCCAGTCAAAAGTGGAAATGTGCTGTGGTGGATGGGCAACACTGCCGCACTCCGTAGCAATTTAAGCGCATACGCAGCTTCGTATGGCCCCATGGTAAATCGATCACCTATCGGCAATATTGCCACGTCTGGTGCGTACAAATCTGCAATAATCGCCATGTCGGCCATCACTGACGTATCACCCGATGCATAAACGGTTAAATCATCGTCAGCGCGAATGACATAGCCCACCTCACTCCCAAGCGTGCGCACCCCGGCTGCCGTTGGCCAACTGCTACTATGTTGAGCGGCTGTCATGGTAATCCGCACATCGTTGTGACGAATCGTGCCACCCTTATTGAACCCCACGACCTTGTCGGCCGGCACATCCTGCCAAGTCAGCCATTCCACTACATCATACTGACAAAACACCTGCGCACCTGTCGCCTGTTGCAGTCGCGCCACATCGGCTGAGTGATCGGCGTGTCCATGCGTCAGAACGATTACATCAACACCCTGCGTCCGTACCAACTCATGCCACTCTTTGGGGCACGCTGGATTATTGTCGACCCACGCATCGAGTAAGATTCGCGTGCCGTGCGCTGTCACCATATAGACTGTTGCATGCCCTAACCATGTTATATGCATAACCCACCTAGGAATTAAATCGCGGTATACATCTCTATTGTGCCACAGCCGGGCGGAATTGTGTCATGTCTATTGTCTGTTCGTAGGCCAAGGCATAGCGCAGTAGGTTTACATCGTCACGGAATCGACCAACCATCTGTAATCCGACCGGCAACCCACTCCGACTAAACCCGCATGGCACTGATATGGCCGGATGTGTCGTCACCGTGATATAAAAACACGACTTCATCCAGTCGATGTACGTTGGCAAATCAACGCCATTTATTTGTGTCACATATGGCTGGTTCACATCAAACGGCAATACTTGCGTCACTGGCCCCACCACCATGTCATAGCGCTGCATAAACTGTTGCATCCGTTGGAACACCTGCAACTGCAGTCGTTGCGCTTGAGCAACTTGCGGACCAGTCAACGCCCGACCTGCCTCGATGTTCCAAATGACCGTATCTTTGAGCAAATCACGATGGGCATCGAGCAATGGTCCGAGACCCGTCTCAAAGCCGAGTGCCCGCAATACCTGGAACGCCTCATCAGCACCACTAAAGTCAGGCGCTGCGTCCTCAACAATCGCACCCAGATCCACAAATCGCTGACGTTGCGCCGCAATCACATCGGCCAACTCAGACTCGACCGGCAAACCACCCCAATCCGGCGCCCACGCAATCCGCTTGCCTTTGAGTGACACTGGCGCGAGTGTGGCAAGTGCATGCGTATCCACTGCCGCATTGACCATCGCACGCTCATCATAGCCTGCGATGGCTGCCAGCATCAATGCCATATCAGCCACATTACGCGCCATGGCGCCATCAACCGATAACGGCGACCACGAGTCACGCGCTGGCACTACACCGGGCGAGCCACGGAACCCCACCACGCCACAGAATGCGGCCGGGTTGCGTAACGACCCACCCATGTCACTACCATCCGCAATCGGCACCATGCCAGTCGCAAGCGCTGCCGCCGCTCCACCACTACTGCCACCACTGGTGCGCTCGAGATTGTACGGATTGCGCGTCGCCCCAAAAATCGGATTGAATGTTTGCGAACCAGCACCGAACTCGGGCACGTTACTCTTGCCCAGTGTGACCGCACCGGCACGTTTGAGTCGACTGACAATCATCGAATCAACATCGGCGACTTGATCGCGAAAAATGGGCGACCCCTGCGTAAAGCGGAGCCCTTTGGCAGGTGTTAAATCCTTGTGCACCACCGGCAGACCGGCAAGCAACCCACAATCAACACCACGTGCATGAAGCGTATCGATGCTGGCTGCATGCGTCATCGCCCCGACATCATCGAGAGTGATAATTGCATTCACGGCCGGGTTGACTTTGGCGATTTGGGCGAGATGTGCGGCGAGGAGTTCTTGGGCTGAGATTTTTTTCTGCATGAAAGCTTCGCGCTGGGCACGTGCAGTAGCAAACACGACGTCGTTCATTCGATGGCTCTTTCATGTACTTCAAGACAAACCACCGCAACCAAGATGGTTGCGGTGGTTACTCATGACAAACTACACATCACCAGTAAAGCGTTGGGCGGCATCAAACTCCGCCTTGATGGCGGTTTGGGCGTTTTCATCGAACAAGTAATCGATAGCCGTCAGCGCCATCGATACCGCACCATCGACAATTGCTTTGTGGCCCTTCGGTGTAATTGTAGCATCGGCTACTGCGGTCGAGTGCCAACTTGCCTCCTTACCACAAATCTCAAGGTAGGCGCAGATCGCCGGCACATGGTGACTGACGTTCCCCAAATCGGTTGACCCCGACCCTGCTCGTGGTTTACTCTTGGAGACATCGCGACCGATCGACTGTAAGTTCTGGGCGAACAACCCACCAAGGGCCTTGTTGGGTACCATATTAAGGTAGGCGGGCATGTACTCCTCCCAAGTGACCGTACACCCGGTCGCCAGCGCAGCTGCCTCACCACACTTCACGATACGCGTAAACAGATCATTGGCGTACTCAATATCGTCGGCACGAATGCGCCAGCGTGCTGCGGTATAGCTCGGAATAACGTTTGGTGCCGTACCGCCATGCGTGATGATTCCATGGATACGCGCATCATCACGCACCTGCTGACGCAGCAACCCTACACTCGAGAACATGACAATCAACGCATCGAGCGCATTTATCCCATCTTGTGGATTAGCAGCAGCATGTGCTGACTTGCCGTGGAAAGCAATTTCAAGCCCCTTAGCCACAAGCGACGAATCATAATCGAGTCGATCATCAGTCATTGGGTGAATCATGATCGCAGCATCGAGGCCGTTAAAATAGCCTTCTCGAATCATATGAATCTTGCCACCTGCGTTCGGCACGGCTGACTCCTCAGCCGGAGTACCCAACAACTGCACACTGCCTGGCAAGCGATCGCTAACGCGCGCCAATCCCATGGCTGCGCCCAATGCGGCCGTGGCAATGATGTTATGGCCACACCCTTGGCCAACCTCAGGCAGAGCGTCGTACTCTGCAATAATACCGATGCGTGGCCCCGGCTTGCCGCCCGGCAAATCAGCCACAAACGCCGTCTCCATGCCAGCGATGTTCTTTTTGACGGTGGCACCGTACTCGCCAATGATGTCGACGATTTTGGTACTCGCCTGGAACTCCTGGCGACCCAACTCAGGGTTATGGTACATCCAGTCATTAAGGTCAACGAGGGTTGGTAGAGCTTGCTCGATTTCGCGGCGCACTAGGGCTTTCAACTCATCACGCAGACTCGTCATGGTCCGATTCCTTTCGCATCTCCAACGCAGGGAATAGTTCAGCAAGATTCAATAACGCCCATTCGCCGATCAAGATAGCTTCGGCAGTATCATCCGTCAGCGACTTGGCACGTTTATCGGCGGCATTCGCAATACTATTGCGAGCGCTACTCATCGCAGCTTTTTTGGCGTCAGCACCATTACGACGCTGGCGCGAAAGCAACATACCTGGTCGCCACTGTTCGGCTGAGATTTGGTGGTAGTCAATGCGACGGTAGGCGAGGGCTTTTATCCACGGATCGGCAATCATGCCGCCACCCTCGATAACACACGCAACGAGATCAGGGATTTCATTAATCAGTGACACTGATGCGCGACGTAAACGTGGAGCTGAGCCGAAGTTATGCGACCGAAACCAGCGCAACGTACCTGTCGACAAATCAAATAGCGCGAGTCCGCAACGCAGCCCGGCATCTACCGCCAGCAGACTTGGCTTACTCACTACTTTCTCATGCATGGCAGGCAAGTCCGTCATGACAAATCAAGATATCATATGCTATACTATAGCAGAAGATGTGGCGGTGGCCATGCCACGATATGCACATCAACGATACTATTGCACCTTTGAAAGTGGGCAACCCCCACTTTTCTTATTCTCTTTCGCAGTCTGAAAAGGGTGATGTCATGCGTACTGAATTTTTTGCAGCAATATCAGCGATTGCCACCGAACGTGGCATTCCTCGTGAGCTCATTATTGAACAAGTTGAAAAGGCCTTGGTTGTTGCGTACAAGCGATTGCTCGGTGACAAAGCACCACCAGTCGAAATTGTCGTCAAAATCGACCCTGCCAAGGGCGAACCACATGTCTTTACCGACAAAATCGTCGTCGACGAAGTCTACGATAGCCGGATGGAAATCCACATTGACGAGGCACGCAAACTACAGCCCAGCATCGAACTCAATCAAAAGATTACCGTCGAAACGACGCCACGAGATTTTGGTCGTATCGCCGCCCAAACCGCAAAACAAGTCATCATGAATGGCATTCGTGAGGTTGAGCGCGACAACATCCTCAACGAATTCAACACTCGTCGTGGCGAGTTGGTAGTCGGTGTCGTCCAACGCATGGCCGGTAACAACGTTATCATCGATCTTGGTAAGGCTGAAGCCATCTTACCTCGTGAATTCCAAGTACCTACTGACAACTATCGGCCTGGTGCACGTCTGAAGGTCCTCCTCAAAGAGATTCGCCGTGACGAACGTGGCACGCGCCTTATTGTCTCACGCGCTGATGTTGACTTGATTCGGCGCATCTTTGAGATGGAAGTCCCTGAAATCCTGTCTGGTACAGTCGAGTTAAAGAGCATCGCACGCGAGGCCGGCATTCGCACAAAGTGTGCGGTTGCAGCACGCCAAGAAGGTATCGACCCAGTAGGCGCATGTGTTGGTGTGCGCGGCGTACGCATTCAAAGCATTGTCAACGAACTCAACGGCGAAAAAATCGACGTCGTTCAGTGGACTCCCGATATCAAGGAGTTTATTGCGAACGCGTTGTCGCCCGCCCAAGTTGTCGAAGTGCAAATCATCGATGTCGATAAAGCAGTCGTCATCGTACCTGATAAACAACTTTCGTTGGCAATCGGCAAGGAAGGCCAAAATGTGCGTTTGGCTGCCAAGCTTACCAAATGGAAGATCGACATCAAGAGCTCGAGCACACTCCTCGATGAGGTCCGCGAAGCTAATGAGGCGCGACATGCTGCCGACGCCGAGAATATGGCCGAGGAAATTGAATTGGCCAACTCGAAAGCTGAAGATCGGCTGGTTGATGACGATGGTATGGTTGTGTATCAGGGTTTTTCATACGGCCCTCTTGCCCAAGAGTACATTGGTCAAACCGTGCAAATTCGCGCTACATCAAGTCGTTTGTACATTTACTATAATGATCGCTTGATATCAGGATTCACTATCCCAGATATCGACTACACGGTGAATGGATGACGCAACACAACAAACGCCCTAAACATGTTCCGCAACGATTATGTATCAGCTGTCGTACGAGTACCCCAAAACGCGGATTGATCCGCATCGTGCGCACAGCTGAAGGGCGTGTTGCAGTTGACACTACTGGTAAACTTAATGGTCGGGGGGCATATGTGTGTGCCGAACCGCAATGCTGGCAGCATCTCTTAGAACGCAACACCCTCGCCAGTGCGCTCCGACTTCAATCTGTAACAGAAGAGGACAGGGCAATACTAATGTCCTTTGCCCGGACAATCGAAGTTCACAATGAAGATTGACACCATACAAAGGTGACATCGCCCTGATGGAGGATAGGGAATGCAAGAATTCTGGCGTCTGTTAATCAAGTACGCATCCGATGATAAACCACGTGGCGGCAGCAGCCAGCCAACTGACGGGGCAAATAGTGACGATCCGCGTTTGACGAATCGCCCAACTGGCGACCGACCTCCACGCCCAGCCGGCGACCGACCGTTCACCCCACGCGCTGGCGGTGACCGTCCAACTGGCGACCGACCTCCACGCCCAGCCGGCGACCGACCATTTACCCCACGTTCTGGTGGTGATCGCCCAACTGGCGACCGACCTCCACGTCCAGCTGGCGACCGACCATTCACTCCTCGCTCAGGCGGAGACCGCCCGAGTGGCGATCGGCCATATACTCCTCGCCCAGCCGGTGATCGACCTGCAGGCGGTGGTGACCGACCATTCACTCCTCGCTCAGGCGGTGACCGTCCAAGTGGCGATCGACCATATACCCCTCGTCCAGCCGGCGACCGTCCTGCAGGTGGTGGTGATCGTCCATACACCCCTCGTTCTGGTGGTGATCGACCCATGGGCGACCGACCTCCACGCCCAGCCAGTGACCGTCCTTTCAATAGTGACCGCCCGTCCGGCGGCCCACCACGAAGTGGTGGCATGGGTGGCGGTGGTCCACGCGGCGGTGGTGGCGGTGGCGGTTTTGGTGGACCTGGCAGTGCACCAGGTGGAGGCGTCGGTGGCGCAGTACCCGGCGGTCGTGGTGGTAATTCGGGCCGCCAACGCAATACAACTGACCGCAAAAGCGCCATTCGCTCATCAGATGCAGTCGAGAGCGATGGGCAAGGACGTGGACGCGGCGGCAAGGGAGGCAAGGGCTCAAGCATTTTGAGTCGATTGCCACAAACCCGTCAGCCAGCACCTCGCCCTGTCGTACGACCCAAAGGTCCCGTCCAACTTGGTAGCAACTTGACAGTTCGTGAGCTTTCAGAGGCCACGGGTGTCAGTGCAGCCGAAATTCTTAAGTCGTTGCTCAAGGGTGGCGTTATGGCCAACATCAATCAGCAAATCGACTACGAGACCGCTGCACTCATCTGCACCGAATACAACATTGAGACTGTCGAGTATATTCCTGAACAGCTCGCCGGCATCGTCGATAACATCAAAGACGTGCTCGCCGCAGAAACAGCAGAGTCGCTCATTACCCGTCCACCTGTGGTCACCATTATGGGTCACGTCGACCACGGTAAGACCAAGTTGCTGGACGCAATCCGGCAAACCCGTGTCGCCGAAGGCGAGGCTGGTGGCATTACTCAGCACGTCGGTGCCTACCAAGTTGAAGTCGGTAGTCGCAAGATTACCTTCCTTGACACACCAGGCCACGAGGCATTTACAGCCATGCGTGCCCGTGGAGCACAAGTTACCGACATCGTAGTGCTCGTCGTTGCCGCCAACGATGGTGTGATGCCCCAAACCGTTGAGGCAATTTCACACGTCAAAGCAGCCGGCGTACCAATGATTATCGCTATCAACAAGATAGATACCGTCGGCGCAAATCCTGATTTGGTCAAACAACAGTTGGCTGCCAACGACGTGATTGTTGAGTCGTACGGTGGTGATGTACCGAGTGTCGAGGTCTCAGCCTTGATGCGAACCAACATTGATGGCCTACTCGAAATGATTCTACTTGTCGCAGACATTCAGGATTACAAAGCGAACCCCGATAGCAAAGCCGTTGGGACTGTCGTCGAAGCCGAAATGGATCGTCAGCGTGGCCCGATTGCCACTGTCCTCATCCAGAACGGTACCTTGCGCCTCGATGATAACGTACTCGTCGGCAACGGCACCGGTACCGTGCGTGCCATGTTCAACGACACCGGTAAGCGTATCCGCTTTGCCGAGCCGTCATCGCCAGTGCTGATTCTTGGTCTGAACGAAGTACCAATGGCCGGCGACATTTTGCAAGTCATGACCGACTTGACCATTGCTCGCGACGTGGCTGTCCAACGTCAGCGCCAAATCCGTATCGATGCAATGGCTAATTTGCGATCAGTCAGTCTTGATGGATTGTTTGCCAACATTCAGCAAGGCAAGATCAAAGAGCTCAATTTGATTGTCAAAGTCGATGTCCAAGGATCGATTGGAGCCATTGAGCATGCCCTCGGACAGCTCAACACCAACGAGGTACAAATCAAGATTATCCACCGCGGTACCGGTACGATTACCGAAAGCGATGTAAACTTGGCGATTGCCTCACGAGCCATTATCATCGGCTTTAATGCGCGTCCAGACCCGGCCGGTCGCCGTGCAGCTGAGCAACACGGTATCGACATCCGCTTCTACAACATCATCTACAACTTGGTTGAGGAGATGAAGAAAGCCATGATCGGTATGCTCGACCCGGAATACCGCGAGGTCACCGAGGGGTATGCAGAGGTGCGCAACACCTTCCGCTTGCCCTCACGCGAGATCGTGGCAGGGTTGTACGTCACCGATGGCAAGATTAACCGTCAGCAGAGCGTCCGCGTCTTGCGTAGCGGTGTCGTACTCCACGAAGGACGATTGAGTAGCTTGCGCCGATTCAAAGAAGACGTACGTGAAGTCAACTCGGGCTATGAGTGTGGTGTGGTCGTCGAAGGCTTTACTGACGTCCAAACTGGCGACAATCTTGAGTTCTTCCGCAAGGAGCGCGTGGAGCGTACTGCCTGATGAGTAAACGTACCCAACAAGTGGCCGGCGAGGTGCAACAAATCGTCGGCCGCCTCATCCAATTTGAGGTCAAAGACCCGCGCGTCGCTTTCTGCACGATTGTGAGCGTGGATATGTCACCAGACCTGCAGATGGCCCACATTTTTGTGTCGGTCATGGGGGATGAGACTGCCCGCAAAGAGACAATGGCCGGATTAGATCGCGCCAAAGGTTTTATTCGCCGTGAGCTCGCCCGCGAGCTCCGGCACCTGCGCACCGCGCCCGATATTCGCTTCAAGCTTGACGAATCCTTAGACCATAGTTTGCGTATCGGCGAACTTATTCGCGACATGAACAAACCACAATAGAGGACGTGATGGACCGCCACTCACTTTTTAGTCGTGAAAGCAATGTCTGGAAAGAGCGCATTCATAATGCGAGTTCTATCATGCTTGTCACCCACGTCAACCCGGACGGCGATGCAATCGGATCACTGATGGGACTATACGAAGCACTCCCACAACTCACCGATGCACCGATTATTCCGGTTATTCAGCAACCAGTCCCAGCCTATTTAGCATGGTTGGATCATATCGACAAGAGCATTGCCCTCGACGCTCATGCTACTTGGCCAAACCCTGACCTCATCATCGCGGTCGACTGTGCTTCAGCCGACCGCCTCGGCGGCATCGACGCCAAACACATGGCCAAGTTGCACGATACAACAATGATTCAGATCGACCATCATGCAACGAACACGCTGTTTGCCAAAAACAATCTCGTAGTACCTGAGTCGTGTGCGACCTGCGAGATTATCACCGAGTTCTTACCGACGCTGGGAGTGACAATCACGGCAGGCATCGCAACACCGTTGCTGTTGGGCATCATGACCGATACACAGAGCTTCCAGATCTATGATACCCACGCCGAAACGCTCCAACTCGGTGCGAAGCTGTTTGCTGCTGGTGCAGACCATCAACAAATTGTCATGCGCGTGTTCCGTTCGACCCGACTTGAGGCACTCACACTAGCCTCACGGGTCATCGGCAATATGCACACTTCAGGCAAAGTCGTTTGGTGCAGCGTGCCCATGGAGTGGGTCAACGAGTTTGGCGCTAGCGACGATGAGACCGATGAGGCGTTGCACATGCTCCAGCGCATTGACGGCCCTGAAATTATTATGTTAATCAAAGAACGTGAGAATGGTGTCAAAATAAGCTTACGTTCGCGCAATGTAGTAGTATCAGGTGTTGCTAAAAAGCACGGTGGCGGTGGACACGCTCACGCGTCAGGCATCAACTTCCCGGATCTCACTATTCAAGAGGCAGCCGACCGATTATTGCCGGATCTTCACGCACTATGCACGGCTTCATCAACATCGACAAACCCCTCGGCATAACATCACACGACGTCGTCTCGCGATTACGTCGTATTACACGTATCAAACGCATTGGCCATGCAGGCACACTAGACCCCGCTGCAAGCGGGGTCTTGGTCGTTGCGGTTGGCCAAGCAACGCGCCTTATTGAATATGTCCAAGACGACACACGCAAGCGCTATCATGCACAAATTACGCTCGGTAGTGCCACAGATAGCGACGATGCCACAGGCACAGTCATTGCTACAGCGCCAATACCCACCCTCACGCAAACAGCCATTGAGGTGGTGCTGACAGGATTAACTGGCAACATCATGCAAGTACCTCCCAAAGTATCAGCATTACATGTGGATGGACAACGCATGTATGACCTAGCCCGTCAAGGCAAAGCTCCAGACCTACCAGCGCGCCCTGTTACGGTCTTCGCTATCACATTGTACCGTTGGGATGCACATACCATCGAGATAGATGTAGAATGCGGTAAAGGTACGTACATTCGCGCAATTGCTCGTGATATCGGCCTAATGCTTGGCACACAAGCCCACCTTAGCACACTACGCCGCACAATGGTAGGATCGTTCGTTGATACTGACGCGCTCACACTAGATACACTGACCATCGAACAGGTACAAGCACATTTGGTGTCGCCGTTACACGCTATTCGCCATCTGACCCACATCACGATTGATGACGAACAAGTGCGACGGGTACGCAACGGTCTACCGCTACGGACT
>Ga0068872_10003597_pt1 | contig 11788 bp, 6 predicted proteins | sample NOAtaG_7_FD_66441 | JGI IMG/M metagenome (GOLD analysis project Ga0068872, IMG submission 66441) | Freshwater lake microbial communities from Lake Erie, under a cyanobacterial bloom - NOAA_Erie_Diel1S_2200h metaG | ecosystem: Environmental > Aquatic > Freshwater > Lake | place: USA: Ohio, Lake...
GTACTCTTGTTCTGTCTCATCTGAGCAAAGAGTTGCAAATGCTTGAACTAAAAAATCAGATACAATCGAAGGTAAAAACAGATATAGATAAACAACAGCGTGACTTTTTTCTGAGTCAACAACTAAAAACCATTCAGGAAGAGCTTGGTGGAAATCCTTTTGAAGAACAATTGAAGGAGTATCAGAAAAGAGCATCCGAGAAAAAATGGAAGGAACAAATAGCTGCCGTATTCAAAAAAGAGTTGGAAAAGCTGCAAAGGATGAATCCGAACGCAGCTGAATACTCGGTACAAACCAATTACATTGAAACACTTCTGGATTTGCCTTGGGATGAGTATTCCGAGGACAATTTCGATTTAAAGCGCGCTTCAGATATCCTGGATGAAGATCATTATGGCCTAGAAAAAGTTAAAGACCGTATTCTGGAGTACCTGGCAGTTCTCAAACTGAAAGGCAATATGAAATCTCCTATTCTTTGCCTGTATGGCCCTCCCGGCGTAGGAAAAACATCTTTGGGAAAGAGTATTGCTAAAAGCCTAGGACGCAGTTTTGTGAGGATGAGCCTAGGTGGATTGAAGGATGAATCAGAAATAAGGGGGCACCGCAAAACATATATAGGCGCCATGCCCGGTCGCATTTTACAAAACATCAACAAGGCCAAAACTTCCAATCCCGTTTTTATTCTGGATGAGATTGATAAAGTTGGCAATGATTTTCATGGCGATCCAAGTTCAGCCTTGCTGGAAGTGCTGGATCCGGAACAAAATCATGCTTTTTACGACAATTTTCTGGAAGTGGACTACGATTTATCCAAAGTGATGTTCATTGCCACTGCCAATTCATTAAGTTCCATTCAGCCGGCATTGCTCGACAGAATGGAGATTATTGACATAACCGGTTACACGATTGAAGAAAAAACCGAAATAGCCAAACGCCATCTTATCCCAAAGCAGTTGGAGGAACATGGATTAAAACCGGGGCAACTTCAGTTTTCGGATGAAGTAATAGAGGTCATTGTTGAAAGCTATACCAGAGAATCGGGATTACGAAGACTTGAAAAGCAAATTGCCAAAATCATGCGTAACAAGGCAAGGTTTATTGCCATGGGGGAAAAAATTAAACCTCGCATAACCAAACCAGATGTGCGTAAAATACTTGGAGCAGAGTTGTTCCATAAAGATAGTTTTATAGATAATGATGTAGCAGGTGTAGTTACCGGCCTGGCCTGGACCGCTGTGGGTGGCGACATCCTTTTTATTGAAGCAGGTTTGAGCAGAGGAAAAACAGGAGGTAAACTTACACTCACCGGAAACCTGGGCGAGGTAATGAAAGAAAGTGCGGTTATTGCGCTTGAATATTTAAAAGCACATGCCCACCATCTTCAGATTCCTCATCAGGCCTTCGACGATTGGAACATTCATATACATGTACCGGAAGGAGCCACGCCAAAAGACGGCCCATCTGCCGGTATTACCATGCTAACTGCGCTTGCCTCGGCATTTACACAGAGAAAAGTGAAGAAACAAATGGCCATGACCGGCGAAATTACGCTTCGAGGCAAGGTCTTGCCGGTTGGAGGTATTAAAGAAAAAATCCTGGCTGCAAAAAGAGCGGGTATTTTTGAGATTATTTTATCCGAGGAAAACAAAAAAGATATAGAAGAAATCAGGGCTGACTACATTAGCGACATGACTTTTCATTATGTAAAAAAAATGGAAGAAGTCCTGAAGCTTGCCCTTTTGAAAGAAAAAGTAAAATCTCCACTCAAATTATAAACAAACTTTTTCTCAATGAATGCCTTGGCTTATTGTAAAATATGCTATTATAGCGAAAGATACCAAAACTCCTGATGGCATCAGAGATACCCAATAACAAGAACCCTCATCCCCAATTTGCAGTATTATTGATGTGCCTGATGGCATTGCTGATGCTATCTAAAATTGCTTCCGGACAATCTGTAAAAAAAACAGTATCTAGAGTTGAGAGCAATATGGCGGAAGGGAAGTATTATGAAAACATAGCCCTGCTTGATGCTGCCATTCTCAAAAAACCGGATGAGCCCGAGTTATTCAAACTTCAGATACTAAACTATCTGTCCCTTGGTAAAAAAAACATAGGAGACAGTATTTTTAGTGCTCATGCCAGATTGTTTCTGGATGCTGATTTTATTGACTTTTATATTCAACGGGCTTATGAAACCGGACAATACAGGAATATTGTAAATGCCTGTCGGAACAAAAAACTTCAGAACAAAATTGAAATATCCGGATGGGATAAATATTTTCAGTCATTAATTAAATCAGGAAATAGCGATTCTCTCGAATATTTTGCTGAAAAATATATTGCTGAAAACAGCAAACAATACCTGGGATATTTTTACAAAGGATATTCCCTTGAATTGAAAAAAGTAATGGAGCGTGCCAAAACAGAATACAACAAATCGCTCTATTATACAGACCAAATTCCTGAGGTTAAAAATTATGCCTTGGCGTGTATTCATTCGGGGCTTGCCAGAATATCATTTTATTACAACCAGTATGAAGATGCATTAACAAATTGCGGCAAGGCACTCAATGCTGACAACAAGTTATCGGATATTCATTACCTGAAAGCCAAGATACTCATTCAAAAAAAACAATTCTCCGATGCACAGGAAGCGCTTTATCAGGCACTCACCATAGACTCGGAAAACTTGAAATTACTGGAAGCAATTTTCTATAACTCTATTAAAATAAATAATCCGGGCATGGCCCTTAACTATATTAAAAAATTGGGATCACTTACCTCACTCAATGATACATTACTATTCGACAGGGCCAAGATATACCTGCAAAACAAGATTTACCTTTTAGCCTATTTGGATCTTAAAAATCTTAAAAAGAAAGGGCGCCTTTTTCCCGGTATGGAAGATGTGATAAGAGAGGCTAAGATTGACAAAGATCAACCATGGATCAGGATCATGTCACCTGTGGGCGACACCATTGAATATGGCATCAAGGAGAAAAAAATAAGCTTTGAAATAATGGTGGACGAAAAAAGCGGACTGACGAGTTTTGCCTTTAATGATAGCATGATAAATCTGAACATGGATACCTCCTATGTCTTTTATCACACTGTTGCAATCAATAAATATAAAACAATCACCTTCTCGGCAACAGATGTTTATGACAATAGTACAAAAGTGAGTATTCCCATTAAAGTTGACCTTGTGCGTCCATTAATTGATGTTGCATATCCCCAATTGGTCAACGGAAGGTCATTGGTTCCTGAGAACCCGGATGACCCTTATATGTATCTTGAAATGAATCTGAGCGACAACAATAAAATAGAAAAAGTGCTTGTTAATGGTGTTGAGAGAAAGATTGCTCAAAAAAATCAAACCAAATGTTATGATAAGATAAGTATAGATAAAAAAGACAGTATTGTCATTGAAGTTGATGATGAAATGGGGAATCGCCTGAGAAAATCTTATTTCATAGATCGTGAAAGGGCGAGAGAAAACAGTAGAAATCCAATGGGTAAAACTTTCGTGTTGATACTGACCAATTTTAAATATCAAAATCTCAAGGAACTGAACGGGCCTGCTTCAGATGCACAACTCCTAAAATCCTGCCTACTGAATTACTCTGTAGACTCCATCATTCATTACGAAAATCTCACCTTGGCAGATTTCAGAAAAGCCATCAATACAGATGTATCTTCATGGGTGAACAAGTTTCATGTGAAGTCATTGCTGATATGGTATGGCGGACATGGTACCTATTCCGAATTTCACAACAGCGGTTACTGGATTCCCGTAGATGCTGTTGTAGATGATTTTGAAAATTATTACTCCCTCACCGAATTAAAAATTGCCCTTTCCGCGAATAAAAAGCTGAACCATTTACTGCTGATTTCAGACGCATGCCAAACCGGTCAGTCATTCTATGCCAAAAGTATTCTCAAAAGCACATCAAGCCCATGCAGTGAATGGCAGCTTACCAAGATGCGTTCAGCCGAGTGCTTCACTTCATCCGACAGTCAACTATCATCAGACAATTCGATTTTTGCAAAAACTTTTACCAAGGTTTTGCAAAATGACCCTTCTGAGTGCTTAGGCATTGTAAGTGTTGCCGAAAAGGTTACCGAAATTGTGCTTCAAAACCAGGCACAAACTCCTATTTTTGGAAACATTACCGGTATGGAATCTGAGAATGGTTCCTTTGTTTTTATCAAAAGATCTTTTGTGGAAAAAAAATAAGCCCTCCTTCGGATAAATTATTTATCAAAAAAATTTTTCGATTGAAAATATTTACTAGTTGCTTGGCCTTTTTCCCCTAATTTCATCAGTCAATTGAATCATCATGCTGATGTAAGTATCTGCCTTGCATCGCTTGCCATACTCGCCATCATTCAGCGGCACGATTAATCATAACAGTTCAAACCCTTAACACACATCTAAGATGAAAGCATACAAATTCTGTCAAAGCTGCGGATACCCCTTAAAAAAAGACAAAAAAGGCGGAGGAAGTGAAAAAAATGGTAGCAGCAGCAAAAAGTATTGTTCTATGTGCTATGAAAAAGGTGAATTTACCACACCGCCGGAGATTGATACCGCAAAAAAGATGCAGGATTTCTGCATAATAGAAATGAAAAAAGATGGTATCAATGGTTTTTTTGCCTGGCTTGCTACGCGGAGTATTCCTTCATTAGAGCGTTGGAGGAAATAATTTATTTATCCATTACTCTGGTTTTATCTTACCGCTTACCTTCAGTATCATCATTGGCTTTCCCTGCCATACATGGTTGTGATTCCAACTGACACTACACTCTCTTTGTACAAAGGCAATAATCCTACATTTGTGGCGTAGTACATAGAATGTTCCGGAGTAAATTTTTCATCCTCTTATCTCTCCTGCTCAGTATATATGCCTGTCGCAGAGACGCTATTGTTTTAAGTGACAAGGGCGCGCGCTTGCAATTTTCTAATGATACTGTATTGTTTGATACCGTATTTACCCAAATGGGAAGTGTAACCAAATCATTGGTTGTGCGCAATCCTTACAACAGAACCTTAATCATCAGTGAAATTCGTTTGGGAGGAGGGAACAACGGGTACCGCTTAAACATAGATGGCATCAAAGGAAATGTGGCGAAGGAAATCGAAATAGCGCCAAACGATAGCATCTATATTTTTGTGGCTGTTACCATTAATCCGCTTCAGGCAAATGCCCCACTTGTTGTTAGCGATTCGCTCCTGTTTACAACCAATGGTAACCAACAAAAAGTACTTTTGGTTGCCTGGGGTCAGGATGCACATTACATTACACCAAACAGTAAAATAGGATTTATTGATTACTCCATTGTTGCGCAAACAGCAACCAGTGTTACCTGGACAAACGACAAACCCTATGTAATCTATGGCTATGCAGTGGTTGATTCTGCTGCCCAGCTAAACATTGATGCCGGTTGTAAAATTCATTTTTTCAGGAATTCAGGTCTATGGATATATCGGGGTGGCAAACTGATGGTTAACGGAAATCTTTCTGCCCAAGTGGTTTTTCAGGGAACAAGGCTTGAAGCCGATTACAAAGACCTGAACGGACAATGGGACAGGATTTGGATCAATGAAGGGGCAAGTTCTGAGATCAGGTTTGCTGTGATTAAAAATGCATTTATCGGCATACAGTGCGAAACACTATTAGGAAGATATGCACCGGACCAAACTGGATTGATACTTGAAAACACCATTATCAAAAACATGTCGGGCGCAGGCATTCTCTCAAGATATTACAAAATTTATGGAAGAAATAATCTGATTTATAATTGCGGTGGCTACAACCTTGCGCTCACTTTTGGTGGAACATACCGTTTTACCCAATGTACATTTGCAAATTATTGGAGCACCCCTACCCGCAAAACACCTTGCATTTATTTCAACAACAAACAGGTGCCGCTCGATACATGTCTATTCAGAAACTGTATTGTATTCGGAAACAATGAGAGCGAATTCGAATATGAAGAACTGGGAGGAGGAAGCTTGCAATTTGCAGTCGAAAACAGTGTAATCAAAATAAAAGACTCTTTTTTATCTGGTGTATCTTCTAAGTTTATCAACTGCAGCATCAATCCTACATTGAGTGGAAACAATGCAAGCCTTTTTAAGGATATTGAAAAGGAAAATTATGAACCTGCAGATGATTCGCCCGCAATTGGCAGAGGCAATTTTACTTACATCCTCAATTGGCCCACAGATTTAAAGGGCGATGCCTGGCTGAATCCACCTTCAGCCGGTTGTTACGAATACTAAAAAATCAGAGGAACCTGATCTTTCTAGTTTTTGCTTTTCCGCCAAAACCCTGAGAGGTATTCAGTACAAGGAAAAACTCCATGGCACCATTTCCATTGCTCACTGTTCGGAGTTTAGAAATATTCACATCGTAACTGGCACCGAAGGAAATGTTCCGGTATTCTAATCTGACGATAGGACACAAGGCCTCTTTGTGGCGATAATTTAATCCGAGGAAGAAAGAACTTTGCTTTTTAAAATCTGTGTAAACAGATGCCTGAGAGAGCATAAAACGGGTTCCTATTCCCACATTGAACAATTGTTGCGTTCCTTGTCTAATGTAACAAAGCGATGGAACAAGCCTAATGCGTGATTCGTAATTGGTGGAAATATCCCATTGGGTGTGAAAGACCAGTTTTCTGTTAAGAAAAGCTTTTTCTGTTTTGCTGAAGGAAATGTTTGGTCCATTGATGTGCCATAGGGCAAGACCGGCTGTCATTTGAATACTTTTGGTAAGGACTCCGTTGAACAATGCACCGGCAGAAATATCAGCATAATTAAAGTTACGGCGACCGTTTGAAAGAAGGTTGTCTTCGTTGGCAGGAAGTGCCGAATTAAAAGTTGATTTGTTAAAATCCCACTGAGAATCCCAAGTAAGCGGGACATTGGGATTCCCTCTTGCCAATTGAGCATAAGCGCCAAGAATACCAAGGGTAAGAAAAGAAGAACCTGAGCTGTTCAGAGATTTGGAAAATGAAGCCGACAAGGAAGCGGATGTGGTATTCATTTCATCAAAGCCTCTGTTGTGTCGGTAGGCTGTTAAACCAATTCCCCAAAAATCACTCCCACTTCCTTTGGGAAAAATGGAAGCATCAGCAGATATCATGGTGGTTGAAAAAGCTTTTGCATCATTCCCTTTTACACTTCCGTACTGACTACGATAAAGGGATGAAACCCGTAAATCTCTGTTCATAACACCGGTATGCGCAGGGTTGATAAGCAAAGAAGGATTGTTGAATTGGGTAATATGAAACTCCTGAGCATTCAAAAAAAGCACCGGAACAATAAAGAGTGAAAGAAGTATTTTCTTTTTCATGAGTTAACGCATTAGGGTAAACTTACCATTTAAATCAAACGGTTTCTCGTCTTTGAATAACCCAAAACAATGGTAGATATAAACACCGGGCATGGCAGGCTCTCCTTTGATAGTGCCGTCCCAACCATATTCCTTGCTAATAGATTCGAAGATCAATTCACCAAACTCATTGAATATTCTGAATGTAAACTGATCGGGTTTGATTTGGTTATTGGCTGCTCTTGCATAGAATACATCATTAACTCCATCTGCATTAGGAGAAAATGCTGATGGAATATATAGCTCATAATTGAGTTCTACCCTTAACTCAACAGTATCCGAATTACGACAACGCGTACTTAGATTTGTTACAGTAACTATATATGTTGTGAGTGTATCCGTGGCTCGCGAAACCGGATCTGGAATATTTGTAAGGGAGAGTCCTGTGGCTGGTGACCATAAATAGCTATAATTTCCGGAAGGACTTACTTTCACTTTGAGATTTGCTGAGCGACCGGAAGTGATGGTTTGGTCAACACCTGCATCTACTGTTGGGGTTTCTTGCAGGGTAACCGTAAACGGTTGTGAAGTGGCAGAGGTAGTAGTGATACATCCTGTGAGATTGGAAACCGAGGCAACGAATACAGTGCCTGTTGTAACATCCTGCATAACCAAACCTGCTCCAGTAAAAGGAATCGTATTTCCGTCTTTGGTCCATGAGTAAGTACCACCGGGTACATTATTTACTGCATTGAGAGTTCCGGGGGTTTTAGTACAAAAAGGTGCAACCTGAAGAATACTAAGCGAGGGTATGATGCGTTCTGTAACATCAATAATCACGCTATCTCTTTCTATGGAATCTGTTGAACAAATCTCACTGCTGGTTATTTCCACTGACACTTTTGTTTGGCCCGGAGGAAGATTACTTGTGTTAAATGCAGAATCTATAGCCCCAGGCACCAATGCGTTGTTTACAAACCATCTGTAATCAGGATTCAGGCCCTGATTGGTAGCGGAAGTGGTGAAAGCTACAGGATTACCCTGACAAATCTTAGAAACATCTGATGACAATTGCAAAGTCACCGCTGGCCCTGTTGAATAAGTGATGGTAATGATATTACTAGTCTGAGGAGAACCTGATAGACAGGGGTCTGTATTGGTGACCACACAGGTTATCTGAGCACCATCAGGATAATTGGTTGTGGTAAATGTGGAGGCCACTTGACCCTGCTGCAAAATCCCATTGATAAACCATTCGTAGTTTGTTCCCGGTGCCAAGGGATTAACCACAGATGTAAAGGTGATTGGTGTTCCCTGGCAGGGTGTGGTGTTCGGAAACACCGAAATATTATGCACAATCGGTTGTGCCTGGGAGAGAATGATAAAAGCAGGTGAGGTGGCACTGGCATTGTTTAAACAAGGATCGGTTGAACTAACCACCACTGTAACGGCATTCAATCCAATGAGGGTATTGGTTGTATAGGAGGCAGATGTTCCGGTTTGAACCTGGGTTGCATTCACAAACCAGGTAAAGGTGGCATTGGTAAGAACAACATTGGGGATAGCATTAAATGTAACCGACTGGGTGGGACAGATAGTGTCGTTGGAAAAGGTGTTTATCTCAACAGATAGGTTTTCACCATCCAGAAAAACATTACCTGTGGCCTGCACAGATGGATTGCTGATGCATGGATCATTTGTAACCAGTGTAACCACCACCGTACTTTGCACAGTGATATTTGAAAGTGTGAAAACCGGATTGTTCTGTCCTATCTGAACCTGTCCGTTCACCGTCCATGTCCACAAAGTATCTGTAAGTGGCAAGGAAGAAGAAGCAGTAAAAGTGACTGATTGTCCCGGGCAAACTGAGTCGGCTGTTTGGGTAAAATTTAGTAGAATGGTTTGCGGGGGATTGATGTTGAAGATTATTGAACTTGAACCAATTGTAATGGGATCAGCACCTACGATTCTGATGAGGTAACCTACACCGGGCGGGGTGCCGATGGGTATGGTAACTGAGATGGGGCTTGTTGTGGAGTTTCCGATGTTTACGGGTGATGCAAAGCTGCCGGAGGCATCGGAGAGTTGCGCGGTAAAAACATTACCGGTATTGAATGTGCCGGTCGTAGTGAAAGGTATTGTGAAATCATCGCCTGCGCAGTATGAGGAGGCAGGTAGATTTCCAGTAGTTATCGTTTGGGCATACGATGGAAATACATAGCAAGAAATTGCCAGTACGAAGAGTATTCCAAAAAGCCTTGTTTTTTTCATAGCAGTGTCACAAAAATAATGATTGCGGGCAATAAAGCAGCAAATTGACCGACAAGGATACAAAAATGTACCTTCGCATTTCGAAGAAAATTTTATGGATTCAAAAAACGCATTCACCGTCCTTGAGGGCTTAACCTACGACGATGTGCTTTTATTGCCCTCCTATTCTGAAGTTTTACCCAGAGAGACTGATATCACTGGTCGTTTTAGCAGGAACATCATCTTAAAAACACCGGTAGTAGCAGCAGCCATGGATACGGTTACCGAATACGAACTGGCTATAGCCATTGCGCAGGAGGGGGGCATGGGAGTTTTGCATAAAAGCATGGGTATTTCTGAGCAGGCAGAACATGTGAGAAAAGTAAAGCGATCGGAAAGTGGAATGATTCTAGATCCTGTGCAACTTGATGAACATGCACTGGTGGGAGATGCCCTACACCTTATGAAGGAACATAAAATTGGTGGCATCCCTGTTATTGACGAGAACAAAACCCTCAAGGGCATTATTACCAATCGCGATCTCAGGTTCGAAAAAAATCATGCGCGCCCTGTTGCAGAAGTGATGACCCGAAAAGTGGTTACCACCATTCCCGGAAAAAGTCTGGAAGAAGCCGAAAAAATTCTTCAGGAATTTAAAATTGAAAAGCTTCCCGTTGTCGACAATCAAGGCAAACTCGTGGGATTAATTACTTACAAAGACATTATCAAAAGCAAAATAAAACCCAATGCATGCAAAGATTCTCTGGGCAGATTGAGGGTTGCAGCTGCTGTTGGAATAACTGCTGATACCCCCGAACGCGTAAGGCAATTAGAAAAAGCCGGAGCAGATGCAATTGTGATTGATACCGCTCACGGCCATTCTGCCGGGGTCATCAACATGCTGAGGGAACTTAGAAAACAATTTCCGAGTCTTGAACTTGTGGCAGGAAATATAGCAACAGGAGAAGCGGCCAGAGATCTAGTTAAAAATGGTGCCGATGCAGTAAAAGTTGGAATCGGTCCGGGGTCAATTTGTACCACAAGGGTGATAGCAGGTGTTGGCGTACCTCAGCTCACTGCCATTTGGGAAGTTGCCAAAGCCCTCAAAGGCAGTGGTATTCCAATGATTGCCGATGGAGGTATCCGTTTTTCAGGTGACATTGTAAAAGCACTGGCTGCAGGAGCCGGTTGTGTGATGCTGGGCTCTTTATTCGCTGGTGTTGAGGAGTCTCCCGGTGAAACCATCATTTTTGAAGGACGCAAATTCAAAGCTTACCGCGGCATGGGGTCGATTGAAGCCATGCAAAGCGGATCTAAGGACAGATACTTTCAGGATGCTGAAGATGATATCAAGAAGTTTGTCCCGGAAGGTATCTCCGGTCGGGTTCCTTTCAAAGGAAGCCTGCAGGAAGTTTTGTACCAACTCATGGGAGGTTTGCGAGCAGGTATGGGCTATTGTGGAGCGCCTAACCTCGAAGCTCTCCAACAAGCAAGATTTATAAAAATTACCTCTGCCGGGGTAAGAGAAAACCATCCCCATGATGTAATCATCACCAGGGAAGCCCCAAATTACAGCCGATGAATTTCAGCGAAAACCGCATTTGCAAACTCCTTGGAATTGAATATCCGATTATACAAGGAGGCATGATCTGGTGCAGCGGATGGGAATTGGCCTCCGCAGTGAGCAATGCCGGCGGACTGGGCCTAATTGGATCAGGATCCATGTATCCGCATGTGCTGAGAGAACACATACAAAAATGCAAAGCGGCAACCCAAAAACCTTTTGGCGTAAACATCCCCCTCCTCTATCCCAATGTAGAAGAACATATCGCCAGTGTCATCGAATTAGAAGTACCTGTTGTTTTTACCTCGGCCGGGAACCCGGCCACTTATACATCCCATTTAAAAAACCATGGCATCAGGGTTGTCCATGTTGTTTCAAATACCCGTTTTGCCATCAAGGCAAGGGAGGCAGGAGCGGATGCATTGGTAGCCGAAGGATTTGAAGCCGGTGGACACAATGGAAGAGAAGAAACCACCACCCTTTGCCTTATTCCATTGGTGGCAGAAGCCGTTGATGTTCCGGTGATTGCTGCGGGCGGCATCGGTGGCGGAAAAGCCATGTTGGCAGCCATGGCCCTCGGAGCAGAAGGCGTTCAGGTAGGGAGCAGGTTTGTTGCCTCTGTAGAATCGAG
>Ga0068872_10003598_pt1 | contig 11785 bp, 9 predicted proteins | sample NOAtaG_7_FD_66441 | JGI IMG/M metagenome (GOLD analysis project Ga0068872, IMG submission 66441) | Freshwater lake microbial communities from Lake Erie, under a cyanobacterial bloom - NOAA_Erie_Diel1S_2200h metaG | ecosystem: Environmental > Aquatic > Freshwater > Lake | place: USA: Ohio, Lake...
TATACTAGGTGCATGATGATGTGGATAATACCAACTCCATGATACACATCCTTGATAATAATAAGTTAATACCCATACTAATCCTTGTAAATACTGATGACATGTTTCATCAATATTATGTATAGTAGGTTCATTTTTGGTAGTTTCTTTATAATATCGTCGTGTCCATTGGCGATCTCTATTTTGTACATCAATTCGTGCTTCAGCGCTATTCGATGAATTTCTTTGATAAATAGGATAAGCATCAATTATGGCTTTTCGTCGTTCATCATCATTATGAGTAATACCAAGTCTAGGTTTCATCCGGCTTCTTTTTTCTTCTAGATCAAGCATTAAACGATCTTCCATGAGACTTAGTTTATAAAGGACTTTTTCGAAAAAAGGGAAATTAATTCTACAATTGTCAATGTCAATCAAGTTTTGGAATTCAAAGCTTTCTTGATATGATGATTTATTCATTTTCCATGCACCTTCTGACATTTCAGTGCCAGTTTTAATACCATCACCACTAAAGGCACTACTATCTCTGCTCCAACCATATTTTTTAATAGTTTTAGTCATATTAGTAAATACTTGACAATATACATCCAACAGAAGATCTAAACCACCTTCTTTAATATTTAGAGGGGGTAATCTAGGAACGAAATCATTACCTATGAAGAAACAAAGAAATATATAATCATCTATTAGTTTAATTTGTTGTGTCATTTCCATATCATACGGAATCATTTCTTTAAGATCAGTTAAAATGCTATATTTGAGGAAATCTATATCTAAATAACAGAATTGAACTGTATCTGATTGGAATTCTTTACCAAATTCAATGCTTTCCCGTAGTAATTTAATTTGATTAACATGTGATAACATGGCTAACATCATTAGATCAGCATCAAGACCATAAATAATAATATCATGACCTTTGATAACATCTTCAGAATGTTCCCTGATGTGATTAAGTATTTTGTGTTCTCCTTCACCAGGTTGATTCGAATCAGAAATAATGAATGTTAGAGATTGTAGAAGAGGATCATTACTGGTATTAACATATAGACGTATAGCATCAGCTAATTTCTGCATAAAAATAGTTCCTGGTGTAATAGCGTTAGTATCCCAATGTTCAGATTTGGGTTCTGATTCGGGTTCAGATTCAGTATTTTGTGTAGACGTGGTATGTGTAGATGCATAACCGGCATCTTGGATTAATTCATTGATCCAATTTACTTCTTTGTCTTTGACGGATTTGAAGCGACGATATCTTTGCTGAGCCATTTTAGCACGTGGTGCAACACCGTCAATAGACAAATAAACTAATCTTCTAGGGTTAGCATATGTAATAAGTTTTAACATATAGTCAATACAGTCTTGTATCATATGTTTTTCGATGATATCTTTACGATTATGATGGTAATCGGTGGAAGATCTCTGACGACAACAGGGGTGAATTGCACAATTAAAATCAAGATATAATGAATCAATCATATGAATTTTTTCTTTTATGATGGTTGCCGGATATTTCCGAACATATTTTAAAAAACAACCTGGAATTCCCATTTATTTTAAGTTTTCTAGTAATTTAGTATTAAAGTGAATTCTTTAATTCAATTTTAAGTGATCCTAATTGACTTAACTAGATCTGCATATATTTATATATAATGTCATTAACACGAGACTTTCGTAAAAATCCGCAAAGTGGTCTTCAAACGTATAGTAAAATAGTTTTACCCATCAGGGACTATTTAGAAACTAGAATTAGTGATTTAGGTTTAAAGATTGATATTGATGAACTTTTCCCATTAGAAGAAGCGTGGAAACATATTTGCACTGATACTATTACTATATTAAGTCGTCGTCGTGCACGTATGAAACGTAAAGAAGCTTTTGATGGTCATATTAAAAGACCTTTATCTGCTTACATTTTATATGGTATTTCCGAAAGAACAAAGATTTTGGCTGATAATCCTAAATTAAGTATGGTTGATGTTTCTAAAGAAATAGGTAAAAGATGGAAAACATTAAATGAAACTGATAAAAATGTTTTTAATGAACAATCTAAAAAAGACCATGATAGATTTGATGCGGAACGTAAAGTTGCATATGAAACTGCTAAAGCCGAAGGTAAATTATATAAAGATTCTAAGCCTAAGAAACCTTTAACTGCTATATCATTTTATATGAAGGATGATGAAGTTAGAAGTATGTTAAAACCTATTTATGAGGAATCCAGAGCTAAAGATAGTAAGGTTAATTGGTTAACTATTCTTAGAAAATCATGGGATACATTAGATGAAAAAGGAAAAGAAAAATATCAGAAATTGTCAGATGATGATAGACACCGTTATGAAACTGAATTATCAGCATATGAAAAGAGATTTAAAGATTTTAAAGAAGAAGATCTTGGTGATGATGCTGAAGATGAAGGTGAAGATGAAGAGTAAATTAAATTAGTTTTAAGAGTTTTTTTTTAATAATTTTGATATGGTTAAATTGTAAAATTAAAATCATTCAATAATTTTAATAATTACAAATATGAATCCGAGTGATAGTCTTAAGATACAATTAGGAAGTTTAAGATCATATGACAAACAGAATCTACCATATCAATCCATGGATGGATTATCTGATGGTGTTAGAAAAACTGATAAAAGAGTGGTATTAATGAATTTACCGGATGATTTCAGAGGTAGATCAGTATTAGATTTGGGATGTAATACGGGTGCATTTTGTTTTGAGGCTAAAAAACGAAATGCGGGTAAGGTTGTTGGTTTAGAATTTTCGTTGAGACCATTATTGATTGCACAACAAATTAACTTAGATAAAAACTTAAATATTCAGTTTCATAAACTTAATCTAAATGATGGGGTTCTTAATTTAGCTAGTGAAATAGGAGCATATAAGTTTGATTATCTTTTTGCGTTATCTATCTGGAAACATGTATATGATAAAGTTTTCTGGTCTATTATCAAGGCTTTTACTAAAAGGGCGTGTTGGATTGAATTAAGTGCTGTTCATGATGGTAGACATTATGGAGAAGATCTTAAAATGTTTTTAAGGAAAAATCGTAATAATGTTGAAGAAATTAGAAAATTATTATTGGAAAAATCAGGGGCAAAAGATGTTAAGTTTTTATGTAATACTAATGATCAAGGAAAAAGAGGATGTTATTTAATTATATATGATGTTGAAGATGAAATTCTTCTAAGGTAATACTAATAAGTAAAAATTGAACTAATAATTTATTAAATGGTTATTACAACAAGAACAAGAAATGCAACATAATGATTTTGTAAATGATTTTGTAAATGATTTTGTAAATGATCTAGAATTAAATTCTAAATTCACTAGAGGATTTAATTACAAAGGGAAAAATATAATAAGTTTTTCTAGTGCTGGTAGATATTTTACACCAGGAGATGATGAAACTAGTCCTATTGTTATTTCTGGTCCCATTCAAGAACTATTTGAAAAATTAGGAAATGAAAAAGAAGAACAAAATCATATGTTGGATGAAAAAGATTATATTCAACAATTACCCTCTAGTTTTCCTATTATTTGTCGTCTAATCCAAATTCAGTTTCCAGATGTATTTGTCCATCTAATTTCTAATAAATATTTTGATGGAAGTTTAAAAAGTAAAATAGTTATTTCTGGTAGAATCAGATTTAATCATGTTATAAATGATCAACATATTTCTTATTATCCTTCTAATAGATCCATTATAATTAAAAGAAAAATATCCTCAGATGCTGATTATCAAACACTTACTGGTTATCCCAAATCAGATTGGTGTTATAGAGACTTTCCAATTATCAGTTATACTTATCGTCTTGATAATATGAAAAAATATTCAGAAGATCACATTCGAAAAATCCTAGATATGGAGAGTGAAGTTCTCAAAAACGGCACAAAAATTATTCCAGACACCTTACATGCATATCAAACAATATGCCAGTGGATCAACAAATCCATTAAAAAAGTCAACTTTCTAAACACACCTCAAAACACCCCTCAAAATACCCATCAAAACACCAATCAAAACACCCATCAAAATACCCATCAAAATACCCATCAAAACACCTCCACATCATACTCAAAACACCATAACAAACCCCCTAACAAACATTACAAAAAACACATTAACAAATAAGTTAGTTCATATATTCACATTTATAACTTGCTTTTATTAATATTTTTTATCTTAATATTTTTTATATTTAAGACTTTGAAACAGACTAATAAAAGGATTTAATGTTAAGATGTAAATAAAATAGTAATATGGTTAAAGTATGTTTTGTTAAAAGGTGGATGTATAATGATGTTAAAAGTGATATTAAGAGTTTATATATTTTTGGAGATAATAATGTTAAAAAAGGGTGTAAAGGGCAAGCAATTATAAGATATTTATCAAATGCCTGTGGAATACCTACAAAAATATATCCAAGTTATGATGATGAGGCATATTACAGTGATAATTGTTATGAAAATAATTGTAATAGAATAGATGAATCAATAAATATAATAAAAAATAAATTAGAAAAAAATGTATATGACAGATTGATATTACCAGAAGATGGTTTAGGAACTGGTTTAGCTGAACTACCTAGAAAAGCACCTAGAACATATAATTATCTTGTAAAAAAGATATATGAGTTAGTTGAAGAAATTGATATAGAAGGAATTAAAACCCTAGAACTTTTAAGAGGATATCGTAAAAATAAAGATTCAACAACCAGTTAAAACTTTTTCATACACCCGTTAAATTTTTGTTGAAACTTTTTTCAAAAAGTTTATTTTTGATAAAACTTTTTCCGAAATTTTTTAATTAAAAAGTTTCTCTAAAAAGTTTAATATAACAATTTAAAGAATTTAAAGGATGTAAAGTATATAGTATGATTTTTAATTGTGTTTATTGTGATTATAAAACTTCAAGAAAAAATTCTTATTTAGCACATCAAAGATCTAATAAACATTGTGCAAATCAAAAACAGTATTTATTAAAGTTTGGGGTAGTTCCAGAGAATCATTCTGAAATAGAAGATACAGTATCTGCACCTAACATTCATAAACCAACTACTCAAAAAAATTCTAGATCAAAAATAAATAGATCTAGATCAAAATCGAAAAATAAAATGAATGAATCAGAGTTGGAGGAGATTGATCAAATTGATTTAAATTTTGATCTAGACACAACAATATTAGAAGATACATCAGATAATGAAAATGAAAGAAAAGAAGATAATGATTTTATAGATGATGATTTTATAGATGATGATGTGGTGAATGATTTTGTGGATGATATGGATGATATTAAAGATGATATGGATGATATGGATGATATTAAAGATGATAATAAAGAAGTGATAAGATTGGTATCATTTTCAAATATGGATGATTTTTATAAAACTGTATCTAGTTCTTTTTTGCAACAGATTAGATTTTTTGCGGAGTTTGAATTATTAAGTCTTAATAAATCACAACAAGAAGCCTTCGATTATATAAAAAAAAAATATTGTTATCTAGATCAAGAAATTCAATTAGAATTACTTAAAGATCTCAAATTAAGTTTAGTTGTCAGCAATTTAATAGATGACCGGGAAAATCCGCTTGAAATAAATAACTAAATTTCACACCCACCCATGACTTTTCAACATTCTATCATAAGCTTGTCTAGCTTCATTGATATTATATTTGCGTTTATAATTAACATGATCTATTCTTCCATCGCCTTCAAGAATAGCTGATTTAACGTATGTTATTACTGTAGATATACTTGTAGTTGGATCCCAACCTTGATTTGTGAGAAGTTCCATGCATATTGAACCACCTACTGTTACGTGTCCAGTTCTAAAATCAAATCTAGGATAAATTACTCTAACAAAGGGGGGTTCAAAGGGGTAGTTTTCGTTAAAGTTGAATTCCAGTTCAACTTCTTTAATATTTAGGGTTTTCATATCGTTATGGATGTTATCATTACCTTCAAAATCCTTGATATATATTTTCCACACATTAAAGTTTGTGTCATCTTCAACTTCAAATCTGAATCCTAAAGTATCTTGGTCTTGTTCAGAAAGAATTTTAAATTCTCTCATTAATCTTTTCATTCTTTTGTTATTAATAGTGTTCTGCTTAGCACTTTGATCACTTTTAATGCCTGTATCAAACTTTTGATTTAAAACATTAGCTACTTCTGCACCTAGGTATCCATATCTTTGTGAATATGGAAACACCAATAAATATTTTAATAATACTTTATTTTCATCTGGAACCACATAGATGGATTCTGTTTTTCTATAGTCTGATTTAGAACCCATTACTTCATACACTGCCACTATAATTTTATCACCAGCTGAATAACCAATAGATAAATTAATAGTGTTTGACAAGTAAATACCAGCACCATGAGCGGCACCATTTTTAAAATATTTAGAATTTGATCCTACTTTTAGCCCGTTCCGCATAATAGAATACCAATTTTCTACTGCACTACCATGATATAAATAACATGTTTGTTTGGCTTTTTTAAATTTTTCTTCTTCCTGATGTGTATGTTTAACGCTCAATTGGGTAATATTAACTAATTGTTCAACTATTACATTTGCATGTTCTTCATTTGATGATGCACTTATCACATCCTGTGAATTAAACAAATTTGATTGGTAAATCAATGTTTTATTAGATTTTAATGCAAATTTGACAAAAGCATATGCAACATCACCTATTTCACTATATAATTCCTCATCAGTATCTGATTTCTTAATAGTTTTAAGCATTTTATCAAATCCCCAGTTTTTCACAAAATCATCTATTACACCCCAAACTTCTTTATTATTTTTTGTAGCTACATTTTGAATGTAAGACGGCATAGGTTCAAAAATAATGTTTCTACGTCCAGATATGCATGCTTTATATGCGGTTTCAATTATGAAATCCAGCACAACAACTTTAGGTGAATCTTTATATCTTTGATATTCTTTTGTAATAGTATTATCTAATAATAAACAATTACATAAATTAATGCATTCAGGTTTATCACATGATCCGAATCCTTCACCAGGTAAATCTAATATACTTCCGCAATTATAACAATAACTATATAATTTTGCTGATTCTACTAATTCAATCAAATCCTTTATATGATTTTCTAATTTATCTCCACCAGGAATATTTTTTAATTCGTATGTATTTAAAACTAAATCCAATGCATGATGATAATTATCATTGCATGGAACTACCCATTTTACAGGATTACTAGCATCTGTATTTAACTCTAATGTTATACCACGATGTTCTTGTGATACTATCATTACTTTAATAGTATTATTAATACTATTGTAATATGATGTATCATTATCCCTTTTCCCTAGTGTGATATTTCTCTTTTTTGACAGAATTGATAATATTGACGACATTCTCAAATTTTAAATATATAACTTAAAAATAAAATTAATTCAATTTTTTATCGTATGGTCTTCTAAAAAGACATCGGTGTAAATTTAGATTTATCCATAAAACTTACTTCAGATTTTCTCACTTCATTTCTTAAATATTTTGGCATATTATCTTGAATAGGATATACCATTTTCTCAAACTTAAACCCATTTTCATAATGAACCATATCTATATCATTCCTCAAATAGGTTGGATTTCTTAAATAGGTTGTTTCAATTTGGGATGTCTTAAGATCTAGATCGATAAACATATCTTTTGGTTTTAGTGTATCTATTAAAGATTTTTTACTACAGTTAGGGCATCCTTTGCATTCTACATAAGTAATACTTTTTTTTGAACATCTATTACAAGTGATACTAACTTTCTTTTGTGAAATCGATGAAGGATGCTCAGAACACTCTATGACTTCAGTCTCTATTTTCACATCTGCCCTAGATGCACCACAATTACACATACTATTACAATTCATTATATTACTATATATATTTATTATCAATTTTTTTTTATTTTGAATAGAACCAGATAAAACTTTTTTAATACCAGTTAAATTTTTGACCTAACTTTTTTCTTCACTAGTTAATTTTTTATCCTAACTTTTTTCTAAAAAGTTTTTTTGTCCTAACTTTTTTCTAAAAAGTTTAAATTGGATAGATGATTTTTATATTTGATTAATTTATTTAGTTCGTTGATGTCGTTTTCTGTATAGCATAAAAGAGTTAAGTTTGATATTAAACGGTTGATGTGATTAGTTTCGTGTCCTGGTAAAATTAAATCTAAAATTTGAAAAGCTATTTCATATTTAGGTTTAGAATGTTCTATTAAGTTTAGATAATCTACAAAAGCATAATCATGTAAAACCATTACAACATCAATTGGTAAATCTTCAGTATAATAACGTCCTAATGTAGAATTAATATATGATATAGAAGTATGTCTAAAATTAAGTGGATGATATTTGATCATAACACTATATATCCCATTTAATTTAGTTATTTTAATAGTTGATTTAGAATACATTGTTCGTGTGCTAACAGAATAATAATTTTCATACTGTTTCATTGCTTCCTGAACATTTTTTAAAAATAAAGTTCCTGGTAATGCCATCATTTTCTTACGATCAAACGGATATTCAGAATAATATGAACCCCATAAAAGAGACTCCGCATAATCTGATTTTAACAATCTTTCTTCAATATTTAACATATTATTAGTTTTAATAGCATCAGTGCCTATAAAGGCATATGTTTTTATCATAAAATCTTCGCCTTCAACCATGTTATATGCTAGAATGAGTTCTTCTACTTGAATTCTTAGTTTTTTAAAATCATTTGAAAAATACCAATAAACTGGTTCAGAGAATCCTATACTTATATATAAATGTGTATCTAGATTGTTTGGTTTAACAAGATAGAAAAAATCCATTTCATGTGATTGATTTGGTTTTAGAAATGATTTATTGATTTGTCTAGATCCTATAATTGTGTATGAATCTTGTGTCAAATCATCAAATGAAAATTCAGGAGGAACTAATTCTTTAATTTTATTAGGTATTTCACGGAATGATTTATAATTTAATAATTGTGAAAATTTAACCGGGGTTTTCCAATCTATCTGCAAACCACATAATTCTTTTTTGATATTTTCTAAGGAAAACATAAATACACTTACATCAAAAGACAAAAAAATATTTAAATCATTTAATTAAGGCATTTAATTAATGTTTTATTTTAATTTAATTTAAGATTATTAAATTTGATCAACCATTTCCAGACCTAATAATTGGTTTAAAGTATCTGAAAAACGTAATACTAGCTCTACTATTGCCAACCGACTCCAATGAATCTTTAAGACTTTTCCTTCCGAATCATATTCAATACAACGATAATTCTCATACCAATGATCCACTAGACTAATCATTGTGTAATAAAAGTCTGCAAGCAAATTCAAATCTAATGTTTTAACAACGGCATCTAGGATATCATTAAATGTCATCAAATGACCTAGTAATTCATCTAGTGGTGATACTTCATAGCTACCATCTTTAAGTGGAGAATTACGTTTTTGTTTCCATTCCGAAGTTTCACCATCACTCAAATGGCATTCCTTATTACGGATTTTTTTTACTAAGTCCATTCGACAATATCCTTCATTTTCCAATTTACGAAGAATTGAAGACAGACGAGCATACCCATAATTTAAGTAAAAAGCGGTTCGTCCTTTATCTGATAACATATCTTTGGGATTAAAAGAATAACTAGTTTGGCTATTGAATGATAATTCATAAAATTTAATAGAGTTCATAGTAATTGTTGAAATTTTCTTACGATTTTGATTAATAAATTTTAGTTTAGTTTCTGGTGTATCTTTTTCATTATATTTTTCTAAATAAAACGACCACAACTTATCATATACTAAACCTTCAGCATAATCTAGAAAAGACTCAAGCGTTAAACCGTCATCTGGATCATCAGTAAAGTTATTAACATTAATTTTAGTATTGGTGTTAAGAGATCTTGATGATATTTTTTTTCCATCTTGTCCTAGAACAAGTCCGAATTTCTTGTGTATAATGTTTTTCATTATGTTATCATCTAGATTATAATGTTTTTGGATTGCTTTAAAAACTTGTTGAAAATGATGTGATTGACCATTATCAACAACATAAATGATACGATCAGCTTCTAATGACATTAAACGATAATCTAATGCTACTAAATCAGTTGTGTCATATGTATAACTTCCATCTGATTTACGAATAATTAATGGACTTGATAGACCAACATCAAAAATAACACGTCCATCTTCAGATGTTGTCAAATGATCAGACATATTTATTAAACACTTTGGAATACGTTCAGCATAACTAGATTCTCCTTGATAATTATTACGAATTTTTAATTTTTCGTAAATCGTTTCTAGTTGTCTAATACTAACATTATATATTACTTCCCAGAATAATAATGTATTTGAATCATTATTTTGAAGTTTTACTACATGTCCCAGGGCTTTCTTTTGAAATTCCAAATCACTTTTAAACTTTTCACTGGCTTCCGTATATAATTTACCTATTTCAACAATATCTAGATTAATATTTTTGATTTCATTGACAGATAACTCATCTAAGGATTCTTTCTTAATTTTTTCTAAATACATTTGCATTAATTTACCTATGGGTGTTCCCCAATCTCCTAAATGATTTTGACGAATAACATTATAACCCTTGTATTCTAATAGATTTGAAATAACATCACCAATGATAGTTGATCGTAAATGACCTACGTGAAGTGGTTTAGCAATATTAGGAGATGAAAAATCTACTACGACTTTTTCTAATTTATTTTTTAAATACTCATGTGGATCTACTGGAATAGGCATATTATATGCAAAACTTAAGATACCATCAAAACCAAGAATACTTTCAGGGAAAAAGTTGACCATTCGGAAATTTAGGAATCCAGCGCCCGTAACTAAAATATTCATTACCTCAAAAAATGGAGAACTTTTAGGTAAGTAGTTTGAAATATGCTGTGCAAACTCAAATGCATTTTTATAATTTAATTGTATATTATTCTTTTTTGCCATGTTAAACAGAATAATTGGTATAATACTTTGATATTGATAACCGGATTTCTTTGCTGAAGTAATAGGAACATCTATTTCGTCAATGACAATATTTTCTTTCTCGAAAAGCTCCAAAATATCATTATCTTCTAAAAATTCAATCAGAGAATTTTTCAAATATTCTTTTAAGTTAAACCAGATCATTTATAAACTTTTGTTTTATCTTTTTTATCTTTAATATTAAAAGATTATCACAATTCAATTTTACTGACAATACATTTAATCAAAAAAACTTTTTAGAAAAAAGTTTGGACAAAAACTTAACTGGTGAGGAAAAAGTTTGAACAAAAACTAATCAAAATTTTTAATACATCTAGAAAATGGTTTTTAAAATCCTTTCTGGTGTCAAAAAGTAAAAATTTCTAGTAATTCTAGTAAACTTTTTAAAAAAAAGTTTGAACAAAAACTTATCAAAATGTTTAATACATCTAGAAAATGGTTTTTAAAATCCTTTCTAAGTCTTTAATGTAAAAATGCGACCTATTTTTACAGTAGCAAATATTTTTAATACATCTAGAAAATGGTTTTTAAAATCCTTTCTAGTGTCAAAAAGTAAAAATTTTTAGTAATTCTAGTTCAATCAAAATTTTTAATACATCTAGAAAATTGTTTTTAAAATCCTTTCTGGTGTCATAAAGTAAAAAAATCTAGTTGTTCTAGTTCAATCAAAATTTTTAATACATCTAGAAAATGGTTTTTAAAATCCTTTCTGGTGTCA
>Ga0068872_10003602_pt1 | contig 11778 bp, 6 predicted proteins | sample NOAtaG_7_FD_66441 | JGI IMG/M metagenome (GOLD analysis project Ga0068872, IMG submission 66441) | Freshwater lake microbial communities from Lake Erie, under a cyanobacterial bloom - NOAA_Erie_Diel1S_2200h metaG | ecosystem: Environmental > Aquatic > Freshwater > Lake | place: USA: Ohio, Lake...
CTGTTAGCTCTTCAACTTGGGTTAATTCACCTTGATTGGCCAGTACCTCATTAGCAAGTTTGGTTAGCTTCTCTCGATATTGTGGATTAGCTTGAGTTCGGTAAATGTCTTCTTCAACCAGGTACGGATTGGGCTGGTCTTGATCAGGCTCTGGAAATTCCGAAAGCACCGTTGTCGCACTTTTTGCTAACTCGCGGTAGAACGGACTTGGGCCACGGCACCCTTTTTGCGTATCTCCCCACCAAGATGAAGTGACCGTCACCGAATGCTGAGCTCGAGTTAAGGCAACGTAGAACAATCGAAGTTCCTCATCTAATGCATACTGCTTTACCGCATCCTTGAATCCCTTGATTGATTTTTTATCTGCTATTGGATCTGATGGTAATGAATTTCGATCACCTCGTAGTGAATGTGGCAGTGCATCAACTACTGAAGTGAAAACAGATCTGCTTTGACTGGTAGGAAAAACGGTGGCTGTGACTTCTGGAATGAATACATGCGGCCATTCCAGGCCTTTGGCTCGATGAATTGTGAGTAATGAAACAGCTCCGCTAACCAAGGGAACTTCTATTTTTGGGACGATCTTGAATCGTCGTGAAGCATTTACCCAACTAATAAATGCCGCAACACTTTGATCATCTGATGACTCCGTCCAACCTCTTACTAAATCAACAAATCCAGCAACCACATTTGCGCGTTGCGTAATGCGACTAGTGGGATTGGCATACAACTCAATATCCATGTTCAGCACTTGAATAGCGCGCCAGACCGAATCTAAGGCGTTGCCGGCAGTGCGAACACTCTCGATATCTTCAGCTAATTGCCGCATCCGCACTTTCCCAGCAGCAGAAATTTTGCTGTTACCCAAATCCAATAGCGAATCAGATAACGATGCTTGCTTTAACAAATCCAGCACTGCGAATTCTGTTGGCAAATTAGCATCAGGGTTAACATCTGCCGCTAATTCGGCCGCTCTTTTTGCCAATTCAGCCAGATCTCGATCTCCAATATTCAATCGAGGCGAAATCAATAATCTCGCTACTGCCGCGCTGGCTAGCGGATCTGCAGCAGCTTCTACCAGCGAGAGAATTTCAACCACTTCAGGAGTGCGTGAGATGGTCTCTACCCCAACTAATGCAGCCGGAATACCTGCGGTGATCAAACCTTGATGAATTTTTAGCAGCGAGGCTGCAGTTCTGCCCAATACTGCAATTTCATCTACCTTCACCCCGTTATCGATAAGAGTTGATATTTCAGCAACAATTGCAGCGATCTCATCGCTGACGCGTTCATAACAGCCAACACGAACTGCGCCCATGCCAAGCTCAGTATTCCCTTGAACTAACGGTTTTGACCCGGGATTAGCTGTTCGCAGTGAAGCTATAACCTCATTCGCGCTAGTTAGTACTGAAGCTGCAGATCGGTAATTTTCGCTCAACGAAAGCACTTGCGCCGGCAAATCCGACCTAGTTCTAAACAATTGCGGGAAACTTCTAGTCGTATCTGCTGATGCCCCGCGCCAGGCATAAATTGATTGCAATGGATCACCAACTGCAGTCACGCTATGCCCGTCACCAAATGCCAGCAGCAACATTTGCTGTTGTGCAACCGAAGTATCTTGATATTCATCTAACAGCACACATTGATATTGCTGCTTAAGTTTGGCTGATAACTCAGAATCCATGGAAAGTAACTCAACCGAAAGTCGCATTTGATCAGCAAAGTCAATAAATCCCAATTGGTGCTTTAGAGTTCGGAACTCGTTAACTAATTCAATAAGCTCAATTCGTTGGCCAGCAACTGAAATTGCAGTTCTCACATCTTCGTTAGTTGCAATTGGTTGTAGTTGTTCAATCCATTCATGGTCAAATTGTGCCAACTCATTAAAGTCCAATAAGTGTTCAGCCAATAGATCGTCTAAATTCAACAGCATTTCTATAAGACGGCCAGTGGAATAATCAAGTTGGGTTATCTCTAACTGCGTTTTGGATAAAACTTTGAGTGCTAATTGTGCACGAGCTGAATCGGTCAATGTTTTGTGATCGGGCTCAATTCCCAATATTGCGCCATGGTCAATTAGTAGCTGCCGGGCAAATGAATGGTACGTGGAAATTGTTGGCAACTGATCTTGAAATTCTTTACCAAGTTGCTTAGCAATTCGAGTGCGCAATTGACTAGCAGCTTTATTGGTAAAAGTAAGGCCAAGAATCTGTTCTGGTTGAACTTGGCCAGAGTTAACTAAATGAACTACCCGAGCACTCATCACGGTAGTTTTTCCAGTGCCGGCACCAGCAATAATTGCTAATGGCGATGCCTCATAATTCGCCGCCCTGAGTTGCTCTTCGCTTAACTTATCGAAGCTGACCAGATCGCTCATGCGTTCACCTGGTCCCCTTCAGGCACGGCTGGGCAAATGTTGCGAACTTTGCAGTTTCGACAATGCGGCCCTGGTCGAGCAGGTAAATCTTCAGTAATGATTCGACTTTTAGCAGTCTCAATTTCATCCACTAACCATTTGGCATCACCTAAATCTGGTGCCATCTGTTCTACAACTTGATCTTTGGCATTGCGGGCTCGAATCTGAATTAGTTTCGCGCTGACTGGAAGTTGTGCTTGATTCATTTCTTGACTAATGCCAACGGCTAATTGGTACACTCCTAACTGAGAATGTTCCATCAGGTCAGCTTTTGATGGTTTTGCGGCGCCAGTCTTGAAATCAATAACTTCTAATTCGTCTTTTTCGTTTTTCTGCAACAGATCAATTTTGCCAACTAGCGTAACCTCCAAACCAGCGTGTAATACCTCAAAGGAAACTTCAGCACCTAGGGTTTCATTAGCATTTTCACTGACCCAAACATGTAATGCTTTAACCATGTTAAGCGCTTCAGCCAACTGCACCTTAGCCTGCCATGGTGCATCAAATACTTCAGTTGGCCAAAGCTTAGTTAGCTCCGCCATTGCCTGATCTGCAGTTAATTTTTCAGCTACAATCTTTTGAGCGACAGCATGAATTGCAATGCCAATTACGGTGTTTGCAACTAGCTGATCTTTGATCCCCAATTTACGTTCAAAGAACCATTGAGTTGGACAGCGGGTAATGCTTTCAAGCATTGAGCCGCTAACTCTTAGATCAGTTGGAGTACTAAGCAGGGGCTGATCAGACTGAGTTAAATCAGCAATAAACCACCACTGTGATGGCTGTGCTGGTTTAAAACGTATATCTGACTGCTTTGCCAAATATCCCAGCCGATTTATCGCCGCATGCCGTAAGTTCTCAGATACGGTTGAATCAATTGCAGTTGCTCTTAGCTGTGCAATAAGGCCACGGGCAGTTAGCAACGTTGGTGGCGCTGTTGAAATAACTGGCGGTAATTCATAATTCAATAACAATGCAGATGGTGCAGTGCCTTGATCCATCTTTGAATCAACAATTGAGATCACTAATTTCTCACGTGTTGTAGTAACGGCTGCAGCAGCTAACCGACGCTCTTCTGCGAGTCGAGCCCGTTGTTCATGGCTATCTCGCGGCGCAATTATTGACTCTCGAACATTACCTGCTGGCCAAACTCCCTCCTGCAAATCAATCAGAATAACTAATTTCCATTCTCGCCCTCGAGCACGATGTGCGGTAAGCACAGCTACACCAGTTACAGCGCGTTGAATCAGCACTTCACTTGCTGCATCCTGCTGCATTAGTTCATAAACAAAATCCGACAGATCCGCTGAGGATTTACTAGTCCGATCGGCTCGATCGGCAGCATCAAATAGCGCCAGTACCGCATCCAAGTCTCTATCCGCACGCCTGCCAGCCGCTGTTGGCAATTTGGCTTGTGCTGCTAATCGAGTTGGCCAGTTCTGCCAACTTTCATCAAAGTCATAGCCAATCTGAGATGCAATTTCCGGTTTCACTTTTGCTTGCCATAGCCACCAGAGAGATTCAGCCAATGTTGAGGCTGTGGTTGCTGTTGCTGCGAGTGAATGCAAAATTGCTGCTGATCTTCTAATTGGTTGCAGGACTGGGTCAAAAGGCAATTGGGATAACAGCTCTGGCTCCTTGAGTACTGCAGAAATTACTTCCACTGTGCTGCCATAGATGCCGAAACTACGTAACTTCCGAGCGGTATGGCGAAGTTGTGCTGCACTCATCCAAGCAATCTCAGTTTGCGTAAAGCGAATTAATTGATCTGAATCGGCTTGAGCCAGTGGTTTAATAACAAGCTCTAGCGCAGTCAATAACTGCGCCACTGCTGGGTCTTTTGCCAGTGCAACATTGTCTGGCGTGAATTCAACCGGTATTGCTGCTTCTGCAAGTGCACGACGCAACTCTCCCAGCGAACTAAATGATCTACCAATTACCGCGATATCACTGAATTTAAGATTCTCGTTTACTTTTGCTTTCATGATTCGGTCTACTATCAAGGCGTCTCGAATTGCACTACTTGCAGCAACTTCAAAAATCACTTCGCCAGGGTAAGAATTTGCGTACTTAGGTTGTCGAAGCGCCGCAGCTTCTGCTGCATTTAGATCTGGTGCAGCGGTGGTTGGCAAAAATTCTTGAGCTAACTTACCTATATTTTCACCATATCTAAAGATTTTCTCTAATAAATGAACTCGTGGCGTTACTGCATCTCGATAAGATTTAGTTGTTTCAATTCCAACACCGCGAAAACCCAGTACCGAAGCATCAGAATTTGTAGCCACTAACGAGTATTTAGTCTGCTTAATTAGAGTTACTAGTAATCGTAATTGGGATGGATCAAAGTCATGCAGATCATCGACAAGGATTGCACTTGGCGAAAGCATGGCGCGACTTTCCATACTCTGCGATTCAATTAACTTTGCTGAAGCAAGATTTGCTTCAATGTAATTAGTCTCGCTTTTTTGTTGAGCCTCTTGAATTAATGATGTGGCGAATTGTGCAATAACATTGTAGATTTCTGGATCTGGATGTAACTTGTTACCACTGCGAGCAACATCTAGATATCTACGAAGATCGCTTGCAAAAACTCTGGTGTTAATTGCATGCTGCCAGCGCTGCGGCCAATTAAGTGGCTTACTCGCAATTAACTCTCTAATCCGAGCCTCTTGTGCTGGCCCAGTTAACATCGTTAAATTTATTTCACCTGAGGTTTTAATCAACAAGTCAGTTCGTAGCATTGCATAAGCAATTGCAGATATCGTAAAAACTTTTGGTGTTAAAGCTGGATTTAAGTTGATTAACTTGGCTCGCAATTCGCTTGCTGAACTTCTACTCGCTGCAATTGCCCAAACCTGTTCGACCCCAAACTCCCGCACAGCGGTCAGCACAGCGTGATGAACAGTCGTGCTTCGTCCGCTGCCAGCTGCACCCATTACTAAGTGGTGCCCGGTTAATTGGGTAAAACTATCCCGCTGTGTAGCCGTCAGTTGAATTTCAACTGCGGGGTTGGGCCAAGTTAACTTAAGTGCCATTGGCTCATTGTGGCCATTCCCGGTGACATCTGCGGGATTTCCTTACCGGACATGGCACGATGTACGCGTGAGCAGCCCTTCGACTCGAGTTCGCCGGCCTATTGATCTGGCCCGACTACTGCTTGCCATTGGCATTGGTGTGGCAATTTTTGCTGCCGGAAATTTAGCTGCCCAAACCACCTCCGGCTTGGAGTCAGACTTTGTGCAGGCCACCAGATTGCTACCAACGTTCGTTGTCGCGATCCTGACCGCAATCAGTGGCACCCTGGCGGTTTTGCTACCAGCTGCTTTTGTAATTATAGGTTTGGCAGAGCGAAAAATTAGACTTCTACTTGAAGCGCATCTAGCAGCACTGGTTGCAATCATTGCTGCAATTGTGAGCAATAACTTTATTGCTCAAACTGACAGCACCGAGATCTATGCAATATTTGTTGGTGGCGCACAAGTTGCATCAGCACCACCCATTAACACTTTGCTAGCTGCAACCTTAGCCATGGCAGTCGTGATGCGACTAACTGAGCGAAGAGTCTGGTCGATTTTAATTATTGGAATATCAGCAATATTAGCGTGGTCGGTTGTGTTAGCTGGATCAGCAACCTTAATTGCTCAGGTTTTAAGTGCCATTGGTGGCATCACTGCAGGCTTGTTAGTTCGGACCTTGCTTGGTACACCATCAACTAGACCAAGCCTATCTGCCATTGTTAACGAGATCTCTGAGTTTGGTTTAACTGAAAGCGACTTGATTGAAGTCACCCCAACTTTGTATCGTGCCACCTTAAGTTCAGGTCAAAAAGTAATACTTGAAATCTTGGATCGAGATGCTGATCGTGCTGGTTTTCTATCGAGTTTTTGGCGAACGCTGCGGTTGCGCGGTATTGAATCAGGCGCTGGCTTGGCGATGCGATCAAAAGCTGAACGTTTGATGTTGGCAAATCTTGCCGCGAAAAATGCCGGTGTTGCAACTGCCGACTTGTACGCAGTAAAAGAAATTTCTGCAGACGCAATTGTGTTGGTTAGAGAAGACGTTCAACTTTCTGAGATAACTTCAAACAGCTCCAATTTGGACCAGGTGATCACTCAAGTTTGGCAGGAGTTAAACCGACTGCATCAAGCAGATATCGCGCATCGCCACGCCACCTTAAATTCCATTGGCCTAAAAGGAAATAAGGTCATGGTAGTTAATTTAGATTCGGCGGTCATTGCTGCATCTAAATTGCTTATGGCGCTGGACGTTGCTGAGATGCTATTAGCCACTACACAACTAGTTGGTGCAAAGCGCGCAGTAGCTTTAGCGACTCAATCATTGTCGAGTAGTAAAGTTTTCTATGCTGCCAGACTACTACAACCAATTGCGATGAGCACAACCTCAAGAGCAAACTTAAAAGCAAACAAATCTAGTTTGAGTGAATTAAGAACTGCTTTAGCAGATCTTGGTTTTGACCCAGAACAAGAACAATTAAACATCGAGCGACTTAAGCCACGCACTATTTTGTTGTTAACCATCTCGGTTGCCGCCGGCTATGCGATATTGAATCAACTTGCAGAGGTTAATTTGATTAATCTTTTTACTTCAGCAGATAGTGGCTGGGTGCTAATTGCAGTGGGATTTTCGGCACTCACTTACGTGTGCGCAACTTTTGCCTTGATCGCTTTTTCTCCCAATCGAATTAGCTGGATCAGAACCATGCTGGCGCATTTAGCGGGCAGTTTCATCACCTTGATAACGCCTTCATCTGTTGGTGCCGTTTCTCTAAATGTTCGTTTTTTGCAACGTAATGGACTTACCTCTGGTGCTGCTGGTGCAACTGTTGCGATGAGTCAAGTGACCATGCTAGGCACTCATTTGATTATGTTAATTGTCGTTAGTGTAATTGCTGGCACATCAACTGATCTAAGTTTTGATCCGCCTCGCTGGGTAATTCTCACCATCACATTGACCGTAGCGCTTTTGATTTTATTGTTCACAATTCCCTTTGGACGAAATTGGTTTTTAAACGTTACGGCAAACTTAAGAAAACAAATGGTGCCTGCATTTGTTAAAGTAGTGAGCGAACCAAGACGGTTACTAATCGCAAGTGTCAGCGGAGTTGCGATGAATCTGGCTTACATTTTCTGTTTAGTTGCTTCCATTAGAGCGTTTGGTGAATCTACCGAATTTGTTACGGTGGCCTTTATTTATTTGGCTGGCGCAACCTTAGGTTCGCTGGCACCTACACCCGGTGGGCTAGGTGCAGTTGAAGCAGTTTTAGTTGCCGCACTTACGGCCGGGGGCCTGTCTGCTGGAACTGCAATCAGCGTCACGTTGCTTTACCGACTTGCCACATTCTGGCTGCCAGTAATCCCAGGCTGGCTAAGTTTCAACTACCTCACTCGGATCAAATCCCTCTAATTTAAGCCAATTCAGCGCAAAAATTCGCTTACCCGTACCCTTACCCTGTGACCGCAAACTATTCCGAGCCACCTGTCCGTCTGCCGCGCGAGGAGCGAAGGGCTGCACTGTTAACTGCAGCTCGGGATGCATTTGTTGTGCACGGTTATCACGCTGCATCCATGGAAGAAATCGCTGATCGAGCCGGCGTCTCAAAGCCTGTGCTGTACCAGCATTTTGAGAGCAAGTTGGAGCTTTACCTAGCGCTGCTAGATCAAGGGTGCGATACGTTGTTAGAGCGAGTTAAAACTGCCCTCAATTCCACTACCGATAACAAGCAGCGCCTACGCGCAACAATTTCGGTCTATTTTGATTTGATCGAAGAGCCAGCCAGCGGCATTAAATTGGTTTACTCTGGCGATCTTATTAATGAACCAGCAGTGAGGTTTAGAGTTACTAAAGCAGAGCATGATTGTTCGGAATTAGTTGGCAGCGTAATTGCACAGAATACTCAAATTCCAAGTGAGCAAGCATTGATTTTAGGAGCAGCATTAACTGGACTAGCTCAAAATGCAGCGCAGCGATGGATCGAACAAGGCGGTACAAATAAAGAATTAGCAACTCGATTGCTAGCAGCATTAGCATGGCGTGGTATTTCGTCATTCCCGCTAACTAATCCAAACGTAGATTGAAAGAGGAACAAATGGAGATTCGAATTGGAATTCAGCAGGCTGTGCGTGAACTGGTCTTGGACATGGAAGATGACGCGGCAAAAGTGTCCAAGCTTGTAGCGGATAGCATTGCTAAAGAAGGTGTGCTTGATTTAACTGATGCCAAAGGTCGACGGGTCATGGTGCCAGTTGCCAAACTTGCCTACGTTGAGTTCGGCGCTGCTGCAGCCACTCGCGTTGGTTTTAATTAATGAACTTTTCAGAACTTGGCGTTAAGCCGGAAATTTGCAATGCACTGGCAAAAACTGGGATTACTGATGCATTTCAGATTCAAGAGTTAACCCTGCCACTAGGGCTTGCTGGTAAAGACATTATTGGCCAGGCCAAAACAGGTACTGGTAAAACGTTAGGTTTTGGTATCCCGCTGCTGCAATCCATGATCGCACCTGATGATGAACAGTTTTCGCAGTTGGGTGCGGCAGCGGGAAAACCACAGGCATTAGTGCTGGCACCAACTAGAGAACTAGCAATTCAAGTCGCCGAGGATTTAGAAACAGCAGCTGCTGAGTTAGGCCTTCGGATTCTCTGCCTTTACGGTGGAAAAGCGTATGAACCACAAATTGATATTTTGAAATCTGGCGTAGAGGTAATTGTGGGAACGCCAGGTCGAATCTTAGATTTAACAAATCAACGTCATCTGGATCTGGGAGCCATAAGAGTCTTAGTACTTGACGAAGCAGACGAGATGTTGGACATGGGATTCTTACCTGATGTAGAAAAGTTAGTTTCAAAGCTGCCAACTAAGCGGCAAACCATGCTTTTCTCGGCCACTATGCCAGGTCAAATTATTAATCTAGCTCGTCGCTATATGACTCAGCCAGTTCATATTCGAGCGGTAAATCCAGCAGACACTGATACCTCAATTGTGGATGCCATTGAGCAGCATGTTTGGCGAGCACATCAACTTGATAAAACAGAACTAGTGGCACGCGTGCTCCAAGCGGAAAGTTGCACTAAAACAATTATCTTTTGTCGCACCAAGCGCAATGCTCAGAAATTAAATGATGACTTAGTTGAGCGCGGGTTTAGTGCAGTCAGTGTGCATGGCGACATGGGGCAGGGTGCCCGGGAAAAATCTTTAGAGAAATTCAAAGCCGAGAAAACAAACATATTAGTAGCAACTGATGTCGCAGCACGCGGAATTGATATCGAAGGCGTAAGCCATGTTATTAATTTCGATTGTCCAGATGATGAGAATTCTTATGTGCATCGAATTGGTCGTACTGGTCGCGCTGGTGCGTCAGGTGTCGCAGTGACGCTAGTTGATTGGGCTGATCTGTCCAAGTGGCAGCGAATTAATACTGAACTTGGACTGCCTTTTGCCGAGCCACTTGAAACTTACTCCAGCAGCGAGCATGTCTACATCGGGCTTGGCATTCCTGCCGGAACTAAAGGCCGCCTAACCCCCGCTAAACCAGCGGCACCAAAAGCTAAACCAGTTATACCAGCGGCGAAGAAAACTGAGCGACCAAGGCAACGCACTAATAAGATTCGGAACCAATGAGCACCCCAAAATCAATGCAATTAGCTAGCAATGAATACTCAACTAGCATTAAAACTCAGCGCGGTGAGTTTGCAGCTCTAATTGCTGAGCCAGTTGGCAACCCAATTGGAGTTGCATTGTTAGTGCACGGCTTTACCGGCAGCAAAGAAGATTTCATTCATTTGCTGCCTGAGCTTGCAAATTTGGGTTGGCATGCAATTGCGGTTGATCAGCGTGGTTGCCATGAATCTAGTGGTAGTGAAAATCTTTCTGATTACACGCTGGATGAATTTGCGCTGGATTTAGTTTCAATTACGAAATCATTCAACCAGCCCGTTCACCTGCTAGGCCATTCCTTTGGCGGTTTAGTGGCGCAAGCGGCAACAATTGCGGGCTCTAACCTGGCTTCACTTACCTTGTTCTGCTCTGGACCAGGGGCTATCCCTGGCACCAGCTATGACTGGTTAAAAGATTTTCAAGTTGACCTCAGGGCAGGGAACAAAGCAAATCGAATTGATAACAGTATCGCTGAGATGAAAGCTGACGGCAGACTCTCTAACCCCAATGTCGAGAATTTCTTGCGCACCCGTTGGTCAAACACAAAAACTGCAGCATTGCTTGGTAAATCACAAATTTTGATCGATCAAGCAGATCTAAGCCATGCCGTTGCCAAACATGCAGCAACTGGACTTCGAGTTTTAGTGACACATGGTGAAGCCGATGATGCCTGGCCAATTGCCCAACAACATCAAATGGCAGAAACCATAGGTGCGCATTACGTGGTGATACCAGATGCTGCTCACTCGCCTAATGTAGAAAACGTACCCGCTACAACTGCGGTGTTGGATCAGTTTTGGCGTAACTCGCTCTAGTTGACCTAATCACAATTACCAATCCGATCATGATTAACACCATCGCTGGGAATAATTGCCATGGTGGTTGCTGGCCGGGCCAGAACCAAGCGATCAATACCGCACCAGGCAACTCCAGCAAGATCGCTAAGCTAATTGTGGTTGCTGACAATGAACGCAGTGCCATATTCATCAAGGTATGACCAAGTAATTGAGCAATGGCAGTTAATGCCAAAATTAAGATCCAATCACGGGCAGCATATCCAGTGAGCGGCGAATTTGAAACTAGCACAAAAATCAATAACACAACTGCGGCAGCGCCATACACAATGGTGGTGTAAACACTGGTTGGAATATTTTTTCGCACTCGCTGACCAACGGTCATATATGCCGCTGCCATAACTGCGCCAATTAGCGCAAGTAAATCACCAATTAACGCAGACCGATTTAAACTAACATCTATTCCAGTTAGCATGATTACGCCAATTAAACTAATTGCAATACCAAACCACTCTCGCCTTGGTGCTTTAGTGCCAAGTGCATGTGCAATAAGCGCCGCCCAAACAACTTGAGTCGCCACAATTGCAGTTGAGGCAGCAATTGAGGTATATCGCAATGATGGAATCCACGCCGCAAAATGGAGACCTAAAAACAACCCAGCAAGTCCAGCGCCTAGCCAATCTCGAATTTTTAATGCCCGCCAAATTTCTCGATTCTGTAACCAAGCAACTGGTGCCGTGACGCTGGCGCCAATAAAGCAGCGCCAAAACGCAATAGCCAGTGCTGGTGCAGCGCAAGCAGCAATCATGGGTCCAGAACTTGATACCGCCAGCACCGCAATTGATAATGCAATTAGGTCGGTTCGATAGTGCACGGAATTCACGGAACGACCTT
>Ga0068872_10003606_pt1 | contig 11772 bp, 10 predicted proteins | sample NOAtaG_7_FD_66441 | JGI IMG/M metagenome (GOLD analysis project Ga0068872, IMG submission 66441) | Freshwater lake microbial communities from Lake Erie, under a cyanobacterial bloom - NOAA_Erie_Diel1S_2200h metaG | ecosystem: Environmental > Aquatic > Freshwater > Lake | place: USA: Ohio, Lake...
CCGCGATAGCGCGACAACAACACCCGGTTCTGGATCTTATGCATTTTGGATTCCAGATGCGCAAAAAACTGGTTGATGCCTTTGAGTTCCTTATTTCCATTCCACAGAAGCTGTTTTTCTTTTTCGTTCAACTCGATGTAAGGTCGATGGATCGGAAAATCATAAGCCACTGCTTTGCGAAGCCAGGGCTTTCCCCACTCGCTCATCACTTCACTTCGCCACGGGGCTACGCATCCATCGAAGAACGAAAGATTTCTGTCCGGGATGACGAGATCTTCATCGATGCCTAAAATTTTTCCAAAGCCTTCGCAGGTTGTACAGGCACCATAGGGATTGTTGAAACTGAAAAAGTTTACCGATGGTTCGGTGAAGGCCACGCCATCTGATTCAAACCGGTCAGAAAAGACCATGGCTTTTTTTCCTTCAATGTGCACGATGCAATCACCATGTCCTTCAAAAAAAGCTGTCTGTATGCTATCCGACAGTCGGAATGTTAATTCTTCGTCGTTGGCATTTACAACCGTTCGATCGATCAGGATTTCAACAGCAGGTTCAACCGATGATTTGGCTTTTTTCTTTTCTGGTTTGGCCTCCAGAAATTCTTCGATGAAAGCCATCTCACCATCGATGAGCACTCGTGCAAATCCTTTTCCCAAAAGAATCTTTAATTCCTCAGAGAGTTTTCTTCCTTTGACAAGCGCCAGGGGGCAGGCAATCATGACTTTTGTGCCTGAAGGAAGTACGTTGATCGCATTTACGACATCGCTAACGGAATCCCTTCGCACTTCCTTACCGGTATCCGGAGCGATGGTTTTACCGGCCCGGGCAAAGAGGAGCTTCAGATAATCGTAGATCTCTGTGGTTGTTCCAACGGTAGAGCGTGGATTTCGGGTATTGACTTTTTGTTCGATGGCAATAGCCGGTGATACCCCACGGATGTAATCGACATCTGGTTTTTCCATACGGCCAAGAAACTGACGCGCATACGAACTCAAACTTTCAACATACATGCGCTGACCTTCAGCGAAGAGTGTATCAAAGACTAGTGATGATTTGCCGGATCCGGACAAGCCGGATACCACCACCAGTTTGTTGCGTGGAATCGCTACACTCAGGTTCTTGAGATTGTTGACGCGCGCTTTTTTGATGATGATGAATTCGCGCGGGTCGAGCTCGTCCAGTTGCTGGTCTTTGTTCACCTTAAAAATGAGGCCTCAATATTATGGAATAGTGGTCCTGCAGTCGCAGATACTGGTAAAAATAATTCTGACTAGGCGTGGGCCCCGATGTACTCCCGTTCCTTTTGCAGTAAAAGGTGTAGCAGTTCGGTGGCAACCGGTCCTGGCTTTCCGCTACCGACAGGTTTTCCGTCGAGCATCACTACCGACTGGATGCGCTTGGTGCTGCTGGTCAAAAAGATTTCGCGTGCAGTCTTTACGTCGTTTAGCGTTACCGGTCCTTCGTGCACGCCATCAATTTCAAGTAACCGCTTACGGGTAATTCCGGTCAGGATGTCTTTATGTGGTGTTACCACAACTCCTTCTTCATTAACGATGAAAGCATTGCACCGCGGAAATTCTGCGACCTTACCGTGATGATGGTAGAGCACATCATCCGCATTTAGTTCACGCATCCGTTGTTGAAGCCACACACCCATCGTATAGTTAATGGTCTTGGCTTGCGGAACATCGCGCAGGTAGTCGTGTGTGATGGCCTGTACGGCTTTTGGAAGAGCGGGAGCTCCATCCAACTGCAGCGGCTGTTGCATGACGAGCAGGGAAGGCTCACCAATTTGCCAAGCATCAGCGGAATCGCCACCGGTAAGTACCATTCGAACGCCGGCAGAGTTCATTTTGTTCCTGCGGTTGAGTTCGTGCAGAATTTCGATTAGCTCATCCTTACCATATTTTACTGGTAATCGCATGACTTCTGCCGAGTAGAGAAAACGATCAAGATGATCTTCTACATAGAGGTGAACACCTTCCTGAATCCGGAAAAAATCAAATATTCCGTAACCGCGCTGTATGGCCAGGTCAGTGATGGGTAGCCGGGCCTCGGAAGCAGGTATAAACGTATTGTTCAGGAAGACTTCCATTTTATCGAGGTTATTTATGGTCTGAAAATTACATTAATCGGCCGTCAAGTAGTGGCTGCACCGCTCTTTTATAAAAAGTTTTTCCACCCTCGGTGTTTGCGTGTATTTTGGCATCCCGATCATTGACCGACTATGAAAAGATCCTTTTTTCTCCTGATGTTTCTCGCGACGGCAGCTTTTGCTCAGGAAAAGCCGCTGGATATGAAAATGGATTTTGAAGAATACGATCCTCCGTCAACGCTGGTAGTTCCAGAACATAAATTAACACGCGCAAAATTTCCATTCATCGACATCCATAATCACTATGGGAACATGAATACGGCTGATCTGAGTGAACGTGTGAAGTATATGGAGGAATTGAATATGGCCGTGATGGTGAATCTCAGCGGAAGAGGATTCAGAGGAAGTGGTGATCATCTGGCGAAGAGTATTGACAACATTGCTCGTCAGTATCCCAATCGTTTTGTGTTGTTCACCAATGTGGATTTTGGAGATATTGATAACCCTGAGTGGTCGGCACGAACCGTAAAGCAACTGGAGGAAGATGTGAAGCGCGGAGCAAAGGGATTAAAGATTTATAAAAGTCTGGGCATTCATAATAAAGACAAGAATGGCAAGCGGATTCGTATTGATGATCCCCGCATTGATCCGGTATGGGAAGTCTGCGGAAGGCTGGGTATTCCGGTCCTGATCCACTCGGCTGATCCCAAACAATTTTGGGAACCGATCGATAATAAAAATGAGCGGTGGCTGGAATTGAAGCTGCATCCGGGAAGACGTTACGATAAAAATGAAACACAATGGGAGACGATTATCAAAGAGCAGCATAACGTTTTTCGAAAGCACACTAAAACCATTTTCATTAATGCGCATCTCGGATGGTTTGGAAGTGATTTAAAAAAACTTGGTGAGTTGATGGATCAGATGCCCAACATGTACACAGAGATCGGTGCAGTGATTGCAGAACTTGGCCGTCAGCCGCGTGCAGCTAAAGCGTTTCTAACAAAATATCAGGATCGTGTATTGTTTGGAAAGGACAGCTGGGTTCCGGAGGAGTATCAAACCTACTTCAGAGTTTTGGAAACGGAAGACGAATACTTTCCTTACCACAAGCGTTACCATGCCTTCTGGCGGATGTACGGAATTGGACTCCCGGATGAAATTCTGAAGAAGATCTATTATAAAAACGCGATGCGGATCATTAAAGGAATTGATCCGGCTTTATTTCCCAAGTGATCAGAGATGGCGCAGGTCGCCGATCTGGTCCAGCATCCATCCGGTAATGGAAACGCGCTCGCGTGTGGATGGCAATACTTCGTGTTCCAGCATTTCACTTCGAAAACAGACCAGTCGACCTGAAATGGGGAGAACATCGGTTATTGTTTCTTTTTCATAGATGCGCAACTGACCGCCTTCACTTTCTGACCAGTTTTCATTCAGGTAACAGATGACAGAAATACGGCGGTGATCGTCTTTGTGAAATTGATCGAGGTGTCGTTTGTAGCCGGCTCCGGCCGGGTAGCGTGCGATGTGCACCTCAAAATCCTTTAGTCCAAGGAATAGTGCTTCGTTTAAAAACTGCCGAAGGGCCGTGATGCGTTCGAGGTACAGCACTATTGCTTCAGGCGCTGTTCCGGGATCGATCCAGGAAATGTAATCACCCCGAATACCTTCATTGATTTGACGTGTTTCCTTTCCGATTCCAGCTTTTTTCAATTCGGAAATATTTCCCAAAACGATTGGAAGGGAACGAATGGCCAGCACTTCCTGCTGAGAAAGAAAATCATTTGTCACACAAAAACCCTTTTCTGCGAGATTATCGGCGATATTTTCAAAATGATTTTGAACTTGCGTCATCCTGCTGCAAATTTAATGATTATGAAGCGCGCCTTACCCGGTATTCTTTTCCTTATTCTACTTATGACTTCCTGTACACAGGTTGAGCAGGTGGAATTTCGAAAAGTTTCCAACGTAAGGTTTTCAATGGATGGACCGAAGATTGCCGCCGATCTCACGTTTTTCAATCCAAATAATTTTTCCATGCTACTTAAGCGATCAGAGGTAGATATTTCTTTTGATGGAAAGACGGTTGGTAAGATTGACCAACAGCATCAAATGAAAATAGTAAAACAAGCTGAGTTTACCGTACCGATAGAAGTGCAAGTTTCTTTAAAGGATCTGGGATTGGGAAATGCCTTGATGGGCATCCTGGGAGGAAAAAAATATCCGCTTCGGTTTCAGGGAAAAATTTATGGACAGGTAAGAGGGCTTCCAGTATCGGTAGCGATGGATCATACAGAGGAAATAAAAATTAGTAAATAGATATTTATGGAGGATAGTGAACTGACACCTTTTGAACAGGACGAACAAAATAAAGCGTCGATCAGGCACGATCTCAAGGGGACGCTCAATCGCATCTATGCATTGAGTCGCCTCATTCAAATGACAACGCCTGAATTATCTGGTGATCAGGCAGAATATTTGAAAAAGATTGAAGCAGAATGTAAAGCAGGATCTGAAAAAATTAACCAGGCTATTCCAAAAGGCCACGAGCCCATTCAGTAAGTACCAAAAAACATCATTTCTTCTTCCCGACCTTCCAGAATTGCATTAAGTGATTCGATGACGTATTCATCTTTGATTACGTAATCTCGAACGCCCTTTTGAATAAAGTTTAAAACCATTCTCCCATCATCGAGTGCACTCATCATAATGGCTTTGGTATTCGAGGATAAGCGAATCTTATCTTTGATTTTAAGAAAGAAATCTATTCCGGACATACCCGGTAGTTTATAATCGATAATCAGCACCTCCGGATTTTTATTACTTAAAAAAATCAGTGCTGACTCGGCATCTGGGAAATGATGAATTGTCCGGCCTGGTTGAGCCAATGACTTACAGACAAATTCGGCATAGATCGAATCATCCTCAATTACAACAATTTCCATTTTAATGCCGGTTTCTGAAGCTCCTCAAAGATATCATCCAGAAACCTCTGTTGGTAGTCCCAGCTCAATATTATACTTGCGGTAGCCGAAAATCCGGCTGAAAAACTGAAATTACTTTTTTAAAGCAACACAAAGACTGCTATGGAGACCCGGATATTTGAAAATAGTGCTCGCCTGGCCGATGCGGTATCGGACGAGATTATTCAGCTGCTTAAGGTAAAACCGGATGCCTTGCTCTGTATGGCTTCCGGGCATTCACCTAAAATGACCTCTGAATTTTTCACCGATAAAATTCGTCAAGGAAAAGCTGATGGCAGCTCGTTTTACTTTGTTGGTCTTGATGAATGGGTTGGTATTCCTCCACAGACTCCGGGAAGTTGCCATAGCGATTTTCAGGAACGGCTGTTTACGCCACTGGCGATGAAGTCGGATCGCTATCATTTATTTGATGGCCTGTCGGCGGATCTGCCGGGAGAATGCAAAAAGATGGACGACTACATTGATGCCCGTGGAGGAATTGATCTGATGATCGTTGGTATTGGAATGAATGGCCACATCGGATTCAATGAGCCAGGATGCGATCCCCACGCTCGGGCTCATGTAGCTGAGTTGGAGGAAATCACGGCGTCGGTCGGGCAAAAATATTTTCAAACAGCTATGCGTCTCGATAAAGGGATTACGCTTGGCTTCGGACATCTGCGGGCCACACGTAAAGTGATCCTAATCGCTTCTGGTGCATCAAAAGCAGATATTGTACGCAAAGCAATGAAGGGACCGGTAACCATAGATGTACCAGCCAGCGTTATGCAAGAACTCCCGCAGGGAATGATGATGCTGGATGCTGAAGCTGCCGGTAAATTGTGATCGACTGATTTCTAGCCACCCACACCGAGTGGTGAGAAATACACAAACACACTTATAATAATTACCACCACCATTACCGATAAAACAACATCGGTTACGGACCAGCTGCTTCTCGTTTTCTCCCGTTCGTAGTCGCTGATGGTACCAAAGGTTAATCCAGCCAATTGTTGCTCTGAAGGCGGCTCTGTCATCAGACTCACGCCAACTAAAACAACGATGCTGAATGCAAACAGAAGGATGCAGAAATAAAGAAAGTTCAGTGTGGCGAAGGAATGCAACCAACCTGAAAGCGAATCTTTTTGAAGCTCAAGGATAATCCGCAGCAATCCAACTCCAAACCCTGCCGTTAGCGTAACCATCGCACCTTTAGCGTTGATGCGCCGGAAAAAAATGCCTAAAAGAAAAACGGCAGCAATCGGTGGAGCCAGATAAGACTGCACACTTTGTAAATACTGATAAAGCACTCCCGAGATTCCGCTCATAACTGGGATCCATAAAATTCCGAGGACAACAACTACCGCAGTCGCTAATCTTCCTACGGTTACCAAACCGCGATCGGATGTTTCCGGTTTAAGTTTTCGGTAAATGTCCATCGTGAACAGAGTTGAACAGGAGTTAAAGACGGAGGCAAGCGAACTCATCAGGGCCGCGAGCAATCCACCGGCTAGCAAACCTCTGAGTCCGACCGGCATTAGCGTCTGAACCAGAACAGGAAAAGCTTGATCAGCACTAGTCAATTGCAGTTTTCCGTTTGCCGCCAGCGCTGTAGCGATCAGACCGGGAATCATGAAAATGAAAAATGGAAAAAGTTTTAAGTAGGCTGCGAATATGGTTCCTCGCCGCGCCGCCTGCTCTGACTTCGCGGTGAGACAGCGCTGCACAATGTACTGATCGGTGCACCAATACCACAATCCGACAATTGGGGATGCAAATAATATTCCGGCCCATGGATAATTAGGATCGTTGAGTGAAGGAAACATGTTTAGTTTTTCCTTAGGCGTTACCGCGATCATGTTGTTCCAACCGCCCAACTCATTCAATCCGATAATGGTAAGCAGCACGGATCCTGACAATAAGACTATCGCTTGAATGGCCTCGGTGTAGGCCACAGCACGCATACCGCCGACGACTGTGTACAGACCGGTGAGAACAACCAGCACCAAGGCACTGGTCCAGAAGTCAAAACCCATAAAGGCTGCGATCACAACCGCTCCGGCATAAACGGTTACGGAAACTTTAGTGAGCACATAACTCAGAAGTGAAACGATCGAAAGAAACCAGCGCGCATTGGATCCGAACCGTCGCTCCAGAAATTCGGGCATCGTAAATACCGAACTGCGAATGTAAAATGGAATGAACACCCAACCCAGGAGGAGCACGATCCAGGAATGCAATTCGTAGTGGCCCATAACCAAACCAGAGCTGGCAGCGGTTCCGGCCAGACCCACCACATGTTCTGATCCAACATTAGAAGCCAGTATGGAGGCGCCAATGACAAACCAGCCAATATTACGGCCAGCTAAAAAATATTCACTAGCCGAATCTTTTTTGCGCCGCATAGACCAAATGGAAATGCCGGCAATCACGGCAAAGTAAAGAGCGATGACAATCCAGTCGAGGGTTTCAAACAGTTGCATAGTCTCGGTTTGGGGTCCATTAAGTTGGAAAGAATTACGATAAGGAAAAAGGGTGTTGAATTCTTATCCATCTTTGCAGTCGGATGAAAAAGCTTTCCATGTCTGAACTGGGTCGTTTGGATGTGCCGGCATTTAAGTCGGCCACTAAGATCCCCGTAACGATTGTTCTGGATAATGTACGCAGTCTGCACAACGTTGGCTCTGCCTTTCGGACAGCCGATGCATTTCGAATTGAAAAGATCTTTTTAACCGGTATTACCGGAACGCCCCCTCATCGCGAAATTGAAAAAACAGCGCTTGGAGCAACCGATTCGGTAGAATGGGAATATGTTGAAAAGCCTGAAGAGGCTGTTCAGCGCCTAAAGGCCAGCGGCTATCGGATTTTGGTTATAGAACAAACTACCGACAGTACCAGTCTGCGCGATTTTTTTGCTTCAACCGAAAAGCTCTGTTTGGTCTTTGGAAATGAGGTTCATGGGGTAAGCGAGCCCGTAATTGAGCTGGCCGATCAGGCTATTGAGATTCCGCAATCCGGCACCAAGCACTCCCTGAACATTTCGGTATGTGTAGGAATTGTTGTTTGGGAGATTTCCAGGCATTTTTCGGTGTAAAGGAAGATCGGCAGGTGAATTTATTTCCTCACTTTTGTAGCTCAATTTGAAAGATCAGTGAGTAACGATCGCTACGCTCAACGCGGCGTCTCTGCCTCTAAAGAGGATGTCCACCAGGCCATCCGGCAACTGGATAAGGGACTGTTTCCAAAAGCATTCTGTAAGATTGTTCCTGATCTGCTCACCGGCGATAAAGAGTGGTGCTCCATTATGCATGCCGACGGCGCTGGCACAAAATCGTCTTTGGCTTATGTCTATTGGAAAGAGACGGGTGATTTAAATGTGTGGAAAGGAATTGCGCAAGATGCTGTGATCATGAATACGGACGATTTGTTGTGCGTAGGCGCAACAGGTCCTGTGCTACTTTCATCAACAATTGGGCGCAACAAAAATAGAATTCCAGGTGAAGTCATCAGTGCCATTATCGAAGGAACGGAAGAGACATTGGAATTGCTGAGAAATAATGGATTTGACATTCGAAGCACCGGTGGTGAAACAGCAGATGTTGGAGACCTTGTTCGGACCATTATTGTTGACAGTACAGTTGTGGCCCGCATGCGTCGGGAAGAGGTAATTGACAACTCCAGAATTGCGGAAGGAGATGTGGTAGTTGGTTTATGTTCTTATGGGCAAGCCACGTATGAGTCTTCCTATAATGGAGGGATGGGTAGCAATGGACTTACTTCTGCACGACACGATGTGTTCGCTTCGGTGTATCGGGAAAAATATCCTGAAAGTTATGATCCAGAAGTTCCCGTTGATCTAATTTACAGCGGTCGTCATCTGGTTACGGATCGTCTTCCTGGTGTACCAGTTAATATTGGACAACTGGTATTGTCACCTACACGTACGTATGCGCCTGTGTTGGTTCAGGTTTTGAAAAATCTTCGTAAGCATATTCACGGAATTGTGCATTGTAGTGGCGGCGCGCAGACCAAAGTGCTGCATTTCATCGAGGGCCTTCATGTGATTAAGGACAATTTGTTTGAGATCCCTCCGCTGTTCAATATGATTCATCAGATTACCGGTACAGATTTTAAAGAGATGTATAAGGTATTCAACATGGGTCACCGGATGGAAGTATATCTTCCGGCGGCATCTGCGGAAGAAGTAATGGCGATATCAAAATCGTTTGGCATCGATGCGCAGATTATTGGACGGGTAGAGCGCTCGGCGACGAAAAAAGTGACTGTAAAAACTCCACGAGGACAGTGGAGCTGGGAATAGAATTTAGAACCACATAATCCTCACTTCATGTTGAAAAATTTATTTTTCATTCTGGCGGTATGTCTGTTTCAAGTGGCCGCTGCTCAGGACGGATCCAAAAAATCCTTGACGCACGCGGACTATGATCAATGGATGGACATTACGTATAAAGCCATTTCTCCGGATGGAAGACAGGCTTCCTATTTATTAACACCGCAGTACGGTAATGGTGTGGCCGTATTCAGAAATCTGAAAACGGGCACGATTGATTCGGCCAGGTATGCTGCTGACCTGATGATGAGTTATGATGGGGCACACGCTGTTTTTAAAATCAAGCCTGATCCGAATGTTGTCAAAGAATTGCGTCGCCAGAAAAAGAAGAAAGAAGAGCTACCTAAAGATGGTCTTGGCATTTACACCTTCCTCAACCGCTCAACGGTAAAAATTGCGGATGTAAAATCTTTTCGTCTGCCGACACGCTCTGGAGGATGGCTTGCGTACCAATTGGAAGCGGTGGAGGTGAAAGGCAATGGTTCTAAAAAGAAGATCAAAAAGAACAATGACGAAAATGGTTTTACCCTGATCATCCGTAAGCTTGCTGATGGCACAGAAAAATCTTTCGGCTATGTCCGCGATTACCAACTCTCCAAATTCGGACAGGCGGTACTGTTTGCAACATCAGGCAATGACTCCACCATGAAAGCCGGCGTGTACCGCCATGATCTGAGCACTGGAGTAACCACCGCGCTGTACACCGGAAAAAGTAAGTTCAAGCACAAAGGCCTCGCGATAAATGACTCAGCGGATCAGGCTTCATTTCTGGTTGATTCCGATACCACAAAAGCACTCGTACGTCACTGGCAATTGTTTCACTGGGCCACGGGCCAGGAAAAAGCCGTTGATCTTGAAATTGAATCGGCCGGAAAAATTCCTGTAGACAGATTGGTCAGTGAACACTACACGCCACTTTTTTCAAAAAATGGCGAGCGTCTGTTTTTCGGTGTCTCGGAATTCCCTGCTGTAGCTGATACAACCCTGCTACCTGAAGAAATTGTTCAGGTTGAAGTGTGGAATACCGAAGATGAATACATCTACCCTCAGCAAAAGGTTTTATTGGATAGGGAGAAGAAGAAAAATTTTCTCTCTGTAATTGATTTGAAAGATCCTGCACGAAAAGTAAAGGTTCTCGCTTCTCCTGAAATTCCTTTCGCTGAGACTGGTGATGAAGGGAATGCGAATGTAGTGCTGCTCAGCACAGATGTCCCTTACCGAAAAATGATCACCTGGGATACACGTGTACTTCAGGACTCCTGGATTCATGATCTGAAGACCGGTCTCCGGAAACAGGTTACGAGTAAAATTCAATGGAGGCCTTCGTTGTCTCCTGACGCCAAATTTGTTCTCTGGTATAATAGTCAAGACACAAGCTGGTACACCTATCAGGTATCCGATGGAAAAATTACCCGACTCAAGCCGGCTGCACGCGTTTCTTTTGCAGATGAAGAGGATGATCATCCGAACGATCCTGATCCGTATGGTGTTGCCGGCTGGATACAAGCCGACGCTCGTATTCTCGTTTACGACCGATACGATATCTGGTCGTTTGATCCGACAGGCGTGACGCCTGCAGTAAATCTTACCAACGGAAGAAGCATGCGACGCGTTTACCGTTACGTCAAACTTGATCCGGATCAGCGTGCTATTGCACCTGCAGAAACAATTTTTATTTCTGTATTTGATGAGATTACTAAAGAATCTGGTTACGCGCGTCTTAGTCTGAAAAATCTTAAACGTACCGATGTAATCTTTGGTCCTGCGCGCTATGCCGGTCTTGCGAAGGCAACCAAAACCGATCAGTATTTGTTTACCCGTGAAACCTTCAGAGAATTTCCAGATGTATGGGTTTCGGGATTAAACTTTTCCTCTGCTCAAAAAATATCAGAAGCCAACCCGCAGTGGACGCGTTATCGTTGGGGAACCGCTGAACCCGTTTCCTGGAAAGCGCCTGATGGAAGAGTTGTTCAAGGATTGCTCTACAAGCCGGATGGATTTGATCCCGCCAAGAAATATCCGATGATGGTTACGTTCTATGAACGCAACAGTGATGATCTGTATCTGCATAGCGTACCTTTCCCTCATCGATCCACGATTAACAAAACCATGTATGTCAGTAACGGCTACGTAGTTTTTGTCCCTGATGTTCATTATCGCGTTGGCTATCCGGGACCAAGTGCATTGGACTATGTTACCTCTGGTGTACAGGCGCTTATTGAAAAAGGATTTGTTGATGAAAAGCGTATTGGTGTTCAAGGCCACAGTTGGGGCGGATATCAGGTGGCTTATATGGTGACCAAGACGAACATGTTCCGTGCTGCAGAAGCTGGTGCCATCGTAGCCAACATGGTTAGTGC
>Ga0068872_10003610_pt1 | contig 11770 bp, 5 predicted proteins | sample NOAtaG_7_FD_66441 | JGI IMG/M metagenome (GOLD analysis project Ga0068872, IMG submission 66441) | Freshwater lake microbial communities from Lake Erie, under a cyanobacterial bloom - NOAA_Erie_Diel1S_2200h metaG | ecosystem: Environmental > Aquatic > Freshwater > Lake | place: USA: Ohio, Lake...
GACAATCTTTGAGCGGGTTTGACAACACCCAAATGTTTTGAACATTTTCTGCGGAATTGAAGGATTTTTTATATATTTTTGTTCAACAAACAACGACCCGGTAAAATGAAGAGCTGGATTTTACGTGCTGTGATGCTTGGTTCCCTGTTGCTATTGGGGCAATCCGATTTGTTTTCCCAAACCGACCGGTCCGTTACCTCATCTCCATCTAACCCTGGAGGTGCAGGGGTAAATCCCAACATTCCCGCTGCTGTCGCCCAACGTGTTTTGGCCCTAGCAGCTCCCCATTTCAACCACCTTCCGCTAGGCTTCGTCGCCATGTACTATTCCTGCAACTGCATCCGATTGGACGATTTGGGTTCAGGAACCTACAGGGTCACCTATGGTGGTGTCGGAATTCAAATCGTCATCGATGCCACCTTCATACGCAATCAAAGCGGTGATGAGATGCTGCGTGAGAGCGGCAATTGATTGTTCCTGATTCGGTTTGATTCTTTCTGCGCCCGACTATCGGGGTTTCGATTGTCATTTAGCCAATGCGACATTCTTTTGCGCCAGCCATGACTTGAGGTCAAACAAGGCCAAAACATTTGCCTCAAGCGGGTCTTGGAAAATATCGGATAAGTCTCGCTCCAACTGCTTCAAACCTTTGTATTGGTCTATATTGGCTAAGCCTGCCTCAAAAAACTTCAAAATCCGTTTTTCAAACCTGAACAATTGGTCGCGGCGATGGAGGTACTTACGAGCAGCCTTGCTAGCGGACTCCGCAAGATCCAAATCCCCCTTTTCCCAATATACGAACACCAACATGATGCGGGCGATGTTCACGATGTCCTCGCGGATGCCGGGCTCTTCCAAAAGCAAAATTCCGTCCAACAAGATGCGTGCTTCGGTGTAATTGCCCAATTCGAATTGGAAACGTGCCAAAAGAGCCATGAACGACATCCGTGAAGCCAATGACAGGCTGTCGCGGTAGGTTTCAAGGCCAGCCAAAATCTCATCATAAGCTGGCAAAACCAATGCAGGAGAACCGGATTCAATGGCCAAACCGATGAGCAGTCGATAATATTTGTCGAAGAACTCCGAACCGTGCATGGCATGCTTGGCCAAGAATTCCTGAATCCTGTCCAAAATCCCTTTCACCTGATCAAATGCACCCGCATGCAGGTGCAAACCACCCAAGCGAAGTAAGTCGTTGAGGTAATCGGAAGGAAAATCGTTTTTGAGGAATGGATGGGACTCATACATGGCGATTTGCTCCTCCAAATGCCCCATGGCCTGTCCATATCGGGCCAGATACACCTCCGCCATGATGCGGCTCTGCAGGTATAATCTCAAAGCACGGACACGCTCCGGTTGCGAAGATTCCTGCATCAGCGGGTTTGCCAACAAACTTTCCAGAAGTTGAATGTCCAAATCGTTGCGGGCCACCTGCTTGCGCTTGATTACCGGGCGGTAATAGGCATACAAATCCTCGTATTCGCCCAACTCCAACAGATGCTGCCTCGCCTCCATCCGCTTGGTATTCATGGCCTTGATTTGCGAAATCCGCGACTCCAAGTTACCACTCTCCATCAAGGACAAGTCAAATTGAATCTTGCTCAAATCCAAGTATAAAGACCAACGCTCCTCCGTCCATGCCGCTGACATCGCCTTGGACAACATCCGCCCAGCCAACACAAAAACCTTCCGCTCCATCAAAATCTGGATCTCGGTCATGTGTCCATCCACCGAACTTGAAATACGTGCATCACGCAGCACCCTCAAAATGTGCTTGGAAAGATAATTTTTGGCGTAAGCAAAGTTGATGTCGTATCCAGCGGCTGATATTTTCTTTTTCAATTTGCGCTCGTCGTATACCGGCGACCTGCTGATGAAATCAAATAAGGCCAAATAACCCGCATCCTTTTGGTCGATTTGACGCACGGCTGTACGCTCCCCACTGGTGAGGGATTTGACCAAAAGAAAAAGAGGATCTTGCCTATCCATCGTTTCAGCTTTGCAAATTCAATATAGAAATTTAATAATCAGTCACTTAGAAACTAAAAAACGTCAAATCAAACCAAAAGAAAATCAATTTTTGGGCTTTTATCGCCCCAACTTTAGGCAAATCTTTGTTTCAACACAGAAGGAAAATGGTTTACTAACCGTCAGCCGGTTGGTCTCCAAAACTTCAGGTGAGGATATGAATCGTGTAATAATCATTCAATCCAAACGTTCTAAGATATAAAAAAAGACCCAAAGGTCAAAGTTGGTAGCAAGTGAATAGAGCTATCAGTATTTCGTGAATTGTTTTTAGCTATTAGCTCTTTTAAAACCTCAATAGTTCCAATCCTATATCTGCTGATTTTTTTTAAAGCCCACCACTCCCAATGGTGGGCTCTTTTTTTCTCCTTTTTCAGAATTCAATCCGATACTGAATGACAGGAAAGAACCCAAGCTGATAATTGGTGCGCAGCGAACGCGTGGTGACATCATAAACCACATTCAGAGGGTTTTGCGTGTCCAACACATTGGAGATGTCCAAAGCAAGTTCTTGGCTGATCTTGTTGGAATTCAACCTGATTTTGGCCCTCAAATCCACCCGAACATAATCCTTGAAGCGTAGGGTCCAAGCATTGTCCCAGTCGTAAACCGCCAACACCGAGGTCGAGGATGCTACTGTATCCAAGGGGGTGTAACGCCGGCCACCCGACCATGTCGCCCTCAAATCCAAACCGGCAACCCATCGTTTTTGGGTACCCAAAGGCTGTTCCACGCCTCCCAAAGCAGTCAACGTGTAGTTGTTGTTGAACTGCGTGCTGCGCTGAATGCCGTCGCTACCAGCATAAGTGGATTGAAACAAAGATCCGGTAACCAAAAAGTAATATCCACGACCGAAAAACTTCTCAACGGTGAATTCCAACCCATAGTTTTGACCAGTTCCTGCATTCTTAAGGCTGTCACGCACGCTCACCACGTAATCGCTGCCCTCATTCAGGATTGAATAAGAACTCAATGTGCCTGCCTCTACCGGGACCCCACGCAACTGTTGGTAATAGGCCTCGGCCTTGAATCGCAAGGTCGGCAACACGGACCAGTCATAATTGAAGATGAAATGACGGCTTCTTGTGAAATCCAATTCTTCGTTGGTTTTGGTATAGCTGCCGTCCGGCATCGGGGTCTCACGCACATACACATACAAAGGCTGAAGCTGACTGTGCTCGCCATAGGCCAATCCCAACCCATGACGGTCTGCGGGCCGCCATTGAATGCCCACCCGGGGCTCCACACTGTAGGTACCGTTTTGGGTGAAAAACTGCCCATGGACACCCACGTTGAACGTCCACTTCTCCACGATTCTCCATTTCCACTGCGCATAGGGCTGCAACAAAAAAGCACCCCCTTTTGAATCGGTCAGGATGCGAAACCCAGATAGGGTGTCGACTTGAAGGCTGTCTGCCAAAAGGAATCCTAAGCGGTCGGCAAAAATCCCCAGCCTGAGGGTGTGCTTGGCCGAAATCTTGGAATTGAAAACCGTGCTCATGGTCAGCTTGGTTTGGGCAGAGGCATTCCGATAAAACGGTACAGGCGTAAGGGTTGCCCGGTCGATTTTGTCCACCGTGGTGGTTTGCGTGCTTCCATTTGCGGCCAAGGTGGTGCGCAGATAGCTTTTTTCCCCGATGAGGATTTGATGCTTGAGCCCAACAGCCCCAGTGTTCGTGCCGAAATCGATGTCATTGCCTGCCGGCCCGAAAAAGTCGGCGGTATCCCGTTCGCTATCCAAAACCAAGGCATTGCTGAGCCCCCCGATGCCGAACAACGAAAAAGTACCGGCCTTCTCAGTGGGGACATGGATGTTGAAGGACAAATCCTGGTACTTGGGTTGCGAGGAAGTGCCGAATTCGATGCCCAACTCCTTCATGAGCTCCAACGTCGAGTAGCGGTAATTCACCAAAAATGAAGCCCCCGATTTCTTGGAAATGGGACCTTCGGCCATGAACTCCAATCCGTTGAAGCCAAACTGTCCCAAAAACTCGTACTGCTCGTCGTTGCCCTTGCGCATCCGCAGGTCAAATACCCCAGCCAAGGCGTTGCCATACTCTGCGGGGAAAGCACCCGTCATGAAATCGCTGTTGTCGAGTACGTTGTTGTTGAGGATGGACACAGGCCCACCCGTAGTGCCGAAACTCGCAAAGTGATTGGGGTTCGGGATGTCCATGCCTTCCAAGCGCCACAAGACCCCCGAAGGACTGTTGCCCCGGATGATGATGTCGTTGCGCGAATCGTTGGCGGGCATCACCCCCGCGAAATTGGTGGCCATGCGGGCCGGGTCGTTCCAAGAACCGGCATAACGGCGTGTTTCATCGATGCTGAATTGACGGCCGCTCACCGTGACCATGTCGTTGCGGGTGCCTTCCTTTTGGGTGGCGGTAATCGTGACCGTTTCCATGTCGATGACGGCCTCCCTCAATTCCAAGGTGAGGACCACTTCCTTGCCCGAATTTACCCGCACGTCTTTGGCGCCTCCAGGCTCATAGCCCAAATAAGCGACGCGCAGGTCGTACCGCCCAGCAGGCACCTCGGTGATTTTGAATCGGCCTTCAGCATCCGAATATGCGCCTTTGAGCACCGAATCGCCCAAAAGCAGTTGCACGGTGGCCCCTTCCAAGGGAGCTTTTGATTCGGCATCCTGCACAGTTCCACGCAAAGTCTGTGTGAAGGGTTGGGCGGCAAGGGGTTGCGACAAAATCACCAAGCAAACAAGCAAGGCGGCGGCGAGGGTTTTCATGGGTGCGAATTTCGGCATCCCCGCACCGGGATACAAGGGGGAAATGAAATTGATAAAATAAAAGCCTATCGACAAAAGCAAAAAAAATCCCCACAAAAATATGCGGGGATACAGTCATTTTAACTGCGGTCACTAGGACCTTGTTGTGATAAGATGACGAACTACAAAAATACATTTTATGCTTGATAAAAAAACATATTTTTATTGCACTTAAATATTCCAATATGCTAACCCGAATTCTATCCCTTGACTTGGGCACCGCTTCCATTGGATGGGCAATCCGTGATTTGACAATTGAAAAAAGCCGAGAGGCCATCATACATAGTGGTGTTGTGATATTTCCAGAAGGGTTTGGAACCAACAAGTCAGGACAATTTTCACTCGCTGCAGAACGGAGAAAAGCAAGATTGATTCGCAGACAGCTGTACCGCAGGCGATTGAGGAAATATGCAACATTGAAGCGGCTGATCAAAGCAGACATGGTCCCCCTCTCACTTGAAGAAGCGCAAAAATGGGCCAAACCTGCCAAAGGTAATCGATCGGAATACCCATTGTCGCAAAGATTTCATCAGTGGCTTAGGCTGATTCCTGCAAATGGCCCATTGCGTGCATCTGCGTTTGCAAACATCTACGAACTGCGAGCTGCTGCCGAAAAAGGAGAATTGGGCCAATTCGCTTCTTTTGGATTTTCCACCGAAGAATTGTTGGGCAGAATCTTTTACAATTATGCACAGAGACGCGGATTCAAGACCAATGCAAAAGACGGCCGAGGCGGTGAAACGGGTACGGTGAAAGACGGAATCAAAAAACTTCTAGAGGAATTAGATGGAAAGACAATGGCCGAATATTTTGCCGGAATAAACCCTTTCAAGGCCCGTATCCGCAAAAGATACCTTGCACGCGAAATGTTTGAAGAGGAGTTCGACAGAATCACAAATTCATATGGTGATGCATTGAATGGTATATCGGATGACTTGAAGCGTATCATCTTCTACGTAAGGCCCCTCAAAAGCCAAAAGGAAAAGGTTGGGTCATGTAGCTTGGAGGCAGGCAAGAGGAGGTTACCCTTGAGCCACCCTGACTTCGAAATGTTTCGGTTGCGGCAGTTTGTTCAAAACTTACGGGTAGAGCATCCAAATGGTGTAAAAACAGGCCTTAACCTTTCAGAAACGAACAAATTGATTGATTGGATACTGGAACAACCTCAGGCTAGGCAAACCAAAAAAGACCTAAAAAACTGGCTTACAGAACTTTATCAGGCAGAGATTCGCCTGACAGTACATGAGGGCACAACCTCCCCTCCCTGCCCTTGCTGCAAAATGCTCAAGGATGTCTTGGGTCCCAGCTGGCAGACTCGAAGCCTCAAGCGAGCCTATCAAAACGGACCCAAAAAAGGATACTGCGCCAAAGTAGGATACACGGATTTGTGGCATTTCCTCCGTGAAGTCCAAGAAAGGCCTGAGAAGTTCAAGACAGAGGACCCGATATCCGATTATGCCACTGCCCTAGGTTTGGGAAGTTCGGCTGCAAACCGAATGAATAAATATGTTGACGAGGAAATGCCCTCAGGCTATTCGTCACTCTCTTTGTTTGCAATCCGACGCATACTTGAGATGATGGACAACGGACATCCCTACCACACTGCCGTCTTGCTTGCAGGAATGAAAAGGGTTTTGGGCGAGGAGTTGTGGAATCATGTTGGTGAAGACATCATCAACGATTTATCAAATCACGTTGCAGACTTGCCCTTTGAAGCGACCAAAACAAAAACATACAATGACTTGCTGAACCGCTTGCTGGAGGCCGGAGAAGTTGCCAGCGACAAAGACATTGAAGACCGCATCAAATTCCATTATGGAACCCAAAAGTGGAATCAGCTGAAGAAAAATGAAGCCGCGAGGGCAACCGAAATCCTTGAGTCTGTTGCATCATGGCTGAAAGAAGCTGAAATCAATCCGGGGAAAGCAAAATTCAAGGCAAGTCCAAGCTTGTTGGAATTCGTTAATGAAAGAATCAAGGATGAGTTAAGAGGCGTTGGTCAATTTGATGAGTACAAATTGGAGCGCAAGATCGGCAAACTCTACCACCATAGTGCCATCAGCAAATGGAAAGAGCCGGAATTCATCATTCCCGCCGATAAAGATGCAGATGACGGTTTTTGGCAACTACCCAGTCCTTATACAGGCGCGATTCAAAACCCCGCAGCCATGCGGGTTCTTCACCAATGCCGCAAACTCATCAACTTCCTTTTGGCGGAAGGGCACTTGGACCGCAATTGCAAGGTTGTTGTGGAAATGGCCCGAGAACTCAATGACAGCAACCAACGGGCGGCTATTGAAGAATGGCAAAGGCGCCAAGAGAGGGAAAGGCAGAATATCCGGCAATTCATCGTTGAACACCTCGGGCGCACCAACCCCGATGAAGATCTGCTGGAACGTTACCGCCTATGGTTGGAACAGATTCCTTTGGCAGCTGGACCGGATACCAGGTCATTTTTGGATAAAGCCCTCATGGGAAGTGAATTAGGGAAGCGAAAAAGCGATGACTTGGTCCAAAAAATGCAATTGTGGCGCGAACAGAACGGTATTTGCTTATATTCTGGCAAGCCAATCAGTCCTTCGGATGTTTTGGATGGGACCTCTACACAAATCGAGCACACCATACCGCGTAGCATTAGTAACGATACTACCATGGAAAACCTTACGCTGGCGACATCAATTGCCAACGCACGCAAAGGAAAAAAAATCCCGTTTGAGATTGGTCCGGGGGATAGTACCTTGAGTGATTACTCCACCATCCTGCAACGGATCAAACCATGGGAGGAGCGAGCAGATGACCTAGAAAAACAAATAAAAAAGAAATCAAGGGCCGTAAGGGCTGCAAAGGGTTCCGGAAATCTCGATGGATACAACAAGGCGGTAAAGGAGAGATGGCTGCTGAAATTCGAACGTAACTACTGGCGCGCGAAAATCAGGCGGTTTAAAATGGAGGAGGTCGAGGAAGGATTTTCCCGCAGGCAACTCACCGACACGCAGGTCATAACGAAGTATGCTGCAGGATGGCTGAAGACCTGTTTCAATCATGTGAAAGGCACCAAAGGCACCCTCACCGCACAACTGCGGAAATCTTGGGGCCTACAATCCATGTATGAAAAAAAGGACCGTACCAATCACACCCATCATTTGGTCGATGCGTTGGTGAACGTGATGATTGAACCCGGACTATACAATCAACTTTCGGCGGCATACCGCAAAACGGAAGAGCTGCGGCACAAGGAAATCAGACTTCCAATGCCTTGGGATACTTTTGTAACAGACATCGAAAACCTATGCGACAACACACTTGTGTACCATGTGCACCGAGACAACACCCTTCGACCGAGCAAGTTTGCGATAAGGAACCGCAGCGGAAAAATCATCGGCTACAAACAGGGCAAAGGCATCAAGGCTCCGCTCCACATGGAAACGGCTCTCGCAAACGTGCGAACATGGGAGGAAAAAAGCGATGGCTCACTCAAATGGAAAAGGGGTGAAGAGGGTTCCTTCATTACTACCTTCGCCACACGCAAGGAAATGGTACCCGGCACGAAGACCATATTCCCGAAACTCAAACAATATGCGGATGAACGAAAATCTGAATTTGAGAAGGAGGGGAAACGCGAAATCCTGCCTGTGTTGCGCCTACGCATGAAAGATGGCAAGCGCATCGAACTGAAAAGAATGACCGAAGCAGACCTTCCCAACCTCAAACCCAACGACCTCAATGCCCATTTCCTCGATGCCGTCGCTAAAGAAGGCTTGGCTGCCCTGAAGAATGATGGATTTTTTCTACCCGTATACAAAGCTAGAATTCCGAAAAGGGTACAGACACCACCTAAGATTCGGAACGTGCCAGTCGCATTCCAACATCCTGAACGAAGCCACAAGCATAGCGTTCATTATGAAAACGACTCCAATTATGCAATGGCCATTTATCGTAGCCATCAAGGCAAAAAGGAAAAGCGTACGTTTTTGGTCCAGCCCTACCTCGGCCTGAACCCAGAAAATGCCAAACACCCCTTTCCCCTCACGCTTCATGAAAAAGGCATTGATTACGACTTGGCTGGACCCACCGGCGGCATGCAAGTCTTCCGAATGGGACAACGGGTTCTCCTGTACGAAAACACACCCGAGGAAATCTGGAATGACACAAGTCCCGGTAATTTGGGAAAACGATTGTATAAAACGGTAGGAATTTTCAATAAAAGTGAGAGCTTTCCTTATGGCAGGCAAACCTTTCAAAAGCATGACGAAACCGGATTTGAAAAATTGGCTAGCGGAGAAATAAACCGAATAGATGCTAAATCTGCAGCCTTTCGGTCCGATGATTCAAATATACCCGTAAGGGTACTTTTACATACCCAGATAAATGCACTTGTAGAAGGAATAGATTTTCGGATGAACCACTTGGGTGAAATTGAAAAATGTTGATGCATGCGCGGATCCATTCTCCATTTCGGAAACCCTTGCCGCCTGTCCCTCAAGCTCGATCAATTGGTGATTCAAAAGGCAGACGGGCAAACCCTTACCCGCCCCTTGGAAGACATCGCGGTGATTGTCGTGGATCATGGGGAAGTTTCCTTGTCTACCCCCTTGATGGCCAGGGCTGCACAAATGGGAGTCGGCATCGTTTTTTGCGATGAAAAGCATCTTCCGGTGGCCTATTCCAGTCCCATGGTGGGGCATACCCTCCAAAACCTTCGCCATCGACAACAGTGGGCCGCGGGGCAGGTAGTGCACAAACAAGCCTGGGCGCAAGTGATTAGAAAGAAACTCCTGAATCAGGCAGACACGCTGAAGCTGTTGGGAAAGGACTGTGCCACCCTCCGGCGCATGGCCAAAGACGTGAAGAGCGGCGATAGCAGCAATGAGGAGGCCAAAGGCGCCAAATACTATTGGAATCAACTGCTCGGTCGGGATTTCGTTCGGGAACGTTATGGTGATTTCCCCAACAATTACTTGAACTACGGCTACGCCATCGTAAGGGCGGGCATGGCGAGGGCGCTTTCCGGAGCGGGGCTATGCCTGACCATCGGGATTTTCCACCACAACCAATACAACCCATTTGCCTTGGCAGACGATTGCATGGAGCCTTTTCGACCATGGGTGGATCTGGAAGTAATCAGGATGCTTCATGAGGCCAAAGGCCAGGAATTGGACAAGGAAGCAAAGGCACGTCTCCTCCTTATTTTGCAACAAGATGTGCAATTTGAGGGATACCGACGACCCATGATGGGAGCTATGGATCAGCTTGCCTCCTCTTTGGCCCATTTGTTTGAGGGAAGAAAAAAAGACCTAGACCTGCCCTCCCTGCCCATTGCGTGACCGAATTTCTAAATACAAAATCGTGTGGCTACAGGTTTGCTTCGACTTACCCACCCAAACAAAGCGACAACGCAAGGAATACAGCGAATTTCGCAAGCGCCTGCTCAAGGACGGGTTCATCCAAATGCAGTACAGTGTCTATCTACGCTATTGCGGTAGCCACGAAACAGCAAACGTTCATGAGCGGCGCCTAAGTGCTTGGGTGCCCCCGGAAGGCCATGTTTGGTTGATGCGCTTTACCGATACACAGTACAGCAATGGGAAGCATTATTGGGGCATAAACATGGATCCGAAATCCAATCTCAGCCCTGGGGCACAATTGGAACTTTTTTGAAAAACACAAAATCCAGGTGTTTCATTTAGAAACAAGCTGGATTTTGAAGTGAAAACCTGGCATAACGCACTGGTTTTCAACTTCCAATGTCAAACGAGTTGTTAAATATCGGTTTTCGTCATCAAACCACAACGCCTACGGCAACCACGATGTCCGTTATGAAGTTGTTAAATATCGGTTTTCGTCATCAAACCACAACTAAGTGGTCAAGGATTGGAATTGTTCGGTGTTGTTAAATATCGGTTTTCGTCATCAAACCACAACAGGCAAGGGTGTGGATGGCTTGCATGTCGGGTTGTTAAATATCGGTTTTCGTCATCAAACCACAACGGTAGTCTAAGGATTGTAAGCTCTGTCTTGTTGTTAAATATCGGTTTTCGTCATCAAACCACAACATCCACGGCCCAATTCTGCGCAGGGCTTCTGTTGTTAAATATCGGTTTTCGTCATCAAACCACAACCGGAGAGGTGGTCGTGATTGCGGCGGATTGTTGTTAAATATCGGTTTTCGTCATCAAACCACAACCAGTATTGGGTTGGATCGGATGGAACGGATGTTGTTAAATATCGGTTTTCGTCATCAAACCACAACTCCGTTTAGTACTTCCAGCTCCTATTACTCGTTGTTAAATATCGGTTTTCGTCATCAAACCACAACATGCATGTCGATAATAAATAATCCAAAATTCAGCACTCTTCAACATCTTGCAGAATGTCTCTCCCACCCCTGTTCACACGCGCCATCCTCCGCACGCCCTGCCGGGAAATGGTGCACGGGCTCACCACCGCCAACCTCGGCACCCCCGACTATGCGCTGGCCCTGAAACAACATGCGGCCTATGCGCAAGCCCTTTCCCTCCTTGGTTTGGAATTGACCGTGCTGCCGCCCGACTCCAAACACCCCGACAGTTGCTTCGTGGAAGATGTGGCACTTTGTACCCCTCACGGTGCAGTGGTGACGCGGCCGGGCGCGGAAAGCAGGCGCAACGAAATCGCCGGCATCCGGGAAGTTCTCATCCAAACCGGTTATGACGGCAGGATTGCAGAAATCACGGCTCCAGGAACCTTGGAGGCGGGCGACATCATGATGGTGGGCGGAAATTACCTCGTTGGTGCGTCCAACCGCAGCAACCGGGCAGGATTCGACCAATTGGACAAAATTTTGAGAGGATGGGGATTGAGTTCGGAATTCGTGGAAATGGATGGAGCCCTGCACTTGAAAACCATCGCCACCTACTTGGAACACGGCAACTTGTTGGTGGCCGAAACCCATGCCCATCTACCCGAGTTCAAAGGGTTCAG
>Ga0068872_10003611_pt1 | contig 11767 bp, 8 predicted proteins | sample NOAtaG_7_FD_66441 | JGI IMG/M metagenome (GOLD analysis project Ga0068872, IMG submission 66441) | Freshwater lake microbial communities from Lake Erie, under a cyanobacterial bloom - NOAA_Erie_Diel1S_2200h metaG | ecosystem: Environmental > Aquatic > Freshwater > Lake | place: USA: Ohio, Lake...
GCCACCTCGACCGAGTGGGCCAAGGGGAGCGCCCCGCCCAGGCGCACGCCGGGCAACCCCGGATCCGGCACGGGGACCGGCAAGGCCGGCAGCTCGGTGATCTCGACGAAGAGCAGGCCGTTGAAGAGCTGGGCCAGGCTCATCGGTTCGTAGTAGTTGAGCAGCGGCAGTTCACCGAAGACGCCCTCCGCCGGAAAGACCACGTTGGTGGCCCGGGGAACCGGCAGGAAGGTGTCCAGGCGGTTGAAGGCGTTGGTGTCGCCGACCACCCGGCCGAAGACGGTGAACCCACCGTTCTGCAGGTCGAGGTTGGCCGAGTTGTCGCCGAAGCTCAGGAACCACTGGCTGGAGGCCGAATGGGGCCCGCCCGAATAGACCACGCCCTCGCGGACCACGACCCAGACCTGGGTGGGACCGGTGCCGTTGGTGGCGACAATGCGCTCGGTGTAGACCTCGTAGGTGGACACCTCCGGGAAGGCGTTGGTGTAGGTGACGACATTGGTCCCGAGGCCGGCGAAGCGCGGGAAGGCCAGGGCCACGTTCGTCTGTCGGACACTCTCAAGCCGGTTGGCGGAGGCTCCCTTCTTGGCCATCGAGAGGGTGCCGTAGAGGTTGCGGTACCTGGGACCGACATCGAACTCGTTGGAGACGTTGGCGTATTCGGCGATGGCCTCGACCGTATTGCTTCCGGTGCCCCGGTTGGCCACCCGGAACCCGCCGCCCTGGAGCACGAAGCCGGGCACCACCCGGTGGGCGAACATGTCGGCATAGCGGCCGCTGCGGACATACCGCAGGAAGTTGGAGGTCGTGAGGGGTTTCTCGGTGTCGTAGAGCTCGACCACCACGTCGCCGAGGGCCGTGCGGAACCGCACCAGCGTCCCGGCCTGCAGGGTGGCCAGGACCGACAGGGTCGCCAAGACGACCAGGCCCACGAGGCCCACCCGGAGGAATCGGCTGGGGATCAACCGCAGGCGCGGTGTCGGGAGGTTCATCGGGTCGTTCCTCAGGGTGGCCGATCTCCGTTCCGACGCCTCGGTCCCGGCATCCCACCGGATCCCTCGGCTCGGGCATCCTTCAGGCGCCGGCAAGTTCCGGCCGTTCCATGAACGCGTAGCAAAGGATGTGCAGGATGTGCATCTGGACGTCCTCGACGCGGCCGTAGTGGGTGTCGCCGATCACGACGACCTGCTCGGCCAACTCGGCCAGGCGGCCCCGCTTGGCCCCCACCAGCGCGATGGTCTTGAGCCCCTGGCCCCGGGCCCATTCATAGGCCTTCACGAGGTTGGGGGAGTTGCCGCTGACACTGGCGGCGATGAGCACGTCGCCGGGCCGGGCGTAATTGATCAACTGGCGGGTGAAGATCTCGTCGTAGGAGTAGTCGTTCCCGAGGGCCGTCATCCAGGCGACGTTGTCGGTGAGGGAGAGCACGCGGAAGCGGCGCGGCAGCGTGTCGCTGGACCCCTTGCCCAGGTCCACGGCGAAGTGGCTGGCGTTGGCGGCGCTGCCGCCATTGCCGATGGCGAAGACCTGCCGGTCCTGCGACCACGCCAGGCGCAGCGTCTCGACCAGTGCCGCGATCTCGGCGGGCTTCACGGAGTCCACGGCCCGCTTCTGGGCCTCCAGGTAGTCAGCGATCCACTGTGTGATCATCCGGAGCAAGTTGACCGGAATGCCGACCCGCGTCGAGACCGCGGTCGCGCCACACCGGCGTTGCGCAGGCGACCAGACGGGGCGACCCGGACGGGCCCGGGGTCGTCGGCAACAAATCGCTGCCCATCGATTCGGCGCTCCGGTAGAAACCGCCCATGCGATCCCTTTCCGGCGCGACCATCCTGATCACCGGGGGCACCGGCTCCTTCGGGAACCGGGTTGCCCGGCATCTTCTCGACCTGGGACCGGCCCAGATCCGCATCTTCAGCCGGGACGAGAAGAAGCAGTGGGAGATGCAGAGGCGCTGGCCCGGGTTCCGCTACATCATCGGCGACGTCCGGGACGCCGGTCGCCTCGAGGAGGCGATGAGCGGGGTCGACTTCGTGTTCCATGCGGCGGCCCTCAAGCAGGTGCCCTCCTGCGAGAGCTATCCCCTCGAGGCGATCAAGACGAACATCCTCGGCACCCAGAACATCTGCGCGACGGCGCGGGCGGCCGGGGTGAAGACCGTGGTGGCGCTGAGCACCGACAAGGCCGTCAAGCCGGTCAACGCCATGGGCACCAGCAAGGCCATGATGGAGAAACTCGTGTGCAGCCAGAACCAGTTCGGCGGCGCGACGACCTACTGCTGCGTGCGCTACGGCAACGTCATGGGCAGCCGGGGGTCGGTGATCCCGCTGTTCCTGAGCCAGATCCGGGAGGAGGCCCCGCTGACCATCACCGTGCCGCACATGACCCGGTTCCTGATGACCCTGGACCAGTCGGTCGACCTGGTCTTCCACGCCATGACGATGGCGCAGGGCGGCGAGATCTTCGTGCGCAAGGCACCGGCCTGCACGGTGCTCGACTTGGCCGAGGCCATGCGCCGCCGATACAGCCCCCGGGGGGACCGGCACCCGATCCAGGAGGTGGGGATCCGGCCGGGGGAGAAAATCCACGAGATCCTCGTCAACGAATACGAGCTCCAGCGGGTGAGCGAGAGCGACACCTATTTCACCATCCACCCGGAATACCGCCTGCCCGGACAGCCCAGCCCGCAGCCGCTGGGCTCGGAATACAGCTCCGAGAACACCCGTCGCCTGGCGGGTTTCGACGAGATCGCCCCGATGCTCGACGCCGCCGGCGTGGTCGAGGAATACACCTGATCCGGTCCACCGGCCGACCCCGGGCGAACCGCCGACCCCAACCTCGAAAGACGCTCCGCCGAATGTCGTACCCCACGATCCACCAGTGCCGGGGCTGCCATGCCCCGTCCGCCTCGCTCGTCCCCGTGCTGCGGATGGACCCGATGCCCCTGGCCGGGATGTTCTGCCGTTCGGCGGAATCGGCCCGCACCGCGCCGCTCTTCCCGCTGACCTGGATGAGGTGCTCCGAATGCGGGGCGGTGCAGGTGGCCGAGGACATCTCCGGCGCCCAACTGTACGAGGAGTACAACTACGCCTCGTCGACCGTGCCGGGGCTGGTCCGGCATTTCATCGGGTTCGCCGACACCCTCGCGTCGTTCTACGGCCGCGACTCGGCCCTGACCTACCTTGAGATCGGCTGCAACGACGGGGTGCTGCTCAACCATCTGCCCCCCGGCTGGAAGCGCCTCGGGGTGGACCCGAGCGATGTGTCGCGCCGGGCCGGGGCCGCCGCCTCCTGGCGCCTGGTGAACCGCCCGTTCACCCCGGAAGTGGTGAAGGAGCACGGGCTGGAGGGCACGGTGGACGTGCTGTCGGGATCGAACTGCCTGGCCCACATCACCGACCTGAAGGAGGTCTTCGCCGGCGCCGCCCTCGCACTGAGGCCGGGCGGGCACTTCTGGGTCGAGGTCCACGACCTTGCGGCCACCCTGGCCGGGGGCCAATGGGACACCATCTACCACGAGCACAAGGTCGAATGGAGCGAGTCGGCCCTGGTCCGCTGCGTCTGCGCGCTGGGCTTCACCCACGAGGCCACCCTGCGCACACCGCTGCACGGGGGACTGCTGCGGGTGAGGTTCCGGCGGGATCCCCACGCGGCCCCGATCCCCGGCCGGGCACCGGAACCCGAGCCGGGACTCCGCGGGATCCAGCACGCCTACGACCGGCGCTCGGACACCCCGGCGGCCAGGCGCCTGGCCAAGATCCTCGACGACGGGAACGGGATCATCGCCGCCTACGGGGCCGCGGGCCGGGCCAACGTCTACCTGAACCAGCTTCCCCACCTGCGCTTCGCCTACATCGTCGACGAGTCGCCGCTGAGGTGCGGGAAGTTCATCCCGCAGACGTCCACCCCCATCGTGCCACCGTCCGGCATGATCGACCACCCCCCGGTGGCGTGCCTGGTCACCGCGTGGAACCACCGGGACGACATCGTCCGCAAGTACCCGGGGCACACCTGGGAGTGGCTGACCGCGTTCGGGGAGGCCTGATGCGCGTCACCGTCCTCGGGGCCTCCGGCATGCTGGGCCATGTCGTCGCGCGCTTCCTGGCCGAGGCGGGGCACTCGGTCCGATCGACCGACCGGCGCTTCACGGGCCAGGCGCCCCGGCCGTTCCTCGACGACCTGGCCTTGGGCCAACCCGAGGCGGTCGTCAACTGCATCGGCCTGAGGGCCGGCCCGGAGGCCGACCTGCACGAGGTCCATGTCCGGCTCGTGCAGGAATCGCTCGGACGCCTCGGACCCGGGGTGCGGTTCGTCCAGGCGGGCACCGACGGGATCTTCCGTCCGGACCGTCCGGACCGCAGGTCCTGCGAGCCGGGCGATGCCACGGACCCCTACGGCCGGACCAAGTGGGAGTGCGAGCGCCTGGTTCGGGAAGCCGGCGGATGCGTCATCCGATGCTCCATCCTCGGCCCGGAAACAGGCCCGCCGCGCAGCCTGATGGGCTGGTTCCTCGCGCAGCGCGGCCCGGTGCGCGGCTTCGTCAACCACTGGTGGAACGGGATCACGACGCTGCAGTGGGCCAAGGTGTGCCTCGGCCTGCTCGAGTCGGGCGGGGCGCCCCCGGTCTGCCAGCCGGGGTTCCTGCCGGCGATCCCCAAGGCCGAGGTCCTGCGCCTGATCGCCGAGGCCTGGGATCGGCCGTTGGCCATCGTGCCCGAGGAGTCCCCGATGCCCGTGCTCCGGACACTGGTGCCCGATGTCGGGTGCCCGCCGCTGTCGGAGCAACTGAGGGAACTCCGGGCCTGGCACGGGGCGCGGTTCCCGGAAGGTCCGCAGACGCCCGGCTGACCGCGGCGATGCCGGCCACCGGGGCTCGAGAGGGCGGGCCTGAGATGGGGACTTTCCCGGCCCCACGGGCTGTGGTCCCCTCCGCGGGGTGTCCAAGGTCCTCACCGTCATCCCGGTCTACAACGGCGCGCGCTTCCTGCAGGCCACGCTGGAATCGCTCGCCGCCCAGACCCTGCTGCCGGGGCGTGTCGTGGTGATCGACGACGTCTCCACCGACGGCACCCGGGATCTGGTCCGGGCATTCTTCGCCGCCCATCCCTCGCTGTGCGGGGAGCTTCGGTGCAACGAGCGCAACCAGGGCCTCTTCGGGAACCTGAACCGCTGCCTCGACTGCTCGGAGGAAACCGACCTGCTCCACATCCTCCTCGCCGACGACCTGGTCCTGCCCACCTTCCTCGAGCGCATGGTGCCCGCGCTGGAGGATGCGGCCGCGCCGGCCATGGCCTGGTCGCAGACCGAGAAGATCGACGCCACAGGACACCTGCTGCCGGGGCAGCCGGAGCCGCCCCGCCCCGGGGTTCGGGACGTCCCCCTGCTCGACTTCGTGAGGACCCAGGGGCAGTTGCAGACCATCTTCTGCGGTTCGGTCCTGCTCAAGACCGGCCGGCGGCCGGCACCCTGCCGCTTCCCGCTCGACTATCCGCAGGTGGGCGACTGCGTCTTCTACGCCGATTGGGCCCGGCATTCCCACGCGATCCGAGAACGCACGGAAATCCTCTGCCAGATCCGCCACCACGGCGGCAGCGCCACCACGGCCAATTCGCGCCGCCTCGAGAACTGGGTGGCCGACGAACTCCGGGCGATGCAGCAGATCGCCCGATGGGCGCCTGCCAGCCCCCCGGGACGGTGGTGGTGGGACCATCGCATCCGGTGCCTCTTCGCCGCGCGGTCGGTGGTCAAGCAGCAGATGGCCCGTCCATCGGATGCCGCCTATGCCGAGGCCATCGGAGTCATGGCCCGTGGGCTGGTGCGCCCGTGGCACTGGTGGGTTGGCCGGGCGGCCGTGGCGTGCCGGGACCGGCTCTTCGGGGCGCACCCGGCAGCCCGGGTCGGTTCCGGGCGGTGAGCGACCGACTCCCGAGGTGGAACTCGGCTGGCCGTTCAATCCCCGTTGCCGACCCCACGCCGCTCGGAAACCACGGTGAAGGCCACCAGTCCCAAGGCGACCGCCAGGGCCGAGACGCTCACCCACAAAGGGCGGGTATCGGGCTGGAAGCGGAGTTCCACGGTATGATCGCCCGGAGGCAGCTCGACAGCCCGCATCAGGTGGTTGGCCCGGAGGAGGGATGCAGGCCGGCCGTCGACCGAGACCTGCCAGTCGTCGTGCCACCGGCCATTGTCGAGCAGGATCTGCGGGGAGGACGAACGGGTCTCGAGCACGATGCGCTTGGGTGAGTATCGCACCAGCCTGGCGGTGCCGTTGGTGGCCCCGGGGACGGCCTCGACACCTGGCGCGGTGGAGAGGATCACCGAGGTGGCCGGATCGAATCCCGGATCCCGCAACCGAGAGAGGGTGGAGGCGTCGGAGGTCGACACCTCCCACCGGGAAAAGAGCCCGAACCTCGGGAGGGCTCCGGTCAGCTCGAAGAGCGCATACTGCCCGGCCGGGTTGGGCGCGGCATCGAGGTCGTCGGGCCGGAGTCGGTTCCGGTCCGCGTCAGGCTTGAGGCCGAGGTCGAATCCCAACCGAGGCACGAACCCGGTGCCGGTCACCGTGAAGGCCTGGTTGAGCCGCGCCTCGAAGGCCCGGGCGGCCAGGATGTACCGGGTGGCCGTGAGTTGCCAGAGACGGCCCACGGCCCGGAAGTCGCCCCGGGCGACCTCGGTTTCGGTGGGTTCGAAGGCCTTCAGGAACGCCTGGTCGAGGGCGGGCATGCGGGGGGCCTGGATGATGTCGAGGGTCTGCACGTTGTACCGCTGGAAGTGGTGCTCGAGCCAAAGGTTGTGCACCGCCGGCATCAGGCCGTCGTCGTCGGCAATGAGCATCTGTCGGCTCGTGGGCAGGATCCGGCAGGCGACGCGGGATTGGGCCGGATCGCGGGCCAGGTACTCCACGACCACGTTCTGGCGGTAGCGCCGGCGGTGGTCGTAGTGGACGACCCAGGGGGTGCTGGCACGGTAGAGATCGATGGCCAGGAGGCCTCCGAGCACCCACCACGCCAGCGGGGCCGAGGCACCGGCCAGGACCCCGGAGAACACCAGGAGAACCACCAGGGCCGACCCTCCGAGGAGGACGACGAAGAGACCGACCTCAGCCAGACTGTGGCGGGCCACCGCGGCCGCCTGGTCGGCCCCGACCAGCGGCCCGAGATGGGCGACGACCGAAGGGCGGCCGGAGAGGTAGGCGGCGAAGCCGAGGATCGCCACGCCCGTCAGCGCCGCGAGGAACCCGACGAACCGGCGGTCCACCGCCGGCGTGGCCGTCCCCCGCCACCAGCCCACCACTCGGGAGGACCAGTCGGCACCGCCCGGGGTAGACCGCCCCAGGTGGGCGCGGGCGATGGCCTCCAACCCGTGTGCGAAGAGCACCAGGACCGAGAGGTGGAACCCGTGCAGGAACTTCATCGGGATCCGCATCTCCCGGAAGAAGGGCAACTGGACGATCCACTGGTAGAAGGGAGCATGCCGGCCAAAGGCCAGCAGCAGGGAGACCAGGGCGGCCAGCGCCCAGAAGCGGACCCGGTGACGTTCCTGGTCCGTGAAGGGGGTGCCACCGCCGGCGAACGCACGCCACACGGCCCATGCGGCGACAACCAGCACCAGCACCCCGGCATACTCCCCGCTCCCGGAGAAGCGGTGCCGGGCATCGCCGTCCGGACCCACCCCGCCCCAGTACGCACCACCGTCCTCGGTGTCCATCCGGTATCCGAGGACACCGGGGATGGCGATGCGCAGGACCTCGGCCTTGGGGAAGCTCCATCCGGTGAGGAAATCCCAGCGTTGCCCGGGCGACTGCTCCTGGCTGGTGGCCGCCACCCCCTTCACCGAGGTGTTGACCAGCGTGTCGATGGAGCCGAAGGCGATCCATCCGGCCATGCCCACGGCCAGTGCCAAACGGGCCGCGCCCGCCAAGGCACCCGGCCACGGCGGGGCCCCGTCCCGGCGGGGTCCACCCCAGAGGTCCCAGAGCACCGCAGCGGCGAAGTACAGGCTGAGCAGTGCGCCGGAATCGGCGGCCTCGGACACGTTGAGGCCGACCGCGAACCCGGCCAGGGCCATGGACACCCAGGGCCGCGGCCCGGGCCGGTAGGCCAATCCGAGGGCGCAAAGGATGCCGGCGGCGGCGAGGGCGCGGCCGGGAAGCCCCCAGCAGGCATACGAGAAGAAGTTCGAGTTGAGGGCCGCGGCGATCCCGACCAGCGATGACACCTGCGGGGCGAAGCCGATCCTCCGACAGAGGAAGACCGCCGCGAAGCCCAGCAGGGCCAGCGAGAGTGGTGCGTAGACCTTGGAGAACAGGGCAGGATCCCCGGCGAGGGTGCCGAAGATCTGGGTGAAGTTCGGCATGGCTGCGGGCGACGAGGCCCCCAGCCAGTTCAGGTCCTGCCAGACCCCGAGGAATCCTTGTGGCAACCGGGAGGATTCGGCGCTGATGACCCCAAGCGGGCCGTCGTTGGAAAAGACGATGTGTCCCGGCAGCAGCACCCCGTGGAACAGGCAGAGCAGGAGCAGGGGGATCGCGATGAGACCGCGTCCGGAGGTTCCCCGGCGGCTGCCGGGAGCGGGTTGGAGCTTTGGGGCGCCCATGGGAGCGGAGGATGCTCCATCGGTTCGGGCCGAATCAACCACGGCCGGCACCGACAGGGCGGAAGTGTCGGGCGGCGGGTCAGGCGATGGCCCGATAGACCTCCTCGACGTAGCCACGGCGCACCCAACTGAGTTCCCGGGACCGGCGGACCAGCGAAGGCTCCGCGGTCGCCAGGGCGGCGACCCACGGCGGCTCCTGGCCGCCCATCGGACTGAAGGCCTCCTGGTTCATGCTGAAGAGGATCCCACCCGGCCGGAGCCGGGCGGCCGCCAACCGCAGGTACCCTCGCACGCTGTCCGCGGGCATCTCGGGGAAGCTGTCCTGGTTCAGCACGCCATCGAAGCGTTGCTCGGGGAACCGCTCCTGGGAGTTCACCGGGAGGATCCAGGTGCGGCGGCGATCGAAGGCCCCCTCCCGGACGAAGTCCGAGTAGAGTCCCACCTGGTCCCGGCCGAGGGCATTGGCCAGGAACCACCCCTGGTAGACATTGGTCAGGGCCAGGTCGAGGATCACGTAGCGGCCGGGGACGACCAGTTTCTGGAACCAATGGCAGGTGCCCCCGAACCCGGCGCCGATCTCGAGGATTTCCGGCGCCCGGGGATCGTTGGCCGCGGCCAGATGCGTCCGGAACCGGTGGGCGGCATAGAGATGCCCCGGGGTCTGCAGGTCCAGCAGGCGGCCTCCCACCTCGATCCCGTAGGCTCCGGCGATCCTCGGGAAGTCGATCCGCAGGCCGAGGGCCTTCTCGACCCGCGACAGCAGCGCCTCGGGCCCCGCGCTCAAGGCATGGCCGATCTGGCCCTGCTCCGGGCATTCCGTCCGGGCGACCCCCAGGGATTCGGCCAGGCCGACCAGTTGCGAGAGGATGAGGAACGAGGCGAAGCGCGGGCCCTGCTCGAGCCCCAGGTCGCCATAGCCGATCCCCCAGAGGGTCGGAGACGGGAACATCCGCTCCAGGAAGGCCCGGAGCGCCACCGGATCCCGATCCCGGAGAGCCCGAAGCACGGGCGGGGCGCTCCGGTCGATGATCGTGGACCATAGGTGGCTGTAGTTGCCGTTGGACGGGTCGAGCCCCTGGCCCGCATGGAACGACTCCACCAGGTCGGCGGCCAGGCGGTCCCTGTCACCCGTCTCCAGACCGCCCGAGGAATCCGGTCGGGTCAGCGGGAGGTTGGGAACCGCACGGTCGCCCCAGAACCACTCCGGTCGGTTGAACATGTCCCGGTTGGACAGCCGCTGGATGCGGTTCCCGTAGACGGCCCGCAGCAGCAGGCGGTGCAGCAGGAACGCCGCATCATTGCGGCTGAGCCGCCTCAACAGGGAAAGGATCGGGGTCATCTTGTGGACGGGTGCCCGGTCCGAAACCGGCCGGTCGCCGCGGCAGGCAAGCACCGGACCGGGGGATCCTCCGCGCCGCGCCCGGTTCGATCAGACGACAACTTCCCGGGCCCGTCCACAAGACTTCGGACCGGCGCACCGCGCCATCGGAACAGCACGGGGCGCAGGACGGTGGAACGGGATGTTCGTTGAAAGGCCCGGGGCCGGCGGGTATCACCCCGGCCGTACCGACCATCGACGGGCGCCCCCGGAGCCCCGGGGACACCATCGGCGAACGAACCATGGCCACGACGCCCAGCCACCTCGACCACGTCCGCGACGACGCGGCCTACGCCGACATCCTGGCCAACTGGGATGCGGCCTTCTACGCGAAGTTCACGCGGGCCCTCCGGCCGGCGAGGCCCGGGGCCCGGGTGCTCGACATCGGCTGCGGCGTGGGACAGGTCGTGGCGCAACTCACGCGCGAGGGCTTCGAGGCCCATGGCGTGGACGTGTCGGCACCGAACATCGAGCGCACGCGGGCCTTCACCGAGCGCTGCCTGCTGTACGACGGCGGCCGCCTGCCCTACCCCGACGGGCAGTTCCAGCGGGTGGGCGCGCTGAACGTGGTCGAGCATGTGCAGGATCCGGAGGCCTTCATCGCCGAGGCCGTGCGCGTCTGCGCCCCGGGCGGCCGGATCGTCCTCAGCAGCCCCAACTTCCTGAGGTTCCTCGGCTGGCGCGACTACCACCCCCGGATGCGGGGCCTCGGCAACAAGTGGCGCAACCTGCGGGGCCTGCTGGCCCGGCGACGGCTCATGGCCGAGGCGCCGGAACAGGTGCGCTTCGAGCGCATGGCGCCGATCATCAAGGAGCCCTTCACGCCCGACGACGATGCCATCGTCTGCACCAACGCGCTGGACCTGGGGTTCTTCCTCGAGCGTCACGGGTGCCGGCTGGTGGAGGTCGCCTGCACCGACCGCACGGTGCCCGGATGGATCGATGCCCTGCTCAACGTCTCCCCGCTGAAATACGGGCTCTTCAACGCCTGGGTCGTCGCCGAACGGGCCGGCTGAATCGGCCGAATCGCCCGGGCTTCGGGCCTCGGGCCCCTGTCCGGGCTCACCAGACCTCGACCGGACCCTTGGGCACCGGGATGGCTTCGCGGCGGGCGCTGGCGGGCGTCTCGGCCCCCTCGTCCTCGCGCATGAAGCTGGCGACCATCGGTGCCAGCCGGTAGCGCGGCAGCAGCTCGCCGGAGTCGTCGCAGAACTGCCGGCGCCAGGCCAGGTATCCGGCGACGATCTCGAGGTACTGGTCGCGGGACTCGAGCCGGACGATCCTCTTGCTGAACTCGTTGGCCGGGCCGAACCGCTTGGCGTACCACGGCCCGATCTTGCGGAACATCACGCAGCCATGCCGCTCGCCGAAGACCTCCACCATGAGGTCGAGATGGCGCGACATCACGCGGACGCGGTCGTCGATGCCGGGCTCCGGCGGCAGGACGCCCGTCTCCATCAGCGCGCGGGTCCGGACGAAGATCCACGGGTCGTAGAAGGCCCCCCGGCCGACGCTCACCCCGGCACACCCGGTCTCGGACTTCATGTGGACGGCGGCCTCCGGCGTGGTCACGTCGCCGTTGCCGATCACCGGGATGGACCGGGCCGCCTCCACCACCCGGGCGATGCCCGCGAGGTTCACCGTGCCCGAGAAGCCCTGTTCGCGGGTCCGGCCATGGATGAACACCCCGGCGATGCCCGCGTCCTCGAGGGCGCGCACCAGGTCGGGAGCCGTGAGGTTCTCGTCATCCCAGCCCAGGCGCATCTTGGCCGTCACCGGGATGCGGAGGGCGTC
>Ga0068872_10003618_pt1 | contig 11756 bp, 5 predicted proteins | sample NOAtaG_7_FD_66441 | JGI IMG/M metagenome (GOLD analysis project Ga0068872, IMG submission 66441) | Freshwater lake microbial communities from Lake Erie, under a cyanobacterial bloom - NOAA_Erie_Diel1S_2200h metaG | ecosystem: Environmental > Aquatic > Freshwater > Lake | place: USA: Ohio, Lake...
GGTATCCAGAAGCACGCCCGTCACTTCGCCGTGCTCGAGTCGCTCGACAACGGCAAACCCATCCGCGAAACCCGCGATATCGACATCCCGCTGGTGGCGCGGCACTTCTACCACCATGCCGGCTGGGCTCAGCTGTTGGGGGCCGAGTTCCCGGGCCATCAGGGGTACGGCGTGGTCGGACAGGTGATCCCGTGGAATTTCCCGCTGCTGATGCTGGCGTGGAAGGTGGCGCCGGCACTGGCCGCCGGAAATACGGTGGTTCTCAAGCCGGCCGAGTTCACGCCGCTGACGGCGCTGCGTTTCGCGGAGCTCGTGCAGGAGGTGGGACTGCCTCAGGGCGTGTTCAATCTGGTCACGGGAGATGGGACCACCGGGGCTGCGCTCGTTGAGCACCCGGATGTCGACAAGATCGCCTTCACCGGCAGCACCGACGTCGGGCGCTCCATTCGGCGTGCCACCGCGGGTACCGGCAAGGGGCTCTCGCTCGAGCTCGGAGGGAAGAGCCCGTTCGTAGTCTTCGAGGATGCCGATCTGGACAGTGTGGTGGAAGGCGTGGTGGATGCCATCTGGTTCAATCAGGGGCAGGTGTGCTGTGCGGGGTCGCGCCTGCTCGTGCAGGAAGGGATCGCCGACCGGCTCGTTGAACGCCTCAAGGCCCGCATGGAGCACCTCCGGGTAGGGCACCCGCTCGACAAGGCCATCGACATGGGCGCGATCATTGCCCCGGTCCAATTGGAGCGGATCCGTTCGCTCTGTGCCCAGGGCGTTGAGGAGGGGGCGACCTGCTGGCAGCCGAGCTGGGCCGTGCCCACAGAGGGGAGCTTCCATCCGCCGACGCTCTTTACCGATGTGGCGCCATCGGCCACCATCGCGCAGGTCGAGATCTTCGGACCGGTGCTGGTCACGCTGACCTTCCGCACACCGGAGGAAGCGGTGGCCCTGGCCAACAACACGCCGTACGGCCTCGCCGCCAGCGTCTGGTCCGAGAATATCAACCTCGCGCTTGATGTTGCGCCCAAGCTCAAGTGCGGCGTGGTCTGGATCAACAGCACCAACCTGTTCGACGCCGCCTCCGGATTCGGTGGGTACCGGGAATCCGGCTTCGGCCGGGAGGGCGGACGTGAGGGAATGTGGGAGTATCTGAAGCCCGTGCCGGCCGAATCCGGTGCGCCGGCCCCGGTACTCGATCCGGCCGGGGAGCTCGCTCCGGTGGCGGCGTCAGGTGGCGAGGAATCGGCCATCATGCCTCCGATCGACCGGACCCCAAAGCTGTTCATCGGTGGCAAGCAGGTGCGTCCCGACTCCGGCTATTCACGCCCGGTGATGGGCGCCGACGGTCGGCTGCTCGGTGAAGTCGGCGACGGCAATCGCAAGGACCTCCGCAACGCGGTCGAGGCGGCGCATGCGGCGGCCGGGTGGGCGCGCCTCGCCGGTCATCAGCGCGCCCAGATCCTCTACTACCTCGCCGAGAATCTCTCCGCGCGGGCAGCCGAGTTCGCGGCCCGCCTCTCGGCCATGACGGGCGAGGTGACCACGACGGCCGCGTCCGAGGTCGAGGCCGCGATCGCGCGCCTCTTCACCTATGCGGCGTGGGCCGACAAGTATGACGGGGCCGTCCACGACGTGCCCCTGCGCGGGGTGGCTCTCGCCATGCATGAACCGATCGGTGTGGTGGGGGTAGCCTGTCCGGATCCCTCTCCGCTGCTGGGACTCGTTTCCCTCGTGGCCCCGCTCGTGGCCACCGGGAATCGGGTCGTGGTGATCCCCTCCGAGCGGTATCCATTGGCGGCGACCGACCTGTACAGTGTCTTCGAGACCTCGGACCTCCCGGCCGGCGTGGTCAATCTGGTGACCGGAGCACGCGATCCGCTCAGCCGCGTCCTCGCCGAACACGATGACGTCGATGCCGTCTGGTATGTCGGCTCCCGCGAGGGGGCGACCGCCGTGGAGCGGGCGTCGGCCGCCAACCTCAAGCGGACCTGGACCGAGTGGACGCCCCGCCACTGGCGCGATCCGCGCATGGGAGAGGGCCGCGCCTTCCTGCGCCGTGCCACGCAGGTGAAGAACCTCTGGATCCCCTACGGCGAATGACACCAAGGCGACGCGATTGTCCACTCTGCCACGCATGATGCCTCCGACCCATCCGTCCCTCGTCCCGCTACCGGCATCTCCCGATGACTTCCGGGACGCCACGTGGGACACCCTGCAGCGCTACTACGATCAGCTCGCCGCCGTCCCGCTCGCTGCGGAGTCTGGCGTGGTGGAACCGTGGTTGGCGACCTGGTCGCGCCTGGACACGCTGGTCAGCGAAGCCGGGACGCTCGCCATGATCGGGTATACGGCAAATACGGCCGATGCCGCCGCGGAGCAGGCCTATCTCCGTTTTTCGATGGAGATCTTCCCCAAGGTCGATGAGCAGCAGGTCCGGCTGGCCCGCCGCCTCGTCGACCTGGGATGGTCTCGGCCGGACCTCGAAACCACCCTGCGCCGGTTCCGTTCCGAGATCGAGATCTTCCGCGAAGCCAATGTGCCCCGTTTTGCCCAGCTCGAGGAGCTGTCGGCCGGCTACCAGAAGATCACGGGTGGGCTGAGCGTGGACTGGGATGGTGAGCCCAAGACCATCCCGCAGCTGCAGCCGCTGCTCAAGTCGCCGGATCGCGCCGTTCGCGAGCGGGCGTTCCGCGTTGGCGCTACGGCGTACCTCGACAAGCGGGACGAGTTCGCGTCCCTCTTTGACCGGATGTATGCCTTGCGGGTGGCGGTGGCGCGGGAGGCCGGCTTCGCCGACTTCCAGCAGTACTGCTTCACCGCCAAGCACCGCTTCGACTACACGCCCGCTGACACCGCACGCTTCCACGACGCCGTCAAGGCCACCGTGACGCCCGCGGTCGAGCGGCTCATGCGCCACCGGCGCGAGGTCCTCGGTGTCGAAACGCTGCGCCCCTGGGACGTGGGGGTGGACCTCAACGTGCAGGAACCGCTGCGCCCTTTCGACACCGTGGACACCTTCGTCGGTCGCGCACGCGAGATCTTCGACCGGGTGGATCCCGAGCTGGGAGGCCAGTTCCGCCTCATGGCCAAGGAGCAGCTGCTCGATCTCGAGAGCCGTCCCGGAAAGGCGCCAGGAGGCTACTGCACCGATCTCTCCTTCCGCGGGCGCCCCTTCATCTTCATGAATGCGGTCGGGGTGCCCGATGACGTGAACACGCTGGTCCACGAAGCCGGTCACTGCTTTCACGACTTCTCCACGCACCAACTGCCCCTCACCTGGCAGCGCCGCTGCGGGCACGAGGCGGCGGAGCTGGCCTCCATGAGCATGGAGCTGCTCGCCATGCCGTACCTCGTCCAGCCGGTCGGATACTACACGCCGGAGCAGGCGCGGGCGGCGTGGCTCGAACATCTCGAGGACATCCTCTCTGCCCTGGTACACATCGCCAGTGTGGATGCGTTCCAGGCATGGATTTACACCTCGCCTGAGGGCGGCAGCGCCGAGGCGCGTGACCGGCAATGGCTCCGCATCCGGTCGGACTTCGAGACCGGGGTGGACTGGAGCGGGCTGGAACGGGAGCGGGTGGCCCGCTGGTACCGCCAGCTCCACATCTTCGAGCTGCCGTTCTACTACATCGAGTACGGGATCGCCCAGCTCGGGGCGCTGCAGGTATTCCGGAATGCGGTACGGAATCCGCGGGAGGCGGTCGCCGCCTACAAGCGGTTCCTTGCCCTTGGTGGAACCCGCCCCCTTCCCGAACTGTATCGGGAAGCGGGGGCGTCGCTGGTGTTCGATGCCGCCACCATGGGCGAGCTGGTGGCATTTGCCGAGGAGCAGATTACGCTCCTTCGCAGCGGCAAGCCCGCTCCTTTCCAATCCGTAATGCCGGTCTGACCGGCCCTACTCCCCTTCGGAGGCATTCATGTCGACCCTCATGCGTCGCGCCCTCACCGGGGCACTCCCGGTGGCTCTTCTTCTCGGTGCGGCGCCCGCGGCTGCCCAGGTCCCGACCGTTCAGCAGGTGTACGATCGATTCGCCGAGGCGGTAGGAGGGCGGCAGGCGTGGGCCTCCATTACCGGCCGGACGGAGAAGGGAACCGCCGAAATCACCTTTGCCGGCATCTCCGGATCACTCGAGCGTCATCAGGATGCGCCGAACAAGATGCGCATGATCATCGACCTCGGGATGGTGCGTATCGATCAGGGCTTTGATGGAACCAAGGGGTGGGTCGATCAGGGGCAGGGGGCGCAGCGCATGCCGGCCACCATGGAGAAGGGACTGGCCGAGTCCAACACCGGTGGGACCAACTTCCTGGATCCCTCCCGCTACCAGAAAGCGGCGGTCGAGGCGAAGGACACCTTTGACGGCAAGGACGCCTGGCGCGTGGCCATTACCACCAAGGCGGGCGAGGAGTCCGTGGAGTATTTCGAGGTGGCCACCGGGCTCCGCATCGGGACCGTGTCAAAGAGCCCCATGGGGGAGCAGAAGGTGACCTACCGCGAGTATCTCACCGTGGACGGGAAGAAGCTCCCGAGCAAGATCGTGCAGGCCACCCCGCAGGGTGATGTGGTGCTCAACATCACGAGTGTCACCTTCGGGGCGCCGGATGCCGCCCTGTTCAAGGCTCCCGAGACAATCAAGTAAGGTCGGCGCCGCTCAACCGGAGAGGATCCGTCCGGCGAGCGCTACCCCACTGAGCCACGCCGCCTCGGCGTCACGATGGGTCCCCTCGGGGCCGTTGGCAAAGTCGCCAGCGGCCCCGAGGGCGTTGGCCCCGTCCCAAAGACACGAGACCCTCAGCCCCTCGACCACGTGCGCATAGCGCCAGCGGTGGCTGACGGCGTACACGGCCGGCGTTGGGAGCTCGAGCGCCTGCGCCAGGGCGGCAGCGACCTCCGCCGACACGTCGGTGGCTTCCCGCTCCAGAGCGGCCGTGCTCCACGCCGGACTCCCTTGCACGACCCAGGATTCATCCGCCGGGCGCCCCGGTTTGGCCGCCTCGCGGACGCAGCGCGCGAGGGCGCCGTCGTTGAGGGCGTGGACCGCACCCGGCAGCCGGGCCTCAACGCGCGTGGACAGGGACATGTCGAAGGTCACCATCGTGCTCCAGCACGGGGCCATCTGCACGCGCGCGAGCTCTTGCTGGTGCCGCTCCCCCGATGGGCAGGACGATGCGAGCAATGCGACGGCCTGCGGGGCCGGTAGCGCCAAGACGACGGCCTCGGCCACGTGACGGACACCGGAAGCATCAAGGGCCGTCCACAGGCCGCCCTCGCGCGTGAGCGACGTCACCTGCACACCAGTCTGCACTGTGAGGTCGGCCGCCAGATGTTTGGGGAGCGCCGTCATGCCGGGCGTCCCGAGCCATCCGCCTGCACCATCCTCGGTCAGCACGCCCTCCTGCACCCACGAGCCAAGGAACGGCAGCACGCGCGCATCGCCCAGTTGCAGCGACGGGGCGCCATGATCGAAGCGCCGCGCCCCCTCCCGGCGTGTGGCGAGTCGCCCGCCCACGCCGCGCCCCTTGTCGACGACCGCGACACGGACGCCGTGGTCGTGCAGGGTGCGTGCGCAGGCGAGGCCCGCCAGTCCGGCGCCAATCACCAAAACGCGGGGGGCGCGCGATCGGTCCGGCCGATCCACATGGGCCGCATAGCGGGTCACGTCGAGCCGTCGGGCGTGCTCGCGCGTAGGGCGCGGGCGCACGGTCCCCAGCACCGGGAGCTCCGGCGTGAAGGGTCGGTCGAACTGGCCGAGGCACCAGAGGAGCCCGCCGTAGGAGGCCGGGTCCCGCCCGTCGAGCGCATAGCGGTGGTTCAGGTCCACCAGCCGCTCCAGCGCCTCGTCGGCATCGCGGGTCCACCCCACGAGTGCCTTCCCCCACGTCATCCGCACGTTGTTGTGCAGCTCCCCCTGCCGAATGAGTGAGCGCTGCGTGGCGTCCCAGAGCGCATCCCCCGTCTGAGCCCGAGCCAGCTGCTCCCAGCTATAGAGAGGGCGCGGATCCCGCGCGTGGCGCGCCAGCGTGTCTCGCGCCCACCCCGGGATGCCTTCGATAGAGGTGGGATCGTCGTGCCAATAGCAGAACGCGTAGGCCACCTCGCGCCAGACGAGCAGTTCGTCGAGGTACTTCTCCGGCCCTTCACCACCAAGCGCAAGACACTCACGGACCAACCGGAAGGGCGACACCATGCCGTAGTGCAGGTACGCGGACATGCGGCTCACGCCGTGGCGGAGCGGATCATTCCGGTCGGCGGCGTAGCGGGCCAGCCGGCCACTCGAGACGAATGCGTGCCAGCGGGCATAGCCGGCCGTCGAGCCACCGGGCGTATCGCGGACCGGGGGAACGCCATGGTCGATGGTGCACTCGGCAACGAGTGCGCCAAGGTCCGCCCGGGAGAGGTCGACCGGCTCAAAGGGGAGTTCCGACGGAACGAACGCCGGCATCGACACGGGTACATCCACCCACGGTCGCCCCTGACGCGCCGCGCGAATCCCCTCCGTGGCATCGCGGAATGCGTAGGCCCGCGTATGCGCCTTCCCCACAAGTGGCATGGGCACGATGCACGCCGTGTCCACACTCCAGACGGGGCAGGGGGCGGCGTCCGTCAGCGACTCGGTCAGCCAGTCGAGCGGTGGGGCCGGAAACGTTTCCGTGACCACGAGGGCCGCGCGCTCGGCCAGCTGCACCAAGGCTTTGGACCGGTGGCCGGGGCGCTCGAGGTGGAACGCGTAGCCGATCCCCCGCGCGGCGCATGCGGCCGCCACATCCCGCGCACCCTCGAGAATGAAGGTGTGGTGCCGGTCGGAAGCGTAGGGATACCGCTCCGAAAGGGCATGGTACACGAACACCGGCAGGCCGACCGCCTGCGCCACGGTGAGCGCCGTATCCAGGGCAGGGTTCTCGTGGGCGCGCACCGCCGTGCGCATCCAGTACACCACGAAGGTACCGGCCGCATGGGATCGGTCGGCCGGGGAATGCACCGTGACTCGTTCGGCCAGGTGCGTCGGAAGCGTATCGGGCGTCAGCACGGTGGACAACGCCGGGCCCGGGCTGCCGGTGCCCGCGGCCCATGGGCCGTCCGCGTTATCGCCGGACGACCGCCCCCCCCTTCATCACGAACTGCACCTGCCGGAGCGCACTGATCGACTTGGTCGGGTCCCCGCGCACCGCCACCAGATCGGCGAGCAGCCCGGGGGCCACCCGCCCCAACTCCTGGTCCCGGTGTAGGGCCTTGGCGCTTACGCTGGTGGCGGCCCGCAGCGCGGCAGCGGGGGGCATCCCGTATTCCACCATCAGCTCCAGCTCCAACGCGTTCGTCCCGTGGGCGAAGACGCCTACGTCACTGCCATTGCCGATGGTCACGCCGGAGGCCAGCGCCGCCTGGAACATGGCTTTCTTTTGCGCGATGCCGGCCGGTTCCGGATCCACGCCCTTCTTCCACCCGCGATAGCGTGTGGTGCTCTCCGTGGCCGAGAGGGTCGGGCAGAAGACGACACCGCGTTCCTTCATGAGCGCGAAAAGTTCAGGCGTCGCCGCATCGCCATGCTCGATGCCCTCCACGCCGGCCAGGATCGCCCGCCGCATGCCTTCCACGGTGCTGGCATGGGCCACCACCGGGCGCCCACTCGCGGCGGCGACCCGCACGATCGTGTTCCACTCTTCCTGCGTGAAGGTCGGCCGAGCCTCGCCGCGTGGCCCCCAACGGTAGTCCGCGTAAATCTTGATCCAGTCGGCCCCGTGGCCGATCTGGTCGCGGACCACGCGGGTCAGCCCCTCGATGCCGTCGGCCTCTTCCGCGCCCTGCGGGACGGGAACCTCCGAGGCAAATCCCTTGGGGCCATAGGAGCCGGTCGCCACGATCGCCTTGGTGGTCACGAACAACCGGGGTCCAGGCACGATGCCCTGATCCACCGCATCACGGAGTCCCACGTCGGCGTAGCCTGCGCCTTCGGTACCAAGGTCGCGCAGCGTGGTGAAACCGGCGTCCAGCGTGGCCTTGAGGTGATTCACGGCGCGCGCAGTCCGCAGGGCGAGCGACTCCCGCAGCACCTGATCGTTCCACGGCGTTTCGTCGTACGGGTGCAGCAGCACGTGACTGTGCAGGTCGATCAGCCCGGGGAGCAAAGTGGTCCCCGGCAACGGGACGCGTTCGACATTCGGTGGGACGCGGAGGGTACCCACGGGCCCCACGGCCTCGATCCGGGAGCCCCGCACCAGCACGCCCCAGCCCGCGCGTACGGTGTCGCCACTCCCCTCGAACACGCCGTCCGGGAGGAGCAGCATCGGGCGCGCATCGGCCGCCGGGCGAAGCTGCGCCTCGGCCGCGGGAGCCAGCCAACCGCCCAGCAGGCTGGCCGCGGCGACCAGCAGAGACCAGGAGGGCATTCGGTAGGGGGACGCCTCGACACGCGCGCTCATGCGGGTCTCCGATCGATGGGGAACTCTCCGGTGGATTCGGCGGTGGGGACGATCCCGGCCACCCCACCGGACACCACAAAGGCCATGGCGTCGGCACTGGCCACATCCAGCGGCTCGACCTGGGACGCCGGGACCACATACACCTGTCCGGCCACGCTGTACGAAAACGGACAGTAGACGGCGATCTGCCCGTCCAGCCCCACGTGGGCCAGCGAGGCCTGCGTCACAAAGCCCACGGCTCGCACCCGGCCGTCGGGGGTCAGCGTCACCAGAACCGGTTGGTCGAAGCGTCGCTTCTCACCCACGAAGGCATTGAGCAGGTCCTTCGTGGAGCCGTACAGCAACCGCACGAAGGGCAGGCGCGTCATCACGGTCTCCACCACGCCCACCGCCGAGCGCGTGAGCAGGCTGGAACCGAGGAACCCCACGAGCGTGATGATGGCCAACGTGGCCAGAAAGCCGGCCCCCGGGACCGGGAGCCCGAGCCACCCATCCACCTTGGTGAACACCACCCAGCAGATCCAGATCGTGACACCGAGGGGGGTGAGCAGCACCAACCCCTGCGCAAACCAGCCAAGCACCCGTTTCATCCACACGCCTCACGCGACGCCGACAGCGCCGTTAGTCTATCTGGGCCGGAACTCCTCCCCCCCAAACTGCCCGGCCATCCGGCTCCGGACCAGTCCACATTCGCTGATGCCTACGTCCGCGCTTCGCCTTTCGGCCACGCTGGCCCTCGTCCTGTCGGTCACCGGGCTCTGCCTCCAGGCCCAGGGGACCCCTGCGCATCCATTGACCGGCGTGTCCCGATGGACGCCGCCACCGCTGCCCGCCGGCAAGAAGCCGATCACCCAGGACAGCTACGATGAGTGGCGCACCATCTCGGGAGCCACCCTGTCGGCGGACGGGAAGTGGGCCGTCTACACCGTCAGTCCGGTAGTCGGTGAGGGAGATCTGGTGGTGCGCGCGACGGGGGGGACGACCGAATATCGGGTGCCTCGCGGCTTCACCGGACGCCCCCAGCTGATGCCCTCGGCGGATTCCGCCGCGCAGTTCTCACCGCAGCCCGCGCAGGCCACCGCGGACTCCCGCTTTGTGGTCTTCACGATCTATCCTCCGCGGGCGGAGGTGGAGCGGGCCCGGCAGCGCCGCGGGACACCGGCGCCTCGGAATGGCCTGGGGATTCTCGAGCTCGCGTCCGGCACCGTGACCCGGATCGCCGGGGTTCGATCCTTTCGATTGGCTCGTGAGGGGGGGCGGTTTCTGGCCTATCAGCTGGAGGATACGGCGGCCGCACCGCGACCCAATGGGGCGGGAACCGCACCGGGGGGCGGCTCACTCGCCGCCGCGCCCAGGCGCGAGACGGGAACACCGCTGCTCGTGCGCGACCTGTCGAATGGCACGGAGCAGCGCGTCGACGGTGTGACCGCCTTCACCCTCGACGAAAACGAGCAGTGGCTGGGCTACATCGTGAGCACGCGGGACGGGGCCGGCAATGGCGCGTTCGTGCGCAACCTCCGGACCGGTCTCACCACGGCCCTACTTTCGGGTGCGGCGACGTATCGGGGGCTCACGTTCGACCGTAAGGGAACGCAGGCCGCGTTCGTTTCGGATGCCGGAGACTCCACCGCCCGCCCGCGCATGGCTGTCTACCATGCCTCGCTCCTCCCGGCCAAAGGGAAGCCGATCAGCGCCCGCCGTGTCGTCGCGGCGGCCGAGGCGCCGGCCGGGATGCTCGTGGCCGAGCGGGGCCCGCTGAGCTTCACACGCGAGGGGACGGCGCTGCTCTTCTCTCTCGCCCGGGTCCCGATGGACTCCATTCCGGCCGATTCGCTTACCGACAAGGCGATCTACGATCTGTGGCACTGGCAGGATGCGCAGATCATGCCGCAACAGAAGGTGAACGCGGCCCGCGATCGCAACCGTACGTATACCGCCCTTTACACGCTGGCGACTGGCAAGTGGACCCAGTTGGCCAACGACAGCCTCCGGGTCACCGTCAGCGATGACGGGCGGCGCGTGCTGGCGCTCAACAGCCTCGAATACGCCATCCCTCAGTTCTGGGGGGAAGGCGCTACCGACGCCTACCTCGTTGATCCGGCGACGGGGGCGCGAACGCTCGTGGCCAGGAAGGTCGATGGAACGCCCCAGCTCTCACCGGGCGCCAACTACGTCACCTGGTTTGCGGACGGCCAGTGGAAAGCCTATGTCATCGCCACCGGCCGAACGGTCACCCTCACCGACAAGCTGCCCGTCCGCTTCCAGGATGAGGAGTTCGATTCGCCCGATGTCCCGCCACCCTATGGACTTGGCGGGTGGACCACCGGCGACCGGCGCGTGCTCATCTACGACCGCTTCGATGTCTGGGAAGTGGATCCGTCGGGCGCGGTGGCCCCCCGTAACCTCACCGATGGGGCGGGTCGAGCTGCCGGCATGGTCTACCGGGTGGTCGATCTTGATCGCGAGGACCCGTTCCTCGACCCGGCGCAGCCGCTCCTCCTGCGCGCCGTGGATACAACCACCAAGGCCACCGGCTTCTGGCGCGACCGCATCGGGGGCGAGGGAGCGCCCGAGCAGCTCGTCATGGCGGACCGCAACCTGAATGGGCTGCAGAAGGCGCGGCGTGCCGAGCAGTACCTGCTCACCCAGAGCACGTATCGGGAGTTTCCGGATCTGTGGACCGGGGCGTCGATGGCGGCCACCACGCGGATCTCCAATGCCAACCCGCAAGACGGCGAATACCCGCGCGGTACGGTGGAACTCGTCTCGTGGCGCAACACCGATGGGGTGCCGCTTCGGGGGCTGCTCTACAAGCCGGAGGGCTTCGACCCGGCGCGCCAGTACCCAATGGTGGTGTACTACTACGAGAAGTTGACCGACGGCCTCCACAACTACGTGGCCCCAACGGGGCGCAACGTGGTCAATCCGATGGTCTACAACAGCCTCGGCTACCTCGTCTTCGAGCCCGATATCGTGTATACCGATGGCGAGCCGGGCCCCAGCGCGGCCAAGGCCATCATCCCCGGCGTCCAGGCGCTCGTAGCCAAGGGCTTCGTGGATCCGCAGCGTATCGGCATCACGGGGCAGTCCTGGGGCGGATACCAGACGGCCTACCTGATCACCGTATCGAACATGTTTGCCGCCGCCGTGCCGAACGCGACGGTGGTTAACATGACCAGTGCCTATGGCGGGATCCGGTGGCAATCGGGACTGGCCCGTACCTTCCAGTACGAGCACACGCAGAGCCGGATCGGGGGATCGCTCTGGCAGTACCCCGAGCGCTTCATCGCCAACTCGCCCCTGTTCACGCTGGACAAGGTCACGACGCCCGTGCTCTTCATGGC
>Ga0068872_10003629_pt1 | contig 11735 bp, 8 predicted proteins | sample NOAtaG_7_FD_66441 | JGI IMG/M metagenome (GOLD analysis project Ga0068872, IMG submission 66441) | Freshwater lake microbial communities from Lake Erie, under a cyanobacterial bloom - NOAA_Erie_Diel1S_2200h metaG | ecosystem: Environmental > Aquatic > Freshwater > Lake | place: USA: Ohio, Lake...
GCCGGTGAGGTAATTGCATCCAGAAAAGTATTGGCAGGAAATCCCTATAAAATTATCAAGGAGGTGAGTGATGAAATGCTGGCCTGGAAAACAAAAGGTACTGCATTATACCAATCATTACCTGCGGAAATGCATCGAAGTTTTCAGATTACAGAACCCCTCCGTTCTGCGCCGGAGAAACCCTATGAACAAACAAGGAAATATACCACATGGAAAAAACAAGAAGGAAATTGAAGTCGTATTTCATTCCGGTGCTACTTGCTTTGTTTCTTTATTCTTGCAAAGGAACTGAAGAAAAAAAAGTTGCGTCTACTGCCCCTCCTGCGCTGGAAGAATTGAACAAAGTCATCGAAAAAAATCCCCGTGATGCGATGGCCTGGTACAATAGAGCGAATTATTACTTCAAAAAAAAGGATGTTGGTCATGCGGGTGAAGACATGATCAAGGTGCTCGAACTTGATACCAATACTTATGAATTTTTCTTACTTGCTGCCGATATTCATCTGAGCACCAACCAATCCGGGAAATGCAAGGCGGCATTAGACAGATGCCTTGCCATTGATCCCAAAGGACTGGAGGCCCTCATAAAAATGGCTGAGTTGTATTTGTATGTAAAACAAAATGCGCTTTCCAATGATTATGTGAATCGCGCATTGGACATTGATAAAGACAACACAAGGGCTTTGTTTATTCTTGGCATCAATCAGAAAGAGAGTGGAGACACCGCCAAGGCCATTTATGCTTTTCAGAGGATCCTTGACCTTAAACCGGATGAATATGACGCCCTGATGCAGGTAGGCATGTTGTATGCTGCACGAAACAATATTCTGTGCATGGAATACCTTAAAAAAGCTGCCATACTGCGACCTTCAAGTCATGAACCTTACTTTAACAGCGCCCTTTATCACCAAAAAAACGGCAATATTGCGGCCGCAGTCAGGGATTACCGTGCGGCCCTTAAATGCAAACCTGAATCGGCAATCACCTGGTTCAATTTTGGTATTCTTCACAGTAAACATACGCTTGACTACGACCAAGCTGTTGCATGTTTTACAAAAGCAATCACATATGATCCCACTTTTGAAGAAGCCTATTTCATGCGCGGCAGGGTTTATGAAAAAAAAGGCAATACAAACATGGCTCGTCAGGATTATACGGAAGCACTTCATATTAATCCTGAATATGAAAAAGCCTTCGATGGAATGAAAAGGCTAGACAAATGATGCGTGATAAACTGATTCAATCAGGCTTTTATGTCATCCCAATTTTGTATACAGTGGGGGTGCTTGGTATGCTCCTGTATAAATCATTTTTTATCCATTGCACCCCAATTTTGCTGCTGCTATGTTTTGCCTGGATCCTGCTGGCAGATAAAGAAACTGGTACTGACAAAACGCGTCTGATTATACTTGCAATTTCCGCAGGATACGCCATTGAACTCGTAGGTGTTGGTACGGGAAAAATCTTCGGGATGTATTGGTACGGTGAATCTCTGGGACCCAAAATCTCGGGAGTTCCTCCACTGATTGGAATCAATTGGTGCATGTTGCTTCTCGGGGCTTCTTCTCTTGTATCGCATTCCCTCCATGAGAAAAGTATCCTGTTAAAATCCTTTTTAACAGCCGGCTTAATGACCATTTTGGATTTTTGCATGGAACCGGTTTGTGATGTGCTCGACATGTGGTATTGGGGTGCCGGTGAAGCCGGCTTACGCAATTTTATAGTGTGGTATGCCTTTTCCATGCTGCTTTCTCTTATTTACTTTGCCATGGGCTTTAGGCTAACAAATGCGATAGCAATGCTTGTATTCGGATTACAATTGGTCTTTTTTTCTGTCCTATGGGCTTTACATGCCACAAACATTTTTTTATGAAATTTGTTACGCTCTTATGATTGCATCAGTACTCACCGTTATGGCCACCTTCTTTTTTATGGAATTCATGGCTTGGTTTACACACAAATTTGTGATGCATGGTTTCCTCTGGTACCTACATCGTGACCACCATCAAGGACATGAAGGTTTTTTTGAAAAAAACGATGCTTTCTTTCTCATTTTTGCTGTGCCCAGTGCCTACTGCTTCATTACCGGTATCATGTTCAATGATTTCAGGTTAATGATTGGTATCGGCATTGCCTTGTATGGCTTTGCCTATTTTCTGGTGCACGATGTAATCATTCACCAGCGCTTTCGCTGGTTCAGAAAATTAGATAACAAATATGTGAATGGCATAAGAAGAGCACATAAAATTCATCACAAAAAAATACATAAGGAACAAGGAGAAAATTTTGGCATGTTGATTGTTCCACTAAGGTATTTCAACCTAGATAAAGAAGGCAAAAAATCAGCCTGAGTCATGTCCTCCAAATCCTTACATTTGTCTACATGGATTACAAAGGAAAATTGCGTGAATTGCTCAAGAACCCACTGAATGTATTTCTGTTAAAGGGTTTTTTAGTGATGGGATTTTGGACTATGCTCACAGAATTCATAGCCATCCATCCTGTTTTTAAACCTATCTGGACCGGGCTCAATAATTTTTTGCTTACCATCATCGTTAACAGCTCAGCATTTTTATTAAAAATCGTGGGTTACTCGGTTACCCTCAACGGTGCCATTATCCGTATTGATGATTCTCCGGGTGTGCATGTTGGACCTGCCTGCATTGGTATAGGAATGCTGTATGGGTTCTTTGCGCTCATTTTTGTTTATCCCGGTGATTCGAAAAAAAAACTATGGTTTACTCCGCTTGGTTTAATGGGAATTATGATTCTCAACATACTTAGGGTATCCGTGCTCGCAGTAAATAGTCTCTACAATCCTGCCAATGTTGATTTCAATCATAAATATATCTTCAATGTCTTGGTTTACATCTTTATATTTATCATGTGGATAATCTGGGTAGGCTACATAGGCAAAACTCCTGCAAACAGCGTAGAAAAGGAAAATTAAACCTCCTATTCTACTGCTTTACCTTATCACAATTATTTTTATTCTCTCATTCTCTTGCGCAAACGCAGTATGTTCGTTTTCATTATCTGGGCACAGAAGAGGGATTAACCCAGGCCTATGTAACTGCATTAAGTCAGGACCCCTCAGGTTTTATCTGGATTGGCACCCAGGATGGCTTGAACCGATATGACGGTTATCACATTAAAACATATAAAAATAACCCCAATGATACATTTTCGCTTCCTTCCAATTCAATTACCGGCTTACACGCAACAAACAATCATTATCTCTGGATTGCACATGAAAGAGGAATTTCTCAACTCGATTTAAAAACCAATCGATGCAGCAGAGCAACATTTCCGGGTGCGGAGAAAGCAGTTCAACAGCTCTCGGGTAATGCCGATTGGATTTCCTTTCTCTCATCATCCAAACACCTTGTACTGGTCGATTCAAAAAGTCCGAGAAATCATTATGCAGAATATGAGTTTCGGGATTCCATTGTCCAACAGGAATGGTGCGGCAATCGTTTAAAACTTCTGGATACAAAGGGCCATATCTTTACTATCCTTCCCGAAAAAAAGGAATTGAAACAATCAGATGTGACTGAGTTTTTGCCAAAAGAAAAACCCAAAAGAATATCTCTTCTGGGAGAAATGATCGTTTTTATGTATGAAAAACACCTGGAAATACGCAAAAAAAATGGCAAAATTCTCCGTACCATTCAAAACGCTTCTACATCTGCCAACACAAAATTTGAATACTCCATTTCTCCTGATACATCTATATGGCTTGGCAACCCTTTTGAAATAAGTAAAATAGAATTAAAATCAGGGAAAGTAAGTCTTCTTAAATCTGCACCGGGGAGTTTGTTTTCACCTGATGTCAACCGGATTCACTGCATGTATAAAGATATGACTGGGAGCATCTGGTTTGGCACGGAAAATGGTCTTGCTTTTGCCGATCCGCGCAATCTGGCTTTTCGCTTTGTTCCTGTTAACGAATTGGGATCATCCGGAAATTCTTCCATCATTACTTGGTGCATTGCCCGACAGCTTGAAAACAATTTTCTCGGCACCTCTGAGGGATTATTTGTATTTGACAATCAATGGCAATCAATGCAAAAAATTATCCTTACTCGAAATAGTAAACAAAACCCTTCTGTCTATTCTCTTGCAAAAAAAGGAAACTGCATATACGCAGGAACCGATCATGGTATGTATATGATCAAGGAACAGAAAAAAAAATTTGTAATTGCTGATTTTAACCTTGACAACAAAAGCCTCTATGAGGGCAACCGAATTTATCAAATCCAATTTTACGATTCTACCATCTGGCTCGCCACGCAAAAAGGAGTCGTGAAGATTACGGAGAACAATCAGCAACACCAAGTTTACGAAACAAACCGTCCGGTGAGACAACTCCTGATAACCAGCAAGCAGAGAATATTTTTAGCCACTGACGGAAACGGATTGATGGAGTTGAATTGGAAAGAAAATGGCAAGCCGGCATTCCTCACACACAAAGAAGGTCTTACCCAATCCATGCGTAAATCTACCGAAGTGGTGCTCACTTTATATCAGTTGGGCGATAAATTATATGCAGGTACTTTTGGCGGGGGATTGTTGGTTTTTGATACGAAACAGAATAGGTTCACACAATTTTACACTGAAGCGGATGGACTGGCAAACAACTCTGTGAATGCCATTCTTCCGGGAGGCAAAGACAGCCTTTGGCTTAGTACAAACAATGGTTTAAATGTTTTTATACCCTCTGCAAAGAAGTTTAAAAACTATGAAAAACAGGATGGACTTTTATGTTCTGAATTTAACGCCGGAGCAGGAAGCAGTTTGCCTGGGGGAGAATTGTTCTTTGGAGCTGTTGGCGGTTTGGTTGTATTTCATCCATCGCATCTGAGAAAAAACGAAATACCTCCGCTCATTAATATCACCGGAGTAAAATTGCTCAATAAGTATGTAGGGCTGTCTCATCAAAAAAAGATTTTTGATGAATTCCCATACACCGATACCTTGAATTTTAATTTCAGAGAACGCTATTTCACGGTTGATTTGTCTGCCTCACATTATTCCAATCCGGGTAAAAACAGATTCCGTTACAGGTTGCTTGATAGAGATGAGGAGTGGATTGATCTTGAACAGGAAAACAAAATCAGTTTTAATAACCTTGAACCGGGCGACTATTTGCTGGAAGCAGAAGCTTATAATCCGGATGGAATTATAAGCCAAAACAAGGCGAGGCTTTTCATTCATATACAGGCTCCTTTTTGGAAAACCATATGGGCAAAAATCCTCTCCGGACTAATCCTTATCGCCATGACAATTGGATATAACAGACGAAGGGTATTGGCTGTGGTCAAACAGAAAAGAATACTGGAACAGTTGGTGGAGGAACGCACAGAAAAAATACTGCATCAAACAGAGGAGATAAACCGTCAGAAGGATGAACTGGAAATTGAAAAGAACAAATCAGACAAACTGCTTTTAAATATGCTGCCTTCGGATACAGCCGAGGAGCTTAAAACCAAAGGAAGAGCATCAGCCAGAAGCTACAGGCAGGCATCAGTGATGTTTACCGATTTCGTCGGATTCACAGCTATGTCTCAATACATGAGACCAAGAGATCTTGTTTTTGAACTTGATGAATGTTTCCGTACAATGGATGAAATTGTTGAACAATATGGATTGGAAAAAATCAAAACCATTGGTGATTCATACATGTGTGTGGGAGGTGTTCCCGTAAGAAATATCAGCAATCCCTTTGATAGTCTGTTGGCTGCGCTTGCTATCATGGACTACATCAGAAAAAGAAATTACAAGCGCGTACAGGAGGGTAAAATGCCTTGGAAACTGCGTGTTGGAATACATACCGGAGAACTGGTTGCAGGAGTTATTGGATCGCGAAGACTTGCTTATGATGTATGGGGGGCAACCGTGAATGTTGCCAAGAGAATGGAAGCCGCAGCCGAACCCGGAACCATTAACATCTCTCATGCCACCTATCAATTGGTTTCAGATTTTTTTGATTGTATTCCAAGGGGTCGGATTGAAGCCAAAAACATAGGTCCAACCACCATGTATTTTGTTGATGGTCTGAAAGAAGAATTCCGTCATGACAACAGTCTTTTTGTGCCTAACGAATTGTATAATGAGAGATTAAATCATCTGTTATATTCAAGGTTTAATTATAAAAAAATGGAGCAGCATATGATTAAGCTGCTGAGTGAAAACCTACCTCCCGAATATCGGTATCATTCATTAAAACACACATTGGATGTGCGGGACATGGCTGAGAAAATTGGTAAATCAGAGGGGCTTGGTAAGGAAGAAATTTTCTTGCTAAAAACAGCAGCTTTATACCATGATGCAGGCTTTTTAATCAGGTATGAAAACAATGAAGAAGCAGGCGCTGAATTGGCAGAGAAACATTTGCCATCTTTTGGCTATTCAGCTTATCAAATAGGGATTATTAAACGACTAATTCTTGCAACAAAAATGAATGTTATTGTTCAGGATTTAATGGAAATGATTATTTGTGATGCAGATCTTGATTATCTGGGCAGGGATGACTTCCCGCTTATTTCTGACTTCCTGAGACAGGAACTCATTCATGTGGGAAAGATCAAAACAAACAAGGAATGGGATGAACTACAAATAAAATTCCTCACCTCTCACATGTACTATACTTCCAGCAGCAAAAAAACGAGGGATTCTAAAAAGCAAAGTAACCTGAACTTGGTTAAGAAAAGATTTGAAAATTACAGATGAAGAATCTCTTCAATCTTCTTTTCTAACTCGTCGTAACCTACAGGTTTAATAATATAATCAGATTTTGAAACAGCTTCCATTTTTTCTTTATGTACCTGATCTGAATTTCCTGTTAAGAAGACAATAGGAACTTCGGAAAATTCTCGGATGGCATTGGCAGCATCTATTCCTGTACGAGCGCCTGAAAGATTAATATCCATGAGTACCAATTCGGGTTCAAGGGATTCCGCCTGCATGATGGCTTCCTCGCAGGTTGATGCAATACCAATACAGTCGTGACCCATTTTTTCAAGGTATCTTTTTACCACAAAAGAGAGGATAAAATCATCTTCAACTAGTGCTATTCTTTTCATTTAGTGTCTACTGTTATGGTGAATAATGAACCCATAAGATTACTGTAATCAAGTTTTCCATGTAACTGACGAACCAGTGTCTGAACCAACTCAACGCCAATAGAGCCTTTCTTGGTTGTACTACTGTTAAAATTAAATCCGGGTCCATTGTCTGAATACACAAAAACTTCCTGACCATGAGAATGTTTCCAAGAAATGAAAATCATGGGATCTAATTGATCCTTGAAGGCATACTTCATGGAATTGGTGAGCAATTCATTTAAAATCAAGCCGTAGGTAAGTGCCGAATTCATGCTGATTTCATCATCATCAATATCGAGTTTAAACTTTACATGTTGTGTTTTCGATAATTCATAAGAGCTAATGATACTTGAGGCAAGATCAGAAATATATTGCGACATGTTAATCGCACCGAAATTTTCTGATTGATAAAGCTTCTCGTGAATGAGAGAAATGGATTTAATACGCATCTGGCTCTCGAAAAACACAGATTTCAACTTCTCATCCGTTACACTTTCTGAATGCAAGAATAACAATCCGGAAACCACAGCAAGGTTATTTTTAACACGATGGTGAATTTCACTCAAGAGGACTTCTTTTTCCTTAAGTGAATTGCGCACAGATTCCTCTGCATTATATCGCTCGGTTACATCCATAATCATTGAGGTATAACCTACCAGCAGACCATCACTGTTTACCAAAGGAGTATTATACCACTCACATTTAATCAAATGTCCATCTTTATGAAGATTATCAAAAGAACACTTTCCGCCACCTGTTCTTTTAACGCTTTCTATCAAATCATCTTTTTCTTTTGCATCAAGAGAAGATGGCATCATCAGAGAAATATGTTTACCTACTATCTCATCCGCATTGTATCCGAATATTCTCTCAGCTGCCACATTCCATTCAGATACATCAAGAGTGGAACTCCACTCAATATAAGCGAGCGGAGTTTGGCGGATATGAAGGTTATGTCTTTGCTGCTGGAGTTTAAGACTGTTCTCAAAACTTTTGATGTGTGAAATATCAGATACCCTTTTCATTTCATAAGGCACCCCGTTCACAATTATTTTTTTAAGTGTTACCATCCCATGAAAGGTTTCTCCTGTCATGGTTTTAAAAAGTGCTTCTCTAGTGTATACTTCACCGGCACTAAGCATTTGTTGAATCTTCAAATCATCATCATCAGATATTCTATCCACCCTGAGCATATCGGCTTTATGTCCTACAATCTGCTCGGACGAGGAAATGTGGAACAGCTCAAATGTCTTTTTGTTACAGTTGATTACCTTTCGACCACTGATTGAATTAAGTAGAATTGCATCAGGACTTTCATCAAAAATATTCTGCAACATTGCAGAATTATACATGAGCTTATCTTCTGTAATTTTTCGTTCTGTAATATCCCGTGAATTAATCACCAATGATTGAACGAGGGGTTCATGAAGTAGACTGTGACAAATATTTTCAACAATCAGATATTGTCCGAAGCGATGTCTGAAACGACAGACAACTGTGGTAATGGTACCAGGCCTGCGTATGGTTTCACGAATGGATTTAATCATGCTGTAACGATCATCCGGATGGATAAAATCGATGGTAGATCTTCCAATTACTTCAAATTCCTTGTATCCCAGTGTGCGATAAAATGCCGGACTAACAAAAGTAAAAACCCCTTTGTCGTTGACCATCGAAATTACATCTGTAATGTTTCTGATTAGGGATTTAAACCTTGCTTCGTTTCTGCTGAGCAATTCCTTTGCCCTTCGATGTTCAGTAATATCTATTGCAGAGAAGGCTAATGCCCCAAATGATGCATCGGTAAGCAGGTTCCTGATAGTCACTTCAAAATAATATGAAATGCCTGCATCCTGTTCAACTTCAATTTCGAAGGGAATTACTCCTGCTTCTAAAGAGATACTCTCACGAATACGGGAAGAAATGCGGTCCTTGTTCCTTGATCCAAAACAATTCCAAACAGGCTGACCGGCTGCGCAATGATTGTCGTAAATGCCTAAGAGTCCTTTGTTGCCATGATGCATCACAATGATTCCACTTTCATTAATCATGAAAACCAACTCCTTATCACTGGAATACATTTTACGCAACCTGGTCTCATGCAAGAGCTGGCGATTAAAATGTTGTTTAAACTGGGTTAATTTTTTTAGATGAAGAACAAAAATATCATCCTCAACATGGGTACTTTTTAGATGTTTGATAACAGCATTGTAATAATCGCCATTACATGCAAATTCCATGTTTTCATGAACCTCATTTGAAAAATCAGATGTCAGCAATTGAAATATTTTTACCGAAACCTCAACAGGCAAAATCTCCTCAAGCGTCTGGTTTTTTCTAAGATTAACAAGAAGTAAAGACGAGGATTCATTCCAGTCTATCAAATGTGTATTTCTTCCAATCAAAAGAACCGGGTCTTCTATCCTATTTATGATTTGTCTTTGTTTTTCAAAAGCAGATGTTGTGTCTGCCTTTTCTTTCCCCAGTGCTTCCAGCTTGCTTTCTAATTCGTGCACCCTCTCCTCCAACAGTTTGTTGGCTTTGGCCAGACTATCTGCTGATTCGGCGAAATTAGCCTTCTTCTCGTTGCCTAAAATATCTTTGTTCAAGAGGAACTGATTGCTTACCCCTAAAAATAAATAAAGTTTTTAACATGGAAACATTTTCATGAGATTTCCACGATTGTAGGTTTTTTAAAGTAGAGAGGTAAATCTGCTTTGATTTCAACATGTCTCTCCACTCCGCCTGCTCTGAGGGTGAATGACAACGATTCTTTTCCTGCGAATTCATCACTGGAGAGCTCATAAGGTAATCGTCCTGAAAGGTTGAAAAAAATCCTGTCGCCTTTCTTGATACCGGCCCGTACAGCCGGGGAATCATGAGCAAGGGCGGTAACCAACCAGGCATTTTTATCGGGCATGAGTTGACAACCCGAAACAGCAACAAAAGCCAAATCGGCAGCATCGTATTGTATACTCCAGCATACATTTTTCAGAGCCTCTTCAAAAGGTGCTGTTAGAGAGCTAGGCGAATAAATATATTTTTTGAAAAAATCCTTTAGTTCAACACCAGTCATTTCTTCAAGCAATTTCATATAATCAGACAAATCATATCCGATACCCTTTTCTCCAAATTGTTTATACAATACACGCATCAAATCATCCAGAGAGCGGCAGCCTGAGGACTTTTCTCTGATCATCCTGTCTGCAATAAAAGCCAGTAAGCAACCTTCGGTATAGATAGAAACCTTTCTGCCCGGAGTTCCCTGGATATACCCATCAATCCAGGTATCAAGACTCGACTCGGTGATGGAGTGATAGTGTCTGCCGGGGTTGTCGAGATGCTTTTTAAACTGAGCGCTGAGCCTATGCAAATAATCAACAGAATCAAATACCCCAGCTCGGAACAAAAGCCAATCCCCATAAAAAGTGGTAATCCCCTCATAAACCAAACCGGCATCGCAAAAAACCGGTTTTCTCAAGTTGTAGGGGAGCATGGGTTTGGGACGGATGGTTTTTATATTCCAAACATGAAACAATTCATGACAAGCTATTCCAAGCAATTCAAGGTAATTTGCTCTCTCAAATACATTTTTCCCCGGACCAAGAACGATTACTGTACTTCGCAAATGCTCCACACCATGGTAGCAAAATTCTTCAGGATGAATAAACAAAAATGCAAAGTTTTTAACCGGAATACTTTCAAAAACCTGCAGACATCCGGCTGTAAACGCAGAAAAATGCTCAATCATTTCCGATGAATCAGGAATTGAGGCTATACCGGTAAAATAGAGCGTAAACAGACATCCTCCGGACTCATAACTGAGACGAATTAGCTGCCTGCTGCAATAGAATGGTGTATCTGCAAGTGTATCATAATCCGGAAAAACAAAATACAGTGAAGTATCTGATTCTGTCTTTAAAAAACTTCTGTCGCCTGCAAATTGCATCCCTTGTAATTTTTCATAGGTTAGATGAAAAGGGCTATGCTCTGTATGGTCACTGAAAAGGATGCAGTTCACCGGATTGATGTACAAAAGTTCCTTGCCTGCATAACTTGATCCTGCATTCAATTCTGCTGCATAATAATCATATTGAACCTGCAATACACCGGAAGTATGATGCACAATTTTCCAACTATTTTTGTCGTTTCGGCTAACGAAAACCGCATCTCCGTTACTATCAAAAACACGCAGATTCCGGATATTTTTTGCGTAATTGCTTTCTTCATAACGACCGGGGCGCCATGCTGCCACATACAAAATAGTATCAGATCCAAGCACCTCAAGGTTGAGATTGATCCGGTAAAACAAATCCCAATCCTCGGCCGGAGAAACATGAACTCTTGTCATAGGAATCACTATACAACAGGACGATATTCCCCAAAAATATTCCTGAACACATCAGCTATTTCGCCCAAACTCACATAGGCTTCACAGGCATTGAGTATATGGGGCATCAGGTTGGTTCCATCGGAGGCAGCAGATGCAAGATTTTTCAAACACTCCTCAACCTTAGCTGCATCGCGCAGGTTTTTAACTTTTTGTAGTTTCTCAATCTGTTCGGCCCGAATGGTATCCCTCACAGAAAAAACTTCCTTTAGCGGATCTTCATCTGAGGCAAAACAATT
>Ga0068872_10003631_pt1 | contig 11734 bp, 10 predicted proteins | sample NOAtaG_7_FD_66441 | JGI IMG/M metagenome (GOLD analysis project Ga0068872, IMG submission 66441) | Freshwater lake microbial communities from Lake Erie, under a cyanobacterial bloom - NOAA_Erie_Diel1S_2200h metaG | ecosystem: Environmental > Aquatic > Freshwater > Lake | place: USA: Ohio, Lake...
ATGTCGCAGATCCGCGTCTACCGCGAGGTCACCGACTTCTCCGGCCGCGCCAGTGAACTCGGCACCCTCGGGGTCAACAAGGCGACGGTGGGCCGGTCCGACCCGGTCGAGATGACCGTCCAACGCGACGCCGTGCTCGACGAGCGGGACGTCAAGCGGGCGACCTTCATCGAGCAGCGCGACCAGACCTTCTCCGTGGCCGTCGAGTTCGTGCAGCGGGGCACCATGGTGCTCCACATGAACTCGGTGGCGGCCAAGGGCAAGCGCCTGGTCATCGCGGCCCGTTGGTCGGACGGCACCAACGTCTTCAATCGCTGGATCGCCGCGCCCCTCATGCGGCGGGCGCTCGACCAGGGGGTCCTGTTGTTCACGCCCGACATGTCCCGCGAGGAGGCCATCGTCTTCGTCCGGGGCCTGAACAACGTGGCCGTCAAACTCAAGAACCAGGCCAAGCCGCCGAAAGAGAAAAAGACCAAGCCGGCCGACGCGGCCGCGGGCGGCACCAATGCTCCCGCCAACCCCGCCGACGGCCAGAAGCCCAAGGGCTCCAAGGCGAAGGACCCGAAGGCCGACACCAAGCTCAAGCGGGAATTCGACCCCTTCCAAGGACAGTGATCCGGACGCTCCTCCCCCTCCTCTGGCTGGGGACGGCCTTCGGCCTCGGGGCCCAGCCGTTCCGCCTGCCCACGGCCAACCGCGCACTGCTCGACCCGGACGGCGGGGCCGAGCGCTACTTCGTCGGCACCGCCGGCAAGCCCTGGACCAGCGGACAGTTCGGGTGCGTCCGGTCCGGGGGATCCCAACTGCACGAGGGCCTGGACATCCGCCCCCTGCAGCGCGACCGGCGCGGCGAACCGCTCGACGACGCGCTGTGCGCGGCCGCCGGCACGGTGGCCTATGTGAACACCCGGCCGGGCCTCTCCAACTACGGCAACTACGTGGTGGTCCGGCACGCGATCGACGGGCTTGAGGTCTTCACCCTCTACGCGCACCTGGCGTCCGTGGCCCAGGGCGTCCGGGCCGGCACGGCGGTCCAGGCGGGCCAACCGCTCGGGCGCCTGGGGCGCACCTCCAACACCCGCCAGCGCATCACGCCCGACCGGGCCCACCTGCACTTCGAGATCACCTCGATGGTGGCCTCGCGCTACGCCGCCTGGCACCGGGCCAACCTGGGCGACACCCGCAACGACCACGCCAACTTCAACGGCCGCAACCTGGTCGGCTTGGATCCGGCGACGGTGTTCCGGGCCCAGGCCGGTGCCGGCACCGGATTCCAACTGACCCGGCACCTGCGGGAGACGCCCGAGCTGGCCCGGGTGCTCATCCGGAAGTCGACGATCGACTGGGTGCGGCGCAACCCCGGCGCCGTCGAGGCCAACCCGACGGCCCAGCGCCAGGGTGTCGCGGCGTGGGAGTTGGCGCTCGGATTCAACGGCATCCCGCTGCGGGCCATCCCGAGGGCCGCCTCCGAGATCGCGGGCCAGACCGGCACGGTCCGGTTGCTTGGGGTCAATCCCAAGACCCTCGAGCAGTTCCCCTGCGGCAAGCTGGTCTTCAAGCGGGGCCAGGTGTGGACCCTGACGGCCAAGGGGCAGCAGCACCTCGAGCTGCTGGCCTACTGAGTGGAGTCCTGGGATGGGTCCGCCGCCGAAGGATCCGGCACTCCCGTCGGCACCGCATCCCCGACCGCGCCGACTCCCGCCGCATGGGCCGGCAGGGGCGGAGGCACCAGGGGCATCGGTGACTCGTGGTCGAGATGGTCCCGGCAGCAGGCGAAGAACTCCTCGCGGGTCGTCGCCCGGCGGATGCGGTGCAGGAAGTCCGGGTGGACGCCCTCGCCGATGAAGTTCATGTACTTCTTCATCTTCTCCACCTGCAGGCGCTCCCGGAAGCCCGCCGAGGGCCTCGTGGATTCGTACAGGTCGGTGATGTAGTCGAGCACCTCCCGCCCGAGCGGCGACCGCCAGGTGCCGGTGCTGCGGTGCTGGCGGATCTGGTCGAAGATCCACGGGTTGCGGATGCAACCCCGGCCGATCATCAGGCCACGGGCCCCCGTCTCGCCCAGGACCTGCCGGGCCCGCTCCGGCGAATGCACGTTGCCATTGGCCAGCACCGGGCAAGGCATCGCCTCGACGGCGCGGGCGATCCAGTCGGTGCGCACCTCGGTGCGGTACATGCCGCTGACCGTGCGCCCATGCACCGTCAGGAGGTCGATCCGGTGGCGCGCGAAGAGTTCCAGCAGGGCGTCCCATCCGGAGTCGTCGGCGAAGCCCACGCGGGTCTTCACCGTGAAGGGCACCGAGGTGACCACCTGCCGGAGCGTGCCCAGGATGGCGTCGATCCGGTGTGGCTCCCGCAGCAGGCCGCCACCGGCGCACTTGCGGTACACCACCGGCGCAGGGCAGCCCAGGTTGAGGTCCACCGCCGCCACCGGGTACCGCTGCAGCTCGACCGCCGCCTTGGCCAGCGCCACGGGATCGTTGCCGATGAGCTGGGCGATGGCAGGCCGGCCCGTCGGATTCTCGACCAGCGACCTCAGGATGGGCGCGTCGAGCGTGCTCGTGCCATGCACCCGGAAATACTCGGTCCAGTAAAGGTCCGGCCCGCCCCGGCGCGCCAGCACACCCCAGAACGGGAGGTCGGTGACATCCTGCATCGGGGCCAGCGCCAGCACCGGCCCGGGCCGCGCCAGGATCGACCGGAGATCCCGGGGCATCCCTGACGGGAAACCGACGGCCGGGGCATGCGGGGAAGAAACCCCGGCGGTGGACGATGCATCCATCGGGGCGTTTCCGGGATCAATCCTCGGCCTTCGAATCGCGGCTGAGCAGGTCGTGCACGGCGCGCCGCACGTCCTTGCCCTCGTGCAGCATGGCGTACACCTCGGCGAGGATCGGCGCATCGACCCCGAGCCGCCGGGCCAGGGCCCAGGCCGACCTGGCCGTCGGGTGGCCCTCCACCGCCGAGACCGACTCGGCAAGCACCTCGGCCACGGGGCGGCCATGTCCGACGCTTTCGCCGAACCCGCGGTTGCGGCTGAGCTTGGAGAAACAGGTCAGGACCAAGTCCCCAAGCCCGCTGAGGCCGGCGAAGGTCTCGGGCCGCGCCCCGCAGGCCACCCCGAGCCGGGTCATCTCGGACTTGCCCCGGGTGACGAGGGCGGCCTTGGCGTTGTCGCCGTAGCCCAGCCCGTCGCAGACCCCCGCCGCGATGGCGATGACGTTCTTGAGCGCCCCGCCCAGTTCCACGCCGATCAGGTCGGTGCTCCGGTACACGCGGAACTCGGGCCGATGGAAGAGTCCCTGGACCGTCCGGGAGACGGCCTCGTCGCGGCTGGCCACCACCACGGCCGTGGGGATGCCCCGGGCGACCTCGAGGGCCAGCGAGGGCCCGGACAGGGCCGCGACCTGACGGCCCGGCGACACCGCGTCGAGGATGCCCGTCATCGTGAGGCCGGAGGAGAACTCGATGCCCTTGGTGACGCTGACGACCGGGCCGCCGAAGCCGGCGAGGTGGCCGGTCACGTCGCGGAAACCCTTGGAGGGCACCGCCAGCACCACGGCCTCGGCACCGGAGACGGCGGCGTCCAGGTCCGGCTCGAAGGACCAGTTGCCGGTCAGCGGGATGCCCGGCAGGAAGCGTTCATTGCTCCGGGCACCGGCCAACTCCGCCAGATGCCGGGCCCGATGCCCCCAGAGCCGCACCGCGTGCCCATTGCGGGAAAGCACCAGGCCCAGCGCCGTGCCCCAGGCACCCGCTCCCAGGATGGTCACCTTCATGACACCGGGGCCTTGGGTTTGCCGAAGCGATGCTCCGTCCCGGCCCGGAGCCGTTCGATGTTGGCGCGATGCCTCCAGACCGCCATCGCCGCGAGCACGGAGGTGAATCCCACCAGCGGCCAGCGGGTGGGCCCGGTCACCGTGGAAGCCGTGGCGACGGGCAGCACGACCGCCGCGGCGATTGAGGCGAGCGACACGTACCGGCCTGCGAAGAACACCAGCAGCCACGTGACGACGGTGACGGCGAAGGCCGGCGGGATGAGCGCCGCCATGGCGCCGGCCGAGGTCGCCACGCCCTTGCCCCCCTTGAAGCCAAGCCAGCAGGTGTAGTTGTGGCCGAGCACCGCCCCGAGGGCCGCCAGCGCCGGCAAGGCGGGCGAGTCGGCGGGCGTCAACGCCACGGCCAGTTCCGGGGCGAACCGCACCGCCAGGGCCCCCTTGAGCAGGTCCACGAGCAGCACCAGGGAGCCCGGTCCCCTGCCCAGCACCCGGAAGACATTGGTGGCCCCGATGTTGCCGCTGCCGGCCCGGGTGATGTCCACCCGCATGGCCCGCGCCACCAGGAATCCGGTCGGAAGCGAGCCGGCCAGGTAGGCCAGGGCCAGCGTGATGGAGGAGGCGGCAACCATGTCGGTCGAGGTTGTACGGGGCAACCGCCCATCGAGCCAAGCGCGACTTGGCCGCAAAAACTCCTTGAGCCCACCCGTCGGGTTTGCGTTCATTCGCGTCCGCGCTCACGGTCTCCGTGCAGCGGCGACCGTGGTAGGATGCCGGAGCGGTCAATCGGAACAGACTGTAAATCTGTCAGGCTAACGCCTTTCGGTGGTTCGAATCCACCTCCTACCACCACCGTTTTCCTTCTTCCCCCGACGTTCACGGTCGTCGGTTTTTCTGGCTCCGGGCTTCCTCCCACCCGGTGGCTCATTCCGTGGGTGTTGCCCGGTCGGGTCCTCCCCGGGTCCGGCCATCGTTCAAGGCAGGCTTTCCGGGGATCGAACGTGAGGATCCCGATCCGGCGTTGGCGTTTCCGCGGAACCGGTCCGGTGGGTGCGTCCGCACCGGACCACGGCGCGCGTCACTGCACCGGATAGTCGCGCATCATGGCCACGAGGGCGTCGACGTCCGGGCTCTCGGCCGTGCGCACGTAGTGGCCGCTGGTGCAGACCCCGCACAGCACGCTGGCCGCGTTGTCGAGGCCGAGCAGCTTGCCCAGGCAGAAGCCGCTGTTGAAGTGGTCGCCCGCGCCGGTGGTGATCTTGGGCTTCCTGCAGACCGGTCCCTCGACCACGGAGGCCACACCGCCTGAGACCGCCAGCGCGTAGGCCACCGGATGCACCACCAGCGTGTCCACCGGCACCCGCTCCTGGATGGCCACCGACAGCTCGGCCAGGCCCTTCCAGTCGCGCGGCGAGGCGTCCAGGCCCAGCACGCCGGCGATCTCGTAGGCCTCCTTTTCGTTGAGCCCAAGGATCACGTCGAAGCGGCTCTGGAACTTCACGATGAGGTCCAGCGCATGGCGGATGTCCTCACGGGTGCGCTTCTCGGGGTCGGCCAGGTCGAAGAAGATCTTCCGGCGCGGTCCCTGCAACGAGGGCATCAGCTCGGCGTGCAGGCTCTCCCAGATCGCCGACATGTGCGGCAGCATCGTCCAGTTGACGAAGGCCACCAGGCTCGAGGCCGCGAACTTGGCCGCGAACTTCTCCTTGCCGTAGCGCTGGCAGAGGTTGTCCCAGTGGATTTGCTTGAGGGTGTAGTGCTTGCCCACCATCAGCTTGCCGTCCTCGAACTCGAGGGCGTCGGTGAAGCCGGGCTCGCCGATGGTGTGCACCTCGGCGCGGGCGGCGAAGGGCTCGAACACCGGGTGCAGCGCCGGCCAGCCCAGCGACCCCACGTAGGTGACCCGCAGGCCCAGGCTCGCCAGCGCGTTGGCCATGATCGGGCCGTTGCCGCCCAGCTTGGTCAGCACGTTGACCAGCTCCACGTTGGTGCTCCGGCCCGCGGCTGCAGCCAGGCGCTGGGCATAGGCGGCGATGGTCGGGATGCGGTCGAAGCGGACGGCATCGTAGCGCTTGTCCACCACGTGCAGGATCTCGTCCACGAAGCCGTCGAGACCGACAAAGGCGGTCAGGGACGGCACTTGGGCCGCGGCGGCGGCCAGGCGGGAAGCGACGGAGGCGCGGAATTCAGGCGTGTTGAGCATGGTCGGTGTCCTCGGCGACTGCCGGAGACGGGCCGAATATGGCCCATGACCGGCCGGGGTGAAGCCGGAAAGAGCCCCGGCGGACACGGCCGACAGGGAGATGTCCGACCGCGGCGGGAAGCCTCACGCCCACCGCCGGGCCTCAATCGACCCCGACCCCGAGCACCTCCAGCAACCGGTCCAGCTCGCCGTCGTTGTGGAGTTGGACCTCGAAGCGCCCGCCGAGCCCGGCGCGGTAGTGCAGGACCACGCGCAGGCCGACCCGTTCGCGGATGCGGTTCTCGAGGTCGGCCAGGTGCGGGTCGACCGGGGGCTCGACCACCTTCGGTCGCGGATCCGCCTTGGCGCCCTTGCCCAACGATCCCTGCGCCGAGACCGCCGCCTCGAGCTGGCGCACCGTCCAGCCGCCCCGCAGGGACAGGCGGGCCAGCGTCTCCTGCCGCTCGGGGTCGTCGGCCCCGAGGATCACCTTGGCATGCCCGACCGAGAGCGAGCCGTCGCGCACGGAGGCCTGGATCGACGCGGGCAGCTTGAGCAGTCGGGTGGCGTTGGCGATGACCGCCCGGCTGCGGCCCACCTTGATGCCGACCTGCTCCTGCGTGAGGGAGAACTGGGTCATCAACTGCTGGTAGCCAAGCGCCTCCTCGATGGGATTGAGGTTCTCGCGCTGGAGGTTCTCGATGAGGGCCAGCTCGAGCACCTCGAGGTCGGTGGCCAGGCGTTCGATCACCGGCACCTCCGCCAAGCCCACCAGGCCGGCCGCGCGCCAGCGCCGCTCGCCGGCGATCAGCTCGAAGTGGTCGCCCACCGGCCGCACCACCAGGGGCTGGATGATGCCCTGCTCCCGGATGGAGTCGGCCAGTTCCTGCAGGGATTCGGCCGGGAAATCCCGGCGGGGCTGGAGCGCCGACGGACGGATCCGCTCACGCGGCACCTTGCGCACCACCGATCCCGGGGGCGGAGGCGGAGGTGGAGGGGCCGGGACCGGCGGAGGCTCCTGGCCGACCGGGGCCAGAGGCGGGGTCGCGGTTCCTGCTGGCGCGGCCGGGGACGGCGGCGGGGCGAAGGGCGACTTCAACCCCACCCCCATCAGGGCTCCCAATCCCCGTCCCAAGGCCGGTCTCGACATGCCAGCGACTGTAGGGACCGACCGATCCGGGAGGCAAAAAGGATTTCCGGCCGGAACCGACGTTTCCGCACCGGACCGTCACCGCATCACGGACGGATGGCCTGGAAGATCGTCCGCGCCATGAGGGTCGCCCCGGCGGCGTTGGGATGGATCTTGTCGGGGAACATCTCGGGATACCCCGTGAGCGCGTCGTTGAGGTCGATGACCGGCACCTTCTTGTCGTTGGTCACCTCCATCAGGGCCGGAATCACCCCGTCGTCCAGGGTCTGGCCCGTGATGCCCCAGGTGTCGGCGTACACCGGCACGGGCAGGCACACCCAGACCTGTGGCTTGGACTTGAGCCCCCGGAACTGCTCGAGCATCCACCGGGCCTCCTGCTCGAAGAACTCCTGACTCTTCCAGTTCTGGGGCTTGGTGTCGTTGGTTCCCAGCTTGAGGATGACCAGGTCGGGCTGCCACGCGACCGCCGCCTTGAACTCGTCGGTGTTGGCGTAGGGCAAATCACCGACCCGGCTGAGGGTCGCGCCGCTGCGACCGAAATTGCGCACCTCGAAACGGTTGCCCAGCAGCTCGCCCAACTGCTTCGGGTAGTTGTTCTTCTCGCGGTCCTCGACGCCCGCGCCGTGGGTGATGCTGTCGCCCACGCAGGCCACCTTGATGATGCGCCAGCCGCCCTTCCGGTCCTCGAAGTCCTCGATCTTGATGAGCTCGGGCCGCAGCTTGCGACGGCAGCCCCAGGAGAGCGCCCCGGCCGCCAGCGGCATCAGGGTCAGGAAGTCGCGACGTTTCATCCGCCCGGATGAAAGCGGGGACCGGCCCGCGCCCGCAAGCGGCCTCTTCGACGGGGATCCCCGAATGATCGGCGTCGGGAGCGCTCCTCAGGCCGCCGGCTTGCCGGGCACCCGGTGCTTCAGGACCGCCTGGGTCTGGTCGGCGCGGAAGCGCTCGTAGGCCGCCCGGAACTGCGGGTGCTTGTTCCCGAGGATGGCGACCGCCAGGAGCGCGGCGTTGATCGCGCCGGCCTTGCCGATGGCCATGGTGCCGACGGGGACGCCCCCGGGCATCTGCACGATGCTCAGCAGCGAATCCATGCCGTTGAGCGCCTTGGACTGCACAGGCACACCGAGGACCGGCAACGCCGTCTTGCTCGCACACATGCCCGGCAGGTGGGCCGCCCCGCCCGCCCCGGCGATGATGACCTCGATCCCCCGCCCCGCCGCCGCCGCCGCGTACTCGAAGAGCAGGTCCGGCGTCCGGTGGGCGCTCACGACCGAGGCCTCGTAGGGCACGCCCAGCGCCGCCAACTGCAGCGCCGCCGCCTCCATCGTCTCCCAGTCCGACTGGGAACCCATGATGATGCCGACCAGCGGGGAACTCATGAAGGTTGAGGGTGGCCTCTCCGCGGAGGGAGATTCAAGCCTCCCGGCAGGCCGTCACCAACCGGCGGTGCGGTCGGTTTTGAACCGGAAGCGGGTCTGGGACTGGTAGGGCTTCCCGGGACGAACCACGGTGGATGGAAACTCCGGACGGTTGGGGGAATCCGGGAAGTGCTGCGTCTCGAGACAGAAGGCGCCGTGCCGCGGCTGGTGCACGCCATCGAAATGATTGGCGGTGTACAGCTGGACGCCGGGCTCGGTGGTTTGACAGGACAACTGCCGGCCGCAGTTCCGCTCGATGACCTTTGCCGCCCAGGCCAACCCCTCGACCGGGCGACGGAGGACGAAGTTGTGGTCGTAGCCCCTGGGTCCGCGGATGTCGCCGATGCGCTCGCCGATTCGGCGGAGGTCCCGGAAGTCGAGAGGCGTGCCCACCACCGATGCCAGTTCCCCGGTGGGAATGAGGGCGCCATCCGTCGGGGTGTAGTGGTCGGCGTCGAGTTGCAATTCGTGCCCCAGCACATCCCCGTTGCCCGCACCGGCCAGGTTGAAATAGGCATGGTTCGTCAGGTTCACCACGGTGGGCCGGTCCGTCTCGGCCTGGTAGGTGATCAGCAACTCGCTGAGGTCGTTCCAGGCGTAGGTCACCACCACCTCCAGGTTGCCCGGAAAACCCTCCTCCCCATCGACGCTGCGATGTCGGAATTCCGCGATGGCGGACCAGTCCTTCACCATCGTCCGCGATTGCCAGAGCTTGGAGGCGAATCCCTGCCGGCCGCCGTGGAGGTGATGGCGGCCCTCATTGGCGGTGACGCGGACCTCCTGGCCATCCAGCGGGAACCGCGCGCCTCCGATCCGGTTGGCGTAGCGGCCGATCACCGAGGCGGCGGGCATTCCCTTGAGGTAGTCGTCCATCGAGTCACCCCCGAAGACGACATTGGCCAATTGGCCGGCCCGGTCCGGCACCCGGATGGCCGTGATCGTGGCCCCGTAGTCGCAGATGCTGACCGAGGTGCCAAAGACGTTCGTCAGGGTGTGCAGCCGGACCGGACGCCCATCCGGCATCCGGCCGAAGTCGGTGCTGGCCACCGAGGCGGGCACCAGCGGCCGCGCCGCACCTTCGCCCTCCGTGGCGCACCCTCCCATCCAGCCCCCGGCGATGGGAAGGACGCCGGCGGCGGCGAGGTGTCGGAGAGCTTCGCGACGCGACAGGGAGGGAGCCTTCATGGGAATCATCGAAAGTGGTCCCCCCCGCATGGGTCGGAACCTTTGTTCAACCTTGAGCCGACCGTGCGCCAACCACTGGGGGCTGAACAGCACAACCTCCCGGCGGACTGCCATGCGGACAAACCGGTGCCCCCGTCAACCGCGGCTCATCGCATCATCCTCCGGCGCTCACCGGACACGCTGGCGGCGGGCATCCCTGGATCCCCACGATGAGCCCCTGCCCTTGGGTCAGGAAACCCGCCCCCTCAGGTCCGAAGCGAACCTCACCGTTGGCGCAACCGCCAGAAAACCGCCTGGGTGTCCGGATCGGTCGGCACCCCCGACAACACCGGGCTCTCCATGCCTTGACCATGGACCGACCGGACCAACGCCCAGGTCTTCAGGTCGCCGGACCTTTCAAGATCCACGGTGGCCCCGCGATCCGCCCGGATCTGCAGCGTGATCGATCCATCCGGATTGGCAGTGACGATGGAGAGAATCGGTGCCTGACCGGGAGTCGGAGACACGAGGGAGAACGACCGCATGTTTTCCAGACCACCGGGCACGGCGGATGGGTCCCGGGGGATCGTGTAGGTGAAGGGGTCCGACAGGCCGGTACCGGGCAACCGGGCAAGCGCCTGATCGACTCCGATGCCCGCAAGCGAGGAATCCCACACGGCCACCCGAAGTGTCACCGTGCTGCCCAGGCCAAATCCGTCCATCGTCCCGACATTTCCCGGCCCGCCGGCCGCCGACGGGTTCCAGGTTCCCGGGAGCGTCGTGATGGACACCCGGAACGGGGCCGGGGCAAACGAATTGGTCAACGAGTCCGTTGAAGGTCCATACCAGATTTGAGCAACAAAACCGGTGCCCGTGAGCGGATTGCCGGCGGCGTCGAAAACCTGCGCCAAGCCCCGGTTGTTGAGGTTGATGAGCGTCTTGGTCGCCGACACGAGGGAGAATGGCCGCAGGTTTTCCATCCCGGCGGGAATCGCGAGCGGGTCTGCCGGAATCGTGTAGGTGAATGACTCCGAACGCCCCGTTCCGGGCAAACCGGCGAGTGCCTGAGCCGGCCCAAGGCCCGCCACCGACGAATCCCAGACAACAACCTGAAGCGTCACGGTGCTCCCCGGACCGTATCCCTCGAGGGTGCCAACCATTCCCGGCCCACCGGCCGCCAGGGTGTCCCAAGTGCCGGGAAACGGGGTGTTGGAATCTCGAAACGGGGCCGGAGCAAACGCCTTGGTCAACGAGCTCGCCGAAGGGCCATACCAGACTTGGGCGACGAAGCTGGTTCCCGTCAGTGGTTTGCCCTTGGCGTCGAGGACTGGCGCCAGGCCTCGATTGTCGAGGTTGATGAGCGCCCGACTCGCCGACACGAGGGTGAACGGTCGCATGTTTCCAAGCCCACCGGGGATCGCCAGCGGGTCCGCAGGGATCGTGTAGGTGAACGGCCCCGAACGCCCCGTTCCCGGCAAACCGGCGAGCGCTTGAGCGGGACCAAGGCCCGCCACCAAGGAATCCCAAACAACAACCTGAAGCGTCACGGTGCTCCCCGGACCGAATCCGTCGAAGACGCCGAAGGTGCCCGGACCGCCCACGGCAGACGGGTTCCAAGTCCCTGGCAAGGGGGTCGTCGAGGATCGAAACGGCGCCGGGGCAAACGACTTGGTCAGGGAATTGGCTGACGAACCATACCAGATTTGAGCGACGAATCTCGTCCCGGTCAGCGGTTTGCCCGTCGCGTCAAAAACCTGGGCCATGCCACGGTTGTTCAGGTCGATCAGCCCTTGGCCGAACGCCGGCGCGAGCAAGAAGCACCCCAGGATCAGGATGGCAGCTCGAGAGATCATGGTTTGCCAATTCAGGTTGGGCCCGTCTGGTCGAGGCGCCCTCCGCCGCCGGGCTTTCAGGCCGCCGGCAGGCTTGCCAGGGCGGCGGCGAAGCGGCGCTGGACGCGGTCTCGGCCCAGCACTTCGAGCAGATGGTAGAGGCTGGGGCCAACCGACTTGCCGGTGCAGGCGGCGCGGACGGGTTGCACGAG
>Ga0068872_10003632_pt1 | contig 11733 bp, 12 predicted proteins | sample NOAtaG_7_FD_66441 | JGI IMG/M metagenome (GOLD analysis project Ga0068872, IMG submission 66441) | Freshwater lake microbial communities from Lake Erie, under a cyanobacterial bloom - NOAA_Erie_Diel1S_2200h metaG | ecosystem: Environmental > Aquatic > Freshwater > Lake | place: USA: Ohio, Lake...
CCGGTGAGGAACGCAATTTTGTCGGGCTCGTTGGTGAGCGAGATGTCCGGCGCTGCCGCAGCGACGGTGGTCGTCGTCGTGTCACCAGTCGCCAACAACAGTTCGGGTGATGACGTCGTCGTCGCACCTTCCGCGGTGGCGACGGCTGTCGCGGGCTGGGTTGTTTCGGGAACCGTGCTCTCGGGAACGGTGGTTTCAGGGACGGTCGTTGCCGGAATGGTTGTCGACGTTGCGGAACTTGCGAAGCGCAAACCGCTGCCGGGTGCCGGCACGGTTGTCGGTGCGATCGTCGTTGCAGTGTCGCCTGCCAAGGTTGTCGGCGATTCGGCCGTTGGCGACTCGACCAGTGACGTCGTCGTCGCGCCGGCGACGGTGGTGGTCGATGCGTTGTCGTTCGGCACACCCGACTGCAGAACCGGACGCATCAGCACCTCGCCGGTGCGGCCCACGATGTCGAGCGCGCGCTTCTGGTCCTTCACACCGGGAAGGTTGATGACAACCGTGTCACCTTGACGAATGATCTCGGGTTCCGCGACACCGATCGAGTCGACTCGCTGGCGGATGATCTCGACGGCAACCGTCAGGGCGTCGGCGTCGTAGTCGCCCTGGGGTTCGAGGGTGACCGAGGCTCCGCCTTGCAGGTCGAGGCCGAGGGACGGGCTGTTGCCGGCGATGAGGTTCGCCGACATCGCGGCGACCGCGACGAGGACGATTCCGATGAGGGAGAAGAGAAGGCGGCGGCGCACTGGGCTCGACTACTTCTTGTCGTCGCTGTCGTCTTTGTCACCGGCCGCGGGTTCCGCAACCGGTGTCGACGAGGCGTTGATGCGCCGCGAAATGGCGCTGCGCATGACACGAATCTCGACGTTGTCGGCGATGTCGATCCACGCCACGTCGCCGGCCTGGTCCTCTTTGTCGAAGCCGGTGATGAAACCCACGATGCCCGATGCCGTCTGAACTTCGTCGCCGACGGACAGGGCGCGGTTCAGTTCCTGGGCCTCGCGGGTGCGACGGCGCTGCGGGCGGATGAGCAGGAAGTACATCGCCACGAAGATGAGACCAAAAAAGAAGAGCTGGAAAATCGCGGCTCCGCCGCTGGACGATGAGTCTTCGGCGGCGATGAGGCCGAGGGGGCTGTGGAACATGGCGCAAAGCGTAGCCAGTACTAGCCCCAGACCCCCAGCACGCTGTCGCGAAGCGCGGGAAACGAGCCGTCTTTGATGGCGGCCCGCATCGACGACATCAACGAAATGGTCCATGCCACGTTGTGGTACGAGAGCAATCGTGCCGCCGTCGGTTCGCCGGTCTGAAACAGGTGCCTGATGTAGGCGCGGCTGTGACGGGCGCACACGGCACAGGCGCATGCCGCATCGAGCGGCGAATCGTCCCGCGCATGGCGAACGTTCTTCATGTGCACCTTGCCGGTCGTCGTCAGGGCCGTACCGTGACGGCCGAGGCGTGTCTGCATCACACAATCGAACTGGTCGACCCCCAATGCAACCGCCTCGACGAGCGACGCCGGGTCGCCGACACCCATGAGGTAACGGGGCCTGTTCACGGGCAGATGTGCGGTCGCGGCGTCGAGTGCGGGAATCATCTCAGCGCGCGTCTCACCCACCGACAATCCCCCGATGCCGTAGCCGTCGAAGTCGAGACCGGCCGTGTACTTGGCACTGCGTTCGCGAAGCTCGGGCGAGATGCCGCCCTGCACGATTCCGAACAGCGACTGGTCGCTTCGCGAGTGATGGTCGCGTGCGCGTTGGGCCCATTCCGCGGTACGTCGCAACGCGAGGTCGATCACCTCGGGCGGCGACGGCAGAGCGGGGCACACGTCGAGAACCATCTGGATGTCGGCACCGATGAGTTGTTGGACCTCGATCGCGCGTTCGGGAGTGAATCGAACGAGATCCCCGTCGTAGGTGGACTTGAAGGTGACGCCGTCGTCGTCGATCTTCGGGCCGAGCGAAAACACCTGAAAGCCACCCGAGTCCGTCAGCGTGAGCCCATCCCAACCCGCGAACCGACCGAGGCCACCCATCTCTGCGATCAGTTCGGCCCCGGGCCGCAACATCAGGTGATAGGTGTTGCCGAGAACGATGCGCGCCCCGACGCTGCGGTAGTCGTCGGCGCTGAGGTAGCGGATCGCACCACGCGTGCCGACCGGCATGAAGCACGGTGTTTCGTACTCACCCCGCGCGGTACGAGCCCGACCGGCGCGCGCACGACCACTCGTTGCCTCGACTTCGAATTCGACGGGAAACACGACCCTACGACCCGGCCCTGGCGAGCAACATCGCGTCACCGAACGAAAGGAACCGGTACTTCTCGCGCACCGCTTCAGCGTAGATGTCGCGCCACGCATCGCCGACGAACGCACCGATCATCAACAACAACGTGGTGCGCGGCATGTGGAAATTGGTCATCAGAACGTCGACCGATTTCCACTCGTAACCCGGCGTGATGAAGAGATCGGTCCGACCTTCGAGGCGGCCTGTCGTCGCCGCCGACTCGAGCGCACGACACGACGTGGTTCCGACTGCGAACACGCGATTCGCCTCTTGCACCGCCTTCCACGTCGCAACGGGAACGCTGTATCGCTCGGTGTGGATGCGGTGGTCGAGTGGGTTTTCTTCCTCCACGGGCTTGAAGGTGTCGAGGCCGACGACCAGTTCGACCGGTGCGAATCTTGCGCCTCGCTCCTCGATTCGGGCCATCAACTCGGGCGTGAAGTGCAGGCCGGCCGTGGGTGCGGCCGCCGATGCCTCACGCCGTGCGTACACGGTTTGATAGCGCTCACGGTCCGCCAACGGAGCGGTGATGTACGGAGGCAACGGCATCGAGCCGACAGCCGAAATGGCGGCCCTGCGCGAGGCAGGATCGTCACCACGGCTGATCCGCACGATGAACGTGTCGCCGGCCGCCGACCTGCCCTCGACCACGGCAAAGCCGGAGCCGTCGACGGCGAGCAATTCCTCTCCGTCGCGCATCTTGCGCCCGGGACGCACGAGGGCCTCCCACCGCGAATCGACGTCGTCGAGCGCCTCGAGAAGCAATACCTCGACGCGGCCTCCCGTCGAACGCTGCAGGTCGAGTCGCGCGGGCAGCACGCGGGTTTCGTTGATGACGAGCAGGTCACCCTCGCCCACCAGTTCGGCAAGGTCGGACACGCGACGGTGCGCAAACCCACGCGTTGCATCGAAGAGACGCGCGGAGTCGCGCGGCTCGACCGGATGCTGTGCGATCAACTCCTCGGGAAGCTCGTAATCGATGTCGGAAAGATGCACCGCGTCAGGCTACGGGCGGCATACCCAGGTGCTCGTAGGCCGCGGGCATCGCCACGCGACCACGCGGAGTGCGCGAGATGAAGCCTTGTTGAATGAGGAATGGTTCGTACACGTCTTCGACCGTCTCGGGCTGCTCGCTCACGGCAATCGCCAACGTCGTGAGGCCGACGGGCCCTCCGGCGAACTGTCTGCAGAGTGCCGAGAGAATCGCCCTGTCGACCTTGTCGAGACCACGCCCGTCGACACCGAACACCCGCAGTGCCTCGGTTGCCGTCGCATCGTCGACGACGCCCGATCCGTGCACCTCGGCGAAGTCGCGAACGCGACGCAACAAACGGTTGGCGATGCGCGGCGTACCCCTGCTGCGTCGCGCAATCTGTGCCGCACCCGCATCGTCGGCGGGAATGCCGAGAATCCCGGCCGCGCGCACCACGATCGCGCGGAGTTCCTCTTCGTCGTAGAAGTCGAGGCGGCTGACGAGACCGAAACGATCGCGCAACGGACCCGTGATCATGCCCGTGCGTGTCGTCGCACCGACGAGCGTGAAGGCCGGCAGGGAAAGGCGAATCGACGACGCGGCAGGGCCCTTGCCGACGACGATGTCGATCTGGAAGTCCTCCATCGCGGGATAGAGGATCTCCTCGACGGGCCGGGACAGACGGTGGATCTCGTCGATGAACAAGACATCGCGCTCGCCCAACTTCGTGAGGATCGCGGCGAGGTCGCCCGCACGTTCGAGCGCGGGACCCGACGTGACGTGCAGTTGCACACCCATCTCCTGGGCGATGATGCCCGCCATCGTCGTCTTGCCGAGCCCGGGAGGGCCTGCGAGCAACACGTGGTCGGTGGCCTGCCCGCGCTGACGGGCGGCGGTGAGCACGATGTTGAGGTGCTCTTTCAGTTCGCGTTGACCGATGAACTCGTCGAGAAGACGCGGCCGCAGACCGACTTCGTCGCTTTCGCCCGAGTTCAGTTCGGCCGACACCAGTGCTTCGCCGGTCGGATTCTTGTCGATGAATTCGTCACGCACGGCGGGCCCCCAGGATGGCGAGCGCGTCGCGCAGGATGCGGTCGAGAGCCACATCGTCGGACGGTGACAGCTCGGACATCACGTCACGGATCTCGTCGTTGCCGTAGCCCAAACCGAGGAGCGCCTCACGCAGGTCGGCCACGACACTCGAGCGACCCGATGCGGGCGCACCGGTTGCTCCGTGCGCGGGCGCGACGTCGAACACGTCGAATTTCCCGCGTAGTTCGACGAGAAGGCGTTCCGCGGTTTTCTTGCCGACACCGGGCACCATCGTCAGCGCGCCGACATCGGAGGTGATGACGATGTTGTGCAGACCGCGCGGCGAATGGGTACCGAGAATCGCCATGGCCATCGCGGGACCGATGCCGTGCGCGCCGAGAAGAATGTCGAAGCACTGACGATCGTCGCGGGTGGTGAAGCCGTAGAGCGTCTGGGAATCCTCGCGGATGTGGTGATGAACGTGCAGGAAACACGACGTCGTGGGTTCGAGTTCCGCAAAGACGCGCGGGGTGACGACGACGAGGTAACCGACTCCCCCGACTTCGACGAGGACCGTCGACGGCACGATGCGCTCGAGCACCGTTCCACGCAGCGACCCGATCATTTGCGCCCCTCTGCCGTTGCGGCACCGACGAGACCCGGCGACATCGCAAGGTGACACAACGCGATAGCGGCGGCATCGGCCGCGTCGGCGGGTTTCGGCAAACCGGCGAGCCCAAGGCGCATCTGCACCATGCGCTGCACCTGCGCCTTGTCGGCTCCGCCCCAGCCTGCGACCGTGTCCTTCACCTGACTGGGTGTGTATTCCGCGACGGCACACCCACGTCGTGCCGCGGCTGCAAGAACGACTCCACTCGCCTGCGCAACACCAATCGCGGTACGGACGTTGTTCTGGAAAAAGACCCGCTCGACGGCGACTGCGGCAGGTTGGAATTCGTCGAGCAACGACTCGATGTCGGCCTGGAGGATCGCCAGACGCGAGGGTGTGTCGTCGTCTTTGTCGGTGCGCAACACACCGAGAGCCAACGCCTGTGCGGACCCGGAGGGACCCGCCACCATGACCGCGTAGCCACAGCGGGTCAGGCCCGGGTCGACGCCAAGAACGCGACCGGGTACACGACCGAACTCAGGATCAGGCGCATGGTCCGACGGGGCGAACATACGTTCTACCCTAGCCCCAACGGGGGCGCCGGGGGCGGATCAGCCCGCGGCGCGGATCGCCCCGACCAACTCCTCGACCGGCCGGAAAGTGAGACCCGCAATCGCCCGGTGCGCATAGCGCACGATGCCCTGCGAGTCGATCACGAAGACGCTGCGACGGGGGAACCCGAGTGGTCCGAGCGTGCCGTAGAGCCCTGCAACGTCCTTGTCGGTGTCGGACAACAGCGGGAACTGGAAACCGTGCTTCGTGGCGAAACGTTCATGGCTCGCCATGTCCTGGGCGGACACGGCGAGAACCTGCGCACCGACGTCGGTGAATTGCGCGAGTTCGTTGTTGTAGCAGTTCAACTGCTTGGTGCACACGGGCGTGTCGTCGCCCGGGTAGAACACGAGCACCACCGTTTGGCCTGCGTACTGCGACAGCGAGTACGACCGGCCGCCGGTGCCGGGAAGCGAGAAATCGGGGGCCTCGTCCCCCACCGCGACGCTCATGCCGACGCCGCCGCCATCGTGTCGTCGGACATGTCGAAGTTCGAATACACGTCCTGCACGTCGTCGTTGTCTTCCAGGGCATCCATGATGCGCAACACCTTACGCGCATCTTCGAGGTCTTCGACGGGCACCAGATTCGAGGACACCATCGTGCTCTCGGCAGACAGCACCGATACACCCGCCGCTTCGAGGGAGGCCTTCACGTCGAACACCGTCGATGGCTCGGAAGTGACGCGCCAGGCGTCTCCGTCGCGGGCCACGTCGTCGGCCCCGGCCTCGATGGCCGCGGCCATGACGTCGTCTTCCGCGAGGCGACCGTCGACCATGATCACTCCGCGGCGGGAGAACTGCCAGCCGACTGCACCTGGTTCGGCCATGGCTCCGCCGAACTTGGAAAAGATCGCGCGCACGTCGCCGCTCGTGCGATTGCGGTTGTCGGTGAGCACGTCGATGAGCAGAGCCACACCGCCGGGTGCGTATCCCTCGTAGGTGATCGACTCGTACGAGGCGCCCGTCTGTTCGCCTGTTCCACGCTTGATCGCGCGGTCGATCGCGTCGTTCGTCATTTGGCCGGCCTTGGCTTTCAGCACCATCGTGCGCAGCGCGGCGTTGGAGTCGGGGTCGCCACCACCCTCGCGGGCCGCGACTTCGATCTGGCGGGCGAGTTTGGCGAACAGCTTGCCGCGCGCCTTGTCGACGGCGGCCTTCTTGTGCTTGATCGTCGCCCATTTGGAATGGCCGGACATTGCTATCTCCTGTTCGTGGTGAGGGAGCTCACGACGCGGTCGACGAAGAGACCATGCAGTCGCGAGTCGTCGGTGAGTTCGGGATGGAATGTGATGCCAAGGATGCGCTCGGTCGCCACCGCAACCGGAAAACCCCCGTGCGTGGCAAGCACCTCGACGTCGGCGCCGACGGCTTCGATGATCGGCGCCCTGATGAATACGGCCGGGAAGGGTGCGTCGAGGCCCTTCACGTCGATGTCGGATTCGAAGCTGTCGATCTGGCGCCCGTAGCCGTTGCGACGAACGGTGAGGTTCAGTGCGGCAAAGGACCTCTGGTCGTCACGTCCGTCGAGCACCGAGTTCGCCAGAAGAATGACGCCCGCACATGTTCCGAAGACGGGCATGCCCGACGCGATGCGGCCCGAGATGGCGTCGAAGAGCCCACTCGATTCGAGTAACTGCGACATCGTGGTGGATTCCCCACCCGGCATCGCAAGCGCATCGACCCCATCGAGGTCACGCGGGAGCCGCACCTGACGGGTACTGACACCGGTTCGTGCGAAGGCGCGTTCGTGTGAACTAAATGCGCCCTGCAGCGCGAGAACGCCGATCGTGACGTCGTCCATGCTCACGTTGCCCATGTTCACGTTGCCCATCTTCACCCGGGGGCCTCGCGTTCACCATCCACGCTCCGCGTAGCGCTGGTTGATCTCGTCCATGCCGATTCCGGTCATCGGCGCACCGAGACCACGGCTGACCTTGGCAAGGATTTCCGGGTCGCGGAAGTGCGTGGTTGCCTCGACGATCGCCTTGGCGCGCGGCGCAGGGTCGTCGCTCTTGAAGATGCCCGAGCCCACGAAGACGGCCTCGGCACCCAATTGCATGGCCAGTGCCGCATCGGCCGGTGTGGCAATGCCGCCGGCGCAGAACAAAGGAACGGGCAACCAACCCGTCTCGGCGATCTCCTGCACGAGCGGCAACGGTGCCTGCAGACGCTTTGCCCACTCGAACAACTCGGCGGAGTCGGCCTGGGTGATCTTGCGCATGTCACCGATGATGTTGCGCAGGTGGCGCACGGCCTCGACGATGTTGCCCGTTCCGGCCTCGCCCTTGGAACGAATCATCGCCGCGCCTTCACTGATGCGACGCAGGGCCTCGCCCAGGTTGGTGGCGCCACATACGAACGGCACGTCGAAAGCGAACTTGTCGATGTGATGGGTCTCGTCGGCCGGGGTGAGAACCTCTGACTCGTCGACGAAATCGACACCGAGCGACTGCAGAATCTGCGCCTCGACGAAATGACCGATGCGCGCCTTTGCCATCACGGGAATGCTGACGGCCGCCTTGATGCCCTCGATCATCTCCGGATCGCTCATACGCGCGACACCGCCGTCGCGACGGATGTCGGCCGGCACGCGCTCGAGCGCCATGACCGCGCACGCTCCTGCGTCTTCGGCGACACGCGCCTGCGCCGGGGTGACGACGTCCATGATGACGCCACCCTTCATCATTTCAGCGAGTCCGCGCTTGACGCGGAATGTCCCAGAGACGTTGCCTGTCATGCTCTCATCGTACCGAGACGACCGAAGTAGACGTCACGGTGCGCCGATTTCGAGGGCGCGAATCAGGGGAACTTGACCTTCGCGGGGTCAGTGCCGGCGGGCACATCGGCACCCTTGTTCACGCGGGGCAGTTCGATCCACGTGCGACCGGGGGTCAACTTCACGGGCGCTCCTGCGAGGTCGGTGAGTGCGAAAACGTCGGTCTCCTTTGCGCGCTTCCACTTGCCCTTCACGAGCGAACCGTTGGTGTAGACCCATGCCTCACCCTCGCCCACGCTTTGCGCTTCGGGGCTGCGCGGGTCGGCCGCACTGGCTTTGTACACCATGTAGAGAACCACGACGTTCTTGGCGTTCACCTGCGAACCGTCGGCATCCATGTGCTTGTCCTTGCCGATCGAGCGGAGGTAGTCACCCGTTGCGGCGTCCCACAGCCACTGAACCTGCACGCCGTCCATCGACAGTTTCAGGCCGGCCGATGCTGTCGATGATGTGGGCATCGCGTCGCTTGCGGTGCGGTACTGGAACTGTTGCGGTGGCCGCGTCGCGCCCTTGGGGGTGAGGGTGTAGATCTTCGACGCATCCGCGTAGAGGTTGTGCGGCGCCTTGCGCTTCGCATCACGCTTGTAGCCGCCCTGTTGGTACGCGACGAGCGCGCCCATGTCGACGAGTACCGACTTGCGGATCAGCGAGGTGGTCTTCGCATTGCCGCCGCTCCAGACGAACAACGGGTTGAGGTACGCGCTGAAGAGATTGACGTCCTGCGTACGGCCCGAGCGAATGGGTCCGATGTTGGTGGGCGCGTTCGAGTGGAACACGGCGGCGTAGCGCGTGAGCTGTTCGACGTTCTCTTCGTAGACGATGTCGGCCTGGTTCAAGCCCGCCTGCGGTCGCGCCGACGGGTGGTTGTCGATCTTGGCGACGAGCGCGGGACGGGTTGCTGCGAGCGCGTCTTCGATCGGCAGACCGGTGAGCGGCATGACCTCGGGCGCAGGAAGCGTTGTCGTCGGTCCGGGCAGCGTCGAGGGCAACGCGACGTCGCCGTAAGAGGGCTCGGGAATGTTCTCGGGTGCGTCGGCGTCTCCGCCACCGCCGCAGGCCGCCAATGCGACGGCTGCGACCAATGCTCCGGCAATCGACAACCGCCGGATCTTGCGTGACCGGGTGGGGGTTCCGTTCATGCCTGTCATCTCCCTTTGTCTTGCTTCTTCGTGCTGCTTGCTGTCGAAGCGCAGGATCAAATCTCGCGAAGAAGAGCCAGCCGCTCGGCGAGCGGCGGACGTTCGTCGCCGTTTGGTCTGACGCCCGAGGCTTCCACCCTAGAACCGGCGGGTGCGGCGCCCGCGTCATTCCGGGATTCTCCCGCCGGGTCGGCCAACCACAGGAAGTTGCCGTCGACAACCGCACCGGAAACCCGCGTGGACGTGTCGATCATGCGCTGAAAAGCCGCGGCGAGACCGGGTGGGTACCGCGTGATCGCGACACCTTTCACATCGGCGTCGAAGATCGCCTGTCCCGACAAGGCCGCAGCGATGACCCTTCGTCGCGCCGGACCGGGAATGAACCACGGCTCGCCCGCAACGAGCGCGACTGCGAGGGTCTGCGCCTCTGCGAGACCCGAACGCAGACGCGCCAGACAGACCGCGACCGCTCCCTCCATTTCGATGCGCTCGAGCGCGTCGACGAAGCCGCGCGTGACGACAACCTCGGCGCGAGCTTCGCCCGACGGGTCGGCCGCAACGAACACGTTGATGGATGCGTCGTCGGTGACCGAGACGCGCGGCACCGAGACGCCCGCAGTCGCGCAGAGTCCTTGAAGAAGGTTGAAGAGCCGCGGTGCGCCGTCGGCGTCGAGCTCGCGTGCACCGATGCCGGCGACGACACTCGACAACGCAGAGTCGACGAAACGTCGGACCAGACTCACGGCCACCACCGCGCCTCCGGCGCCGAGCACAATGGCACCGATCACGAGTCCGACGACACTCGCCGACACAAAGCCGACCACGGCGCCAACGACCGCGCCGACGGCGGTCCACAGGATCGTGGCGCCACGTCGCAGATCGGCGTCTTGGGTGGCCCACCCCGTTGCAGGAGTCGACGAAGCCGAAGAAATGGATGAGGTGGAGGAGGCTGAGTTCATGGGCGTTGGGTTCGCCGTACGCGGCGCTTGTCGATCAGCGACAGCATACGGTTCGACTTCCGCGACCGACGGGGATCCTCGGCTTTGCGACCGAAACCCGTCGCGTAACCGTCCCCTGCGCCACTGCGCTCCATTTCGAGAGCACGTTCGTACAACTCGACGTACTGCTGCGCGAGTGTACGCATCGACGACGCCTCGACGCGCCGATGACCCGCTTCGATGAGCCGCTGCGACAGACGGGGGTTTGCCATCACCTTCGCGAGCGCCGCTGCGAGTGCACGCTCGTCGCCCGGGTCGACCAGCAGCGCGTCGACGTCGTGCGTCGCCACGTTCTGATACCCGTCGATGTCACTCGCGACGACCGGCGTCCCTGATGCCATCGCCTCGAGCAACACGACTCCGAACGACTCACCGTGCAACGACGGCGCACAGAACACGGATGCCTGCGTCATGCGTCTGATCTTCTCGGCGTCCGACACGCGGCCGAGCCAAGAGATTCGCGACTCCGCCGCATACTTCGCTTTCAGTGCTTCGGTGTCGGGTCCGTCGGATGCGATCCACAGGCGCACGTCGGCCGGCAGGTACGCGAGCGACGCAAGCAGAACGTCGAGACCCTTGCGCGGCTCGTGACGGCCGACGAAGAAGATCGTCGGCGCGCTGGTCTTTTCGACCGGCGACACCTGGTTCTCGATGCCGTAACGGGAGAGTTCGATTCCGTTGCCCAACAACTCGTACGTGCCACCCAAGTAGCGGCCGGCCAACATCTCGGCGTCCTTCGAGACGGCCACGCGAATGTCGATGCGCGACGCCAACCAACGCACCGCCTTGTTCAACATGCGGTAGCTTGCCGAGTCGCCCGCAGCGTGGAACGTGCCGATCGTCGGAGCAAGACGCAACAAGAGTGCCGTCATCGTGACGCCCGGGGCAAGCGGTTCGTGCAGATGGATGACGTCGAAGTCCTCGTCGTTCAGAGCGCGGATCGTGCGCAACGCAGCCGACGCATCCGGTGCGAGGGGGGCGACCGATCCGTTCGCGGCGGTCGGCAGGCTGTTACCCAGCGGGGTGACGAACGGTTCGGGCGGTGCACCATCGCAGGGTCCGAGCACGCGCACTTCGTGACCCATTGCGCGAAGCTCGCGAGCCAGACCGAGGACCTGCATCTGAACCCCACCGGGAATGGTGAGGCTGTAGGGACAGAGCATGCCGATGCGCAGCACGCCCCAACCGTAGCGACCATCGGGTACCGTGCGGCGATGAGCAAAACAAAAGGCGACAACCTTCCCGCGGTTTCCGTCGTTGCAACCCCATCCAAGCGGCGCGCAATTCTCGAACTTGCCTCGCG
>Ga0068872_10003642_pt1 | contig 11723 bp, 9 predicted proteins | sample NOAtaG_7_FD_66441 | JGI IMG/M metagenome (GOLD analysis project Ga0068872, IMG submission 66441) | Freshwater lake microbial communities from Lake Erie, under a cyanobacterial bloom - NOAA_Erie_Diel1S_2200h metaG | ecosystem: Environmental > Aquatic > Freshwater > Lake | place: USA: Ohio, Lake...
ATGTTTCACCTGCCAAGCCTCATCGTCCTTGGATTGGGCATGGCCTGCAGTGCGACCCTTCTGATGCGAAATCGATTGGCATGGTTTTCAACGGCATCCATCTTGTTTGCTTTAGTTTTAGGATGGGTATGGCTGACCATTCAAGCTGAAGGCTGGGAACTGGCCATTATGACGAAAAGAGAAATGGTGATGCACGGAGCCACTTGCTTGCTACAAATATCGGGACTTGCCCTGCTGTTCCTTCCCGTGAATTTGGCAGTATTACAGTCCCAAAAATGGCTTTTCGGGCTGCTTGCTCTTGTATTGGGAATGGTGTTGTTGGTAGTTCAGCTTAAAATTCAAAACGCATTCATGCCCTTTTGATATCATCCAAGTACCCAATGAGCCTTGATCTTCAATTCAGGCCTTCTTCCTTTCAGGCCGAGAAAGAAAGGATGCTCTTCTCGATGATGTCACAACATTCTTCGATTTGTTCCCGATTGATCACAAGCGGAGGCGCAAAACGGATGATGTGCTCATGGGTAGGCTTGGCTAACAAACCGTTCTCTGCCATTTTCAAGCACACGTCCCAGGCTTTGAATCCGTTCATTGGCTTGATTCCGACGGCATTCAGCAATCCTTTGCCTCTCACAAACTCCACCATGGGGTGATGAATTCCGGCCATTCGTTTTCTGAATACCTGACCTAAATGGTCAGCATTTTCGGCTAATTTCTCATCCTTGACTACGTCCAACGATGCAACTAAAACGGCACATGCCAATGGGTTTCCTCCGTATGTGGATCCATGCTGCCCGGGATGCAGCGTCAACATGACCTCGTTTTTGGCCAAAACCGCAGAAACAGGCATGGTGCCACCCGAAAGGGCCTTTCCCAAAATCAGAACATCCGACTTGACACCTTCATGATCGACCGCCAACCTACGACCAGTCCGTGCAATTCCTGTCTGCACCTCGTCGGCAACCAACAATACATTGTATTGGTCACAGAGTTTTCTCGCTTCCTTCAAAAAACCGTCTGGCGGCATGACAATGCCGGCTTCACCCTGAATCGGCTCAAAGAGAAACCCTGCAACATTTCCACCTTTGAAGGCTTTCTCCAAGGCCTGGAGGTCACCAAATGGAATCACCTCGAAGCCAGGAGTGTAGGGACCAAAATGATCGTGTCCGTCGGCATCCGTGCTGAATGAGATGATGGTGGTGGTCCGGCCATGGAAATTTTCGCTGCAAACAACGATTTTAGCATGCTCATCAGGGATGCCTTTCACTTCATAGGCCCATTTGCGGGTGATTTTGATGGCAGACTCCACCGCTTCCGCCCCTGAATTCATGAGCAGGGCCCGGTCCATTTCGAAAAATTCACACAGGTACTTCTCGGCCAAGCCCAATTTGTCATTGTAAAAAGCCCGGGAGGTCAGGGTCAGTGTACGGGCCTGCGCAATCATAGCCTCCACAATCTTGGGATGGCAATGCCCTTGGTTCACTGCGGAATAGGCACTGAGGAAATCAAAATACCGTTTGCCCTCCAAATCCCAAACATGGACACCCTCACCTTTGCACAGCACCACCGGCAAAGGATGGTAGTTGTGAGCACCGTAACGGTCTTCCAGCTCCATTGCGGACTTGCTGTTCAGGGAGGTCAGTTCTTTCACCATGTTGATGGGCATTGTTTCATGTACAAAAATCGGGAAGCAGCCCTTGCTCCACAACCCCGAAGTCAAAAGAATGCGAGTTTCTGCATCACGAATTTCGGAATTGGCCGTTGAAGACCGTGCCCAAAGCCCTTCCCTTCAGTTTCATCCCCAAAATAGGATTGTTTTTCCCTTTGGATTTCAAGTCTGCCAGGCTGGGTGTCCAATCCACATCCGGGTCAAACCAAGTGAGGTCTGCCTTGGAGTCAATATTGATGACAGAAGGAATTAACGAAAGGATTTCACGCGGCCGGATGGCCATGGCCCTAACCAGCACTTCCACATCCTCTAAGCGGTCCAAAGCGGTTCTTGCAACAGAAAATGTCGTTTCCAAGGTAGATGCCCCAAAAGCTGCGTCTGCAAAATCGTGTGCCTTGTCCTCATGCCCCTGTGGGTGGTGGGAAGAGGAAATCACGTCGATCAGGCCCGCACGGATCGCTTCACGGAGGGCCATGACATCCCTGGAAGTGCGCAAAGGGGGCCAAATCTTGGCATTTACATCAAAATCCAACAGGCGGGAATCATCCAACAACAAATACAAACTGCTTGTTTCCAAGGTGAGGCCCGATAGAAGTCCCTTTTGATTGGTCAAAGCTTCCACCGCTCTGGAGGTGGTAAGGGGACCCAAATGAAGTTTGTGTGGGTCATGTGCAAAAATCTTGATGGACCTAAGGACTCCCATTTCCTCTGCCAAGGCGGGGATACCCTTCATGCCCACCTCGGTGGCGTGAACCCCTTCACCTACCTCGGCTCCGCCAGCCAAACTTGCATCAAATGGATAATCCAATACAACCGCACCGAAAGGAATCGTGTACTGCAATGCCCTCATCAACAATCCCGACGATTGTAAGGAATTGATTCCATCAGAGAAAGCCACCGCTCCTGCGTTATGCATATCATACAATTCCGCCAATTCCGACCCTTTAGCTCCCAAACTCACGCAACCGACTGGCAAGATGGCACAGGGCAATCCTGCAGCTTGTAGGAGCAAGGAGCGGATTTGCCCGGCATGGTCCATGGAGGGATTGGTATTCGGCAGACAAACCAACCCCGTGAAACCTCCAGCTACCGCAGCGGAGGCCAAATGAACCAAGTCTTCCTTGTTCTCAAAACCTGGCACGGTCAAGTGAACACGCATGTCGATCCAACCCGGAGAAATGCATCCACCTTGAACGGATTGGGGAATTCCTGCATCCGAAATCGTTCCCGGTGCTTCAATCGCCACCAAAATGCCATTTTTCACATGCACATCGGCCATCTTCAAGTGATGGGGTGAGTTGGGGTCTATGACCCTCACATTTTGAAACAGTATCTCGGAATTTTTCATGCTTGGGAAGGGGAATTCCAAAAACGAATCATCAAAATCTCTAGTAGCAGGCACAACAATGCTAACATGAGGCCATATTTCCACAAAGGAATACCATTTTGGGACACCTTTACTGCATCGGCTACCTCTGCGGGCAGCCCGGGAGAGACAACGGTATTGGGCAGACCCATTTTTTCGATTTTCTCACGAAGGTTCTGCTCGTCAAATCCCTGCAATTTGGACTCCTTGTCGGCCACGTTGAAGCTCACGGCCTCCAATTTATTTTCGCCTTGCATCAAATCATAATTGCCTTCCTTGAAGGACTGCTTGTCGAACCGCAGCACCACGTATCCGTTTTGAGCATGCTGCTCGGGTGTAATTTCCGCCTTATTGCCCACCAATTTCACAACGTCTGGCACTTGGGTCTTTACCCTCCGGGGTTCACTGGACCCGATTTCCAAGGAGCTGGTCCCCTGTTGCGTTTGGTTCATCATGCGTGAAATCTGCACCATCAGGGCCAAACCGCTGCTTTTCAATGTGAAATCCGTCCAAGACGAACCAGGGAAGAATCCACAAACGTACACCAATCCCTTTTCAAGTTTGGTCTCCACCAAAACCGATTTTTTGCCTGGAATGGCCATCACTACATTGTGGATGGAGGAAAGGTCAGGTTTGAATGGAAAAAAACGAAACAGGTTGGGTGAATCAAATTTGCGATTGGTGCGGTCTTTTTGGAATACGCCTTCAAACAGTGGATGATCCAAATCCACGTCCGAGGCTTGGACTCCGGATTCTACCTCCTCCAGCTTGCCATAAGACCCGATTTTGTTTGTCTGCAAAAAGCCATTCACCTGATCAAGTTTCATGCCCTCCGAAGGAAAAATCATCAAGCTCTTGCCTTCAGCCAAGTGTGCTTTCAATTTTTCCTGCATCCCGGAAGAATATTCCTCCACCCCCACCAAGACAATGGATTTGTATGCATCCAGGTTCATGGACCCAAAATCCCGAGCCTGACGGAATTCAACGGCGAACTGATTGATGATTTCCCCACCGAACATCAATTTGAGATGGGGCGCAGGTTTCCCTTCCACCACCAGCATTTTTTCGCGGAACGGAACGTAAAAGGAGAAATACCGTTTGTTGTCAAAATCAACCGGATAGTCGTCGATTTCAATGTAGCCACTTTGCCAACCCGGATTTTTGGGTAAAAGCATCACTTCCAGTTCCTGAGAGCTTCCGCCAGCCAAATCTTGTGTGGCAACCGGACGATTTTCATTTGCCATGACCACCCTCAGGTTCAAGTTTTTAACCGCATCGGTACCATCGTTCACCAAATTCAATTTAAGTTGAAGAGGCTTTCCGGCTTCGATGATTTGTGTCGCAATTTCATGATTGGAAACATGGACGTTTGCGATTTTGCGGGTCGTAAGGGGTATCAGGTTCAATGAAATTCCATCTGGAATTTTCAATTCCCCAACCGAGTCGGGCAAAACCGTAGACTTTTGAAAATCACTGATGAGGTAGAGCTTCCTGTTCGGGAAAGAAGCCTTGGAGAACATTTCGGGTGCAAGGTCAAGCAAGTCCTGAAGAGACTGGGTGTTTTGGCTCAACTCCACTTGCCTAGAGGCCTTGATGGCAACTTGTTGGGTCACAAAATCATGATAGAGTTTGGGAGCATCCGTGCCAGAAACCAAAAATTCATCTTCCTTCCCATGGGCTTCGATGATTTCCCTTGCCAAGGTTTGGGCCTGTACCCAATAGACTCCCCGGTCATTTCCGGCCTGCATGGAGTAACTATTGTCCACCAAAATGCAAACGGAAGCTTGCCCAGCTTGCGAAGCCATTCCAAAAGGCCTCCATACGGGATTGGCAAACATGAACACCATGGCAAGAATGGCCAAACACCTGGCAATCAACAACAAGATTTGGCGGAGCCGCAGCTTTTTGACCACCGATTTTTTCACCTCCTTCACGAAGGAAATGTCAGAGAACAAGACCTTTTTGGGCCTCCTGAAATTAAATAAATGAATGACGATGGGAACGAGGATGGCAAAAGATGCCCACAGGAATATGGGGTTGAGGAAGGTCATGTTTCCCTTCAAAAATAGCAAAAAAGAAGGCAATTAACAGGCCATAATGCTAAAGAAAGCCAAATCTTCCCTCCCAGCCCATTCCCTTACGGCCAGACTTGGCAATTCGACCCGCAAGGTGTATTTTGCTGTCTCTTTCAACCTTCAAAGCTAGCGGAATGGATAGATTCACTGGATTGATTGGCATCGCCCTGATTCTGGGAATTGCCTTTTTGGTTTCGAACAACAAGCGTAAAATCAATTACAGATTGGTCGTCAGCGGTTTGGTGCTTCAAATCGTGATTGCCGTGTTGGTATTGAAAATACCGCCTGTCACCAAGTTTTTCCAATGGATGGGCAAAGGCATGCAGAACATTGAGTACTTCGCCAAAGACGGAGCCAATTTCGTTTATGGAGGCTTGGCAGCAACTGCATTTCCACGTTCGGCTGCCGAGGACAGCACCGCTGCATTCACCATCTTGAATCAAAATGGGTTGGATTCGGCTTCTTCCGTGATGGCAAGGGACAACGTATTCGACCTGATGGCATCCGTGAAATCCCAATCGGTTGAAAATCGCCTGTTGTTAGAAAAGAGCAACATGAACATTTCCGTTGCTGCAGACCCTTCCATGCCATTCGAAAAGCGGTTAAACGAATTTGCTTGGATCAGGGGCGACAGTGCCAAGATGGCCCTTGTGTTTGGCAGCGAGCACTCGAATGCGAAAATGATCATCGACAACCGGTACCAATTTGCAGCTTCAACAACACGTGATTACCGCGCACCGGGCGTCTTCGTTTTTGCAATCAACATCACCGCGACCATCATTTTGGTGTGCGTGTTGGTGGCCATCCTTTACCATCTGGGCTTGATGCAAAAAATCGTTTCTGTGGTTGCGAAGGGCATGAATTTCGTAATGCGGGTCAGTGGAGCCGAAGCCCTGAGCAACGTGGCAAGTGCCTTCGTGGGGCAAGTGGAAGCGCAAGTGATGATTCGACCCTATCTGGCGGGAATGACCCAAAGCGAACTCCTTGCCTCCATGTCCGGAAGTTTGGCCTGCATCGCCGGTGGCATTTTGGTGGTTTATGTGAGTTTCGGGGCCAAAGCAGAATATCTGATTGCAGCCAGCCTCATGGCAGCTCCCGGCGCATTGGTGATTTCCAAAATCGTTTTTCCGGAGACTGAAAAATCCCAAACGATGGGCAAGGTGGAGCTGAAAGTCAAAAGCGAACATGTGAACCTCATCGATGCAATCGGCCACGGAGCCGGAGATGGATGGAAAATTTCAATGAACGTGATTGCCATGTTGATTGGTTTCATGGCCTTGATTGCCTTGGTCAATGCCTTATTTGGACTCATCCATCCGGAACTCTCCTTGGACAAGATTTTTGGATATGTGTTTTATCCATTCGCCTGGTCGATGGGGGTGCCATCGGAGGACGTGATGAATGCCTCCACCCTTCTGGGACAAAAACTCACCGTGAACGAATTCATTGCCTTCCAAAACCTGACCAATAAAGCCGCGCCCATGGTCACCTCGGAAAAAGGCATTCTCATCACGAGCATCGCCATTTGCGGGTTTGCCAATTTCAGCAGCGTGGGTATGCAAATCGGCGGAATCGGAGCCTTGGCGCCTGAAAGAAGGGCTGATTTGGCAAGGTTGGGAATGAGAGCTTTGCTTTGTGGCACATTGGCCTCTTACCTTTCCGCCACCATTGCAGGTATCTTGATGTAACCCATGGTGGAACTTAAAAACAAAAGCCGGTTAAGTTCCGGCTTTTTTGTTAAGTAAAAGGTTTCTTGAAAAACCGATGTCAGTTGTCGTTACCTTCCAACTTGGAAATCTCGTCTCGTATGCGAGCTGCCCGCTCGTAATCTTCGTCGGATATAGCGGCATTCATTTCGGCCTTGAGGTTTTCAAGCTTATCCTCTGGACCGGTTGAAATCTCTTCATCTTCGTCCTCCTCAAATACACCTGGGTCGTCCTCGGGCTCAAAAAAGTCTTCGGCTCCCTCCCCTTCCTGGTCTTTGACCTCTATTCCCGCTTGTGACAATACGGCTTCGGTGGTGTAAATCGGAACTTGGAATCTGACACCTACTGCCACTGCATCGCTGGTACGGGAATCGATTTCATAGACATCGTTCTCAAACTCAAACACCAAACGGGCGAAGAAAATTCCCTCTTTTAAATCCGTGATCAAAACCTCCTTAAGCTCAATTCCAAAGGTCTTGGCCATGGTCACGATCAAATCGTGAGTCATTGGGCGATTGGGCTTGATGTTCTCGATTTCGAGCGCGATGGCCCTGGCCTGGTACCCGTCGATGATGATGGGCAGGCGTCGGTTACCATTGGCTTCCCCCAACACGAGTGCGAAGTGCCCCACGTCGGATTGACTCGAGCTGAGCCCCAATATTTCTAATTTGATTTTGTCCACCCGTTGACTTACTGGTTATCAGGCGTTGGCTGCTTTTTTGGCACGAACCGCCGTATTGATTTTAGGAAGGACCTCAAACAAGTCTCCCACGATGCCATAGTCCGCTATTTTGAAAAACGGTGCTTCGGGATCTTTGTTGATGACCACGATGTTCTTGGATGAATTGATGCCCGCCAAATGCTGGATAGCACCCGAGATACCGATCGCGATGTACAAGTTTGGGGCAATCTGAATACCTGTCTGACCTACGTGTTCGTGGTGTGGGCGCCAATCCATATCAGAAACCGGTTTGGAGCAGGCCGTACCTGCACCTAGAAGGTCGGCAAGTTCTTCCAAGGGGCCCCAATTTTCGGGTCCTTTAAAGCCACGACCACCCGAAATGACGGTTTCTGCATCCGTAATGGAAATCTTGTTGGTGGTTTTGACCACCTCGACCGATTTGGCCCCCAAATCAGCGTCACCGAATGAGAAATCGAGATTCACGGCGGATGCTGCAGCCGAAGACTCCTTAAGCCCGTAACTGTTAACTTTCACGGTGATGACTGCCACTGAGCGGTTGGTGCGTACGGTTTCAATGCCCTTTCCGGAATTGACCAATCTCTTGAAAACCAACGAAGTTCCCTCCACTGTGGGGTTTTCAATGGCTCCCGAAACCATGGAGGCTTTGAGCCTGACCGCAACACGCGGAGCAACAGCCTTGCCATCGTATGTTTGGGCCATCACGACAGCCTTTGCACCGATTGCCTGTCCTGCATGGGCGATTGCCTTTGCAAAAACTTGGTCGTTAAAGGAGTTCAAGCGGGCATCGCTCAGGGTATGAACCGCTGAAACACCATATTTACCCAATTGGGAGATGGATTCAGAATCAACATGACCCAAAACAACCGCATGAAGCGCCACGCCCAACTTGTCGGCCAATTCCTTGCCGTAGCTGGCGGCTTCGAACACCGGCTTTTTAAATTTACCGTTGTTGTTTTCTGCAAATACGAGTACTGCCATAACGCTTCAGATCAAACCTTTTTGGAACAGAATATCAACCAATTTTTCAGCCTCCTCGGGCGCGATGTAGGTGCAACCGGTCTTCGCCTCTGGCAAATCAAATCTAACGGTGTTGACCGCAGGGGCAACAGCCTCTGGATTGACCACTTGGAGAGGCTTGGTTTTCGACATCATGATGCCCCGCATGTTTGGAATCCTCCATTCGGCTATGCCTTTTTGACAGGAAAGCACCAAAGGAAGGGTCGCTTCTAAGGCTTCATAACCTCCTGAAATTTCTCGTTGAACCTTCGCTTTGCCGCCATCCACGTCAAGCTTGATGGCCTGAGAAACGAAGGGAAGGTCCAACAATTCGGCTACCATACCCGGAACTTCGCTGCCGTTGGAGTCGATGGATTCCTTTCCGAAGAAAATGAAGTCAAATCCTTTTCCTCGGGCGTAAGAGGCGATGATTTCAGCCACCGACATGCCATCTTGAGGTTGTGCATCCACCCGTACAGCATCATCGGCACCGATTGCCAAGGCCTTGCGCAATGTAGGCTCCACTTCTAGGCCTCCCACGCATAGGACAGTGATGTTGCCTTGCCCTGATTGTTCTTTGAATTCGATGGCACGAACCAAACCGAACTCGTCATATGGGTTGATGATGAAGGTCACACCGGTCGGATCCAATGCCTGACCATCGGCCGTGTATTTGATCTTCGTGGTGGTATCCGGAACGTGGCTAATGCAAACTAGAGACTTCATTACGCCTGTTTTTTTCTAAATTGGGAAGCAAAGTTATCAAAGGAATTTCAGTAAGCAAAGCAAAATGAACGAGAATCGAATCGCCTTGCTGCGTCAAATGGAGGCGTCGGATCCCAACGATCCATTCATCCCGTATGCCATTGCCCAAGAATATTTAGGGGGGGGATTGAATGAGGAGGCTGAAGCTGCCCTGTCTGAGCTGTTGAAACGGTTCCCGGACTATGTTCCCGCTTACCAACATTTGGGAGCTATTTGCCTGCAATTGGGATGGTTGGAAAAGGCCAAATCAGCATTGGAAAAAGGAATCAAAATGGCTCAGGAACAAGGTAACAAGAAGGCTGCGGGTGAAATGACGACCCTAATGGAGGAGGTTGAAGATCAGCTGGACTGATTCCGCGGTTTCAAGGTAGATGGATGTGGTGTATCTCCCGATTGGACGACTTTGGCCATGAAGGATGGAAAAACCTCCACCAATTTCCGGGTGATTTTCAACAAAAAAGGAGCAGTATGCCTTTTTTTGCCCCTGAGGCATGCCTTGACAACATGGCGGGCAGCATCGTCGGGTGACAGGACCGGCAGCAGTTTTGATATCTTGGGAAGCCTTTCTCTACTACCCGGGTTGGCCTCAAAATAGGTGGAATCCGTTTCGCCCAAAATCACCTCCGAAACCTTGATTGGAGTCCCGGCCAAATCTGCTCGCAAAGCCTCGGAAAAGCCCCTCAATGCCCATCTTGAAGCAGCATAACCGGCAGCACCGCTCCACGGGAGCAACGACACCGGACTGTTGACGAACAGTATGGTCCCTTTTCTTGCTACCAACATTTTGGGCAAAAACATCCGCGTGACCCTGAAAGATGCCAAATAAGGCAGTGCGATCATACTTTCTTCCTCCCCTTCCGGTGTTTCATCCACGAACAGCCACCTACCTGCTCCCGCATTGTGGATAATCACCTCCGGAATGCCCACCTCAACCAGCACCTCTTCACAAACTAAACGTGTTGCGTTCGAGTCCCTGAGGTCCACGGGATACACGAACGCAATTCCGGAGGCTTGACGTATCTCGGATGCCACAGCCAACAAATCATTTTCACTGCGTGCCATCAAAACCACTTTGGCCCCCAATGAGGCAAATCGCTTGGCAGTGGAGGCACCAATACCTCGGGATGCACCCGTAACAACCACGATTTTTCCTTGGATGTCCATGTTGTTCAAATTTTCACGGTAGTGCTTCTGCCACGACAAAGGTGCTTCCACCCACGAATATCAGATCATTGTGTTGTGCTGCTGATTTGGCAGCATCCAAACCCTGCAATACGGTCCGGTAAGATTTTCCCTTCAAACCCAATTTCGATGCCTGAAGAAGCAATTCTTCAGAGTCCAAGCCCCTCGGGACATCCGGCTTCACGAAATAATAACTCGCTTGGGGTGGCATCAATCCGAGCATGGAGGAAATGTCTTTGTCATTTACCGCACCAATCACCATGTGCAATTTCTGGTGAGGGATGGCCAAAACTTGCTTCATTGCCATTTCAATTCCTGCCTCATTGTGGCCAACATCCACCATGATTTTGGGGCTATCACCGACCAAAGTCATCCGGCCTGACAAGCCTGTGCGCATCCGCACTTGGGCTACCCCACTTGAAACATGCTCAGGTAAAACCCGAAAACCGGCTTCTCGAACCAAATCCAGCAAAGACAAGGCGGTGGATAGATTCTCAGCTTGATACCAACCCGGTAAATCACAGAATAATTCCAATGTGCCGCCAGTCCTAAGGTCACTCACCTGAAAAGTTTGTCCATTCAAATCCTGGGAAATCGGAACACATTTGTATAAATCTTCGGCAAAAGCCAAGGAGCTCCCCTTTGAATCAGCTGCCTTCAAGAAAACCGGTTCCGTCTCTACATCTCTTTTTCCAACCACAAACGAAATCCCTTTCTTGAAAATTCCAGCCTTTTCAGCTGCGATCAAAGGCAAGGTTTCACCCAAATGCTGTGCATGGTCCATGCTGATGTTGGTCACGGCTCCGGCAACAGGTAGAATGACATTCGTTGAATCCAAACGTCCTCCCATTCCCACTTCAATGACCGCCACATCTACTTTACATTCTTTGAACCACCAGAAAGCCATGGCTACGGTCGCTTCAAAAAAACTTGGCTCCACTGACTCAACCAAATGGCGGTAGCTTGACACAAAATCCACAACAGCTTGCTGCGGGATGGGTTGGCCATCTACCCGGATACGCTCGGTGAAATCCTTCAGGTGTGGTGAGGTGTAAAGCCCGGTCTTGTAACCCGCTGCCTGCAAAACAGAAGCCGTAATAGACGAAACCGAGCCTTTTCCGTTAGTTCCTGCCACATGGATGGTTGGGTAGGTCCGCTCCGGATTGTCCAAACCCTTGCAAAGGGCCAAGGTGTTGGTCAGGTCCTTTTTGTAAGCAGAAGCGCCCACCCTTTGGTACATGGGAAGGCGCTCAAAGAGAAATTG